>Ga0335078_10004284_pt1 | contig 21178 bp, 17 predicted proteins | sample Lox_Sample_32_FD_206711 | JGI IMG/M metagenome (GOLD analysis project Ga0335078, IMG submission 206711) | Soil microbial communities from Loxahatchee National Wildlife Refuge, Florida, United States - Lox_Sample_3.2 | ecosystem: Environmental > Terrestrial > Soil > Wetlands | place: USA...
CCCCAACGCATTCACCAAAGACGTGAAAGCTGGCTTCGGCTGGTAATTCACATCGAATGGAAGCGCGGCGCCGAAGCCGGGAAACGAACCGGGGATCCACGAATTCCCATCCGAGACTCCCCACACCTGAAACGCCGTGCAGCCCGGATTCTGCAGGCAGACCGTCATGATGCGCTGATACTGGTCGGCCTGGCTCTGCATGTCGGAAGCGCTGGCGGCGCCTTGCGAATTCACCTGCAGCCGCACGTCCATTTCGGTGATGTGCACCTGCAATCCCAGCGCGGCCAGCATCTGGATGTTCTGCGCCAGCCCGCTGGAGCTGGGATAACTGCCGAGCGTGAGATGCATCTCGAATCCCACCCCGTGAATGGGGACTCCGCGCGATACGAAGTCCTTCACCATGGCGTAGAGCGCGTTGAATTTCGCGCCGGGGGCTTCCAGGTTGTAATCGTTGACGAACAGCAGCGCGTTGGAATCAGCCTGGTGAGCCCAGCGCAGCGCCTGCTCGATGTATCCCGTCCCCGGCATCCCGATCCCCGGCTGGTTATACCAGACGGAATTCCTCAGGTCGGGCAGGACGCCGGTCGCCGGATCGTTGAACGGCTCGTTGACCACGTCCCACGCGAACACCTGGCCTTTATAGTGGCCGGCGACCGTCTGAATGTGATTCTGCAGCACGTCCGACATCAGCTGCCCGGTCGCCGTCTTGGCATAAGAACTGAGCCAGGAAGGCAATTGCGAATACCAGCAGAGATTGTGTCCCCGCACCATCATCTGGTTGGCTTGAGCGAAAGCCACCAGCTTGTCCGCCGGTTCGAAGTTGAAGGTACTCTGCCCCGGCTGCGTCACATCCCATTTCATGGCGTTCTCGGGTTCCAGCATGCTGTACTGCGTGGAAAGCAGGGACGCATAGGTCGGATTGCTGAGCTTGTTCGCCTGGCCGTACTCGTCCGCGTCGGCGGCGGAACCTATCGGGATCGCCCGCTGCGCGGCAGCCTGGCGGAGCGTCTGCGCCGGCAGCGAAACGCAGGCGAGCAACAGAATTGTGATCGAGCGTGACAATGTGAATAGAACCTGAAAGTCATTATATGCGTGGGCAGACCGGCAGCCGGCCTCTCCTACTGTCCTGCCGCCGGCGTCTCCGTCGCGATCGGCTTCATCCCCTCGGGCAGGATCGGACGCGCCCGCTCCACCCGCCATTGCACGCCTCCGGCCGCATCGCGCTCCGTCCGCGTCACCCGCAGATCGCCCTTGGCCAGATAATTCAGATGCACGTAGTCGAAGGCCAGCCCCGCCGACGCCATCAGTTTCATGTAGTCGCCGTGGGCCGTCTCATCCGGCGCTTCCGTGTATGCGGCATCCCACGTAACATCCGACGATAGCCCCGCCACGCCGCCCGATCCCGGGGCCGCTGCCGCGCCTGCTTCACCGCCCGCGCCCGCGGCTCCGCCCCGTCCGCCGCCGCTCGATCCCTTCAGCGACATGTAAATGCGGATGCCGTCCACAATCGGCTGCAGCATGTCTTTCGGCTGCCACCGCTGTCCGAAGCGTTCGTACCGGCTGTTCATGCGCTCTTCGAGCGGCAGCAATCCCGGCACCGACCGCTCCGCTTGCACGATCTTGTCCTGGATGGCGAACGCCACCGCTTTACTGTAAGGATGGGTATCGTCGCGCAGGTATCCCATGCTGGTGAACCAGCCGCGCGGAATCCACCAGGCGCGACCCGAATTGGCTCCCTGCCGGCTCTGCACCCAGCCGGTATACTCCGAAAACGGCTGCACCCACTCGTGCGACGGATAGCCATGCGGATTCAGAAACGCGTCCGGCAGCCAGGCATCCACCAGTTGCTTGCGTGTGCGCGATTCCGGATACATCGGGTCCACCGCCGTGCCTTCGTTCGAGACGTCCGCGCTCAGCGAACCGTGGTAGCCGGGGTGCAGCAGGTTATCGGGCGTGATCCCGTACAGGTCCACGGAAAGCTGCGCGCCATCGGGATTGGTGATCGGATGCAGCACCACGTTGACCTTCTTCAATGCCTCGCGCTTATCGGGCTGCGTCAGCAATTCCTCGGCGAGCTTATCGATGTGGCTGGTGCTCGAGACTTCGTTGGCGTGCTGCCTTCCCGAGTACACGATTACGGCCTTGGTGGTGGTCTCTTTGGCCCACGACCGCAGCAGCGCCGGAGTGGGCAGCGTCAGGTCCGCGGCCCAGATGTTCTGTCCCAGGTAGCTGCGGCCCATCCAGTACACGTTGACGCCCGGAAACCTCGCCAGCCGTGCCAGAATCGCCGTGTTCTCGGCCGGCGAAATCGGATTCTCCCACTGCACGATCGGGTTGGTATCGCGCGCTGGAAAATCCGCGATCATCGGCCGCGGCGTGGCCGGCGGCATCACGTGAAAGCCGGCGAATTCGCGCGGCGCCGGGCCATCCAGCTTACCGCCGAGTGGCATCGGCAGCTCGAATTCGAACGCCATTTCGCCCAGATGCGGATACGCCAGATCGTCGCGGTACAAGCCCGCGTCGTGCATTTGCTCCAGCCAATGCAGCATGCCGCGCGCCCGCTCCGCCGGGAACAGGTTACGATCCACCTGGTCGCGAGCTTCCACCTTCAGCCAGTCGTCGTATTTGTCTTCCAGGAAATCCGCCGGCAGGAGCCACCCCAGCCGCTCGATCCCCGATTCTCCGGCCTTCGCCCGCACCTGGATCAATCTGGGCTGAAACTCTCCGGTCATGGGCGGCAGGTTGCGTTCCTCGCTGTGATGCTCGCCTTTCGCATCGGTCCACGACAACCGCACCAGCGGATTGGCCGCCGCTTTTCCGTGAAACTCGATGTGAACGCGGCCGTCTTTCCCGTCCTCCGATGGATGCACGATGGGAATAATGCGCCCGGTGTAGGCGATCGGCCGGCCGGTTTCCAGGTCGCCCATCATGCTTACGAAATTCGCCGTCGAGTAGAAGGTATCCTCCTGCAGCGCCTCCAGCGACGAAATGCGCTCCTTGTCCAGGTCGAGGCTGTAATCGGGCTCGCTCATGTGAATGTCGAGCGTGAGCGAATCGAACGGCGGCAGATACTCGGCGCGGATTTCGCCCTTCGCCTGCGACATCGCGAACTGGTAGACGCGCGGCAGGGTTTTGTTCTGATAATGGTCCCAGAATTCTTCGATATCGGTCCTGATGCGCTCATTGAGCAGCGGCTTTCCGGCCGCGTTCAGGCGCACCCATCCCGTCTCCACCTGGACTTCTTCATAGCGCGGGATTACGCCATTGTAGGCCTGCATCACCGCCGCCACTTTGAATTCGCGCGTCAGGATTTCCTTCCCGGCCGCGTCGAGCGCATGCACGCGATAGGTCGCGCCGCCGGCGGGCGGGTCGATTTCATTGAGCGAGATCTTTGCCAACGGAATATTCAGCTTGCGCGCCAGCATTTCATCCACCGGATACAGTTCCTGCACCCAGCGCGCGTCGGTGTGCATGGCCCGCATATTGCTGGTATCGACGTCTTTGGCGAAATCGATGCGGATGCTGTCGACAGCTTTGCCGGCCAGCGCCGGCGCGATCTCGTCCATGAGCCAGCTATATCCCTGTTTGTAGGCGCACAGCACGCGCACGTTGAGCTTGTGCGCGTCGGCTCCGGCTTTGGTGAGGATGTCGCGGAATTCGGCCTCCAGTTTTCGGCGCTGGTCGGGCCCTTCGCTCACGCGGACCTCCAGGTCGACATCCTGCCCGGCAGTGATCTTCGCGGCCGCGCGGCGCACCGCGTCCTCCGCCCGCCGCCCTTCCCACGGAATCACGATGTCCTCGCTGAAGGTCGGCGGCGCCGGGTGGAATGTGTATCCCGGGGCCCCGTAATGCAGGTCCGGATTGGCCGCGCAGCAGGCGGTTCCCGCGCGCAAACTCGCGGCCGTGACCACCGGGGCGACGTGCCAGCGCTGCTGAATCTGGTTGCGAACGAAGTCGGCAAGTTTGGCATCGGCGATATCGGTATAGACTTCCGCCTTCACATCTTTGGCGCCGGGATCCGCGCCCGCGGCGGTCATCCAGCGGTCGAGCTGGTAGAGCGCTTGTGCGGCCTGGCCCGCGCTCGAATGAACGCTGAAGAACCGGTGCAGATCGTAGCGGATCTCTTCGATCGAGAGATGCGCCTTGCCCTGTTCCCACAGATTTGGAAAGTGATCGGCCAACGCGCCGATTGCCGCCGCCTCGCCCGCGTCATCGCCGCGGGCCAGAACGGCCGCCCGCCGCGTGAACGCATTGTCGACTACGCGCAGCTCTCCTTCGCCCGCGGCCAGTGGAGTTTCGATTTGGCCGGCGGCGATATCTTCGGCGCGCATTTTGCGGTCGGCCTCCTGCGCGATCGCGGAATCTCCGGCCATCACGGCCTGTGTGCGGATGTCGCGCACCGTCGCCGAATCGGCCGGCAAGGCGATGGGCAGCGTGATGCCGGTAGTTTCGAGGCCCATGCGCGCCGCCAGGTTGGCCATGGCGACCCCTTCGGCTCCCGCCGGCACATATAGTTTCGCGTTGCTCGAAGCCGGCAGCGGAATTCGTCCGGCGGCGCCGAAGAGTCCGCGGCTGGTGTAGAGAGTCGCCAGGTCCAGTCGCGTCGGTCCCGCCGCGCCGCCTGCCGCGCCCGGAGCGCCCGGTTCGGCTCCGGCCGCGCCCTGCGCTCCCGCTTCGGCGCCGTTGCCGCCCCTCGCCGCCGCGTTCTGCGGAGGCGCCGCCGGTTCAGCCTTGGAACTCTCCACCGATTCACCGCCGATCACCACCAGCCCATGGACCGCCGCCACATGCGGCGATGCCAGCGCTTTGTTCAAAGCCTCGGCCGTGATCCCCGAGCCTCGCAGAAACGCCCGATGCACGCTGGCCTTGCCGTGCAGATAGGTAACTCCCGCCAGTTCCACCTGGGCCCCCGGCGCGGCTTCCTTCACCGCATCGACAATTGCCGAGAGCTTCTCGCCGCCCGCGCGCCACTGGTAGGGAGCCCGCGCCGAGTATGCATCCGCCGCGGCCGATAATCCGGCGTCATTGTTTCCGATCACCGCCAGGTTTCCGCCGGTAGCGAACACCCCGCCTTCGTCCGCCGCCAATGAAATGCCGGCGATTTCCGGCGCGGCCTTGCCCACGAAAATGCGCGCGCCCGCCGCCGGAGCCTGATCCACGGTCACCACCACCGGCGGGGTCATTCCCGTCGAGCCGTATCCCACGCGCGCGGCCAGGTTGGCCGCCGCCGTGTTCTCCGCCGCCGAGGGGTGCGCCGGCACCACGATTTTTCCAACGATGAAATCCGCTATTCCGTCGCCGTTGGTGTCCTGCAACAGCCAGCCGGTCGCGAATGCGTCGGCGACACGATCTCCGGCGGGCGTCGCCGGTTGCGGCGATTGGAATGCGAAACAACTGGCCACCGCCAGCGCGGAAAGCAGGCGCAAACTTCGCGGCATAGAGCCTCCTCGGGATTGCCCATTGTACGAAAAAGGGAAGCTAGCCGAAAGCCAGCCGCGACGGGCCTCGATTTGTGATTAAACTCACGTAAGAGCCAGGAATCGTTCGCGCCGGCCAATACTCTTAAGCCGGCAGCGGGTTACGATTTCTGACAACCGGTGGCTCCGCGTCGTTGCCGGGGTGCGAACATTCAAGGAGACTTATATGCGTAAACTGTGGAATTGCACCTTTGCGGGCCTGATGGTGGCAGCCGCCGGAATGGCCCAGGTTGTTTCGACCCCCATTATTCCGGTAGGAGTGGACCAGGTCTACACGACCGGCATGATCAGCTTCACGAGCTCCCAAACCGCCCAGCTCAACGTGTTGAACGTGGCTCCGGCTCCCACCGCCACGACCACCGGCGGAACCAGCACCACCACCGCCGTTCCCTGTTCGGTGCAGCTTTCTTTCTACGACTCCCAGAATCGGCTGGTGAAACAATCCGCCGTCACGACCATTGCTCCGCAGACGGCCATCACGCTGGATCTGGTCACATCGCAAGTGCCCGCGGCCAGCGTGACCACTCCGCGCATCGCCGTTCGCGGCGTGGTGAAGATCGAGCCGCCGGCATCCACCTCCAGTACGCCGACCGTGGTTTTTGCATCGAGTTGCCAGTTGTTCACGACCCTGGAATTGTTCGACACCACGAGCGGCCTCACGCAAGCCTTCACCAGCGATACGCGCAACGTGAATACGGCCGTCGTGGTGCCGCTCACCGGCATCCTTCGTTAGGTCTTTCGAGTCATTCCTCCGCCGGCGGGTAACAAGCTGCCATCACCGGTCGTTTATGCTTGTGGTTGGACATGTCAGGGCCGCGGGGCTGGCTGAAAACCACCACCACTCGCGGCCATGTTGAAAGGAGGTTCAACATGAAACGAAGATCGCATTCCACCCGCCGGAACCTTCTTGTTCCTTGCTTATTCTTCGCATTGGGGAGCGCGGCCCTGCTCGCGCAAAACAATGCTCCACAGCCGCCGCCGGCGCCGCCGCCCGATCAGGCGCTGACGCCCGATCAATTGGACGACCTGGTGGCGCCCATCGCTCTCTATCCCGATCCCCTGGTGAGCCAGGTATTGGTGGCCTGCACGTATCCATTGGAAGTGGTGCAGGCGTATCAATGGCTGCAGCGCAATCCCGGGCTCACCGGCGCCGCGCTCACACAAGCCGTTCAACAGCAGGGCTGGGATCCCAGCATTCAGGCGCTGGTGGTTTTCCCGGACGTAATCAAGCGGCTCAACGATGACGTCACCTGGACCACGAATCTCGGCAACGCGTTCCTGGCGCAGCAGCAGGACGTGATGAATGCCGTGCAGCGCATGCGCCTGAAAGCCCAGCAGGCCGGAAAGCTGGCGTCGACGCCGCAGGAGAATGTGTCGACCGAACAGCATGACGGTCAACCCTACATCGACATCGAGCCCGCCGATCCGCAAGTGATCTACGTCCCGGCGTACGATCCGGCGTGGATCTGGGGACCGCCGCTATGGTATCCGTACCCGCACTGGATCTGGCCCGCGCCCGGCATCGTTGTGGGCGGCGTCGGATTCGGCTTCTATGGCGGCATCAACCTCGGATTCTTCTTCGGCGGCGGATGGGGCGGATGGGGCGGATGGGGATGGCACCCCGTCTGGTGGAACCATACCGTGGTCGTGAACAATGCGTTCATTCACCGCTACAATTTCAACACCGTGAATATCCGCAACGTTCACGGCGCCGCAGTCTGGGCTCACGATGTCGACCATCGCCACGGCGTGCCTTATCCCAATGCCAGTTTGCGGCAGCAATACCGCGCGCCGGTGCGGCAGAACGTCCAGGTTTCGCACGAGACCCACGGACCGACGGAGAAGGTCGGCAACCACGAGGTTCCGCATAATCAACCCGCGCCGCGCAGCCGCACGGTTTTCAGCGGCAGTGAAAACAACGGCGCGGCGGCTCGCGCCCACGCCGATCATGGCTATTCCAGCCTGGGTCCGGCGAGGACCGGTGGAGGCCGGCCCGCCGGCGGCGCACGCCCGGCTCCATCGGGCGGCGGGGGCAGGAGGGGAAAATGAAGACATTCGCACTGTATCTCTCGATTGCCTTCGGCGCCGGCCTGGTCCTGCTCTACGGCCAGGCCGGTGAGCAGACCTTCGCCTCGCCGCAGGAGGCGGCACAGGCTCTGATTGCGGCCGCCACGGCCAACGACACGGCCGCGCTGTTGAAGATCTTCGGCCCCGCTGGAAAGGACATCATCGAATCCGGCGATGCCGCCGAGGATAAAGCCGGACGCGCGCATTTCGCCGAGCTGGCGCACCAGAAGATGAGCATCGAAACCCAGGCCGGCAACCCGAGTCATGTCACGCTGGTCGTGGGGCCCGAGGATTGGCCGTTCCCGGTGCCCATCGTTCGCAATGACGACCAGTGGTTCTTCGATTCCTCGTCCGGGCGCGTGGAAGTTCTGGCGCGCCGTATCGGCCGCAACGAGACCACCGCCATCGACGTCTGCCGCGGCTACGTGGAAGCCCAGGAAGAGTACGCTTCGCACGACCGCTCCGGCGAGGGCGTCCTGCAGTACGCCCAGAAAATCGTCAGCACCCCGGGTAAAAAGGACGGACTCTACTGGGAAGGGGCGCCCGAGAACCTGGTTCCCAAAGCCTTCGCCGATGCGTCGGCCGCCATGTTCGCGGAAGGCAAAAAGCCGGTGCCGTATCACGGATACTACTTCCACATCCTGAAGGCGCAGGGTCCGAGCGCCCCGGGCGGTGCGATGGATTACCTGGTGAACGGCAAGATGGTCGGCGGATTTGCCCTGGTGGCGTATCCGGCCGAGTATGGCGTTTCCGGCATCAAGACGTTCATCGTGAACCATCGCGGGGTTGTGTATGAAAAGGATATGGGCGCCGCGACCGGGACGATGGCGCGCCAGATCACCCGCTTCGACCCCGATAAGACCTGGAAAGCCGTGACGGGAGAGTAACCCCTTCGCGCGGCCGCCGTCTTACCAATGTGGTGTCTCGCCGCCGGATGCTGGGAGTCGTCGGCTTGGGCGCGCTGGCTCGTTCCGCCCGCGCGCTCGAGCCCTATACCATCTCGTCCGGCGGCGGCGAAGTCGATGTAACCTTTCAACCCGGCGATTTCAAGGCCGGCGCCGATTGTATCCATACGTGGCTGGCCCATGCCGCCCATGCCGTAAGCATTTATTTCGGCCATTTTCCGGTGCCGCGCACGCGCGTCACGGTGCGACCGGTCCCCGGACGCGGCGGCGTTCTCAACGGCGTAACTTATCCCGGAATTCCGCCGCAAACGCGCATTTCCGTCGGCGAGAGCGTCACCCAGGCAACGCTCGACGACGACTGGACCATGACCCACGAGCTCTCGCACCTCGCCTTTCCCAACGTCCCCGAACAGCATCATTGGATGGAGGAAGGCATGGCGACCTATGTGGAGCCGATTGCCCGCGCGCAGGCCGGTTACCTGACGGCCGAGCGCGTCTGGTCGGATATGGTCCGTGACATGCCCAAAGGTGTTCCCGATCCCGCCGAAGGCGGCTTCGACCAGTCACGGTCGTGGGCGTACACCTATTGGGGCGGCGCGCTGTTCTGCCTGCTCGCCGATGTGGGATACCGGCAGCGGACGCAGAATCGCCGCGGGTTGCAGCAGGCTCTGCGCGGCATTCTGGCGGCCGGCGGCAGCATCCAAGTCGACTGGCCGGTGACGCGCGCGTTCGACGCCGCCGACAAAGCGGCCGGCGTGCCGGTGTTGATGGAGCTTTACAACAAGATGAAGGACAAGGCGGCGCCGGTCGATCTGCCGGGGCTGTGGAAGAAGCTGGGGATTTCCGTCGAGGGCGGCGGCGTCACGTTGCGGAAGGATGCGGAGTTGGCGGCGGTGCGGGAAGCGATCACGGCAAGGGTGAAATGAGCGACGTGGCGCACGCACTCCTGCGTGCAGCGCCGACACTCATGTCGGCGCCCCTCTGGCTCCCGAACATCCCCGGCGCCGGGAAGTGTCCCGGCGGGCGCGAGTGCGTGCGCCGCGCTCCTCACATTACACCCCGCGCCGATCGCCCCACAACTCGACGTGCAGGCGCGGGCTGAAGCGCACGCCCTCCTGTTTGGCGATCTCCGCCAGCCACAAGGCGCGTTCGCGCAGGACGTCGCGGGCGACGCCTTCGGGCATCAGCATCACGCGCGCGCGATCTGCGTTCAAGTCGTCCACCAGTTCCCACACTTCCTCCAGGTCGTCCGGGCCCGCGATCACGAACTTGAGCTGATATTCGTATTTGGCGATTAACTGCGCCAGCACATCCAATTGAATGCGAGACTTCTCGTGGCGCGGACCCCAGGAACCGGCGGGCGTCGAGTTGGACAGTTTGGGGCTGATGCTCATCAGGTCGCAGGCAACCGGCTGGAACACCGTGCCGGCGGTCTCGATCGTGATGTGCCGGCCGATCGCCCGCAGCCTTTCGGAAAGCGCGACGATCTCGGGGGCGATCATCGGCTCGCCGCCGGTCAGGACGACGTGCCGCGCCGCCGCGAACAATTCCACCCTGGTCAGGATCTGGTCGACAGTTTTCTCCTCGCCTTCCGGACGCCAGGAGGTGTAGGGCGTGTCGCACCAGGAGCAGCGCAGGTTGCAGCCGCTGGTGCGCACAAATACCGAGGGCACGCCCACCAGCGAACCTTCGCCCTGCAGCGAATAGAAAATCTCAGCGATCTTCAATGCCGGCCTCTTCGAAGCCCTTGCGGCGCAAAAGGCAGGCGTCGCACTGTCCGCAGGGGCGCCCGCTCGTATCGGGATCGTAGCAGGTGTGCGTCATTCCGAACGGAACGTGGAGCCGGTGCGCCAGTTTCACGATCCCGCCCTTGGTGAGTTCGATGAGCGGGGTATGAATCTTCAATCGCGTGCGTCCTTCCACGCCCGCTTTGGTCGCCAGGTTCGCCATCTTCTCGAAGGCGTGAATGTATTCGGGCCGGCAATCGGGATAGCCGGAATAATCCAGCGCATTGACGCCGATAAAAATGTCGCCGCACTCCAGTACTTCCGCCCAGGCCAGCGCGAAGGAGAGGAAAATCGTGTTGCGCGCGGGGACGTACGTAATGGGGATGCCGCCGCCCATCTCGCTCGCCGAGCGGCCCTTCGGGACCGCGATATCGGCCGTCAGCGCCGATCCGCCGAAGGCATCGAGCCCGATTTTGGCCACCTTGTGATCGCGCGCCTTGAAGTGTTGGGCGATGCGGCGGGCGGCTTCGAGCTCGAATTTGTGGCGCTGCCCGTAATCGAAGGAGAGCGCGTAGCAGGCATAGCCTTCGACGCCTGCCAGCGCCAGGCAGGTGGAGGAATCCAGGCCGCCGCTCAACAGGCAGACGGCTCGCTTTTCGGTGGATGGCACGTCGTTCCGATTCTCTATTTATTGTATCGGCAGCGGAGGATCGCGCCTTGGCATACAATGGCCTTCCGCGGTGCGCATTCGCTTTCTCACATCCACGCCGCTCGACATCCGCCGCGGCAGCGGCACTTACGTCGGCATTCAGGTGCTGGCGCGGGCGCTCGGCGGGCTGGGGCACAAAGTCCGTATCGAGACGCCGCGGCGCCATCTGCCGGTTTACACGCTCGATCGACTGCTGTTCAATCGCGGCCTGCAAGCCTCGGCGGAAGACGAGCTCACGGTGGGGTTCGATATGGACGGCTACCGCATCGGCGACGCGCCCGGCCACGTGGCGGCGCTCAAGGGAGTGATCGCCGACGAAGTCCGCTTCGAGCGCGGCATGACGCGCTTCACGATGTCGATGCAGGCGGCGCGCGAAGGGCTGCACGTGCAGCGGGCGTCGCGGGTGCTGGTGACGAGCGAGTATTGCGCGCGGCAGGTTCGCGAGCTGTACGGCCTGGAGCGCACGCCGGCAGTGGTTCCGGAGTTGATTGATCTGAAGGAGTGGCGGCGATTGCTGGCGATCTATCCGGCCGACTCGCCGCGGTTCACGGTGCTGTGGGTCGGCCGCATGTACCGGCGCAAGCGGCTCGAGATCCTGCTGCGCGCGGCCGCGGAACTGAAGGCCCGCATCCGGCGCCTGGAAGTGCGAATCGTGGGCGATGGTCCGCGGCGCGCGGCCTGGCGGCAGCTTTCGGGCGAGCTCAAGCTCGAAGGCACGGTGACATGGCTGGGTGAAATCTCGCGGGCCTCATTGGGGGAAGAATACAACCGGGCGCATGTATTCTGTCTGCCGAGCGTGCAGGAAGGCTTCGGAATCGTGCTGCTGGAGGCAATGGCGGCGGGTAAGCCGATTGTGGCGGCCCGCGCCGCAGCCATTCCGGAAGTGATTCCGCACGGATTGCTGGTCGAGCCGGAGAATCCCGAAGCACTGGCGGCGGCGATTCTGGACCTGTACGAATCGGAAGAGCGGCGCGCCGCGCTGGCGGAAGAGGGCACGAAGTGGGTGGCGCGATTCGATGCGCCGATCGTGGCGCAGAGCTTCCTGGACGCGGCTTCGGGTAAATTACCCAAGGCCGATTCCGTAAGCGATTGAAAACAGGGCAGGTGGCCACCAGATTCCGGGTAATTTACCCAAAAAGGCGGCTAAGACTACTGGATTTGCACCAGCCCCGAAGGCTGTTCCACCTGCGCCGGGGTCAAATCCTGTTCGCCGCGCCAGCCGTCGATATACGCCACCTGGTGCACACACGCCACCGTGCAGCGCGGCGCGCAGCTCTTGGCGGTGCGATACTCGCGGCGGATATCGGCCGCCGTGTATTCGAGCAGCGGCTTGGCGGGGCAACCGCGCTGCTGCGAGCAATAGTGCACCAGGCCATCCTCGCAGATATACAGATAGCGGGCGCCGGAGCGGCAGCGCCATTGGTTCTCGCGCCCGTGCGCGATATTGTCCTGAAATCCGTTGACGCGCGCGTAGCTGCTTTTTTCCATGGCGCGCATGGTGGAGTACACCTCGCGCTCCATTTCGCCCAGCGGCTGCAACTGCCCGTCGCCGTCATGAATAATGCCGACCGTCGACGTGAATCCTAATTCCAGCGCGCGTTTGCCGATCACCAGAGCATCCTGGGGATGGTGGATTCCGCCCCCGACCACCGAATTGATGTTCACGTGAAACTCGGCGTGTTCCGCCAGAAGCTGCAGCTTGCGGTCGAGCACCTTGAGGCTTTTCTTCGACACGTCGTCGGGCATGACGTTGTCGATGGAAATCTGCAGGTGATCGAGCCCGGCCTGGTTCAGCCGCTCGATCCGATCGGCGGTCAGCAGGTACCCGTTGGTGATCATTCCGGCCAGCATGCCATGGCGGCGGATGCGCGCGATGATGCGGTCCAGCTCCGGATGCAGCAGCGGTTCGCCGCCGCTGATGGTGACGATGGTGGTTCCGAGTTCGGCCAGGCGGTCGAGGCGCTGAAACATCACGTCGAGCGGGACGGGCTTCGAGGAATCGTCGAATTCATTGCAATAGGAACAGGAGAGATTACAGCGGCGCATGGGGATGACGTGCGCCAGAATCGGGTGGCGGGTGGAAATGAGACCCTTGGCGATCATGCGGATTTCGCGCACACGCCTTGCCGCGGATTTCAGAGCCCGGCGAACCCTCTTGGACGGTAACATCTGGTGCAAACCCTTTTATTACAGCACAAAAGCGGCGGCGAACCGAGTCCTTTAAAGCGATTGGCGCGGGAGCGCGGTCGAACGGTCGAGATGGAGTATCAGGCGAAGCCGGCGGTTTCGCTGGCGGGCTCTTCCTCGTCGTCCTCGGGCGCGTCGAAGAGCCCGGCTTGCGGTCTCGGCGGTACGTACCCGGCGCCGAGGTTCAGGTGGAGCGGGGCATGCGGGCGGTTATCGGGCCAGGAACTACGCTGCGTGGCGGCGGCCGTCTCGGCGAGGAGATCGCAGCGGGTGTTGTCCGGGTGTCCGGCGTGTCCTTTCGTCCAGACCCACCGGGTCTGGTGCCGGCGGTTGAGTTCGTCGAGCTCCATCCAAAGATCGACGTTCCGCACCGGCCCGCGCTTGAACCACCAGTGCCGCCGCTTCCAATCGACGATCCACCTGGTGATGCCTTCGAGCACATACATGGAATCGGTCGTGATTTCGACTTCGCACGGTTCTTTGAGCGCCAGAAAACCCTGGATAGGCGCCATGAGCTCCATGCGGTTGTTGGTGGTGTGCGGGTCGAATCCGAAGAGTTCTCTCTTCACCTCGCCGAAGCGCAGCAGGCAGGCCCATCCACCCGGCCCGGGATTACCGATGCATGCGCCGTCGGTGATGAGAAGGATCTTTTTCATGTCCGGTAGTGTCCACGGTACAACAAAATCGGGTGTTCCCAACGCGGCCCGCGTCGGGCATATAATGACATGCTCAGAGAAAATCCGCGCGGTTTGACACCTGTGAACCGCCGGTGATAAGTGTAAAGGTCTTCATTCAAGAGGGAAAAACAGATGGCTGACGAGCAAAAGCCCGAAGGCTCCGGCGCGCCTCCGCCCGAGGGCGGAGAGCCTGCGAAACCAGCCGAGCCAAAACCAGCCGAACCGAAACCAGCAGCTCCCAAACCGGCTCCTCCCAAACCCGCCGCCGCGGCCGGCCACGCCGCGCCTCCGAAACCGCCGGCGACCATGGCGGCCACTCCCTGGGACAGCGATCTTGCAAAGGATGCGAAGGCGCGATTCGGCGCGGAGATCAACCAGGCGTCCACCTACCTCGGACAGAACTTCTTCGTCGTGAAGCCCGATTCGGCGATTCCCGTCCTGGAATATCTGAAACTGGAAGCCGATTTCGATTACCTGGTGGACGTTACCGCCGTCGACTGGCCGAAGCGCGCGGAACGATTCGACCTTATTTATATTGTCTACAGCTTTCCGCGCAACGAGCGGGTACGCATCAAGACCATGATCCCCGATGGCTATCAGCCGGAGACGGCGGTCGGCGTGCACCTCACCGCCAACTGGCTGGAGCGCGAAGTGTACGATATGTTCGGCATCCGTTTCGCCAACCATCCGGACATGCGCCGTATTCTTCTGCCCGACGAATGGCAAGGCCATCCGCTGCGCAAGGACTACGGCATTATCCAGCAGGACGACCGATGGGTGCAGGAGAATCTGGGAATCGAGAGCGGCCAGTAAGCCATGCCGGACACAACATTTTTAGACTCGACGGAACTCGTCCTCAACATGGGGCCGCAGCATCCCTCCACGCACGGCGTGCTGCGCGTCATTCTCAAACTGGACGGCGAAAAAGTGCTGGGCACCGATTGCGTGATCGGCTACCTGCACCGCGGCGTTGAGAAGATCGCGGAAAACCGCACCTACGCGCAGTTCAATCCGTACGTCGACCGCATGGATTATGTCGCGGCCGTGTCGAACGGCCTGGGCTACTGCCTGGCGGTGGAAAAGCTGCTCAACGTGGAAGCGCCGCCGCGGGCGCAGGCGGTCCGCGTGATTCTGACGGAACTGAACCGCATCGCCAGCCACCAGTTGTGGCTGGGCACGCACGCGCTGGATATCGGCGCCATCACGCCGGTATTTTATTGCCTGCGCGATCGCGAAGAGATCCTCAAGATTTTCGAAAAATACTGCGGCGCGCGGCTCACCACGCACGCCTTCCGCATCGGCGGACTGCAGTACGAGACCTACGACGGCTTTGAAAAGGATTGCGAGGATGTCTGCAACTGGCTGGCGCCGAAAATAGACGAGTACGAGGAACTGCTCACCAACAATCGCATCTGGGTCGGCCGGCTGACCGGCGTCGGAATCCTCAGCGGCGACGAGTGCAAGGAATACGGCGTCACCGGACCGGTGCTGCGCGCGGCGGGCGTGAAATGGGACCTGCGTAAAGCGCAGCCCTATTCCGGCTATGACAAATACGAATTCGACATCCCCACGCGCGAGAACGGCGACACCTACGACCGGTACATCGTGCGCATGCAGGAAATGCGGCAATCGCTGCGCATCATCCGGCAAGCGACGGGAGCGATTCCGGAAGGTCCGATCCTGGGCAAGGTCGGCAAGGTGATCAAGCCGGCGGTCGGCGAGGCGTACGTTTCCATCGAGGCGCCCAAGGGCGAGCTGGGATATTACGTGGTGAGCGACGGATCGACGCAGCCGTACCGTGTGCGGGTGCGTCCGCCGTCTTATGTGAATTTGCAGGCGCTCGACCGGATGATCCGCGGCGGCCTGGTGGCGGATGTGGTGGCGATCATCGGAACGTTGGATATCGTGTTGGGAGAGATTGACAGATGAACGCCTTGGCTTGTGGCGCACGCACTCGTGCGTGCAGCGCGGTCACTCGTGACCGCGGGGCCGCCGGCAAGCCCGGGCACGCCGACGGGAGTGTCGGCGCTCAACGCACGAGTGCGTGCGCCGCGGCAGGGGGCATATGGGCAAGCTTCTAAAAAAGATCTTCCTGGTGGATCTGTTCCAGGGTCTCTGGGTGACCTTCCGGAACCAGAATCCGAAATACATTTATACCGAGCAGTATCCGGCGGAGCGGCCCAAGGTCGCGGAGCGGTACCGCGGAGCGCCGCGCCTCAACATCAATCCCGACAACGGCGAGACCCTGTGCATCGCGTGCAATCTCTGCGCCCTGGCGTGTCCGGAGACGCTCATCGTGGTCGGCAGCGAACGCAACGAGCAGACCAAGCGCAAAGAGCTGACCACCTTTACATATGACACTTCGCGCTGCATGTTCTGCGGATTGTGCGAGGACGCCTGCCCGGTGGACGCGCTCGAACTGACGCAGGATTTCGAATTGGCCACCTATACGCGCGAAGGCCAGATCTGGGACCGGCAGATGCTCGAAGAGGGGCCTCTGCCCACACGCTACAAATGCTAGATACCGCGTTCTTCTATATCTTCGCCGCCATGACGCTGATCGGCGGCCTCTTCACCATCACGCGGCGCAGCGCCGTTCATAGCGCGATATCGCTGATCGTTTCGCTGTTGGGCGTCGCCGGGCTGTACCTCCTGCAACAGGCGGAATTCCTGTTCGCGGTGCAGATTGTGCTGTACGTCGGCGGCATCATGGTGCTGTTCCTGTTCGTCATCATGCTGGTCAATCTCGACCAGGCCGCCAAGGAGCGGCAGTTCAACCGGCAGTGGCTGGTGGCGCTGGCGGCGGTGGCGGCCGTGGGCGCGGAGATCGGCTATTTCCTGTATCGCGGCCGGGACGCGTTCCACATCGGCGAATCGGCCGGCGTGCAGATGCTGGCGGCCGCGACGGGCAACACCGAACAGGTGGCCGACGCGTTATTTCAGGAATACCTGCTACCCTTCGAAATCGCTTCCATCCTGTTGTTGGTGGCCGTGGTCGGAGCCGTGGTCATGGCCAAGAAGAGGATCTGACGATGCATCCCATTGGCACCGTACATTACCTGGCGCTGAGCGCGGCCCTGCTGCTCATCGGAACCATCGGAGTGCTGACGCGGCGGAATATCGTGATCGTGTTGATGTCCATCGAGCTGATTCTCAATGCCGTGAACATCAACCTGGTGGCGTTTTCGCACTTCTTCGGACCGGGGCACGTGCAAGGCCAGGTCTTCGCGATTTTCATCATCACCGACGCCGTGGCGGAGGCCGCGGTGGGACTGGGCATCCTGATTGCGCTGTTCCGCAACAAGGAAACCGTGCTGGCGGATGAAATCGATTTACTGAAGTGGTAGGAGAGCCGTGAACTTCCTAGATCTCATTTGGCTGATCCCTCTGTTCCCGCTCTGCGGAGCGGTTCTCATGCTGCTTCTGGGCAACCGGCTCGATCCGCAGCCCGAGTCCGATGTCGCCGTGGCGCCGGGTGTCGAGCCGATCTACGAGGAACATCATGGCCATTCCCACGAGCATGGCCACGATCACGAACATCATCATCACGAGCATCAGCATCATGACGACCAGGGGGCCGGCCACGGTCATGCGCACGAACACGGCCACGCCCACCCGCCGCTGAAGTTCCTGGTGGATCTGATCTGTCCGGGGATGGTGCTGCTTTCGTTTCTGCTTTCCGTGGCCGCCGTGTGGCAGCTCTCGGAACTCCCGAACAAAGTGCACCAGGTGATTCAATTCACCTGGATCGCGGGGCTGCCGTTTCACCTGGCCAACGGCACGCTGGGATCGTTCCAGGCGGATTGGGGCTTCCTGCTCGATCCGCTCTCGGGGGTGATGATCCTGGTGGTAACCGGCGTCGGATTCCTGATCCACGTTTATTCCACCGGCTACATGGCGCACGACAACGGCTACTACCGGTTCTTCGGCTACCTGAACCTGTTCGTCTTCTTCATGCTGATGCTGGTGCTGGCGAACAATTACGCGCTGCTGTTCGTCGGATGGGAAGGCGTGGGGTTGTGCAGCTACCTGCTGATCGGGTTTTACTTCCACAAGAAGTCGGCCGGCGATGCGGGAAAAAAGGCATTCATCGTCAATCGCGTGGGCGATGCCGGGTTCGTGCTCGGCATGCTGCTGATGCTCTCGGTGCTGGGCACGGTCCGGTTTGTCGACGTGCGGGCGGTGCTGCAGAGCGGGCAGTTCAACGCCGAGACGGCCGGATTCGGCGTGCTGAGCGCGATGGCGCTGCTGATGTTCATCGGCGCCACCGGCAAATCCGCGCAAATTCCGTTGTACGTCTGGCTGCCCGACGCCATGGAAGGCCCCACGCCGGTTTCCGCGCTCATCCACGCGGCTACCATGGTGACGGCGGGCGTCTACATGGTGGCGCGGTCGGCTCCGCTGTTCGAGCTGACGCCAAGCACGTCGGCGATCGTGGCGACTATCGGCGCGCTCACGGCGCTGCTAGCGGCTTCGATTGCGCTGGTGCAGAACGATATCAAGCGCGTGCTGGCATACTCCACGGTCAGCCAGCTCGGCTACATGTTCCTGGCGCTGGGCGTGGGCGCGTATTGGGTGGCGATCTTCCACCTGTTCACGCACGCGTTCTTCAAGGCCCTGCTCTTCCTTTGTTCGGGATCGGTGATCCACGCCATGGGCGGCGAGCAGGATATGCGCTACATGGGCAATCTGAAAAACAAAATCCCGATTACCCACTGGACCATGTTCGTAGGCAGCGTCGCCATCGCCGGAGTTCCCGGCCTGGCCGGATTCTTTTCCAAAGACGAAATTCTCTGGCAGGCCTACAACTCACCCAAGGGCTCGACGATCTTATGGGCGGTCGGCCTGGTGACAGCGCTGATGACCGCGTTTTACATGTGGCGGCTGATGAGCATGACGTTCTACGGCAAATCGCGCGTGAAGCCGGAGGTGCTGGCGCACGTGCACGAATCGCCGGCGTCGATGACGGTGCCACTGACGTTGCTGGCAGTGGGCAGCGTGCTGGCCGGTTGGCTGGGGACTCCGAAACTCTGGAACCTGCCGGAGTTCTTCCGCGGATTTGAAGGCTGGCTGGCGCCGGTGTTTGCGCCGGCCGCCGGCGAGCACGTTCATGCTGCGGCCGCGGAGGCGGCCAGCAAAACGACCGAAATGGGCCTGATGGGCCTCTCGATACTGATTGCCTTCGTCGGCATCGCGGTCGGGGTCTACTTCTACCACATCCGGCCCAGTATTCCAGAAAAGCTGGGGATGACCTTCAAGCCCATCCACAAGCTGCTCTATAACAAGTGGTACGTCGACGAGCTCTACGATTTCCTGTTCGTCAACGGGCTCGGCAAGGGCGGCGGACGTGTGCTTGGCGCCTTCGACCGCAACGTGGTGGACGGCGGGGTGAACGGAGCCGGCTGGTTGACGCGATTCTCCGCCAACGTCTCGGGATGGTGGGATACCTGGATCATCGATGGCGCGGTGCGGTTCGGCTCCTTCTGCGTGAAGATGCTGTCCTACCCCGTGTGCATTCTGCAGACCGGCCGCGTGCAGGCGTACGCGTTGTTCGTGGTGGTGGGGGTGTTGGCGATTTTCGGGTATTACGTGACGCGGTAACGGTATGGATCAGCATCTACTGAGCATCGTTCTCTTTACGCCGCTGGCCGGATTGGCGGTGCTGCTATGCATTCCCGCCGGGAGCAAGAACCTGATCCGCGTGTGGGCCAACCTGGCCAGTTTCGCCGGCTTCCTGGTTTCGCTGCCGCTGGCATCGCGCTTTCAAACCAGCCTGGGATTTCAGTTCACGGAGCGCGCCGATTGGATTCCGGCGCTGGGCGCGCACTACGCCATCGGCATCGACGGCATCAGCCTGCTGCTGGTGATGCTCACCACGCTGATGGGCTTCATCGCCACGCTGTGCTCCTGGAGCGCCATCGACGATCGCGTGAAGGAATACTACGCCATGTTCCTGCTGTTGCAGACGGGCATGATCGGCGTATTCGTCTCGATGGATTTCTTCCTGTTCTACATTTTCTGGGAACTGGTGCTGGTGCCGATGTATTTCATCATCGGCGTGTGGGGCGGTCCGCGGAAGCTCTACGCGGCGATTAAATTCTTCCTTTACACGCTGGCCGGTTCGGTGCTGATGCTGCTGGGCATCCTGATGCTCTATTTCCAGCACTACCAGCAATTCCACTTCTACACCTTCGAGATTTCCGAGCTATTGAAGACGAACATGCCTTTCGGCATGCAGGAATTAGTGTTTTGGGCATTCTTCGTCGGATTCGCCATCAAGGTGCCGATGTTCCCGTTCCACACCTGGCTGCCGGATGCGCACGTGGAAGCTCCCACGGCCGGCTCGGTGATCCTGGCGGCGGTGCTCCTGAAGATGGGGACTTACGGATTCCTGCGATTCTCGCTGCCGCTGCTGCCGCAGGCATCGGCGGACAAGACCATCGTGAAGATCCTGGCGGTGCTGTCGATTATCGGCATCATTTACGGCGCGCTGGTCAGTCTGATGCAGGCCGATTGGAAGAAGCTGGTGGCGTATTCCTCGGTGAGCCACCTCGGTTTTTGCACGCTCGGCATCTTCGCGCTCAATCCCAACGGAATCGCCGGCAGCGTCATCCAACAGATCAATCACGGCATCTCGACGGGCATGCTCTTCATGGTGATCGGCGTGATTTACGAGCGGCGGCATACGCGATTGATTTCGGAATACGGCGGGCTGGCGCACGTGATGCCGAAATTCGCGATAATCTTCGCAATCGCCATGCTGAGCTCGGCGGGATTGCCGCTATTGAACGGGTTCATCGGCGAGTTCACGATTCTGCAAGGCGCGTTCGAGGCCAGCCGCGCGTGGGCGGCGTTCGCGGTCTCCGGGGTGATTCTGGGCGCGGCTTACCTGCTGTGGCTGTACCAGCGGACCATGCTCGGCCAGGTGACCAACGGCAAGAACCTCACGCTGCACGACATGAGCTTCCGCGAAGTGGCCATGTTCCTGCCCCTAATCGCGTGGGCCATCTGGATCGGCATCTATCCCAAGCCGTATTTCGACATCCTCCAGAGGCCGGTGGCGCAGATCGTGGAGCGGGTGCGGCCGGGCTACTACGCGGCGCTTCCGCCGACGCTGCCGAACAGTGAGAAAGCCTCGATCGGAGGCGGACAATGAGCGATCTCTACACCTCGATGGATCATTTCTCCATCGTGCCGGCGGTGATGCTGGCGTTGTTCGGCTGCGCCATCCTGCTCTTCGATTTCTGGGTGTTTCCGGATCCGCGGCACCGCAAGTGGCTGCTGATTTTTGTGGCGCTGGCGGAAATTTTCACCGGCTACGGCCTGTATCAGCAGGCCGGCCACCTGCAGGAATACGGCGGCCAGCTGCTGGGCTTTCAGGGATCGGTGACGGTGGACGCGAACGCCGTCTTCTTCAACTGGATCTTCG
>Ga0335078_10004285_pt1 | contig 21173 bp, 15 predicted proteins | sample Lox_Sample_32_FD_206711 | JGI IMG/M metagenome (GOLD analysis project Ga0335078, IMG submission 206711) | Soil microbial communities from Loxahatchee National Wildlife Refuge, Florida, United States - Lox_Sample_3.2 | ecosystem: Environmental > Terrestrial > Soil > Wetlands | place: USA...
GCCCCCGGTGTTCGTCACCGCCAGCGTCGCTGTGAACGCCTGGCCGGTGCTCACCGTCCTGAGGCTCGGGGTGAGCGTGGCGGAGAGCGCCGCCGTCGTCTGCACGGTAACGGCGCCGGTGGTACTGCCCTGCACGGGGATCGACGGGAAGGCCGTGTCGGTGCCGTTCGCGGAAGCCGTGAAGGTGAGCACTTCGGCGGCCGATACGGAGCTCGACGGATAGGTCCAGGTGAAGGTTCCGCTCTCTCCGGGAGTCAGGGACGAGATCGATGTCGGCGACGGCGTGCCGATGGGGGCTACGGCGCCGTTCACCAGCATGGCGGGCGTGATGTTGACGGCGGTGGCGCTTCCCTGGTTGGTGACGCTCAGGGTCAGCGGAACCGCCTGGCCCACGTCGACGGTCGCCGGACCGGACAAGGTAGCGCTCAGGTTCGAGCGGCCGATGGAGACCACGCCGGAGGTGCCCGATCCCAGATCGGCGGAGGAGATGAGCTGGGGAGCGCTCGCCGGATAGTTGGCGTCGTAGCCGTTGACCCCGCTCGACATCTGGAAGGTTTCCGGAGTGGTCCCGGTGAACGCCCCCAGGGACGTGAATACGAAGGTGAAGGTGCCGGTCGAGTGACCCGGGATGTTGATGGAGCCCTGGGGCGCGCTCAGGTAGCTGGCGTAGCCGGACGGGGCCGGGTCCTCCGGAAACACCGCCTCGGCCGTGGCGTCCCCGCTGTTCGTCACCTGCATGGTCACGGTGATGTCCGTGGAGAACCCCACGAGCGGTGGGCTGGCATTCAGGCTCACGGAGAGGATGGGCGGAACCTGGATGATGGCGTCCGTCCCAGAGTTGGAGGTGGTGCTGATACTGTTTCCCGAAAAGACGTCCTGGGCCGTCGCCAGCACCGAGAGGTCGAGGGTCCCGGCCGGGACCGCGACGCAGTTCCAGGTGAAGGTCTGGCTTGCGTTTGGCCCGAGGGTGGCCACCTCGCTCACCGCCGGCGTGGGCGCAGCGTCACAGGCGGTGCTCGCGGGGGTGGTCACCGGCGAGACGCTCGTCAGCGTGGCCGGAGTCGCCCCCGTGTTGGTGACCGTGGCGCTGAGCTGGAAGGACTCCCCCACCGAGAGGGTGCTGGGGATGGGAGCCTCGCTCGTCTCGCTCGTCACCACCGTCAGAAGGGCGCCCGGGGCCGTGGCCACCGTGAAGGCATTCGCGAGGCTGCCCTGGACCCCGTAGGCGTTCTCGACGACCAGGGTCTGGGCCCCCGGGGTCAGGCCCGCCGGCACGGTGGCGGTGAGCATCTGGTCGCTCACCCAGGTGACGCTCTCCAGCTGCACGCCCCCCATCCACACCTTCATGGCGGTGCTGCTTGTGGCCGAGCCGTTGCCCGCGGGAGCCGTGATCTGAGCCACGAACCCGTCTCCCTTGATCGTGATGGGGGTCGGGTTCTTGAAGTACCCGGCCGAGGGCGTGACGGATGTCGGGTGCGGCTCCGGCGCGTTGGACGTGGCGCAACTCGAGCAACTCGAGAGAAACACCGTCGCGGCGCCGAGCGCCGTCAGAATCCTAGCCCGCATCGAATCGGTACCCCAGCAAGAGGAAGACGGGGACCAAGGCCCCGTTCAGGTTCGCGAGGTTGGGATTGCCCACCCACCCCGCGCGGACTTCGGCAAAGGGAAACCCGTTCCACACGCGCAGGCCAAAGGCCGCCGAAGCGGCCGCGGTCGGCACCCAGCTCGAGGCCGCCACGGCCGGCTGGCCGTTGGAGGTCAAGGTGCTCTCCACCCAGGACACCCCGCCCCCCAGCCGGACCCAGACCATGAACCGAGAGGCGATGGGTCGCCTCCAGGCGAGGGAGAGGACGAGAGGAACGTAGTTGCTCGTGCTCGTGTAGCTGAAGGAGGCGCCGGTGGTGCTCGTTTGCCCGCTCTTCGTGAAGCTCCACCAGCTCGCTTCCGCGGAGAGGCCGACCTGCTCCGGCCCGAGCCGGGTCCAGGCCGCGGCGTCCGCCGAGACCGCCAGCGCAAACGAGCTGTCCGAGTACACCACCCCGACCTTGGGCGCGAAGCTGAAGGGAGGGGACGGCGAGACGAGGGCGATGGAGCGAGTGGCCGCGAGAGAGCCGGCCCGGATGGTCAGCACGTCCACTCGGTCCTGCTGGGACCACTGGGTGCGGTAGGAGAAGATCCAGCGGCCCGGGGCCACCCGCACCGGCTGCCCCAGCTCCGATAGCTTCGACTCCGTCTCGACGCGCTCGTCCTCGACCGGGTTCCCAAAGGCGTCCACCACCTCCACCGTGATCTGGCGCACCGCCTTCCCGTCGGCGGGGACCGAATCCGGCGCGACGATGGAGATGGTCTCGGGAGCTCCGGCCACCAGGGCCAGGACGGCCTGCTCGGAGAGGGCGCCGACCCGCGCCTCCACGGTGATGGCCCGGTCACCTCGGAGAGCCGAGGCCACCTGGAGCGGGACCCGGTAGACGCCCTGCTCGACACGGACCAGATCTCCCAGGCCGCCCAGGTCCGACTCCACGGCGAGGTCGCCGTCGGAGGGATTCCCGGCGGCGTCGACGGTGTGGACGGTGACGGTGACCGGCTTCGGATCCCCGGGAGCGGCCGAGGGCCGATCGAACTCGACGCGCAGGGCGGCCACCGGCCCTGCGGAGCGCTCCAGTGCGGCCGTGAAGGTCGAGCCTTCCGCCAGCGAGGCCGCTACGCTCGAGGTGCGGCCTTCTTGCGGGGTCACGTGCCAGCGAGCCAGCCACGCGCCCGCACCGGCCGATTCCAGGTTCGTGAGGCGGCCGTTGCTAACCGCCAGCGCCGGCGCCGCCCCGCCCCACGACCGCCCGCTCTCGTCTGCGGCGAAGACGCGGACGCTCACGTCCGCCTCCTGGTCGGCCGGGGCTGCGGGAGGGCGGAGCAGGAGGAGCACGGGCCCGGCCCGGCGCGCGGAGCGCCCCTCCACCCGCGCGGTGACGAAGCCGCAGGCGTCGCTCTCCAGCCCAACGGCGATGATGGCCGCCTGCGGCTCCTCGGCGTTTGCGGGATAGAAGTCGGCGACGTAATCGGTCGGCCCATCGGGCCGCAGGTTCCGGATGTCGCCGGAGCTCGCCACCAGGCGAGGCAAAGCACCGTCGGTGACGACCCGGACCAGAGCCTTCTCGACCCCCGCGGAAAGGACGGGGGGGTCGAGCGACACCTGAAGCTTGCAAGCCGGTGCTCGGGCTCGGGCGCCAAGTGGGCCGACGATGAATGAAAAGATGACGATTGCACGAACCGTGATGGATTTGGCCATCAGTGCCCAGGGTGTTCCTGCCCGATCACCCGCCCCCCGACGGCGGCACGCCGCGCGTGTAAGAAACCAGCACATATTGGGAACCGTCAAACCCTCATGTGGTCCCTGGCGGGGCTCCCTTGGGCTTGGGAATTGCGAACGATACCGGTCTAGTAGATACCACTGGGAGTGTCCCGCCCCCGGGTGACCCACGAACGAAGGGCGCGAACGGGAGGAGAGCAGGCGCTATCGCCCCCCAACGAGTGATATCGCCTGGACCCCGGTCACTGATAGCGAATAGCCGAGTTGCGGGCCTCCGGAGGACGGGGGCAGAGAAACTCGAGCCGGGGGGCCTTGGCATCGCGTTTCCCGGCCCGGGCGCATGAGCGCGCTCGGAACCGGGTCGCAGGTCCACCGCCAAAGAGCAGCGGACCCGGCTCGCCCTGCCGCGGGCCGCCGCCCGGGTCCGCCGGGGCCGAGCTCGCTGCCGACCGAGCCGACCTCTGCCTTCAAAGGGTGCGCCGCCGGTACCAACCCGTAGCGCTGAAGCGAGGCGAGGCGGCGGGCAGCACCTCGTGCCAGATGAGCTCGCTCCGGAAGACGGCGAATGTCCCGGCCTCCGGGAGGACGTCGACCGGTCCCGTCGGCAGGTGGAGGCGGAGGGCGCCGCCCTCTTCCGCCCGCCACCCGGGGTTCAGGAAGAGGACCGCGGAGAGAACCCGTTCGTCCGCGTCGGAGAAGCGGTCGAGGTGCCTGCGATAGAAGCCTTGGGGAGGGAAGACCGCGAGGTGGCCCTCGAACTCCTGGAGCCCGAGAAAGAGAAGGCGGTTGAGATCCGCCCGGATCCTCTCCACGCCTTCCCAAAAGAAGGCCTGGGCAGCCGTGGCGCGTTCCTGCCGCAGCCAGAAAATCTCGTCGCGACGCACCTCCTCTTGGACTTCGCGACGCGCCCCGCGGCCGATTCCGGCCCGTCGAAACTCCCCCGCCGCGTGGAGACGCCGCGCCTCGGCAGCCAGGGATTCGACCGCCTCTGCCCGGTACACCCTCCTGGAAACGGCCCATCCTTGCCCGGCGAGGGACTCGGCGATCTCCTCGAGCGGTTCCACCCCTACTCCTTGAGCCTCGCCTGCGCTTCCTTGACCCACCCCGGAGCGTCCGGGTCCCCTCCCCGCGCCGCCTCCTCCGCGAGCTCCAGGGCGCGCTGGTAGGCCCCCCGTCCCCCAACCGGGTGGGACGTCCTCTCGAACGCCTCGCCGAGTGCCAGCTGGTTCGGGGGATAGTCCGGCTTGAGCTGCACCGCCTTCTGCGCCCAGACCAGCGCCTCATCGGCGTCGCCCGGCCCGAGGGGCCAGCCCGGGGCCCGCAAGTAGAGCAGCGCGAGGATCCTCTCCGGCCCGGCCTCGTCCAGCTCCGGCGCCGCGGCGCTCGCTTCTCGCAGAAGCTTCACGATGCGGCCGATGGCGTCGTCGGCCGTCCTCGGCTTCTCGCGCGCCTGCATGCCCAGGGCGACAGCGAGCCAGTAGCGACAGGCGGCGCTGTCCGGCTCCCGGCGCAGGCACCACTGACCCACCTGGACCGCGCTCACGGCAATGTCGGTCTTCTCCGGACCGCGCGCGGCGTGCTCGACGAGCCAAGCCTTGGCGCGAATGGAGCAGATGAGGCCGGCGGCGTCGGCCCCGTCCACTTGGGCCGCCTCCAGGCAGAGTCCGTCCGCTTTGCGCACCGCACTTGCGTCCGGCCTCTTCGCGTACTCCGCCTCCGCCTCCTCGAGCAGCGCCTTCCCCGAGGACGCCCGGGTTCCGGCGGGGGCGAGCTGCGAGATGGGCGGCGGTTCCTTCAGCGCCGTGGTGCAGGCTCCCGCGGCGACGAACGCCAACGGGACAAGTCGCCGGGCTCCCGTCACCGCCCGGCGGCTCCGAAATCCTTGCGCGCGGCAGCGAGACTCGCCTCGTCGAGAGGAGCGAAGGCCTCGAGCCTCAGGCCGTCCAGGGCCGCAGCACCGTCCGGAGACTCGCGCAGGGTGCGCAGCGCCTTTTCGAGCGCCTTCCAGCGTTCCGCGGAGAGCCTCTTCTCCACAACGGCCACCACGCCGCTCGGCAGCGCCGGAGATCGGGCCACCACCTCGAGCTCGGCCGCGAAGGGAAGCGTCGGCAAGGATCGGCCCTGGGCGCCGTCGAGAAGGAGCGCCACGTCCTCGCCGGCCGTCGCCCTCCGCAACCAGGAGAGCACCTGTCCGCTCTCCACCACCTGCACGTTCGCCGGCAGCTTCCCGAACCCGGCGAGCGCCGTGCCCCGCACGAATCCAGGCGCGTAGCCAGCCAACGATACGATCTTCCACCCGGCGAGAGAGGCTGGCCCGGTCACCCGGCCCTTCTTCGCGACCAGGCTCCAGACTTCGCTCGGCCCGCCGCCGGCCTGGACCGCGGCGAGCTTGGGCGAGAGCTTCAGTTGCCCGGCTTCCTTGAGAAAGAGGGGCAAGGACAGCATGGCCACGGCGGCGTCCGCGCTCTTCAGTCGCTCGATTCCGGCTTTCTCCGTTTCGTAGTAGGCGCCCACGATCGACCCGGCCGGCCAGCCGGCGCGAGCGGCGACCGCGGCGGCAAAGGCGTCCATGGCGGACTGCGCCTCGGCGGTGGTGCCGGGGTATCCCGGTGCGCACACCACGAAGGCCACCGGGTTCGCCGTGAGCAGCGCCGCAGCCACCAGTGACAGGACGGTCATGGAACCTCCGCCGGCAGCCTAACGCAACGTGCCGGCCCGCACCACGTCGGGGACGAGGGCGATCCCGCGCGGACGAGACCGCCGCCCGTTGCCTCCGCGGGCGCAGCGGCGGGCAGACCGCCGCCTAAACCGGCCCTCGCCGGGTCCGCCGGCGCTTCACGCTCCCGAGTTCGTCGGAGCGGTTCCCTCCTCCGCCTGCGCCCCTCCGTCTCCGGGGGGACTCGCTCGCCGCCCGTTGTCTTCGGCGGCGGAGGCAGCCGGAGCGACCACCTCGAGTGGCGCTCCCCTCTCCACGTGCATGCCGTGCAGGTAGGTGTAGCCGTGCATGACGCCCTCGTAGAACTGGACGAGGCCAACGCCTTCCTTGGGCCGGATGGACCCCTCCTTCATCCGTGCGTCCAGCGCGGTCTTCACCCGTCGCACCAGGTCGTTCGGCTCGTAGAGGAGCGTCTGCAGCACCTGGTCCACGTGGTCGCCGCGGATGACCTCTCCCAGGTAGAAGTCCTCCGGGTCGTCGTCGTCGACGTAGACGTGCACCTCGTTCACCCGGCCGAACAGGTTGTGCATGTCGCCCATCACGTCCTGGTAGGCGCCGTTCATGAACATCCCCAGGTAGTAGGGGCGGCCCGGCTCGAGCACGTGCAGCGACAGGGTCTCGTCCACGCCGTCGCCCTCGATGAACCGATCGATCTTCCCGTCGGAGTCACAGGTGATGTCCACGATGGTGCAGTCGCGGGTGGGAGCCTCCGCCAGCCGGTGGAGGGGGACGATGGGGAAGAGTTGGTCGAAGGCCCAGTGGTCCGGGGCACTCTGGAAGAGGGAGAAGTTCGCGAGGTACTGATCGGCGATCTTGTCGCCCAGGTCCCGGGTATCGCGCGGCAGTCTCTTCTTGCCCCGATTCAGCTCCACGAGGCTTCGCGCCAATTTCCAGAAGAGGGATTCCACCGTGGCCCGCTCCTCCAGGCCGAGGATGCCGAGCTTGAACATCTGCAGGGCCTCCTCCTTCTTGGCGACCGAGTCGTGGTAGACCTCCGCCTTGTTGCGGGGGGTGAGCGAGGCCACGATCTCCCGCATCTCCCGGACCACCTTGTGCTCGCCCGGCTGGGCGAACGAGGCCGCAGCGATCTCGGCGCGCGAGCCGATCTCGATGCTGCCAAAGACGTTCATGATGATGCAGGAGTGGTGGGCGGCCACTGCCCGCCCGGACTCGGAGACGATGTGCGGCTCCGGCACTCCCTCGTTCAGGCAAATCCTCTGGGTGTTGTAGACCACGTCCGACGCGTACTCCTCCTGGGAGTAGTTCATGGAGGAGGAGTAGCCGTTCGTGCGGGTGCCCACGTAATCCACCCCGAGCCCGCCTCCCACGTCGAAGTACTCGATGCCGAGCCCCATCTTTCGGAGCTTGGCGTAGAGACGGGCCCCCTCGTTCACCGCATCCTTGAGGACGCGGATCTCGGTGACCTGGCTCCCCACGTGGAAGTGGAAGAGCTTGGCGCAGTGCTCCTTCTTCGCTTCCTTGAGGATACGAACGGCCTCGATGATCTCCGGAGTGGTCAGGCCGAACTTGGCGAAGTCGCCGGAAGAGGACTCCCACTTTCCCGTGCCGCGCGTGGAGAGCTTGGAGCGGAGCCCGATGTACGGCTCCACGGCCATCTCGTCCGCGAGCTTGAGGAGCGCCGGCAACTCCGAGAGCTTCTCGATGACCACGATCACCTTGCGGCCGAGCTTGCGCCCGAGGAGCGCCAGCCGCAGGTATTCCTCGTCCTTGTACCCGTTGCAGATGGTGAGCGCGTCGGGGTCGGTGTTGAACCCCAGGACCACCATGAGCTCGGCCTTGGAGCCTGCCTCGAGTCCGGTGTGGTAGGGCGCGCCCACGTCGAGGATCTCCTCGACCACCTCGCGCATCTGGTTCACCTTGATCGGATAGACGCCGAAGTAGCGACTCCCGTAGCTCAGCTCGGAGATGGCCTTCGCGAACGTCTCGTTCAGGATGCGCACCCGCGCCCGCAGGACGTCGATGAAGCGAACGACCACCGGGAAGCCGACCCCGCGCTCCTGGATGTCGTCCACCACATCCATGAGGTCGATGGTGGGCCCCGGTTGCCCGTGAGGCAGAACCACCATGTGGCCCTTTTCGTTTACCGAGAAGAAGCCGGCTCCCCAGCCCGCCACGTTGTAGTACTGGATGGCCTTGTCGATGGACCAATCCGACGCGGGTGTCGACGCGGTGGCGTCGCTCTTCGGCTCGGGCAAGCTCATCGCGACTCCATGTTCGGCGTGGCAGTCACAAGGCATGAACGTTATCTAGCTCGCCGCCTTGCCGCCAGCCCATCCTCCTTCGATCCCGCCCCCTGCTGCAAGGGACCTCCGTTCGAGACTGCGCGCACTCGCAGAGGTCTTCGCCCAGGTCCCGGGCACCTTCCGCCTGGTGTGGGAGGCCAACCGCTCGGGCGCGCTCGCCATCGCCCTCCTCACGGCGATAGCGGCCCTCCTGCCGGCGGCGCTCGCCTGGGTCGGGAAGCTCATCGTGGACGGCGTGGTGGCCGCCGCCCGGAGCGGCGCCCTCGCCGATCGGCGGCGGGTTTGGGAACTCGTTTTCCTGGAGTTCGGGCTGTTGGCGGCGAACCTCCTCACCGGGCGTCTCGTGGGCCTGCTGCGGGAGCTGCTCCGCACGCACCTCGGCAACCGCATCAACGAGGCCATCCTGGAGAAGGCCCTGGCCCTGGAGCTGCGCCACTTCGAGGACGCGAGCGTCTACGACAAGATGCAGAACGCGCGCCGCGAGGCCTCCACGAGGCCCCTCTCCCTCGTCGTCCAGGCCTTCGCGGTGGCCCAGAACACGGTGACCCTGGCGGCCCTCTCCGCCCTGCTGTGGAGGCTTTCTCCCTGGAGCGCCGTGGTCATCGTGGTGGCCTCCGTTCCCGCCTTTCTCGCCGAGGCCCGGCTCTCCGCCGAGTCGTTCCGCGTGAACACCTGGCGCGCCCCGGAGGGCCGCCGCCTCAATTACCTCGAGTGGATTCTGACCCGGGACAGCCACGTGAAGGAGGTGAAGCTCTACGGCCTGGGCCCGGTGGTCCTGTCCCGATACCGGGCTCTCTTCCGAAGGTTCTACGAGGAGGACCGGGTGCTGGCGCTTCGCCGCCTCGCCCACGGCATCACCTTTGGCCTCTTGGCGCTTGCCGCCTTCTACGGGATGTACCTGCTCGTCGCCGGGCGCGCCGCGCGCGGAGAGATCACGGTGGGAGACATGACGCTCTACCTCGTCGTCTTCCGCCAGGGTCAATCCTCGTTCCAGGGCATCCTCACCTCGATCGGCGCCATGTACGAGGATTCGCTCTTCATGTCGAACCTCTTCGCCTACCTCGCCATCCCCACGCTCGGGGAGGCGCCCCGCGTTCGGCCGGCGCTGTCCGCGCCCGTGGGCCGTCCCGTGGAGATCGTCTTCGAGGACGTCTCCTTTCGGTACCCAGGGCGCGAGGAATGGGCGCTCGAGCAGGTGACCCTGCGCCTCGCCCCGGGCGAGAAGCTCGGGCTGGTGGGCGAGAACGGCGCGGGGAAGAGCACGCTCGTGAAGCTCCTCCTGCGACTCTACGACCCTTCCCGGGGGCGCGTTCTCTACGGTGGCGTCGACATCCGGGACATGGACCCGGTCGACCTGCGGAGCCGGATCGGCGCGGTGTTCCAGGACTTCGTCCGCTATCAGTTCACGGCGGCCGAGAACATCGGCCTGGGCAGCCCACCGCACATGGAAGACCGCGCCCGCGTGGAGGAAGCAGCGCGCCGCGCCGGAGCCTTGCCGCTCGTGCAGGCTCTCCCGAGCGGGTTCGACACCGTGCTCGGCGGCTGGTTCGAGGCGGGACACGAAATCTCCGCCGGCCAGTGGCAAAAGCTGGCGGTGGCGCGTGCCTTCATGCGCGACGCCGAGGTGCTCGTGCTCGACGAGCCCACCGCCAGCATCGACGCCGAGGCGGAGCACGAGCTCTTCCAGCGGTTCCGGGATCTCGCCGCGGACCGGACGGCCATCGTCATCTCCCACCGCTTCTCCACGGTTCGCATCGCCGATCGCATCGCCGTGCTCCACGCCGGGCGCTTGGAGGAGTTGGGAACGCACCGAGAGCTCTTGGATCGGAGGGGACGCTACGCCCGCCTCTTCTCCCTGCAGGCGCAGGGATACGTCGACTAGGCGTCGACTAGACGGCCCGGGGCGACCGGCCGCCTCGGGGGAAAAAGCCCGCCTCGGACCGTTTCACCCCGGCGGGGCGGTGCCTCTTCGCAGCAGGGCCAGAGCGGAGCGCATGTCCTCGGGCAGGGGAGCCTCGAGGCGCAGGCGCCGGCCGGTCCGAGGATGGTCCAGGGCGAGGCGCCAGGCGTGGAGCGCCTGGCGGCCCAGAACGAGGGCGGCGAGGCGGACGGGGTGGTCGGCCGGCAGCCGAGCCTCGCGCCGCACCCCTCCGTAGGTCGCATCGGCCAGAATGGGGTGCCCCGCCTCGGAGAGGTGAACCCGGATCTGATGGGTGCGTCCGGTCTCGAGCCGGACCTCCGCCAGGGCGGCCGGCCCCTCGAACCGCTCCAGCACCCTCCAGCGGGTGACGGCTCGTCGCCCCGACCGGACTCGGGAGGTGAAGCGGGTGCGGTCCCGCGGGTGGCGCCCGTAGAGGGTGTCGAGGCTCCCCTCGTCGCGGAGCCGGCCGTGGCACAAGGCGAGGTAGGTCTTCTCCACCGTGCGACCTCGAAACTGCTCCTGCAGCGCGGAAAGGGCCGCCTCGGTGCGGGCCACGACCAGGCAGCCAGAGGTCTCCTTGTCGAGGCGGTGCACGAGGCCCAGGCGCTCCCCGGGCCCGCTCCCCAACCGGTGGAGAAGCGCGTTCACCACGGTGGAATGAGGGGAGCCGCGCGCGGGGTGGACAACCATCCCCGCCCGCTTGTCGAGGACGAGGATGTCCGCGTCCTCGTACAGGACCGAAAGCGGAAGGTCCTGGCCGACGAGGCCAGGCGGCTCGGGATCCGGAAAAGAGATCTCGATGCGCTCCCCACCCCGCAGCCGCGCCGCAGGCTTCGCCGGGCGGCCGTCGACGAGCACGCGCGCCTCGGCCAGGAGGCGCTGGGCGCGGGAGCGGCTCAGCTCCGGAGCCAGGCGCACGAGCGCCACGTCGAGGCGCGTCCCCGCCTCGGCCGGGCCCGCTCGCAGTTCACGCCGCTCCCCCAGCGCGCCTCCTTCGGGCCGCCGTGCGCCGGCTCGGCGAGCCGCGGCCGACGGCCGCTGCCCCGGCCCAAAGCCAGGAGCCGGGCCGGCGCGAACCGGCTCGCTACCAGATCCGGGACTTCACGTGCCCCTTGGAGCGGAGGATCACGTCCACGATGGCTCGGTCGTAAAAGTTCGTGTGAGAGAAGAGCGACGGAGCGACGCGCGAGCGGTACAGCTCCCGGCCCTCCTCCAGTTCCTCGTGGAGAGCGTCGAAGAAGTTGTCCTGCTCGATCGAGCGCACGATCTTCTCTTCGTTGTAAAGAGAGACGTCGGAGCAGATCGCTCGCGCCAGCCGAATCGCCTGCTCGGGGGTCTCGATGAGCGGCATAGGCGGATGCTAGCCCTCCGCGCCGGACCGGTCAAAAAAGGGTCCAGGCGAATTCAGCGGTGTTTACCCGCAGGCTTTTGACTGCCCGCGGCCCTCTCCAGGTAGGAGCGGGCGACCTTTGGCCCGTCCAGGCGGAGCTCCCGAGACATGCTCATGAGAATGCCGCGGAGGTACACGGGGGCCGGTAGCTTGTCGAAGCGCTCCATCTCGATGTTGTCGATGTGGTGACGGGTCACCTTGGTGCGCTCCGAGATCTGCATCACCGTGAGGCCGCGGCCCTCCCGCGCGCGCCGGAGGAGCTCTCCGGTCCACGGGGCGCCGTCCGGAGGGTCGAGCGGGGGATCCCCGGAGATCCCGGCGGCCCTGGCCGGCACCTCCACGTGCGAGGGAGCCGGAGGCGGCACTGCCGGGGCGGCCGCCGCGGGCCCCGCGGAGGCGCCGCCCTCCGGCGGCGCGTCCGGCCCCGGCGCCGAGACGCGGCCGGCGCGCGGCTCCACCGGCTCGGGAGGGAGCCGCGCGTCGTAGCTCGCACGGGCCTCCGGCTCGAGCAGCACCGCCCGCGCCTCCTCGATGCGCCGGGACAGCAGCTCGGCATCGTCGGGCGCGAGCAAGGTGTAGGCCACGAGCGACCCCGCCCCGTAGAGGGCCTTGGCCCGCTCGTAGGCTCGCTCCACCTCGGCCGCTGAGGCCGACCGGGTGATTTCCAAGAGCTCGTAGTAGGTCTGATCGATGAGGCGCTTCACCGACACGCCTCCGCCGCCGCGTCCAGGGTCAGCAACTGGTCCACGATGCGGCCGAGCGCTTTGGCCGCCTGCGACCCTGGATACTCCAGCAGCAGGGGTCGTCGAGCGCGCACGGTGCGCCAGACGTCGTCCTCGTACCGGATCGCGCCCATGTAGTCCATGTGGAGCCCGAAGTGTCGTCGGAAGGCAGCGACGACGGCGTTCCCGACCTCCGCGTCCTGATCGGTTCGCGCCTGATTCACCACCAGGCGCGGCCGGAAGGCCTGCAACCGTTCGCGCAGCTGCTCGCCCATGTCCGGGTCCTGCTCGCTGATGGCTTGGACGATCTCGAGTGGACTCCGGAACGTCCCTCCCTCGATGAGTCGCCGGAGCAAGGGCTCGGAGCCGAACACCGTGGCCACGTTGCGCAGGCGGCGCCAGAAGGCGGCCTTTACGAAGCGGTAGGCGTTCTCCACCGCCGTGGGCTCGGGAACGAGCACGAGGACCCCATGGTCGGAGATGAGGAAGAAGTCGAGGGTATTGAGGTGAGTCCCGGCGCCGAGGTCGAGGATGGCGTAGTCCGCGTCCATCGACTGCACCTGCCGCAGCAGCCGCATCTTCTGCGTGTAGCGCGGGTTGGCCACGTCCATGTGGTCCATGGCACCGGACACGAGGGAGAGATTGGGGATGCCGGTGGGCGTCGCGGCATCCTCGATGTTCTCCAGGCGGCGCTCGATGAACTCGGAGAGGGTGCGCCGAGGCTGGTCGATGCCCAGGCAGGTGTGGAGGTTGGCGCCTCCGAGGTCCGCGTCGACGAGCACCACCCGGCGACCGCGGCGGGCGAGCTCGATCCCCAGGTTCGCCGAGATCATGCTCTTGCCAATGCCGCCCTTGCCCCCGCCGACGGCGAGAACGCGGCGCGCGCGCATGCCCGCGCGCAGCGTCGGTCGGGGCTTCTGACCCTCCGGGATCGACAGCCCGGGGATCAGCTTCAGCGTCGGCGACTCGCCCATCTCGTCCGATGATAGTGCACCGGGCGCTCCCCACCAAGACGAGCGCGAACGCTCGCCATGAGTAGGAAATCGCGCACAGCGACTCCTCCTGTCGGGGGATGCGCTCTCAGTCCTGCAGTTCGACGTTCCAGTAGGCCGCATCCACCGATCCGAGGAACGGCATCCACTGGCGATAGAAGGCCCGCCGGGCCGCCGTCCGGAATACCGCGCTCCACCGGGGACGATAAGGAGCCCGCAGGAGCTTCATCCCGGCCTCGTCCGGCGTCCGGCCCCCCTTTCTCAGGTTGCACGCCACGCAGGAGCACACCACGTTTTCCCAGGACGTCGTCCCGCCCCGGGACCGCGGCACCACGTGGTCCAGGTTCAAGTCGGACCGGGGCAAGCGCCTGCCGCAGTACTGGCAGGTGCTGTCGTCCCGGGCGTAGACGTTGAAGCGGGAGAAGCGGACCCGGGAGCGCGGCAGGTGCGCGTAGGCGACGAGCACGATGACCCGAGGCACGCGGATGCGCCGGCTGGGCGTCTGGATGGCGTCGTGATGCGCCGCCGCCGCCAGGGCCGCCCAGCTTTCGAAATCGAAGAGCTGGAACTGCTCGTCGAGAGCCCGAGCGACGCCTTGGTAGAGCAGCGAGATGGCCCGTCGAACCGAGGTGACGTGCACCGGCTGGTAGACCCGGTTCAGCACCAAGACTGAAGTATCGAGCATCACGCGAGAATCTATCACGGCGCGGCCACGCGCGCAGCGGCGCCGGAGGCCGCCGCGAGATCGTCACCGGGCGCGCGCGTCCCCTCCTGCGCGTTCCGGGGGCGGCCGGGGCAGGCGCTCGGCCATGCGCACCGGTTCCTCGCCCGGCCGGCCGTAGAGCATCCGGTAGGCCGCGTACGTTCGCAGGACCCGTTTCACGTACCCGCGCGTCTCCTGGATGGGGATCTCCTCGACGAACTCGTCGAGAGGAAGGGAGCCGCGCAATCGCCACCAGCCCCGCACCGCAGTCTCCCCGGCGTTGTAGGCAGCGATGGCGAGGGGGGCGGAGTCTCCGAAATGCCGCAAAAGCTCGCCGACGTGAACGGCTCCCAGCCGGATATTGAGGCTCGGGTCGGCGAGGTCCGCGTGGGTCGGCGGCGCGAGGCCGATGCGCCGGGCGGCGCGCTCCGCCGTCGGGAGCATGAGCTGTGTGAGGCCCACGGCGCCAGCCTGGGAGACCACCGCCGGGTCGAGCGCGCTCTCCTCCCGGACGATGGCCTGCAGGAGATCGGGGGGCACGGCCGCGTCCTGTGCCCATCGCAGGACGTCTTCGCGCCAGGCGGGCGGGTAGGCCACCTGCCACACCCGGAGGCCCAGGCCGGCCGGCGGCTGCCGCAGGACCTGACGCCCCTGCGATCGCAGCAGGCCGTGGGCGGCCCTTGGGTCGCCGGCGCGGTCCAGTAGCTCGCTCAGGAGCAGGAGAGGCTCGGCGCCGTCCCCTCCGTTCGCCGCCAGCACCCTGCGGTCGACAGCGTTGAGCTCGTCCGCCGCCTCGCGCTCCATACCCAGCCGAAGCAGCAGGAGCGCGGCGCGGAAGTGGCGGTCGGCGGCCAAGGGGCCGGGGCGGTAGTGGAACCCCTCCCCGGCCGGCAGGGCCGCAACGTGGTACTCACCCGGGGCCGCTCCGCGCTCTGCCAGGCGCGCCCGCGCCAGCAGGCCGTAGTAGTCCGCCGGATAGCGGTGGACCAGGTCCGCCCAGGCCGCGCGCGCGGCCGAGCGCTCGCCGCGCGCGTCGAGCCATCGACCCCGCCAGTAGGCTGCCCGCGCGTGCTCGTACGGGTCCACGTCCCGATACTCCTCCTCGATCCGCTTCAGCCCGTCGATGGCCGCCGCCGAGTCTCCCTGCCGCCGAGCGAGCCAGGCCATTCGAAACAGGGCCTCGGGTCGGTAGTCGGAGCGGGGATAACGGGAGAGGAGATCGCCGAGAAGCCGCTGCGCCTCGGCGAGCTTTCCCTCCCGGGCGAGGAGGTCGGCGGCGAAGAAGAGCGCGTCCCCGGCCTGCGGCTCGGCCGGGAATTCCCGGGAGAAGCGGAGGTAGGTGGCGATTCCCTCGTTCGCGTTCACGTTCGCCCGGGCGACCGCGAGGAGGTATAGGCCCTTCGCGCGCAGGGCCGGGTCCGCGCAGAGTTCCTCCAGCCGGGTGAGCACCTCGGCAGACCGGGCGTACTGCCGGAGCTTCCGCAGCGCCTTGCCGCGGACGAATTCGGCGCGGCAGGCCTCGGCGGACCGCGGCGCGAGTCGGCCGGCGAGGCGGCGCGCCTCGGCGAGCGCCATCTCGTTCCGGTTCCACTCGAGCAGCGCCTCGGCCCGGCGGAGAGCCTCCTCGTCACCGGGCGGGCCGCTCTGGGGAGGCGGAAGATCCTGCAGGCAGTCTCGGCACTGGTGGGCCTCGGGGGCCAGCGGGTGGCGGGTCCAGCAGTCGAGCAGCAGGCGCCGGGCGTCGGCGGGGTCGACCTGCTCGAGCGTCTTCCCCGCGAGGAGGAGAGCGCGGGACGCCGGGTCCGGGCGCGACAGATCCGAGGGCGCCGCTTGCTCGAGGAGGCGCCCCAGGGAGGCAACGGCGTCCGCGGGCCGCCGGGAGGCGACTTGGAGGCGCGCGAGTTCGAGACGCGCTTCTGGCCAGAGGACGGAGCCCTCCGGGACCCGTTCCCACAAGGCCTCCGCGTCCGCGGCGCGCCCCGCCAACTCGGCCGCCTGGGCGCCCAGGGCATCGGCGCGGTCGCCGATCTCGGGCAGCGCGGCCTCCACCCCGGCGAGCGCGGCCGAAGCTTCCGCTCCTCGCCTTTCCTGGACGAGGGCGCGGGCCCGGAGGTACCGAGCTTCCGGCTCGGCCCGCCCCTCGAGCGCGCGCGCTACCTCGGACGGACTCCCGGACCGAATGGCCTCCGCCGCCGACGCCAGGGGGCCCCCTTCGAAGAGCGGGCGCACGTCGGCCTCGGTGACGGCCGGCGGGGGGCCAGCGGCCCCGAGCGCCAGGACGAGGGCCAGGGCGACCATTCCGAGAGGATTGCGGTGCGGCACGCCGAGGTCAAGCTGGGACTCGGGCCCCGTTCTCGCTTAGGATTCCCGTCGGTGGACATCCCCAGCCAGGCGGCGCTACTCGCTGCCATCGTCACCCTCGCCCTCGCCGGGGCCGCGCTGCTGCGGGCCAACCGCCCGCGGGTCTTCACGCTCTTCGCCCTCCTCGCCCTCGACCTCTTCGTCTACTCCACCGCCGGCTTCCTCTACGGCTGGCCTCGGGCCGCCTTCGCGCACGAGCTGTGGGAGCGCGCCTCGGTTTTCTCGGGCGCCCTCTTGCCCGCGGCCTCGCTGGGATTCTTCCTCGAGTTTCTCGGGGTGAAGCGCCGCCCAGCGCGCCGCGCCCGGGACCTGATGCTCGCCGGCGCGCTCACCGGCCTGGGAGTGGCGGCCTCCCCACTCGTTCGCTCCAGCCTGGCGAAGCTCCTGGTCTCGGGGTACGTGCTCCTCGGGCTGGCCGCGGTCCTCTCCGTCCTCTGGGGAAGGATGCGCGCCGCTCCGACGAGAGTCGACCGAGCCCGCCTCGCCTACCTGGTCGTGGGAGCGGTGGGGGCCGTGACCTTCGCCGCCCTCGACTTGTTGCCCCGACTCGGCATCGCCTGGCCGCTGCACGGCCTCGGGTACATCGCCGTCACCCTCTACATGTTCTTCCTCTCCCAGGCCCTGCTGCGCCACAGGCTGCTCGATCTGCACGAGCTGCTCGGCAAGATCCTGGTGGTGAGCCTCCTCGGCCTGGTCCTCGCTTCCATCTACGGGGGCCTCGTCTCCTGGGTCGGGGACCGGCCCGGCCTCTTCTACTTCAACACCGTGGTGGCCTCGCTCGTCATCCTCTCCCTCTTCGAGCCCATCCGCGCCAAGGTGGAGGAGTGGGTGGTGGTGACGCTCTTCCGGGAGCGCTATGTGCTCGTGCGCCAGCTCGAGGCCCTGCGCGACCGCATCGCCACCGTCATCGATCCCCTGGAACTCGGGCGCGTCGTCCTCGACGGCCTCACGGAGACGCGCCGAGTCACCCACGCCTCCCTGTGGCTCGTCTCGGAGGACCGCCCCGGATACCGCCTCCTCGCCTGCCGAGGCCCGGAGCCCGCGCCCTTCCTGGAACCGGGGACGGCCCGGGCGCTCCTCCGCGCCGCCGGAGAGGGGCAGAAGGCCGTGCTCCTCGAGAACCTGGACCGGCGTATCGCCGACCTCCAGGCGGTCCTGCCCAGTGACCCGGAGGCGGGCGGCCACAGCTCCCGCGCCTCCCGGGCGAACCCGACCGCAGCGAGGGACCTCGAGAGGCTCGAGGACGCTCGCTCGGCCATGACCACCATGAAGGCCGGCATCTGCATGCCGCTCTTTGCCGGGGGACGGGTGGCGGGCTTCCTGGCGTGCTGGGACGAGCGGGTGCAGGAGAGCTTCGCCTCCGACGAGATCGCGGGGCTCATCGAGGTCGCGGACCGGTGCGCGCTCGTCATCGACAACTCCAAGCTCTACCAGCAGATGAAGGAGCGCGATCGCCTCGCGGCGCTCGGCGAGATGGCTGCCGGCCTGGCCCACGAGATCCGCAACCCGCTCGCCGCCATCAAGGGCGCTACCCAGTACCTCGACCCGCGGCGGCTGCCGGGCGACGACCGGGAGTTTTTGGAGATCATCGTCGAGGAGGTGAACCGGCTGAACGGCGTCGTGAGCCAGTTCCTCGACTACTCCCGCCCCCTGAAGAGCTCCATGACCCCGGGGGACGTGGGCGAGATCCTGCAGCGCACCTTCAAGCTCCTCGCCCCCGAAATCCCCAGTGGAATCCAGCTCACTCTCGACCTCGCCCCGGAGCTGCCCGCGGTGAGCTGCGACGCCGAGCAGCTGAAGCAGGTCTTCCTCAACCTGGCGCTGAACGCCTTCCAGGCGATGCCGAGCGGAGGCTCGCTCACCGCTGCCACCCGGCTGGCCCGCGACGACCTCGCCCCCTGGCGCGAATCCCACGGCCGCGACCGGGTCGAGGTCCGCTTCCGGGACACCGGCCCGGGGATTCCCCCGGAAGCGCGGGAGAACGTCTTCGTCCCATTCTTCACCACCAAGGAGAAAGGCACCGGCCTGGGGCTCGCCATCAGCCAGCGCATCGTCAAGGCGCACCAGGGGACGATCGCGGTGCTGTCGCCTCCCGGAGGCGGAGCGGAGTTCGTCATTTCCCTGCCCGGCCTTCCGGAGGAGGCCCCGGCGGTGCCGCTCGTCCCTCCCGACGAGGCCCCGCCCCGGCGGAGGCGGCGCCGCCGACGGGTCTAGTCGCGCGCTCCCCTTCCCTTCGCACTCGTGCTAACACGCTGCCGTGGCGCACCTCCTCATCGTCGACGACGAGATCAACATTCGCAGGGTCCTGGCCGCCATGTTGAAGCGGGAGGGATACGAGGTCACGGCCGCCGGCGACGGCGAACAGGCCCTGACCGCCCTGCACAAGAGCCCCATCGACGTGGTCATCACCGACCTCGTCATGCCCCGGCTGGGCGGGCTCGACCTCCTCCGGCGTGTGGCCGCCGAGTTCCCGGACGTCCCCGTGATCATGATCACCGCTCACGGGACGGTGGACACGGCGGTCGAGGCCATGAAGGCCGGCGCCTTCGACTACATCACCAAGCCCTTCGACCAGGAAGAGCTGAAGAAGGTCATCCTGAAGGCAACGCGGGCTCGCGACCTGGAGCGCCAGCACGTGCACACGGCGGGGGGTGACTCCGAGCGACCGCCGCTCGTGGGGCAGTCCGCCGCCATGCGCGCCATCTTCGAAATCGTCGCCAAGGTGGCCGACTCCCCCTCCACCGTCCTCATCACCGGGGAGAGCGGCACCGGGAAGGAGCTGGTGGCGCAGGCGCTCCACCGCGGAAGCTCCCGCCGCGACCAGCCCCTCATCAAGGTGAACTGCGCCGCCATCCCCAAGGACCTCGTGGAAAGCGAGCTCTTCGGCTACGAGAAGGGAGCCTTCACCGGAGCGGTGGGCTCGAAGCCCGGCCGCTTCGAGCTGGCAGACGGCGGCACCCTTTTCCTCGACGAGATCGGCGAGGTACCGGTAGAGATGCAGGTAAAGCTGCTCCGAGCCTTGCAGGAGTCCGAGTTCGAGCGGGTGGGCGGCATCCGCACCATCCGCGTGAACGTCCGTCTCATCGCCGCCACGAACCGGGACCTGCTGGCGCTCATCGCCGAGGGGCGGTTCCGGGAGGACCTCTACTATCGCCTGAACGTCGTTCCGGTGGCCCTGCCCCCGTTGCGGGATCGCAAGGAGGACATCCCAGCGCTCGCCCAGCACTTCGTGGAGCGGTACAACCGCCGCCTGGGCAAGAAGGTCGAGCGAGTGGACGACGAGGCCCTCGAGGTGCTCCTCGGCTACTCCTGGCCCGGCAACATCCGCGAGCTCGAGAACCTGATGGAGCGGTCCGTGCTCTTCGCCGACGGCACCGTGATCACCGCGGCCCAGCTCCCGGAGTCCCTGCGCGAGAAGGCGCCCGGCACCCCCATGCCCATTGCCGCGGTGGGCCCCATCGGCTCCATCGCCGCGCCCAGCGGCGCCTCGATGAAGGAGATCGTGCGCCAGGCCCAGGCCGAGCTCGAGCGAGAGCTCATCTCCCGGGCGCTCGAGGAGACCTCCGGGAACGTCACCCGCGCCGCCAAGCGCCTCCAGATCAGCCGCAAGTCCCTGCAGGTGAAGATGAAGGAGCTCGGGTTCCGGGGCACGGACGACTGAGCCCTGCCCTCGCCTTCCCCGGCCGCTACCGGCGACGGCCCCGGACGGTCTCCACGAGCTCGTAGGCCTCCCGGCGCGAGATCCCCCGGGCCCGGGCCACCGCCTTCGCGATCTCCACCGGCGGCTCGTTCGCCGCCAAGCGACGGCGGATCTCCACCTCCACGTCCTCGGCCGGAGGCGGCTCCGCCTCGGCCCCGGCCCCCCCGACCACCAGCGTGACCTCGCCCCTCACCTCGCCGGAGAAGCGCTGGGCGAGCGAGGAGAGGGAGCCCCGGACGATCTCCTCGTGCAGCTTGGTGAGCTCGCGCCCCAGCGCCGCCGGCCGATCGCCCAGGGCCTCCAGGAGGTCGCCGAGCGTCTCCGCCGTCCGGTTCCCGGCCTCGAAGAGCACCAGGGTCTCGGGCGCGGCGGCCAGGCGGAGCAGCTCGCGGGAGCGCGAGCCTCCCTTCCGGGGCAGGAACCCGGCGAAGAGGAACCGGTCGGCGGGCAGGCCGGACGCGGAGAGGGCGGCGAGCGCCGCCGAGGCGCCGGGGATGGGGACGACCCGCGCCCCTGCCTCCCAGGCCGCAGCCACGAGGCGTGTCCCGGGGTCGGAGACGCCGGGGGTGCCGGCGTCCGTGACGAAGGCCACCTCGCTCCCCTCCGCCAGTCGGCGGAGGACTCCCTCCAGGCGGCCTCTCTCGTCGAAGGCCGGGAGGGAGAGGAGCTCGAGAGGCCGGGCTCCGAGGTGGCCAAGCAGCGTGCGCGTTCGACGGGTGTCCTCCGCCACGACCACCGGTACCGCCGAGAGGACCTCTTTAGCCCGCATGGACAGGTCGGACAGGTTCCCGATGGGGGTGGCGACCACGAAGAGCGTCCCCCGGGCTCCCGGCCCCGTCACGGCGTCGCCCCGCCGCGAAGCGCCGGAACGGGCCGCGTCCCGCCCGCTCGCCGCTCGGCCGGGCCCGGGAAGGCCCGGGCTCTCCGACGGTACCCCGGTCCGGTAGCCCTCATGCGCAGTGGTCCGCCGCCTCGCGGAAGAGAGGGTCGGCGGTGGCGTGCAGCACCTGGCCAGCTCGCCCCAGCTGCTTGAGGAGCCGGGCCAGGGTCCTCCGCACCTGCTCGACGAAGCCGGCCAGAGCATCGTCGACGAGCGCCAC
>Ga0335078_10004286_pt1 | contig 21166 bp, 16 predicted proteins | sample Lox_Sample_32_FD_206711 | JGI IMG/M metagenome (GOLD analysis project Ga0335078, IMG submission 206711) | Soil microbial communities from Loxahatchee National Wildlife Refuge, Florida, United States - Lox_Sample_3.2 | ecosystem: Environmental > Terrestrial > Soil > Wetlands | place: USA...
TGGCGGCCATCGGGCTGCCCTCCCGGCTCATGCCGGCGGCGAGGTTGCCGGCGACCTTGTCGAGGATGGATCCGGCCGCGCCTGCGAGCAACGGATCGATCGGCTGCGCCGTGCCGTTGCTCGGCGCGTCGTTGAGCGGCGAGACGAGCGCGTTCGGAGCCGCCGCGCTGCGTACCGCCGGGGGCGGCGGTGCGTACGCAGCCGGTGGCGGAGGCGCGCTGCTGACGGGCTGGGGTTGGGGGGTCGAGGTGGCGCAAGCGGTGAGCAATGCAGTGGCCACGACGAGGGCGGAGTTGCGGATGAGATTGTTCACGGGAGTTCTCCTACCTTGCACGTCGGTGTGCAGTGCACGTTGATGCATGCGAGGGGCCACGAGGGTGTGCGGCGCCAGCGTCACCCGTTCGGGCGATGGCTCAGGGCGATCCGCAGTCGTCGTCGTCGGTCACCACGTGCGCGTGCGTCAGCTCGGACGCGAGCTGCGCCACGCCCGGAGGCGGGGGTACGCACCCGGGCGCGGCCTCGCAAGCCGACGAAGAGCTCCTTGCCGTCGACCGCGATGCGCGGGATCGCCTGGTCGCTCGGACGGACATCGCGACCGAAGACGACCGGCGCGCGGGCGAGAGCGGCGTTGACGTCGGAGTACCCGAGAACCGTCTCGATCTTGTCGGCGAGCCGCGGGCTGCACGGCATCTGTGCGCTGCGTCCGCCCGCCCGCGCGCGCCCCACCTGCCTCACGCTGAACCCCCGGCGCGGCTCGACCGCGTACACGACCGTGGGACCGAGCCCCGCAGCCTGCCCCCATTCGACTCGATGCGACAGGCATTCGTCGCATACGTCGTCGCTGGCGCCCGGGGCCTTCGCGAGGCGGCCGAACACCGTCACCACGCGGACCCCGTCCTTCACCGGCGAAGACGGGTTTGGCTGGACGCGCAGCCGGTAGCGCGCCCCCGAGGTCAGGGGCGGAGGCTGCTCGGAGATCCGCACGCGGGTGGCGCGCGGATCGTTCGCGTCGGCCAGGTACCAGGGAGTCGGCGGGCACGGCGAGCACACGACGCGCGGCGGGCACGCAGGACAGCTCTTGCTGTCGGCGATCACGTGGGCCTCGACGACGCAGGTGCTGGCGCCCGGCGGTCGCGCGAGCAGATCGGCGACGCGCAGCGCGGTCGGCGCCGGGGAGTCGGAGGAAGGAGCGGAGGAAGAAGGTGCTGCCGAAGCAGTAGCGGACGCGGACGCGGCGGCCCTGGGAGCCTCGGTCGGGGCACGGCGGCGGGGCGCGCGGGAACCAGGGGAGGCGGCTCGTTCTGACCGCATGACAGCGCGAGCAGGGACGCGAGAACAAGCGACGATCGCACCCGGAGGCGGTGCCTCCGGATCTTCGCGCGACCGACCATCGGGATCACCCCCCCCCAGCCGCCTCCTTCAGCTCGGGCGCCGAGATGAGCTCCTCGATGTTCGGCACGAGCGTGATCTCGATGCGCCGGTTCTTCGCGCGGTTCGTCGCGTCGGAGTTCGGTGCGACCGGATCCCACTCGCCGTAGCCCGCCGCGCTGAGCACGCCGGCGCTCACGCCCTCCTTCTGCAGGAACTTCACGACGACCACGGCGCGCGCCGTGGAGAGCTCCCAGTTCGAGGGGAACTCGGGCTTCTTGATGGGCAGGTTGTCCGTGTGCCCGGCGACCTGGAACGACCGCCCCGAGACCGTCTTGAGCGCCTGCGCGATCTCGGCCAGCGCCGTCTTGCCGTCGGGCTTCAGGTCCGTCTTTCCCTCGTCGAAGAGCACGTCGTTGTGCAGCGTCAGCACGATGCGCCCGTGGCGCACGTGGATGCTCACCTTGCCGGCGTCGATCATCTTCTTGAACTTGGCGATGAACTGGTTAAAGAGCGCGGCGCGTGCGTCGGCCGCGGCCTTCTGCTTGCGTAGCTCCTCGAGCTGGGCCGCCAGCTCCGCGGAGCGATCGGGCGGCACGGGCTTGCCGGTGCATGCCGTGAGGTCCCCCTGGCACTGCGCGAGCTGGGCCGACGTGTCGTCGAGCTTCTTCTGCTGGGCGGCGAGGGCAGCCTTGGCGTCGGTCGCATCCTTGACTGCGGCGTCGTACTTCCCCTCGGGCACGCAGGCTCCCACGAGGAGCGACGCGGCAGCGATGGCGATGCAGGCGGTCGGCTTCATGCGCGCCGAGCCTATCACCCGCGCTCGCGGCGGGGGCCTCACGAAGCGGTGACGATTTTCACCCGCGCGGTCGTCAGGACGAGCCCGTCGAGCCGGCGCCAGCGCACGTCGACGTCGAAGGGGCCTTCGGTGGGTGGCAGCCTCGTGTGGACACTCGCGGTTCCGTCCGGACGCGGCGTGACGCTGACCTCCTCGAACGCCACGTAGCGCCGGACGAACGGGTCGAGCGCCTTGTACAGCGCCTCCTTGGCGGAGAATCGCAGGAGCACCTCCCGGACGCGCTGAGGCTCCGACCAGGACGCAAGCTCGGCGAGCTCGTCGTCGGCCAGGACGCGGCTGGAGACGTCGAAGCGGGGCGGCTCGTCGACCTCGATGTCGACGCCGATCCGCGCGCTCTGTTCGCGCGCGACCAGCGCGGCCGCCACGTGCTGCTTGTGCGTGATCGATCCGGCGATGCCGACCGGCAGCAGCGGCGCGTCGCGGTCGTCTCCCAGCACGGCGCCTGCCCGCGCTCCGATCCGCTCGAGCGCCAGGCGCATCGCGACTCGACCGCCGATCCACGTGCGCCGTCGCGCGGGGCCGAAGCCGGCGGCGAACGCCCTCTCGTCCGGCAAGAGCCGCTCGGCCAGCGCGTCGATGCCGGCGGCGTCCTCGGGCAGCCGGACCCCCAGGCACCGGCCGTGCGCGAGCTCCAGATCGAATGCCACGTCCGGGATCGGGACCACGCGCGGGGCATAGTGCCACGTCGCGGCAAGCCTTGATACGAGCGAGGTCGACGAGCGCCGTCCGTCGGTGGGGGCGTGCTATCTGCACGCCCATGTCACACGTCGTCGCCGTCATCCTGGCCGGCGGATCGGGCACCCGCTTCTGGCCCGCATCCCGCCGCGACCGTCCCAAGCAGCTGCTGCCGCTCGCGGGGCGGCCGGGCGAGCCCCTCATCGCGGCCACCGTGCGTCGCCTGTCGCCCCTCGTCGAGCCGGCCGACGTGTGGATCGCGACGAGCACCGCGCTGCGGGACGCCACCGCGGCGGCGCTGCCGGCCGTCCCGCGGGCGCACCTTCTAGCGGAGCCCGTCGCGCGCAACACTGCCGCCCCCATCGGCTGGGCCGCAGCGACCATCGCGCGCTCCGATCCGGACGCCGTGCTGGTCGTACTGCCCGCCGACCACTACATCGGCGACGAGCCCGGGTTCCGCGCGGTGCTGTCGCGCGCGATCCGGGCGGCCGAGCAGGGCTGGATCGCGACGGTCGGCATCACGCCGACACGTCCCGAGACGGGGTACGGCTACATCGAGGTCGGCGCGCCGCTCTTCGACGGAGTGAGCGCGGCGGCCCGCTTCGTCGAGAAACCCGACCGCGAACGCGCCCGCGCGTTCGTCGAGGGAGGCAAGCACCTCTGGAACGGCGGCATGTTCGTCTTCCGCGCGCGCGTCATGAAGGACGCCATCGCCCGCCACCTGCCGGCCGTGGCGGCGGGGCTCGGTCGCGTCGACGCCGCGGCGGCGTCCGGCGACGAGGACCGCACGCTCGCGGAGGTCTTCCCGTCGTTGCCGTCGATCTCGATCGACCACGGCGTCATGGAGAAGGCCGACCGCATCGCAGTCGTTCCGGGGAGCTTCGGGTGGAACGACATCGGAAGCTGGGAGGTCGCGTGGGAGCTGTCCGAGCGCGATGCCACGGGCAACTGCCTACCGGCGGGCTCCGTCGCGGTCGACTCGAGCCGGGTGCTCGTGAAGGATCTGACGACAAGCGCGGCGAAGAAGCGATACGCGATCGTCGGCGTCCAGGACCTGGTCGTCGTCGAGACGGACGACGCGGTGCTCGTCATCCCCCGCGAGCGCGCGCAGGACGTGCGGGCGGTGGTCGACGAGCTGCTACGGCGAGGCGAGACGGCGCTCGTGTGAGACGCTCGGTCGCGCTCGAAGCGACGTCGAGAAGAGTCGCTCGACGCGGCCGCAGCGAGCGCGCCCCCGATCCACGGGCTGAAGCTCGTCCCACGAAGGTCATCGACAAGATCGTGCTCAACCTCCACAAGCTCGATCCGCGCGGCGCGCTGGGCGCCCCGATCCACACCTGTGACCTCTCGCCGATCCTCCTTCGATCGCAGAAGATCCTGCCCGGCAGCTACTCGTTCGTGATGTCCTGCGAGGCGGTGGCGGCGGTGAACCAGGCGCCGACGACGGGCGAGGAGAACGTCCTGGACATGGACGCGACGGTCGCGCGCTGGTGCACCGAGCGCCGGCGGCCGGTGCCGGCCGACGTCGAGGCGAGGACTTCGCTGCACATCGCGGCGATCGAGGCGTTCGTCGCTGCCTTGTGAACGAGCGACCGCTGTCTCGGCCCTGATCGACGTATGCTGATGAGGGCCCCGACGTGCCGGATTACTCCGAGTACGAGATCTTCAAGGAGTGGATCCTCTGGCTGCTGGCGGCCTGCGCGTTCCTCCTGGCCGACGCCGCGGTGATCTTCTCGATGATGCGGTCGACCGTCACCCGCCTCGCCGCCGGCCTCGCGCTCGTCCTGGCCCTGGCCACGATCGCCGCCGGTGTCGTGCTCACCGTCATGCGCCGCGCAGACTGCGATCGCGAGCTCCAGAACAAGACGTGGGCAATGCACGCGGCGCCCATCTGGCACGACGACCACTGCCCTACGGAGGCGCTCGGCTCTGCCGTACTTTCGCTCGAGCTCGCCGCCCTGCCGCTGCTGATGGCCGCCGGGGTGCTGTGGCGCGCAAGGCGCCTCCCGGCGCCACCACCGGCTGCCGGTCCCCCGACATCTTGAACCGGAGCCAGCCGCCTGCGGCCGGCTCCCCGGACGAGGACCGCAACCTGGTGGCGTGGAACCATCATCGGAGAAGACCATGCTCCACCTGCACTACTGGCCCACGCCGAACGGCAAGAAGATCACCATCTTCCTCGAGGAAGCCGGCCTCGACTACCGCATCGTCCCCTGCAACATCGGCCGCGGAGACCAGTTCGATCCGGCCTTCCTCAAGCTGAACCCCAACCACCGGATGCCGGTCCTGGTCGACGACGAGCCCCCTGGCGACCTGCGAGGCCGGTACGAGATCACGCAATGGGTGATCTGGCAGGCGGCCAACCAGGGCCCGAAGTCCGGCGAGCTGGGCCACTTCCTCGGGCTGGGCGACAAGCAGGGTGACCAATCCTACGCCGTGCGTCGCTTCGAGAACGAGGTCAACCGCCTCTACGGCGTGCTGAACAACCGCCTCTACGACCGCCGCTACCTGGCCGGCGACGAGTACACGATCGCCGACATCATCTCGTACCCGTGGACGGCCCTGTGGAAGCGCCAGCGGCAGGACCTCGCCGAGTTCAAGTACTTCAAACGCTGGTTCGACGAGCTGAGCGCGCGTCCGGGCGTGCAGCGAGGTCTGGCCGTCGGCGCCGACCTCTCGAAGGACGTTTCGCAGCTGTCTCCGGAGGAGGCCGAGCGACGGACGAAGTTGCTCTACAGCCAGCGAGCCCTTCCGGCGCCGGCCGACGGCGGAATCTGACTCCGTCCGTGGCCGGACTGGACGCCTAGACGTCCACAGAGCAGCCCGGGCGGCGAGGACAACGAGGTGTGCATCTACCAGGACGACTACGTCGACGTCGAAGGGGCGAGCAGGCATGGTGCACGTGCATGCCCGCGGCGGCCGGGTGCTTCAACGGCACCTGGCAGACCTCGCCCTGAGATCAGTGGCTCGTCCGGCGGATGAAGTCCGCCACGTTGTCGTGCAGCGCCTTGAGCGACGCGTCCTGCACGTACACCATGTGCCCCGAGTCGTAGAACCGGTACTCGATGTTCGCCTGCAGCTTGTCCGGCATCGGCAGGTGCTGCATCTCGTAGACCCCCTGGAAGAACGGGGTTGCCAGGTCGTAGTACCCGGCGTTGAGCAGGACCTTCAGGTTCGGGTTGTGCTTCATCGCCGACGCCAGGTCTGGCATGACGTTGAGGCCCTCACGCGACGGCGCGTCGAAGCCGGGGGCCTGGTGCTCCATGTTCCAGGTCTTGTACACGGGCATGCTCGGAAAGAACGCGCGGTCATCCCCGAACTTCAGGTCCTTCCGCACGTAGTCGTTGAACGCGCTCACGTATGCCGAGCCGACGGCCGACGAGAAGGGGTCGTAGTCCGGGTTCTTCTCGAGCGGATCCATCGCCGGCCCCGCGAAGCGCGTGTCGAGGCGGCCGGTCGACTGGTCGGCGGAGTCCTGGAGCGCCTTGCGGAAGTCGCCGCCGGTGATGCGCAGGTTGGCCTTGCGAACGTACGCGACCGGCAGCCCCGTGTACCTGTGCAGCTGGTCGGCGATGCGCGTGCGATCCGCCTCGGACAGCGCCGAGCCCTGCTGCAGCGCGAGCGCGTAGTCGGTGACCGCGAAGCGCTCCACCTCGGCCAGCAGCGTCTTCAGGTCCGACGGCGCGTCGGTGCCGAGCTTCTTGTGGTACCAGGCCGTGGCGGCGAACGTCGGTAGCGCGAGCTCGTACGCCAGGTCGACGCCGGGATCGCGCTCCGCCCTGTCGGGGCTCAGGTGGAAGTTGAGGATCTGCGAGAGCAGGATGACGCCGTTGAAGTCGACGAGGCGGCGGGACTCGAGCTCGTCGATGAGCACCGCCGATCGCGTGGTGCCGTAGCTCTCGCCGAAGAGGTACTTCGGTGAGTTCCAGCGGCCGTACTTGCCGAGCCATGCCGTGATGAACTCGGCAAACGCGTGGGCGTCGGGATCGACACCGTAGAACGACTTCTCCTTGTCCTGACCGGCGATCCGGCTGAAGCCCGTGCCGGGCGCGTCGATGAAGACCAGGTCGCTCACGTCGAGCAGGCTCGAGTCGTTGTTCGCGAGCGTGTAGGGAGCGGCGGGCACGTGCTGATCGCCCGTGATGACGACACGCCGCGGGCCGAACGCGCCCATGTGAAGCCACATCGTGGGCGAGCCCGGTCCGCCGTTGAAGAGGAAGGTGACGGGGCGCGACGCGGAAGGCGCACCCTGCTTGAGGTAGGCCACGTAGAACATCGAGGCCTCGGCGCTGATGGGCTTGTGCGCCGACTTGCCGTCGTCCCCCGCGTCGGGCTTGGCTGGCTTGTCCTCGACGTCGGCGAGGCGCGCCGTGACGTCGTCCCACCCCTTGGGGTGCACGACGAGCGTCCCGGCGACCGCGCGATAGTCGACGCGCTGCTTCGCGACCACGACGCTCCCGGTGCTCGTCTTCTCCTCGGGCAAGAAGTGGCGCGGGAGAGGCGCGTCCACGCGGAGCTCCGGCTTCGCGTCGACCTTGTCCTTCGGGTCCTTCGGCGGGCCCTCGGCCAGGGCAGGGCTACCGCAGCCCATCACCATGAGAGCCAGCGCGGCACGACACAGCGTTCGGGAGAGCCAGGTGGTCATTCGATCGTCCCTCGAGGCGCGAGACGGTAGCCGAGAACTTTCCGGCCCGACCGGTGTTTGTGCTTGTCCAGGGCCCCGATGAGGAAGACCGCGCCGACCGAGCTCCCGGAGTCTCCCGTCGACTTCGGACCGCTGTCCAACGGCGAGTTTCTTCCCCTGGAGCCGACCACCCGCGAGCGCGCCGCCGAGCGCGAGGTCCACGACAGCGCCGAGCACCACGGCCGGCGGCTCGGGCTCAGTCGCAGGGAGTTCCTCCGGACGCCCGCGGGCATGGCCGCGGCCCTGCTCGCCCTGAACGGTACGTCCGCGTGCAGGCCCTACCGGGTGACACCCGCCACGGTGGCCGATCCCGACGCGGCCCGGCACGCCGTCGGCGGCACCGAGTTCATCTTCGACTGCCAGACCCACCACGTGGACGCGACCGAAGGAGCGGCGTGGACGCGGGCGAACGCGCCCTACTACGACCTCTTCCGGCAGGTGTCCGAGTCCCAGGAGTGCGGCCGGGCTGGATCCCTCGCGTGTCTCGCGCGCGAGACCTACGCACACGAGATCTTCGTCGCGAGCGACACGGACGTCGCCCTGCTCAGCGGCGTTCCCGCTTCACGGGGGATGAACCCGCTCGGCAACGACGAGATCCGCGCCACGCGCGACCTGATCACGCAGCTCGGGGGAAAGGGACGGCTGCTCGCGCAGGGCGTCGTCTACCCGAACGGCGGGCCGGACGCGCTGGACGACATGCAGTCGCTCGAGGAGGAGATGCACGTCGTCGGCTGGAAGGTGTACACGCCGTGGGGTCCTACGGGGCTGGGGTTCTGGCTCGACGACCCGGCCGTGGGCCTGCCGTTCCTGGAGCGCGTGCGAAGGAGCTCGACCCGGATCGTCTTCTGTCACAAGGGCCTGCCGTGGCCCATCTGGGACGGCAAGTACGCGTCGCCCCGGGACATCGGCCCTGTCGCCCGGCAGTACCCGGACCTCACGTTCGTCGTCTATCACTCGGGCTTCGACCCGAGCGCGGAGGAGGGGCCCTTCGACCGGGACGGCAAGGGCGTAGACCGGCTGATCCAGAGCTGCGCGCAGAACGGAATCGGCAAGGGCAAGAACGTCTACGCTGAGCTCGGGGGCACGTGGGCCGTCCTCCTGAGGAAGCCCGACCAGGCCGTGCACGTGCTGGGCAAGCTGCTCCGGCACTTCGGGGAGGACAGGATTCTCTGGGGGACGGACGCGCTGTTCGTGGGCGTTCCCCAGCCGCAGATCGAGGCGTTTCGTGCCTTCCAGATTCCCCCGGAGATGCAGGAGCGCTGGACGTACCCGCCGCTCACCCCATCGGCCCGGGCCAAGATCCTCGGGCTGAACGCCGCGCGCCTGTTCGGCGTCCAGCCCGAGGCTCGACGCCACCGATTGGCAAGGGACCCCCTGGCCTTGCGCCGGGAGGATCCGCGGATGCGCGGCCCGCTGCGCACGATGGGCTACGGTCCGCGCAGCAGCGTCGAGTACTTCACGCAGCTCGAGCAACGTGGGCTGCGGCCGTGAGGAGACGACCGCCCGCAGCTCGCCGGCTCGTCACTGCGCCACGACCGGCTGGCCGTCCCCGGCGATCTTGAGCCAGAGCCTGCCGCCGATCGCCGGCTCCCAGAACCAACCGCTCGCCGCCGCCTCCAGCGCCGCCTCGCTCGCGACCGCCGGGAACGCAGTCCCCGCCCGCGTGACGCTCGAGGGCATCGGCGCATGGATGGCCTCGAGCAGGGCGCCCTGCGTGAACACCGAGCCCTGCGTGAACGCGTACGCCGTGCCTCCACCCATCGGTGTCGCGGCGAGGGTCCCGCCGTCGTACAGGGTGAAGGACGCCGTCGCCGACGTCGTCGGGACCAGGCGCGCGTAGAGCACGCCCGCGTCGTTCGCGAAGGAGTCGAGCAGCGTGGGCGTCGCCGTCGGCGCCATGCGCTGGATCGTCGGCCTGAGCAGCGGCACGATCCCGCCGCCCTTGATGAAGAGCGGCAGCGTCTCGAGCGGCGCCTGCACCGTGATCTGCGAGCCCCCGTCGCCGCCCGGGTACGTCGTGCCCTGCCACCAGTCGATCCAGTCGCCGGGCGGAAGGGTGAGCGTCCGCGTCGTCGCCCCCGCCGTCACCACGGGCGCCACCAGCAGCTCCTCGCCGAACAGGTACTCGTCGGAGGGGTGAACGCCGAGCTGCGGGTACACCAGGCCGAATGCCCGCGTGATGGGCCGGCCGGTGGTCGCGATCTGCTGGGCGTACGTCCACTCGAACGGGAACAGGCGCATGTGCAGGCGCGCGTACGTGCGGTACGTGTCGAGCGTGGTCTCGTTGCGCCCGTTCTCGGGCGTGAACTCCCACGGCGTGTCGGAGTAGGGATCCTCGGGGCTGGAGGCATCCCCCACGTCCATCGCCGAGGAGAGCGCGGTCTGCTCGAACCAGCGCGTGAACGTCTCGTTGTTGGGGGGGCTGTCGCGATAGCCGCCGGTGTCCGACGCGAAGAAGGGGAACCCCGAGGGGCCGATCGTCAGCCCCATGATGACCGTCGCAGGCAGCCCGCCGACGGCGATCTGCGGCGTGCCGCTGTGATCGACGTACATGTCGCCGTGCTGGGCCATGTTCGCGTCCATGTCGCCAGGCCACGTGACGGCCACGTTCACCTGATCGCCCCAGCGCCCCGCGCGGCAGAGCATGAACGCGCCCTCGGGGTTGCGTAGCATCTGCTGGTAGGCCTGGTGATAGAGGACCGTGTAGCCGTAGTGCATCGTGCGGTCGTCACTGCCGTCGGAGAAACCCCAGACGTTCCGCTGCGTGAAGATCGAGGGGAAGATGTCCTCGGCGTAGTCCATCTCGAAGCCCTCGACGCCCATGTCGATGTCCTTCTGGATAAGCGACTGCCAGAACGAGTACGCCGCCGGGTTGGTGAAATCGATCGGATCGCCGAAGCCGTTGGCGGGGACTCCCTCGATGGGCGTGAAATACCCCGCGCTCTTCGCCTGGTCGTAGGTCGGCTGCACGAAGCTCTGGATGTACGGGCCGGCCCACACCGCGAACCGGAGGCCCGCGTCGTGGACCGCGTGGATCATGGTCGTCGGGTCGGGGAATCGCGTCGGATCGAGGTCAAAGGCGCCGACGCCGGACGAGTCCCGCCGGTCGAACCAGATGGCCGACGTCGGCAGGTCCAGCAGCTGCATTAGGGCCACGCCCTGGAGAACCTGCGTCTGGTCGCGATCCACGTCGCGCCGGATCCACGGCCCCAGCGCCCACGGCGCCGGCAGGCGCGGGTAACCCGTCACGTCGTAGTAGAGCTTCGTGACGTCGATCGGAGCCTCGGCGGCGAAGAGGTGGAACTGCAGACCCAGGCTCGACTGCTCCGCGGTGCCGTACGTGACCTGGACGAGATCCGGCTCCTGACTGGCGACGTCGAACAGGCCCACGCGCTTGCTCTGCACGAACAGCCCCCAGCCGTTGGTGCCGATGAGCAGCGGGATCGGGAAGTGCACCTCGTTGTCGGGCGACTCCGTCGTGGTCGCGGTCTCGAGCTGCATGGGGCGCAGCTGGCCGCGGCTGTCCACCGAGTCCTCCTGCTCGCCCATGCCGTAGAAGGCCTCCGTGGCCGACGCGCGAGGCCGCAGGCGGATGTACGCCACCTGCGGACCTGACGCCGGGATCTGCGGCACCAGGAGCGCCGAGAATCGACCCGCCGCCTCCGCCTGGAACGAGAGCGTCGCCGTGATCCCCTGGCCGAAATCGAGGGCCACGTCGGCCTCCGTCCCCGACTGCGTGAAGGCCCAGGACTGCACGTCGAGCCACGACAGCCCGTCGGGCGCCGTCGGCGTGCGCCCGAGCGGGGCGTACTCCAGCCACAGCGGGTCGTAGCTCAGCGTGTCGTCGAGGCTCGGCACGACGCCGAGCTCGAAGCCGTCGGCCGGAAACTGCAGCATCGTGGCGCCGCCGCTCGTCAGCGTGATGGTGCGCCCGCCGTCGGACAGGACGAGCGTGTACGGGGCCGAGCCCAGCGTGGCCGAGCCGGCGGACGGCGTCGAGGAGCACGACGGAGTCGCGAGCCCGGCCAGGAGCAGCAGGATCGGAAGCGCCGGTGACCGCACGGGCCTCGCGTCAGGCTACCACCACTAGGCTACGCTCGTGCTCCTGCATGATCGGCTCGAGATCGGTTCGTTGCGCGCTGGCGGCGGCGTTGGCGTCATCCGTGCCCTCTGCGATGCAGGCGTGCTCGGAGTCGGGCACCGTCGCAGGCACCGCCGACGCCAGCAGCGATGCGACCACGGGCCCCGAGGGCGGCGAGGATCGCGCCTCGATCCCCTTCGACGTGGAGGCCGGGTCGCTCGCGAGCGTCCCGAAGATCTACTTCGTCCACGCGTCGCCCGACGCGCCGCCTCTGAGGTTCTGCCTGGGCCTCGGGCCACCCTCCGAGGCGGGAGTGTTCCTCGTGGGGGGCGGGCTGCCGGCGGCGCCCGCTGCGGCGGCGCCGGGCTACCCGCTCGCCGGGCTCTACCCCGGCGCCGGCATCGCGTTCGACGATCACGGGATCGACCTGGACACGCTGGTGGAGGTCTTCGCGCTCGACGCCACGAACGCGGCCGTCATCGCGAGCACCGACGACGGTGGAACGGTCGTGCCATGCGAGGGGCTCATCGGCAGCGACGGTCTCGGGACGACGACGGACGCCGGCGGCGTGCTGCGTCCGGGCCGGGACTACTGGTGGGTCGGGACGATCCCGATGGCGGCGCCGGACCAGGTCACCACGCTGCTGGCGGCCGTCACCGGGTGCGTGCCGGGCGATCCCGACGCGTCGGCGCTATGTCCCGGCGGCTACGATCCGGGCGAAGGCAACCTGCGCCTTCTCGCCTGGCCGCTCGACACGGCGACGACCGTGGAGGCGGGCTCCATCGGGGCGCAGTTCGTCCAGGCATCGTCCGAGTGGGAGGCCTTCCGGCAGGCGAGCGGCGGAGTCGCGACCGTGGCAGGCTTCCTCGTGCCGGGCGACGGCGGCGTGCCGGAGGCCGGGCCCGACGCCTCCACGTCCCCCTGGTCGTCGTCGACGCTCCTACCCGTGACGCTCGACGCGGGCTTCGGCTCCCTCTCGCCCCCGACGCTGGCGTCCATCGCGGGCATCGCGCTCGACGGATCGACCGCGTTCGGCGTCGAGGTCACGAGCGCGACGGGCGCCGCGGTGCCGCCGACGCCGTTCGGCTTGCCGCTACCCGCTGGGCTGAGCCCGGGGACGGGGTTCGCGTTCGTCCTCGTCGGCAACCCGGCCAGCTCGATCGACGAGGGGGGCGTGCTCGAGGGGCACTCTCCTCACGTCCTGGCGTTTCCGGTGGCCAATCCCTGAGCGCGCCGCGACTCAGCGCGCCTTGTAGCGTCGCCCGTTCTTCGGGGGCGAGGCCTTGGCGGTCCCACGGCCTCGCATGCCGCTCTTGCGCTTTCCGTTCGAGGCGTAGGGGTCGAACGCCTGACCGTCGCTGCCCGTCGCCTCCAGGCCGACGACCGCCTCGAGCTTCTTGAGCTCGTCGCGAAGGCGGGCCGCCTTCTCGAAGTCGAGGTTCTCGGCTGCGGTGAACATCTCGAGGCGCATGGCGGCGATCCGCTCCTGGGGATCGACCCCGCCGGCGCCGCCTGCCGCGGCGCTCACGCCCTTGGGCAGCTTCGGCACGTTGAGGTAGTCGATGGTCCCGCTCGCGGGGTTCATGTTCATGATCGCGCGCACGACGGTCTGCGGCACGATGCCGTGCTTCTCGTTGTACGCGCGCTGCGCGATGCGCCGGCGGGCCGTCTCGTCCATCGCGTTCTTCATCGCGGGGGTGACGCTGTCGGCGTACATGATGACTCGCCCGTTCACGTTGCGAGACGCGCGCCCGATCGTCTGAATGAGCGAGCGGGGGCTGCGCAAGAACCCTTCCTTGTCCGCGTCGAAGATCGAGACGAGCGAGACCTCGGGCAGGTCGAGCCCCTCGCGCAGGAGGTTGATGCCCACCAGGACGTCGAACTCGCCGAGGCGCAGGTCGCGCAGGATGTCGACCCGCTCGAGCGTGTCGATGTCCGAGTGCAGATAGCGAACGCGCACGCCGAGCTCGCGGTAGTAGTCCGTCAGGTCCTCGGCCATCCGCTTGGTGAGCGTCGTCACCAGGACACGCTCGTTCTGCTTGGCCCGGGAGCGGATCTCGCCGAGGAGGTCGTCGACCTGCCCCGAGACGGGCCTCACCTCGATCTCGGGGTCCATGAGGCCCGTCGGGCGGATCAGCTGCTCGACCACCACTCCTTGCGCCTTCTTGAGCTCGTACTCGCCGGGCGTGGCCGACACGTAGATCGCCTGGCGGACGTGATCCTCGAACTCCTCGAACTTCAGGGGCCGGTTGTCGAGCGCGCTCGGCAGGCGGAAGCCGTACTCGACGAGCGTCTCCTTGCGCGCGCGGTCCCCGCGGAACATCGCCTGGAGCTGCGGCACGGTCTGGTGCGACTCGTCGACGACGATGAGGAAGTCCTCGGGGAAATAGTCGATCAGCGTCGGCGGGGCCTCGCCCGCCTTCCGTCCCGACAGATGACGTGAGTAGTTCTCGATGCCCGAGCAGAAGCCCATCTGCTCCATCATCTCGAGGTCGTACAGCGTCCGCTGCTCGAGGCGCTGTTTCTCGAGGAAGCGCCCCTGCTTGTCGAAGAAGTCCAGGCGCTCGCGCAGCTCCTCGCGGATGCTCTCGATCGCGCGGCGCATCTGCACCTGCGGCGTGACGTAGTGGGAGCCGGGATAGATCGCGTACCGGTCGAGCGTGCCCTTCACGCGGCCGCGCAGCGGGTCGACCTCCTTGATGGCCTCGATGTCGTCGCCGAAGAACTCGACACGGATGGCCGTCTCCTGCTCGTACGTCGGGAAGATCTCGACGACGTCCCCGCGCACGCGAAACGTCCCGCGGTGGAAGTCGACGTCGTTGCGCTCGTACTGGATGTCGACGAGCTGCCGCAGGAGCGTGTCCCGGCGCAGCTCCTCGCCCTTCGTGAGCTGGATGACGAGGCCGTGGTAGCTCTCGGCGCTGCCGATGCCGTAGATGCACGAGACGCTCGCGATGATGATGACGTCGCGGCGCGAGAGCAGCGCGACCGTCGCCGAGTGGCGCATCCGGTCGATCTGGTCGTTGATGATCGAGTCCTTGTCGATGAACGTGTCCGTCGACGGGATGTAGGCCTCGGGCTGGTAGTAGTCGTAGTAGCTGACGAAGTACTCGACCGCGTTCTGGGGGAAGAGCTCGCGCATCTCGCCGTAGAGCTGGGCCGCGAGCGTCTTGTTCGGCGCCAGGATGAGCGTCGGCTTGCGCGATCGCTGGATGACGTTGGCGATGGTGAAGGTCTTGCCGGATCCGGTGATACCGAGCAGCACCTGGTGCCGCTCCCTCCCCGCGAGACCTGCCACCAGCTGGTCGATGGCCGCGGGCTGGTCGCCCTTCGGCTCGAAGTGGGTCGTCAGGCTGAAGCCGGCAGGCATGGGGATCTTGGGACTATCGCTGCGCTCTCGCAATCGCGCAAGTCGGGGTCCGGCGGGGCCTGCGGCGGCGTGGTAGAAATCCCTCCTCGCCGTGACGTCGCCGTCTCATCCGCCCTCGCCGCCGTCGCGCGCCTCCGACAGCCCCGCCGCTCTGCCGTGCGCCTTTCTGGGCCTGGGGAACATGGGCGCGCCGATGGCGCGGCGCGTGGCGGCCCGGATGCCGTGCACGGTGTGGAACCGCACGCGGACGCGCGCCGAGGCGCTCTCGGACGTCGCCGCGCGGATCGCCACGACGCCGAGGGAGGCGGTCCGCGGCGCGGGGGTCGTGGTGACGTGTCTGGCGGACGCCAAGGCGCTCCAGGAGGTCCTGACGGGCGACGACGGCCTTCTCGCGGGTGTCGGATCGAACGTCGTCGTGGTCGACATGTCGACGATCGGCCGCGCGGCGGCGCGGGAGGCAGCGCGCGCGATCGAGGCACGCGGAGCCCGCTTCGTCGACGCCCCGGTGAGCGGCAGCGTCGGCCCGGCTGAGCGCGGCGAGCTGCTCGCGCTCGTCGGCGGGGCGGACAGCGACGTGCAGCGCGCGATGCCCGTCCTGTCCGTGATGTGCAGCCGCTTCCTGCGCGCCGGCGGCGTCGGCCAGGGGCAGGCCCTCAAGGTCGTGCTCAACGGCGTCGGGGCGCACCACTTCGTCGCCTTCGCGAGCATGCTGGCGCTGGGCGAGCGGGCAGGGCTGACGCGCGAGACGCTCGTGGAGGCGTTCACGACGGGCGCCTTCGCCACCCCGAGCTACGTGAGCAAGCGCGCCCGCGTGCTCGGGCGGGACTACGCCTCACCCGAGTTCACGCTCGGCCTGGCCTTGAAGGACGGGGCGCTCAACCTCGCCCTCCAGCAAGAGGTCGGTCTGACGCTCCCGGTCCAGAGCGAGATCACGCGCGAGGTCGCGCAGGCGGTCGGCGAGGGCCTGGGAGAAGAGGACCTGTTCGCGCTGGAGAAGTACTTCACGAGCAAGCGCTAGAAGGTGCGGGGCGGGAAAAAACGAAGCGCTCCTTACGAGGTGGCGCTGACGAGGTCTCCTAGGCCTTCGGAGCGCTCGGGGCCTGGGACACCGGCTGTGCAGGCGGCGCCGCTGCCGGCGCGGTCACGGGGGTCACGACGACCCCCGTCACGTTGCCGGTCACCGCGAGCTTCTACAAGAGCTCCGACGGCGGCAACAACAGCGCGCTGCTCTACTCGAAGACGGGCGGCGAGTAGCGGGTCAACCTCCCCCGCGATCGCCCTCCCCGTCGATCGCCCCGCCCCCCGAGCCCGCTCTTGCGCGCTCCACTACGTGCCGTACGCCGCTCCGCAGTTACGGCAGCGCGCGTCGCGGTCGAGGAAGGATCCTGAGTTCTTCGCTCCGCGGTCCTGAAGCTCGGGGTCGTGATCCCGAGTCTCCTCGCCGTGCGTCGAGGCCCGTCGAGGCCCTTCACTGGCGCATGACCGGTGCGCTCGCGCGCGTCACGTAGAAGTACGGGGGCCAGTGCCTGTAGTACGTGGCGTGCAGCACGGGCGTCCCCTCCTGGCCGAGCGTGCCCACGAGACGAAGCAGCGATCGCTGGCCGACGGCGTGCGGGCCGACGTCGTCGTCGCCGCGCAGCTGGACGAGCGCCGTGATCGCGCCGAAGTCCTTGTCGCTGACGGTCACGCGGCAGGTGTCGTCGTCGTTCTCGCTCTCGCAGAGGTTGCGCGGCTCGAGGCGCCGGACCGACAGGCGGAGCTGGGCCTGCGCGCCGGGCCCCGCGGTGCGGCTCTCGACGACGCCGATGAGCATGACCTTGCCCTTGCGCCACTCGTCGGGCTGGCGCTCGACCATCACGGGGTCGTACTCGCGCGCGCCGGTGACGGCGACCGTCTCGTCGCTCAGCTCGACGTAGCGCGGCGAGTGTCCGTAAGGCCCGGCGCTGTGGCAGCCGGTCGTCGCGGCGAGGACCATGACAGCGAGACCGGCGAGCGACCTGTTCTTCATCGGGCCCAGACTAGTTCAGACCGCCTCGACTTTGCGTCGCGACCAGACCCTCAGGGCCATCTCGAGGGCGACGAGGCCCAGCAGGGCCAGCGCGACCTGGCCGCTCACGTCCACGGCCGCCCGGCGCTCGCCCATCGCGCCTCCCTGGGTCGAGGCGGCGGCGGCGCGTGGGCGCAGGTCGAGCTCGCGGACGTCCGGAGCCGCCACGCGAGCCTCGGTCTTTCCGTCGACCGCGACGCGGTAGGTCCCGATCACCGGCGGGGACACGTGCGCGACGCCGTCGTCCCGCGACACCGCGACGGCACCCGCGGGCCCCTGCACCTCGACGCTGCGCGCGCCGGGGAACCGCCAGGTCGTGCCGACGTCGCTGCGCTTGGGGGCGATCCGCTCGCGTGCGCTCCGGACCCACGCGTCCAGCAGCGAGAGGAAGGCGGGCCGGAGGGTCAGGTCGCTGGCCTCGACCGAGAACGGCAGCGTGACGATCCACGCCTCCCCGCGCCCCATGGCCCGACGCCCGACCAGCAACGCGCCGTCCGACCACCGGACGATCGGGTCGAAGGCGCTGGCGTCCTGCGCATCGATCGTGGCGCGCTTCGGGGCCGCGACGTCCTCGAGGCTGCGCGCCGGCTCGGACAGCTCCCCGACGGCCGTCGCCGGATCCGCTCCGATCGACTTGGTCTCGGTCCACGAGACCGGGCGGGCGAGCAGCGGCTCGAGGGACGCCCCGAGCGGCGCCGCGGCCGCGTGCGGCCCGAGCGCCACCAGGACCACGCCTCCGCCGTCGAGGAACGTCGCGAGCGCGCGGCGCTGCTCCGGCGTCAGCCCCGGCGGATCGTCGAGCAGCACGCCCACGTGGCCGACCAGATCCTCGGCGCGGTCGGGGAACACGGGGATCGGCCGGACGTCGACGTCGAGCTTCAGCGCGGACAGGGCCTGCTCGACGATGGGCGCCCCTCCCGTGGCGACGGCCTCGTCCGCCGAGTCGGCGACGACGGCGATCGCGCCGCGCCCGGCCTCGGGCAGGACCGGCGCCCCGTCGTCGGCGGCGATGGCGTCCTTCTCGACGAGCACCGCGCGCGCGGGCGCGGCGTCCTCGGAGGGGAGCAGCACGGTCGCCTGTCCGCTCGGGCCCTCGGCCGTAGTCGCCCGGCCGAGGGACTTTCCGGCCTCGTCCTCGACCACGACGTCCCGCCCGGCGGGGCTCGCGCCCGGGCTGCACGCGACGACCACGCGCACGCGCGGACCGTTGCGATCGGCCCGCAGGACCGCGCAGTCGACCGCGGGGGTCGCCAGCTCGGGCAGCGCGATCCAGACCGGTACGCTGGCGCCCTCGCCGAGCGGCGGGCCGTCGTGCTTGCCGTCCGCGAGGTCGCTCAGGACGACGACCCTGCGATCGACTTGCGGCAGCGACGAGACCAGACCCTGCGCGAGGCTGATGGCACCCTCGAGGTCGGTCGCGCGGTCGCTCGCCACGAGCGCGTCGAGTGCGGCCCGGGCGGCGGAGAGATCGGTCGTGGCGGCGAGGACCACGCGCGCCGGGGCTCCGGCGAGCACGATCGCGACGGCGTCTCCCTCGCGGGCGGACGCGAGGAGCTCTCGCGCCCCGGCCTGCGCGCGCTCGAAGCGGGAGCGGCTGCCGCCCGCCGTCGCCCGCATGCTCATCGAGTCGTCGACCACGACGGCCAGCGCCACCGAGGCGCCGCCCGAGCGCTGCAGCGACAGGCGCGAGCACCGGACGAACGGCGTGGCCCCGAGCACCGCGAGGAACAGCACGGCTGCCGCACGCGTCGCGAAGAGCGCTCGCTCCTCGAGCCGAGACCGGCGGCGCGCCTTCGGGGGCGCCGGGGCGACCAGGCGCGCGGGCGGGAACGGCTGCTCCTCGGCCTTGCGCCGGCGCAGCCTGTGAGCGACGTACGGGGCGACGACGAGCAGCGCGACGGCGAGCGCGAGCGCGCTCAGGAAGGTCACCGGACGGCCTCGACCACGGAGCGCACGACTCCGACCGCGTCGGCGTCGGTCGTCACTCGCAGCATGCGGCCCCCGCGACGCGTGATCGCGTCGCTCCAGCCGCGCGTGAGCTGCTCGAGCGCCTCGATGTACTGGTCGCGCGTCGACTCGGCGTCCGTCTCGACGACCGTCCCGCCCTCGAGGGCCCGCAGCCGGACGGTCCCCGAGAACGGGAAGTCCACCTCGGCCGGGTCCAGCGTCTGGACGACGGCCAGCACGCGCCCGGCGGTCGCTATCGCGGCGACCTGCTCGGCGGCCAGCTCGGGCAGGTCGATCAGATCACTCAGGAGCACGACGATGGCTCCGCGACGGCTCGAGCGCGCGAGCACCTGCAACGCGCGGTCGAGCATCGCCCGGTCGAGCAGCGCGTCCCCCGCCGGCTCGACCGCCTCGAGCGCGGCCACGATCCGCTCGAACTGCTCGTTGCCGACCGATCGAGGCACGGACACGCCGCCGGCGCCCAGGAACGTGAGGCTGACGGGGTCGCCGCTGGCGAGCGAGATGCGGGCCAGCGCCGCCGCGACCACGCCGGCGAACGCGACCTTCGCTCCCGGCGCTCGCGGGCCCCGGAAGGACATCGACGCGGACGCGTCGACGAGCAGGCACAGCGCACGATCCGTCTCGGTCTCGAATTGACGAACGACGAGCCGGTCGTGACGCAGCAACGAGCGGCGGTCGAGCCACCGCAGATCGTCGCCGGGGACGTACTCCCTGTACCCCCCGAACTCGACGCCCGCCCCGCGCCGGGCGCTGCGGTGCATGCCCGCGTACACGCCTTCGGCCACGCGTCGTGCGCGCAGGCGCAGCGGCGCGAGCTCGCCCCAGTCGATCGCCTTGCGGATCGGACGCAGGCCGCTCAAGGGATCGACACGTCCGGCGGAAGAGGTCCGCCGACCTGCGCCTTCGACGTGTCGAGCATGTCGCGCGCGAGCGTCACCTCGCTCAGCTCGAGGCCGGTGCCGGCGACGACCTGGCGAAGCAGCTCGTCGGTACCCTTCGCGTCGCCGGCAGCCCGGTGGTCCATCGCGGCGTAGAAGAGGGCTTCGTACCTCTGGATCGGCGTGGTCGCTCGCGCGACGAGATCGTCCCCCTTGAGCTTGCCCTCGCCGAACCGGGCCAGCACGGCGGCCCAGCGCCCGTCGTCCGGCACGGACGCCAGGACGCGGTCGGCGGTGCCGTCGCTCGCCTGGTGGAGCTGGCGCTCGAGCAGCTTCACCCAGAGCGAGAAGTACACGAGATCATCGCCGTCCAGATCGGCCGCGAGCGCACGCCGGAGGCCCTCGCGCGCGGTCGCCAGGTCGCCACGGACGAAGGCCCGGCCGATTAGCAGCTCCACGGTTTGCGTGACCTGGCGCTTGTCCCCGGGCGCGGCCTCGTAAGCCCGCTCGAGAGCGCGCTGCGCGGGCTGCGCGGCGCCGAAGCGATCGAGCACGCGCGACAGCACGCGCTCGACACGCGCCCGTCCGCTGGGGCCGCCTTCGCCGGCGGGCCCGCTGCGCGACTGCACGAGCTCCTTGAGCGCCTGATTCAGCGGCGTCCTGGCGCCCGCCACGTCGCCCTTCTCGCGCGTCACGTCGCTGATCGTGAGGAGGATCTCCCCGCGCAGAGCGGGGTCCCGCGCGGCGTCGCGGGTCTCGAGGGCGGCCCGGAGGTCGTCGAGGGATGCCTGCGTCTGGGCGTCGCGCCACTCGATGCGCGCGAGCGACAGCAGCACGCTGCCGGACGGCTCCTCCTCGGCCGACTGCTTGAGCAGCACGCGGGCGTCGTCGATCCGGCCCTCGCGCAGCTCGATCTCGCCCATCGCCGCGCGCACCCGCGCCGCGCCGGGGTGGACCTTGCCGACCAGGGCCTTGTCCGACGCCACCGCCAGCAGCGGCTGCGCCGCCCGGAACGCGCGACGGGCGGCATCTGCGTCGCCGGCGTCTTCCTCGGATGCCATCGCGTCGAGGAGCAGCGTGAGCGCCTCGCTCGCCACCCGCGACTCGGGGTGGGCGCGCGTCGCCTCGACCAGCACGGCGGGCGTGGCCTCCGCCATCCCCAGCTCCTCGAGCGCCACGCCCAGCGTAAGCGCGACCTCGGGGACGGTCGGATCCAGGCGGTAGCACTCGGCGGCA
>Ga0335078_10004287_pt1 | contig 21163 bp, 19 predicted proteins | sample Lox_Sample_32_FD_206711 | JGI IMG/M metagenome (GOLD analysis project Ga0335078, IMG submission 206711) | Soil microbial communities from Loxahatchee National Wildlife Refuge, Florida, United States - Lox_Sample_3.2 | ecosystem: Environmental > Terrestrial > Soil > Wetlands | place: USA...
GGGTGCTCGAGAGCGGCGTGGAGCGCATGGACTGGCCCGACGAGCGGCAGAGCGCCTATGTGGCCGACCACCTGGACGGGTGGGCCGGCTTCCTGGGCAAGCTCCGGGACCTCGTGGACAAGCAATTGGCGGCCAGGGGCTCGTGAGCGTCACCGAGGACGACCGTCTGTGGGCGGCGGTGGCGGAGCCGAGCCGCCGCCGCCTGCTCGACGTCCTCGTGACCCGGGGCGAGGCCACGCCCACCTCGCTGGCCGGGGTCCTGCCGCTCACCCGGCAGGCGGTCTCGAAGCACCTGGCCGTCCTGGTGGACGCCGGGCTGGTCTCCCATCGGCGCGACGGCCGCGAGGTGCGGTACCGGGTCCGTCCCGAGCGGCTGGCCTCGGCCGCCCAGGAGATGTCGGCGGCGGCCGCCCGCTGGGACGCCCGGCTGGTGGCCATCAAGCGCATCGCCGAGTCGGCCGCCCGGGCCGAGCAGGCACCGGCCGACCCGCAGTAAGGGGCGCAGCCGAGCATCGCTGCCGGCGTGCCGGGCTGGCGGCCCGGAGCCCGGCGTCGAGGCCCCGGGACCACCGGTCAGACGCATGCCGCGTTCCCCATGTCGCCTGCGCGCGGTTGCATCGGTGGCGACACGCAGGGCGCCGAGGGGTCCGGTGAAAGCCCAGGTCAGAGGCAGTTTTCCGCCGGCGCAGGGCCACGCCAGGAGGCTCGTCTTCCGCCAGAAAACCGCCCATAAGAGATCTTATGTTAAGTAAGGGTGGGTCCACTGGGAACGATTCGACCGGGTCGTGGTCGGGTGGTCGTCGTACATCCAGAGGGCCTGCAACCACGCCGCTGCCCCAGGAGGCCGTGCCCGCAGATCGCCGGCCGACCGGAGGCGGGCGGTGACGAACGTGCGTCAGCGCCGGGCGCGAAACCCGAGCGGCGCGCCGGGCATGGGCACGACGCGGCCGCCGGGCGCGCAGATCTCGTCGATGAGCCCGTAGGAACGGGCGCCTGCGGGGTCGAGAAAGGCGCCCCCGGCGAGGTCGGCGGCCACGGCCTCCGGGGTCCGTCCCACGGCGCGGCCCAGGCGCTCACAGAAGCGCCGGAGGTGGGCCGCCTGGGCTGCCGCCCACGCCTCGAGCTGGCGGGCGCTGCCGGTGGTCTCGGCCACGGGCTCGCACAGCCGGAAGCGGGCATGGGGCGTGGCCCGGCGTCGGTGGGCGACGGCCAGGGGGCCGAGGGCGGTCCCGGCGGCCTGGCCCACGCAGGTGGCCACGACGTCCACCCCGAGGAGGTCGATGACGTCGATGAGGGAGAAGGCCGCCTCGAGGGACCCCCCGGGGCTGTCGATGTGCAGGTGCACGGGGTCGTCACCGGTGGCGTCGAGGGTCATGAGCTCGGCCGCCAGCCGTCCGGCCGTGGCGTCGTCGAGGGGGCCCCACAGAAAGACCACGCGCTGGTCGAAGAGCCGGTCGTGCACCGAGGGCCGGCCCGGGGGGTCACCGGGATCGCCACCAGGGCCGGGAGTGACCGGATACCACGGTGGCAGGAAGGGCGTGCCCCCGCTCACCGCTCCCCCGCCTCCTCGTCGAGCGACCAGGCCAGGCTGACCCCGACGGCGGCCGCGTAGCGCTCGAGGGTCGACAGCCGGATGTCCCCCTCCCCCGCTTCGAGGCGCGCCACGGCCGATTGCGACGTGCCCATGCGCGCCGCCACCTCGGTCTGTGAGAGCCCGAGCGCGTGCCTGCGCACGACGAGCTCGTCGCTCAGCTCCCGGCGGCGCCGGGCCATGTCGCCGAAGCCCGGGAACACCGTGTCGTGTCGCCGTGTCGTGGCCGCCTCCGGATCGTGCCGCCTGGCAGGGAACCCTACATCGGCAATGGTATCTCAAATACGAGATAACCTGGGCGGAGGACAGCGACCCGAGGAGGATCCATGGCCGTCACGCACTCGCTCATCCCCACCGTGCTCGAGCAGTCCGCCCGCGGGGAGCGCGCCTTCGACATCTACTCGCTGCTGTTGCGGGACCGCATCGTCTTCCTGGGCCAGGAGATCGACGACCAGATCGCCAACCTGATCATCGCCGAGCTGCTGTATCTCGAGGCGGAGGACCCCGAGAAGGACATCTCGCTCTACATCAACTCCCCCGGCGGGCTGGCCTACGCCGGCATGGCCATCTACGACGTCATCCAGCACATCCGGCCCGACGTCTCCACGGTGTGCGTGGGCATGGGCATGTCGGCGGCCGCCATGGTCCTGTGCGGCGGCGCGCCCGGGAAGCGCTTCGCCCTGCCGAGCGCCAAGATCATGATCCACCAGGGATCGGCGGGTGCCCGGGGGGCGCCGCGCGACATGGAGATCCAGCTTCGGGAGGTGCTCGCCACCACCAGGCGCATGGCAGAGGTCATCGCCCACCACACGGGCCGGCCCGTCGAGCAGGTGGAGCGGGACCTCGACCGGGACAACTTCATGACCGCCGACGAGGCGGTCGGCTACGGCCTCGTCGACGAGATCATCGTGCCTCGCCGCGGCCTGGCCGCCCCCTTGGCGCTTCCCGTGGCCGGTTGAGGCCGGGCGAGGTCTCCTAGCTCTTCGGCAGGGTGGAGAACTTCACCGAACCCGAGGGCGCCGTGAGGCTGATCTTCGTGCCCCACTGCGAGAAGGTGCAGCTGTCGCTGACCCCGGTCGAGGCGTCGCCCGTGAACCGCAATGGCAGGGTGGGCTTCGACGCCGCCACGTAGAGCTTGGTCGAGCCGGTCACCCCGGACGCCGTGCCCTTGGGCAGGCCGCCGCGCACCACGAGGACCTGCTGCCCGGCGACGGTGTCCGGCGGGGCGAAGTCGAGGGGCGCCGTGGGGACCAGCTGCGACAGGGTCTCGGTGAGCGTGACCGCCTGGACGATGCTCTTGAAGAGGCTGTCGGAGCTCTCCACGGCGATCCACTTGTCGGCGTACTTGGCCGCCACCGAGCTCGACAGTCCCATGGCCGAGGCCAGTCCCCCGGCGTTGCCCTGCACGTAGGCGACCCCGCCCACGTAGGTGACCGACACCTTCTGGGTGCCCTCCGAGACCGTCTGCTGGGCCTCGTCGGTCCCGGCCACGCCGGTGATGGTCTGGGTCTGGGATCCGTCCTTGGCCACGAGCTTGTAGTGGACCGACCCCACCGCCTTGGCAGCGGATTCGGCGGCGGTGATCACGGCAGTGGGGCTCTTGCCCTCGAGATCGCCTACCTGGGCGGTCTTCGAGCCCTGGGGCGAGCCGGAACCCCCTCCTCCACAGGCGGCCAGGGGGACGAGGAGGAGCCCGGCGACGAGACCGGGAGCGATGCGGCGCATCCCTCCCACGCTAATCGAGGGTTGCACGGGGGTCGTCAGCGCGCTGTGCCGTGGTGAGACGCGGCCGCCGTCAGGCGCGCTGCGGCGGGCGACGGCGCGGGCTGCTTTGTGGCTCGAAGTCGATGACGAGCTCGGTGCCGAGGGCGCGGGCGATGCGGTCCAGGGTGATCACCGTAGGCGAGACGAGACCTTTTTCGAGGCGGGCGACCGATGGCTGGGTCGACCCGGTGAGCTCGGCCAGCTCCACCTGGCTCATCCCCGCCCGGCGCCGGGCGGCGCGCACCGTGCTCCCCACCATGATCGACGTCCGGGTGCGCTCGTAGCGGGCGAGGGCCTCCGCTCCCCTGCCGGGCGCTGGCCGCTTGGGCACTCGCGCGCCGCGTTGGCGACCGGAGGGTGGGGCGGACGAGGCCATAGCGAAGATGGAATATACCTAACCCGGGATATGCATTCGGTGACCCCGTGCCGTCCGGTGCCGGCATCCCACCGGCTCTGCCACGCCAACGGCGTTGCAGGGCCCTGCGGGGGCAGCCTGGCCTGGGCTCGCCACCTGGATGTTCTTGGGCCGGCGGACGGGACGATCCACCGTCGGCGACCCAGACGAGGGCATAGTTGCAACGGTGATCGCGAGGTCCGACGACCATGTCGTCGCCCCAGGCCGCCTCGAGACTCCAGCGATGATCGCAGGAACTGGCGGTCGCGGCCGTGGGTTCGACGTCTCCACCGGGCCGCTCGAAACCGACGAGCTGCCTGGGTGCCGCCCTGCGGGCGGCAGAGGGGTTGTCGTCGGTGCGGGTCCGGCGGACATCGGAGCGCGCTGATGAGCGTCGGGCACGAGGTCCGGATCGACGTCCCCGACGTGCCGTCGTCTCCCAGCTATCTCACAGGAGGCGGGGCACGACAGGCGACGGTGCGAGCGAACCCGTCGTCGCCATCAGCGCCGTCGCTCGGGCAGGCGCGACACCGACCCGGAGACGCCCGCTCGCTGGGTTCGCCCCGTCGGATCGGCGTCGCAACCGGTGCGGTCGCCCTGTGCTTCGCCGGTCTGCGTTTCGCCGTGGCGGCGCGCGGGAACATCGCCAGCTTCATCATCGTCGGGGCCAACCGAGCCACGCGGACAGGGCTCCCCCAGGGCGTTCCGGTCTTCCGGGGGAGCGGCTACGACGGCCAGTTCTATTACCGGTTGGCGCTCGACCCCCTGGCGTGGGGTAGCCGGGCCTTCGGGATCACCCTCGACACCCCCTACCGGATCGACCGGATCGGCTACCCCGCACTGGCCTGGTTGGTGGCCGCAGGCCGCGGGCCCCTCCTCCCGGTGGCGCTGGTCCTCGTCAACGTCGTGGCACTGGGCGTGCTCGGCGGGCTGGGTGCCGCGCTTGCCCGGGACGCCGGACGGCCCCCTCTGTGGGGACTGGTGTTCGCGGGGTACTGGGGGCTGCTCTGGTCCCTGTCGCGCGACCTGACCGAGATCGTCACCGCCGCCGCCGTCGTCGGCGGGCTCCTGGCCTTGCGGCGTGATCGACCCCTCCTGGCCGCCCTGGCCCTGAGCGTGGCGGTGCTGAGCCGCGAGTCGGCGCTCGTTCTCGTCGGCGCCCTGTGCGTCGCCCGGTTGGCGGAGTGGACGGCTGTGTCCTCCCGGGTTCCTCCACATCGGCGGTCCTTCTTGGCGGTGTCGGAGCGGACCGGTCCTTCGTCGCTCGATCTCGCCTGGATCGTCCCTCTGCTCGTCTTCGGCGCCTGGGAGGGCGCCGTCGACGCCAAGGTGGGTGTGCTGCCCCTCATGGCGTCGCGGACATCCAACGTCGGCGTGCCCGTGCTGGGCATCACCCGGGGCGTCACGCATTATCTCGGCCTCTTGCCGTCCGGCGCCGCCCTGCTGTGGTTCGGAGAGTTGACGTTGCTCGGCATCATCGGGGTCATGGCGGCCTGTGCGCTTCGAAGTACCGAGGCGCGCCTGCACGAGCGCCTTGCGTGGATCGGTTATGGCGTCTTGACGATCTCGTTGGCGCCGAGCATCTGGCTTGGCGACGTTGGCTTTCGCAGCCTCGACGACTTCTTCCTGTTCTCCTGGGTCGTCTTGATCTGCTCTCGACGGCGCCTCGGCATCCCCGGCGGTCTGGTCGCGCTGGCCTGGCTGGTGGTGTGCGTGGAACTCGTCCTGTACATCTGAGCCCCGTCCTGGACGGAGCGCCGTATGACCGGGCATCGGCGGTCGATCACGTCAGGCCTCGGGAGGAGCCCGGGGAACCGCCCGGGCAGCCAGCATCCTCCCCGGTGCGGCGCTGGCCGGCTGTCGGTGCATCCGAGGGCCACCGGGACGTTCGCTCGAGCCCACGGCGCCATCAGCCCGCCAGCGCATGTCGGGGGCGTGGGGACGGTGGCGGGGTGCACCTCGGGTCCGTCGTGTGCGTCGACGAGGGGCGTAGGGATCGTCGACGCACACATCACGCGCGCCGACGCCGGTCCTCGACCACGGGTCCGCCACCTCGGGAACGATGCGCCCGTGACGTAGCCTGGTCCCTCATGACGGTCACGGCCACGTCGTCCTCGGCACAGACGTCGGGCACGGCGACCGGCGCCCCCGGGACATGGCCGCGTGTTCGTGCCGACGTCCTCGGCCTGGCGTGGGTGGTCGCCGCCGCCTTCGCCGTCTTGGTCCCCGCGTTGCGGCACGGGGCCGCCCTCTACGACCCAGGCAACGCCCTCGACCAGGTCGACGCCCTGATCCCCTGGACCACGCAGGTGTGGACCCAGGTGCACCACGGAACGCTGCCCCTGTGGAACCCCTACAGCGCGCTCGGCATGCCCCTCGCCTTCAACTGGCAGTCCGCCCCGCTCAGTCTCCCCTCCCTCGTGGGCTACCTCTTCCCGCTCAGGCTGGCCTTCACCGAGCAGATCGTCATGACGCTGCTCGTCGCCGGGTCCGGCGTCTACGCCTTGGCGCGGGTGCTCGGGCTCGGCGTGCTCTCCTGTGCGTTCGCCGCCACCGCCTACGAGCTGAGCGGCCCGGTGATGGGCTGGCTCGGCCAGCCGGTGGCGTCGGTGCTGTCGTGGGCCGGCTGGCTGTTCTTCGCGGCGGTCCTCATCCTCCGGGGGAGGCGACGAGCCAGGGCCATCGGGTTGTTCTCGGTCGTCCTGGCCTTCGCCATCTACGCGGGGCAGCCCGAGAGCCTGGTGCAGCTGGTCCTGGCGCTGCTGCTCTTCGTCGCCGTCGTACTCGGGATGCAGGCCCGGCGAGCACGCCAGCTGCGCCGTGTGGGCCGTCCACTGCGCGACCTGGCGGTCGCCGGCGTCCTGGGGGCGGCGCTCGGGGCGCCCCTGGCGCTGCCCGCCGTCCAGCTGTCGCTGCGGTCGCTGCAGAGCATCCCGACGATCAACCAGCAACAGCGGGGCCCGTACTCGGTCGACGGTCTTCTGTACGGGTTCACCAACGGCACCTACGGCAACGGGGCGTACCTCGGCCTGCTGTGTGTCGCCCTGGCCGTCCTGGCGCTGACCCTGCACCGCCGGCGCCCCGCCGTCCTCGGCATGGGGGCCGTCGCCGTGGCAGCGACGGCGGTCGCCTTCGTCACGCCGCTCGTCTCGCTGCTCAACGCCGTGCCCTACATCGGAGACCTGCACTGGGCGCGCGCCGAGGTCCTCATGGCGTTCGCCACCGCCGTGCTGGCCGGGATGGGGGTGGAGCTGCTGGTGGCGTCGGCCGATCGGCGTGCCGTGGGCGGGCGGTTCCTCGTCATCGTCTGCGCCGTCGCCGTGGCCGCCTTCGTGCTGGCCGGCGTGGGCGGGGCGCAGCTCGCGCACGCCGACGCCGTCGTGCGGACCAAGACCCTCGTCGGGCGAGCCGTGGAGGCGGGCATCGGACTGGCCGGCGCCGTCGCCCTGGTGCTCGCGGGGCGCTCGGCGGGGTCCCATCTCGTGCGCAGCGGGCGTCGTCTGCGCCCGCGGGCGCTCATGGGCTGTGCCCTGCTCGCCTGCGAGACGGGGTTCCTGGTGGCCGCCGGGGCGGGCACCATGACGGCGGGCACGCCGGCGATCCTCTCCCTGACCCAGAACTACAGGGAGCTCCGTGACGGGGTGGGCTCGTCCATCGTGGCATTCGGCGACTCGAGGTTCTGCTTTCCCTACTCCCTCGGCATCCTGCAGAACATCAACATCATCTTCGGGGTCCAGGAGCTCGCCGTGCTCGACCCCATGACCCCGAGCGGCTACGTGCACAGCTGGTACGCCACCTCGGGCCAGCTGACGGGCCAGGACTGGATCTTCTGCCCGGCGGTGACGACCGCCGCGGCCGCCCGCCGCTACGGCGTCTCGTACGTGCTCGACCCCCCCGGTGCCGCCGGACCGTCGGGGGCCGCTTTCGTGGGGCACGTGGGGGCGTCGCAGCTGTTCCGTGTGCCCGGGGCCGCCTCGGCGACCCTCGTGCCGGCGAGCAGCTCGCCGCAGTGGCCTCCTTCCGACGCCGCCGGCCGGGCCGTCGTCCTCACGCGCCCCGACGCCGCTTCGGCGCGCCTCGTGACGGACTCGTCGACGGGGGGCGTGCTGCGACTGCGGCTCACCGACGTGCCCGGCTGGCGAGCGACCATCGACGGTCGGCCGTTGGCCCTGCACCCGTTCCTCAAGATCATGTTCCAGGCACGCGTCCCCAAGGGCCGCCACGTCATCGAGCTCCGGTACTGGCCGACGGCGTTCTCGGCGGGTCTGTGGATCGCCGGCGCCGGTGTGGTCGGTGTGGTCCTCGTCTTCGTCACGGGGTGGCGCCGGCGCCCGCGGTCGGGCGCCGAGGTGGAGCGCTAGGGCCCACCGGGAGGTCCGGGCCCGGCCCGGGCCATGTGGCGCTCAGAGGCCGGCGGCCTCGGCGGCGTTGGGGCGGTCGTCGAAGCGCCGGATCTCGGCGATGAGGCCGGCGCGCAGCAGGTAGACCTGCCACAGCTGCCCGTGGCGGGGCCGGTCCATCCCCTCGGGCCAGTGCACCGTCAGGGCGCACAGGATGCCGTGGTCCCCCTGGGCCAGCTCGGTGATCTCCCCCTCGACGCCGCTGCCGAGCAGACCCCCGAAGGTGTCGAGGACCTGCTGGCGGTTGCGGCACGCCCGGGGCTGGTCGCCGTCGCCCCAGCGCACGTCCTCGGCCAGCAGCGGTGCCAAGAGGGTCAGGTCCTTGGTCTCGAAGGCCGCCCTGATCTGCTCGGTCACCGACACCACGCCGCCATTGTCGCGCCCGGAGGGGCGCGGCGACCCGCGCCGGCCCGGTCACCCGTCCCGGGCCGGCGTGGGGCGCAGCCGTAGACTGCGGGCGCATGGACCGGCCTCTGGATTTCGGCATCTTCCTGGCTCCCTTCCACCCCGTGGGCCAGAACCCGACCCTGGCGCTCGAGCGCGACCTCGAGCTGGTGGTGCGCCTGGACGAGCTCGGGTTCGACGAGGCGTGGTTCGGCGAGCACCACTCCGCCGGCTACGAGATCATCGCCTCGCCCGAGGTGTTCCTGGCGGTGGCTTCCCAGCGCACCCGGCACCTGCGACTGGGCACCGGGGTGAGCTCCCTGCCCTACCACCACCCGCTCATCCTGGCCGACCGCATGGTGCTGCTCGACCACCTCACCCGGGGGCGCGTCATGTTCGGGGTGGGGCCGGGCGCCCTGCCGTCGGACGCCTTCATGATGGGCATCGACCCCATGGAGCAGCGGTCCAGGATGGAGGAGTCGCTCGAGGCCATCCTGGCGCTGCTCGAGGGGGCGGAGCCCGTCAACCGCCAGACGTCGTGGTTCACCCTGCGCGATGCCCGGCTCCAGCTGCGTCCCTACACCCATCCCCGCTTCGAGGTGGCCGTCGCCGCCCAGATCTCCCCCGCCGGGCCGCGCGCCGCGGGCCGCTTCGGGCTGTCGCTGCTCTCCATCGGGGCCACCACGGCCGGCGGCTTCGACGTGCTCGGGTCGCACTGGCAGGTCATGGAGGAGCGCGCTGCGGAGTTCGCCACCACCGTGGACCGCGCCCGGTGGCGCCTGGTGGGCCCCATGCACATCGCCGCCACCGAGGAGCAGGCCCGCGCCGAGGTCCGGTTCGGCCTGGCCCAGTGGGTCGACTACTTCGAGCGCGTCGCCGCGCTGCCCCTGGCCCCGGCCACCCTCGACCCCGACAAGATGGTGGACGCGCTCATGGAGATCGGCTTCGCCGTCATCGGCACCCCGGCCATGGCCATCGCCCAGATCGAGCGGCTCCAGGAGCAGTCGGGGGGATTCGGCACCTACCTGCTCATGGCGCACGAGTGGGCCGACCGGGCCGCCACCCTGCGCTCCTACGAGCTGTTCGCCCGCGAGGTCATCCCCCACTTCAAGGGGACCCTGGGCTCGCTCACGGGCTCGCGGGACTGGGCAGCCGAGAACCGCCCCGAGTTCATCGAGCGCGTCGGAGGCGCCATCATGCAGGCCATCACCGACCACCAGAGCGAGCGCCAGGCCAAGCAGGGCCCCGCCGAGGCCTGAGCGGCGCCGGACCCGGGCCGGCGCTCAGTCGGGGCGGGCGTCGTAGGTGGCGATGACGTGGCGGGCGGCGCGGGCCTCGTCCACGCGCCGCACCGGGGTGCCGTGGGGTGCCTCGGCGGCGGCCCGTGCCCCCGGCTCGGTGGCGGCCCCCGCGGCGATGCGCTCGAAGGCCCCGGCCAGCGCCTCCAGGGTCTGGAGGCTCTCGGTCTCGGTGGGTTCGATCATGAGGGCCTCGTCCACGATGAGCGGGAAGTAGACGGTGGGGGCGTGGAAGCCCTCCTCGAGCAGCGCCTTGGCCACATCGAGCGCCTTGAGCCCCGACGCCTTCTTGAGCGATGCCGCCGAGAGCACGCACTCGTGCATGCAGGGCCGGTCGAAGGGGGCGTCATAGGTCCCCGTCAGCCGGGTGCGCAGCCAGTTGGCGTTGAGCACGGCCAGCCGGGCGACGTCGCGCAGGCCGTCGCTGCCGTGCACGAGGATGTAGGTGAGAGCCCGGGCCAGCACCAGGGCGTTGCCGTGCCAGGAGTGCACCCGTCCGATCGAGCGCGCCGGGGTGTTCCAGGTGAATCGGGCGCCGGTGCCCTCCCCCACCCGCACGGGCCGGGGCCCGGGGAGGAACGGCGCCAGGCGCTCGGACACCGCCACCGGACCCGCGCCGGGCCCGCCACCGCCGTGGGGGGTGGCGAAGGTCTTGTGCAGGTTGAGGTGGACGATGTCGAAGCCCATGTCGCCGGGGCGGACCACCCCCAGGATGGCGTTGAGGTTGGCGCCGTCGTAGTAGAGGAGGCCCCCCACACCGTGCACGGCCTCGGCCACCGCCACGATGTCCTCCTCGAACAGGCCCAGGGTGTTGGGATTGGTGAGCATGATCCCGGCCACGTCCTCGTCGAGCACGGCGCGCAGCGCGGCCACGTCGACACAGCCACGGGCGTCGCTCGGCACGGTCACGGCCTCGAACCCGCCCAGGGTCACCGACGCCGGATTGGTGCCGTGCGCCGAGTCGGGGATCACCACCTTGTGCCGGGTCTGCCCGGCGGCGGCGTGCCAGGCCCGCATGAGCAGGAGGCCGGTGAGCTCGCCCGCCGCCCCGGCGGCGGGCTGCAGGGTGGCGGCCGCCATGCCCGTGATCTCGCACAGCGCCTCCTCGAGCTCGACCATGAGCTCGAGCCATCCCTGGGTGCACGAGGGCGGTGCGGCGGGGTGCACGTCGGCCAGACCGTGCAGCCCCGCCACGGTGTCGCACACCTTGGGGTTGTACTTCATGGTGCACGAGCCGAGGGGATAGGCGCCGAGGTCGACCGAGAACTGGCGGTGGCTCAGCCGGGTGAAGTGGCCCACGAGGTCGCGCTCGGACACCTCGGCCAGCTCGACGGGCTCGGGGCGGCGATGCTCGGGGGGCACGAGCTCCTCGAGCGCCACGGCGGGCACGTCGGTGGTGCGCAGCTGCCAGGCGGCGCGCCCGGGTCGCGACAGCTCGAAGAGCGTCGGCTCGGTGTCGTGGCCGAGCAGCGGGGCGCTGGCCGCCCGGCCGCCGGCGGCCGGGACGGGCGGCGGGTCCTGCGGCGTCATCGCAGTGCCTTGTCCACGGCGGCCACGAAGGCGTCGATCTCGGACCGGGTGCGGCGCTCGGTCACCGCCACGAGCAGCCCGTCGTCCCGGCCGTCGGTGTAGGTGGGGTCCAGGGCCACGCCGGCCAGGAAGCCCTCGTCGGCGAGGCGCTCGACGGCGAGCCCGGCACCGATGGGGAGGCGCACGGCGAACTCGCGGACCACGGGCGCCCCGGCCAGCGGCTCGACCCCGCTCACCCCGAGGAGGCCCTGGCGGCAGTAGCGGGCGCCGCGGGCGCTGCGCAGCGCCACCTCGGCGATCCCGGTGGTCCCCAGCCAGCCCAGCTGGACGGCGGCGGTGACGGCCATGAGGGTCTGGTTGGTGCACACGTTGGAGGTGGCCTTCTCCCGGCGGATGTCCTGCTCGCGCGTCCGCAGCGTGGTCACGTAGGCGCGCCGGCCCTCGGTGTCGACGGTCTCGCCCACCAGGCGTCCGGGGAGGCGCCGGATGTACTGCGCCGTGCAGGCGAAGAGCCCGAGATAGGGGCCCCCGAAGCTCAGCGGCATCCCCAGGGCCTGGCCCTCCCCCACCACGACGTCGGCCCCCCAGCTCCCCGGCGAGCGCAGGATCCCGGCGCACACGGGGTCGAAGGCCACCACGAGCAGGGCGCCGGTCCGGTCGCAGGCGGCGCGCGCCACCCCGAGGTCCTCGAGGCACCCCAGGAAGTTCGGGTAGGCCACGACCACGGCGGCGGGCGGGTCGGTGTCCTCGAAGGCGGTCGCCGCCCAGTCGGTGACCCCGTCGCGCATCGGCACGTCGTGCAGGCGGTGCCCGGTGCCCGCCGCGAAGGTGCCGAGCACGTCACGCCAGGCGGGGTGCACGCCGTGCGACACCCACACGTCGTGGCGGCCGGTGGCGGCGGCGGCCAGGTTCACCGCCTCGACGAGGGAGGCGGCCCCGTCGTAGAGCGAGGCGTTGGCGACCGCCATGCCCGTGAGGCGCGCCACCAGGGTCTGGAACTCGAACACGGCCTGGAGCACGCCCTGGGCCACCTCGGGCTGGTAGGGGGTGTAGGAGGTGACGAACTCCGAGCGCGAGGCCAGGGCCTTGGTCACGCTTGGGATCTCGTGGTCGTAGGCGCCGGCGCCGGCGAAGCACACCAGGTCGCGTCCGCAGGGCCGGTTGGCGCCGGCCAGGTCCTCCATGTGGGCGACGACGTCGGGCTCGGGCCGCCCCGGCGCCAGGTCCAGGCCGCCCGCCAGGCGCAGGGCGTCGGGGACCGCCGCGAAGAGCTCGTCGAGCGAGGACAGGCCGAGGAAGCCGAGCATGGCGGCGACGTCCTCCTCGGTGTGGGGGGTGTAGCCGCTCACGTCGCCGCTCCGGCCCCCGGGGCGACGAAGGGGAGGTCGGCCACGACGGCGCCCAGGGACCGGCCGCGCACCTCCAGCGACACCTGGTCGCCCCGGGCCACGGGATGGCCGCTGCCCACCAGGGCCAGGGCGATGCCCCGGCCGAGGACGGGCGAGAAGTTGCCGCTCGTCACGACGCCGGCGTCCTCGCCCCCCACCCGGACCACCCCTCCCTGGCGGGGGGGCTGGCGTCCCTCGGCCACGAGGCCCCGCAGGCGCCGGTGCGGGCCCTCGGTGCGCTCGCGCTCGAGCGGGCCCCGGCCCCGGAAGTCGCCCTTGTCCCACCCCACCACCCACGCCAGGCCGGCCTGCAGCGGCGTGATCCCGGGGCCGAGCTCGTGGCCGTGGAGGGGGAACCCCGCTTCGAGGCGCAACGTGTCGCGGGCCCCGAGGCCGGCGGGGACCACGCCGGCGTCGAGGACGGCCCGCCAGAAGGCGGGAGCGACCTCGACCGGCACGGCGCACTCCACCCCGTCCTCCCCCGTGTAGCCGGTGCCCGCCACCACGATCTCGGCGTCACGCCACCGGCAGGTGGCGACGGCGAAGCGCCCCACGGCGGCGGCATCCGGGGCCAGCGCCGCCAGCCGGCGACGCGCCGCCGGTCCCTGGACGGCGATGACGGCGCGCTGGGCGGTGGTCTCGCGGCCGCCGACGGCGGCGCGCACCCGCTCGGTGTTGGAGGCGTTGGGCATGACGTCGAAGGCGCCGTCGGCGAGCCACCACACGATGATGTCGTCGAGCACGGACCCGTCGGCCTCGTCGAGCAGGTGGGTGTACTGGGCGCGCCCGGGTGCCACCCGTCGCAGGTCGTTGCTCAGCTGGGCCTGCAGCAGGTCGAACGCGCCGTCCCCTTCGACGCGCACCGTGCCCAGGTGGCTCACGTCGAAGGCCACGGCGTCGCGGCGGCAGGCCATGTGCTCGGCCAGCGTGCCCGCCGGGTAGGCGAGGGGCATCTCCCAGCCGCCGAATTCGACGAGCTTGGCGCCGAGCGCCCGGTGCTCGGCCGCGAGCGGCGAGTGTCGCAGGGCGTCACCGGGCGCCGGTGACGACGAGCCCGCGGCGGTGGGGGGCGAGGCCGGTGCTGCCACGGCCTCAGACTAGGCGGCGGGCGAAGAGGGCCTGGGAAAGCCGTACTTGGACAGCAGCGCCTCGTAATCGCGCTGGTAGAGCAGCTTCACCTCGACCTCGGGGTGCAGCTCCCGGAGGCGGCGCACCTTGGCGTTCTTCCGGGTGACCAGCTTCTGGCTGAGCGTGGTGAGCTCGATGAAGCACCCGTGGTCGGGAAGGTAGAAGTCGGGACGGAAGGCGAGCCGGGGGGACCCGTCGGCGTGCCACTCGAGGACGAACTCCACGGGCTCGTACTCCCAGCGCACCCCGTAGAAGTCCAGGAGCTCGGCGAAGTGGCGCTCGGAGTCGTGGGCGAATCGCACCTTCGCCACCTTGCGCGCCCCGGGCCCAGGCTCCACGGTCAGCCCCGGGCTTCCCCGGCGGCCAGATCGAGCCGGACCGCCGCCACTTCGTCGGTACCTGGCGCGCCGATCTGGAGGATGGCGGCGTCGAGCTCCTCGAGCACACCCGACAACGGCACGATGTTGAGCACGCCCTGTCCACCCTTGAGCAGATCGACCACCTCGCCGTCGCTGCGCGCCAGCACCGAGTCGGTCCCGACCAGGACGAGGTTGGCGGAGGCCAGGCCGGCGCCGAGCCCGCCGCGCAGGCATTCGACGGCGCGCCGGGCGCGCTGCAGGGAGATGCCGGCATCGAGCAACTGCTTGATGACCTTGAGTTCGACGACATCGGTGTAGGAGTAGCGCCGCTGCGTCCCACTCCCCCGCGCGTCGGCGATCGACGGCCGCAGCAGTCCCGTCCGCGCCCAGTAGTCGAGCTGGCGGTAGGTGATGCCCACGAGGGCGCACACCTGGGGTCCCCGGAATCCGTCGAGCGAGGGCGGCGTGTCGGCCGTCCCCGGACGTCGGGGGGTCTGCATCGCGCTGTCGGCCATCGGGGGACCTCCTCCACCTCAGGTGCAGCTTCATCCTAGCTGCCGCAGGTGACACGCGGGTAGTTACGGCTCTGTCACCGGAACCCGGCGTCGACGGCGGCGCATCGCCGGCCGCCCTCGGCGCCATGACGCCCTCCTCCCCTGGAGCGTGGCACCGGGCGGCGCCGGCCAGCCGTCGCGTCGATTCGCCACGAAACGGCCCAGAACAGCAAGAAAATTCGACCCCGTGGCATCTGTCGACAGCTGTGGTTGCCGAGCACTCCCGAGACCTGTCTCAGGGAGTCCAGAGGTGGTCGGGCGGAGAACGCGCCGCCCACGAGTTGGGCTCCCAGCGTGGCCAGGTGTCTCCCTCACCAGGTCGCCCTGAGCGCCGTACCGGCCAGAGTCTCACTCTCAACTGGAAGTCGAAGGTGAGACTTTTGGTCAGTGCCCGCGGTCAGTCGATTCGGCGCAGGTCGGCCCGGTAGCGCCGGCCGTTGCGGACGTACTCCTCGGCGGCGGCCCGGATGCCGTCGAGGCGGGATCCGCCCGGTCGCAGCACGGCGGGGATGCCCAGGGCCAGGTCGCCCGGGGGTACCTGCATGTTGCGCGGGACCAGGGCACCGGCGCCGACGGTGGCTCCCGTGCCCACCACCGCGTGGTGCAGCACCACGGCGTTGGAGCCGACCAGGCACTCGTCCTCGAGGCGGCATCCCTCGAGGTGGACCAGGTGACCGACCACGCAGCCCGCCCCCACCAGGGTGGGGAATCCCGGCCCGGCGTGGATCACCGTCCCGTCCTGGATGGATGTCCTGGGCCCCACCACGATGCTGCCGTAGTCGCCGCGCAGGACCGCAGACGGCCACACGGTGGCGTCCGGCCCGAGGGTGACGTCCCCGATCACCGAGGCCTCGGGATGGACGAAGGCGTGGGCATCGATGCTCGGGACCAGGTCCCCCAGGGCGTAGACGGCCATGGGGTTCTCCTAGGCCACGGCGATGCGTCCAGTCCAACCCGGGCCGACGGCACCCGCCCCGGGCGCCCACGGGGGGCACCCGGCGGTGGACCACGGGCACTCGGGACCAAAGCCCCTGCGGAGGGAGGGCGCCGGCGGCCGATGGACGAGGTGGACGGCATGGGTCGCTGCCCTCGGCGCGGCCGGGAGGCCGACCGCGGAGGACGCGAGGACGTGGTGCACAGACGATGGCGACCGGGGCGGGCCCGACCTCGTGTCGGCGCCGCCGGCCGCGGCAGCGACACCGGGTCGGCGTCGGCGCCGACGGGTGTGGCGCCGCTCGTGTTGCTGCGCCGCGAGCGGCGGTTCACCCGGATGTGGCAGCTGTCCGCGGTGCTGATCCTCGTGGCGGGCTCGGCGGCGGTGACCGGGGGGTCCTGGGTCTGGTACACGTCCAACCAGCAGCACAACCGGATGCAGTCGCGCAGTGGCGCCGATCAGATCGCCGCCACCATCCGCGAGGCCCTCGACGGTTATGCCAATCAGACCGCCAGTACGGGAGCGCTGTTCAGCCAGCCCGATCCCCTGGACCACACCGCCTTCGCGGCGTACCTGGGCCAACTCGGGGTGTGGGCCCGCTACCCCGGGCTGCGCGGCCTCGGCTTCATCTCCTGGGTCGCCAACGACGCCCTCCCGGGCTTCGTGGCCCAGGCCCGCGGCGACGGACTCGGGGGCTTCACCGTGTCCCCGGCAGGCTCGCGCCCGGACTACTGCGTCGCCAGCTATGTGGCGGTCAGTGACCTCACCACGTCCTTCCCCCTGCTCGGCTACGACCTGTGCACCGTCCCCGGCCTGACGGCGAGCCTGCAGCTCGCCGTCGTCACCGGGAAGGAACAGGTCGTGCTGGAGGACGCCTTGGCGTCGGGCGCCGAATACCGGGGGAACTTCGTCCTCATCTCCCCCGTGTACCGGGGGACGCCCACCACCGCGTCCGAACGCCAGGCGCAGCTGCTCGGGTGGGTGGCCACGTTGGTCGGTGGCACCCAGCTCCTGGACGACCTGGGGCCGGCGGCGACCAACCTGCGCCTGGCGCTGTACTCGGGGACGACGCTGATGCGGCGCGACCTGGTGGTGGCGGTGCGCGCCGAGGGCGGCGGCCTCGGTTCCGACGCCGAGGTCGAGCACTTCACCCAGGGCAGCGCCTGGACGCTCGTCGTGCGATCGCTGCCGGGCGCGCCCGGCCCGGCGAATCCCCTGCTGGCACCGGGGGTGGTCTTTCTCATGGGCCTGCTGCTCAACTTCGGGATGGCCGCCTTCGTGTGGGACCTGGGCCGGGGGCGGCTGCGGGCGGTGCGCTCCCTGCTGCAGAGCGAGCGCCGCTTCCAGTCCATGGCCTCGTGCTCGCCGGTCGGCATCCTCGAGATCGCCGACGACGGCGTCACGCGGTACTTCAACCCCCGCCTCCAAGAGATCGCCGGTGTGGGCGACGACTTTTTCGACCGCCATCACTGGCTCGAGTGCGTCCACCCCGAGGACCGGGCCCGGGCGGCGGCACTGGCGCGGGGCGCCTGGCGCAGCGGGGAGGACGTGGCCACCCGGTTCCGATTGCTTCGACCCGACGGTGCGGTCCGCCACGTGCGGGTCCTCGCCGCCCCTCTCACGGCCCCGGGAGGGACGCCACGACGCTTCGTGGCCACCGTGCAGGACGTCTCCGACGAGGTCGTCGCCACCGAGGCGCTCGCCTTCCAGGCGCTGCACGACCATCTCACCGGGCTCCCCAACCGCGCCTTGTTCCTCGACCGCCTCAACCAGGAGCTGTCGGGCGCCTCGCGCTCGGGAAGCTCGCTGGCGGTGATGTTCCTCGACCTCGACCGCTTCAAGGTCATCAACGACGGCTTGGGGCACCAGGCGGGCGACGACCTGCTGCGCATCGTGGCCGAACGCCTGCTGCACGTCGTGCGGTCCGGGGAGACCGTGGCCCGGCTGGGCGGCGACGAGTTCACCTTCATCCTCCACGACATCGACGGTGCGCCGGGCGCCGCCGCGGTGGCCCAGAGGATCCTCGACGCGCTGGCCGCCCCCGTCGAGGTCGGGGGACGCGACATCGTGGTCACCGGCAGCATCGGCATCGTGCTGCCCGGTTGGGGTGCGCAGGCGGTGGCCATCCTGCGGGACGCCGACGCCGCCATGTACCGGGCCAAGGAGGCCGGCCGGGCCCGGTTCGAGATCTTCGACGAGGAGCAGCGCAGCGCCGTGGTGCGCCGTCTCACCATCGAGGGCGAGCTTCGGCGGGCCATCGAGCGCGACGAGCTGCGCGTCCACTACCAGCCGCTCATCGGCTTGCGCGGCGGGGAGCCGATCGGCGCCGAGGCCCTGGTGCGGTGGGAGCATCCCACCCGCGGCATGCTGCAGCCGATCGAATTCGTCCCAGTCGCCGAGGAGTCGGGACTGATCGTCCCCCTCGGGGAATGGGTGTTGCGCAGGTCGGCCGCGGACTGCGCCTCCTGGGACCACATGGCCGATGGTCCGGTCGTGCGCCGGCTGGCGGTGAACGTCTCGGCCCGGCAGCTGGCGAACCCGTCGCTCACCCCCGTCGTGCGCGAGGCACTGCGGGGTGCGGGCATCGAGCCGGACCGCATCACGATCGAGATCACGGAGTCGGTGATCATGAGCGAGGACGACATCACGCGGCGGTCGCTCGAGGACTTGCGCAGTCTCGGTGTCGACATGGCCATCGACGACTTCGGCACCGGCTATTCGTCGCTGGCCTCGTTGTCGAACCTGCCGGTGAGCGTGGTGAAGATCGACAAGTCCTTCGTGGACCAGATCGACGCTGCCCACGGCGGGGACCCCATCGTGGTGGCCATCATCGAGATGGCCCATGCCCTGGGGCTGCGTGTGGTGGCCGAGGGCGTGAGCCGCGAAGAACAGCGGCACTTCCTCGAGCGCTGTGGCTGCGACAAGGCCCAGGGCTACCTCTGGGCACCTCCCCTGCCGGCCGACGACTTCGTGGCGTGGTGGCGGGCATGGTCGGCGCAGCGCCCGGCCCGGCTGCCGCATCGTCGCCTGGCGGGCTGACCCTGTCCCGGTCGATCGCCGACGGGTAGATTGCGGGGGACCACCCGTGCCGGCGCTGCGCCCCAGGTCGCGGTGCAGCGGCCGGGGGCCCAGGGATGGTCGGCAGGGGGGACCGAATGTCGGGTTCGGGATCTGGCCGGGGCGGCGACGCCGTGGGCAGCGGCAGGAGCCGGGCGCGCCTGGCCGGCCGTCTCGTGGTGGCGCTGGGGCTCCTCGGCGGCCTCGCGGGCGTGCTCAGCTCCGCCCCAGGATCGGCGGCGGTCGCCGCCGGCGCCCCGTGCGACACCTCGGCGCCCCTGGCGGCGACGCCGGACACCGCCCTCGACAACCTGTTCCAGAACTACGGCAACGCCGGGCAGGGGACGACGTGGACCGGTGGGGACGGGACCGAGTCCGTTGCCGTCCCCGGCGGCACCGAGCTGTGGCTCTTCAACGACTCGGTCCTGGGCGTCGTCACCGACGGCACCCGGGTTTTCAAGAAGACGCCGTACATCCACAATTCGATCGTGGTGCAGAGCGGGGGCGTGCTCACGAGGACGTACTACACGCACCGCACCAACCGGCCGACCGCCTACCTCAATCCCCGCCCCGCCCACCCCTTCCAGTACGCCTTCTGGCCCGGCGCCACCGTGGTGAGCGGCTCGTCGCTCCAGGTGCTCGGCACGCTGCAGAAATTCAACCGGGCGGGCATTCCCACCCAGATCGGCCAGGCTTTCGCCACCTTCCGCCTGCCGGATCTCAAGCGCACGAGCCTGACCACGAAGGTGGCCACCGCCGTGGACTGGCCCGACGGCGTCCCGCTCGTCGAGGGCGGCCACACCTACCTCTACGGCAACTCGCTGCGCGGCGTCGAGGTGGCCCGGGTATCCGGCACCAACCTGGCCGCCCCCTGGAGCTATTACGACGGCAGCGGTTGGACCGCCAACGCCGCCAGGGCGGCGACCATCGAGAGCGCCAACCCCCTCGGGTACTTCAGCATCTCGGATGTCGGCGGCACCTACGTGTTCGTCGCCAAGGTGTCGCTCACCTCGGACGAGATCGTGGCGGCCGTCGGGTGCAGCCCGGTGGGCCCGTTCGGGCCCCTGCAGAACGTCTACGCCACGCCCGAGGAGGCGCGCTATCCGACCAGCGACGGCGTCGAGGTCTACGGCGCCCACGCCCATCCCGAGCTGGGCGCCCCGCCCGGCTCGGTGGTCGTCTCCTACGACGTGAACCCGAAGGGCCCCAAGGAGCTGGACGTCCCCGACGCCACCATCTACCGGCCCCGCTTCCTCTACCTCTCGGTGGGATAGGCCGAAGATGCGAAACGACCGACGTCGCCGGGCGGGACCAGCGACGACGGTCGTTTCGCGGGGTTGGGTGCTGTCTGGGCCCCACTCTGGCCCATGTGCCTTGGCGCACAATGATGGGGCGCTGAGAGACACCTGTGACCCGGCGACGTCGCCTTCGGGGGTGGGCGGACGGCGGTCGCTAACGTGAGGGCGCCGGGCCGGGTCCCGGCGGCCGCCCAGGAGGTGCTGCGATGACCATGACCGGACTCCCTCCCACCGCCATCCACCGGGGTGAGGACGAGCTCCCCTTCGTCGACATCGGGGCCGGGACCCTGCAGCTGCTCCAGGTCGACCTGGCCAACGGGGTGTGGATCGTGCGCAACCACTTCCCGCCCGACACCACGATCCCGACCCACAAGCACACCGGGCACGTCTTCGCCTTCACCCAGCGCGGCTCGTGGTTCTACCGGGAGTACCCCGACGTCGTGAACCACGCCGGCTCCTATCTCTACGAGCCCGCCGGGTCGGTCCACACCCTCCATGTCCCCGCCTCCAACGAGGGGGTCACCGACGTGTGGTTCGCCATCCACGGTGCCAACCTCAACCTCGACGCCGACGGCAACGTGGAGATGGTGATCGACGCCCACGGGATCCTCCCCTTCTACCGGGAGTGCTGCGCCCAGCAGTTCGGCATCTCCGACCCTCCCGTGGTCGTCATCGGGGCCTGAGGCGTGCGGGCCGCCCTCCTGGGCGAGGACCGGCCGCGCCTCGAGCTCGGCGACGTCGCGGCGCCCGTCCCCACCGAGGGCGAGGTCGTGGTGCGGGTGACCGGGTGCGGCATCTGCGGCTCCGACCTCCACCTCATCAGCCAGGTGGCCCCGCCGGGCTCCATTCTGGGCCACGAGATCGCCGGTGAGGTCGTCGAGCACGGGCCGGGCGTCGACCCGGGCCGCTGGCCCCGGGGCACGGCGGTGGCGGTGCGCCCCTTCGCCGGGTGCGGTCGGTGCCCGGCCTGTGTGGGCGGGCGCGCCGACCACTGCGCCTCGTTCGGCCTCGTCGGCTTCGAGCGACCCGGGGGCTTCGCCGAGTTGGTGGCGGCCCGGGCCGACGAGCTCTACGCCCTGCCCGC
>Ga0335078_10004288_pt1 | contig 21161 bp, 13 predicted proteins | sample Lox_Sample_32_FD_206711 | JGI IMG/M metagenome (GOLD analysis project Ga0335078, IMG submission 206711) | Soil microbial communities from Loxahatchee National Wildlife Refuge, Florida, United States - Lox_Sample_3.2 | ecosystem: Environmental > Terrestrial > Soil > Wetlands | place: USA...
GGGCCGTTGGGTGAAGTTGCCGGTCAATCTGCTTTTGAATCTGATCGGCCGACTGGTGCGGATCCTGGCCCAAGCGGGCCTTATCCACATCGCAGCAGTTCATGCAAACGTAGCCGTTGACGATCTGCACAGCGCTTGCCCCTCGCAATTCGAATGCTATGGGTAGCCGGTAAACCGGATATAAAATGCGCAATCACGTCCGCGTGACGATCCAGCCGTCTGGCGTTCCTTTACCGGATGTGGTGGCGCCCGAGCCGTCAAATTCTGCAACGCGTCGTACGCGGTGCGCCTTCTCTCGATCAAATAATGTCTGAAGCTGCGCTTTGGAGGAGCGGCGGTAGCCGGTCGGTTGTGACGCGGAACGGACATCTGCAAGCAACGCCGGCGACGGCACCGCGTTTCATCTGTCAGCCCCCGGGGCCGTCCGTCATGATGTAGCCCATCAGGTCGCCCACGTTGTGCTCCAAATTTCGGATAATGTCCTTGACGACGTCTCCAATCGAGATCACGCCCACGACCTTGCCCGCGTCCAGCACTGGTAGATGGCGAAAGCCGCGCGCAGCCATCATCGCCATGCAGCCTTCCAGTTGGTCGCCCGGCTTGACCGTCACCGGGTCGCCCGTCATCACTTGGCCCACCGGAGTCTGCTTCGCATCGAGCCCGGGGAGCAGCACTTTTATGGCGCAGTCACCCTGGGTCACGATACCGACCAGTACGTCGTCGTCGATGACCAGCACCGACCGGACCCGGTTGTCGCGCATCCGGCGCAAGGCTTCGACGACCATGTCGCCGGAACGAACATGGATCAGGGCGCCACTCTTCTGGGCCAGAGCGTCTTTGACTGTGTTCATCGAGCGCCTCTCGTGAGCCCTGTCCTGGCCCGCCTAAGTGGTACGCATTGAAGAGCCAGCTCGTTCAGCATCGACCATAATCTAGCTCACTACGCGGCTATTAATCGAGGGGCTGGACTCGTTCGCGTCGCATCTCTGCCGACGAGGTGATCGAGTAGTGGACTTTTTTGCGGCGACTGCTCAGGTTCGGTTATGGCACGTCGCGTCACTTTGTTGTCCGTAGAAAGTTGGTCGCTTTCGGAGCAGAGCGGACATCAAACCCGATTTATGAGACACGGCCTCGCCACGTACTTTTAGCCGACTACTTTTAATTGCTGAAAGGAAGGCTTAGCCGGGCTTTTAATCGACCCAACAGCGCCTAGCTAAAGAAGTCAGGGCAGGAACTCGCTTAACCGGGGCGTACGAGCCCGCTTGGCGACTGAACCTTCATCGCCAGGCAAGGCTTGCGGGATCGACTGGCATGGGCATTGTCCGTTTTGCTCTGAGGCTGCCTCACACGTTCTATGTGCTCGCGGTGCTCGTGGTGTTCCTGGGCGCGACCGCGATCGTGTCGATGCCGACCGATATCTTCCCCGAGATCAATATCCCGGTCGTCACCGTCATCTGGCAGTACACGGGCCTAAGCACCCCGGAAATGGAGCAGCGGGTCACAACCTACAGCGAGTATTCGCTGTCATCGAGCGTGAACGGCATCCGCGACATCGAGGCGCAAACGCTCAACGGCATTTCCGTTCAGAAAGTTTTCTTCCAACCGGACGTCAATCTCGATCTCGCCATCTCGCAAATCGTCGCCGGAACGAATTCGATCCGCGCCCTGATGCCTGCGGGGATTCAGCCCCCGGTCGTCGTCCAGTACAATGCATCGAGCGTTCCGGTGTTGCAGATCGGTCTGTCGTCGGAAACGCTAAACGAACAGCAGCTTTACGACTACGGCATCTATCGCCTGCGGCAGCAGCTCGCGCCCATTCACGGCGTCACGTTTCCCACCCCGGCCGGCGGCAAATACCGCCAGATCATGGTCGACATCGATCCGCTCAAGCTTCAGGCCAAGGGCCTGACGCCGCTCGATGTGGTCAATGCTGTCAATGCGCAGAACCTGACGCTGCCGGCGGGTCTCGCCAAGATTGGCGACACCCAGTTCACCGTTCGCACCAACGCGCTGCCCACGACCATCGCCGAGCTCAACAACATCCCGATCAAGTTCGCCGGCGGCGCCACGGTGTTCGTGAAAGACGTCGGCCAGGTCCGCGACGCCTATGCCGTACAGCAGAACATTGTGCGCATCGCCGGACACCGCTCGGTGCTGCTCAGCGTCATCAAAAACGGTAACGCTTCGACCACCGCCGTCGTCGACGGGGTGAAAAAGGCGCTGGTGGTGGCGCGGCAGGCGGCCCCGTCCGGCATGCAAATCAGGGAACTTTTCGATCAATCGGTGTTCGTCAAGGAAGCGCTGCAGGCGCTGCTGCGGGAAGGCGCGATTGCCGCCGGCCTGACCGCACTGATGATCATTCTGTTCCTCGGATCGTGGCGCTCGACGGTCGTGGTCATGGTGGCCATTCCGCTCTCCATCCTTACTTCGCTGGTGGTGCTTTATTTCCTCGGCGAGACCATCAACACCATGACGCTCGGCGGCCTGGCACTGGCGATCGGCATTCTGGTGGACGATTCGACCGTCACCATAGAGAACACGCATCGGCTTTTGGACGAAGAGCGCATGCCGCTGCCGGCGGCGACGCTGCATGGCGCCGCCGGGATTGCCGTGCCGACGCTGGTATCGACGCTCTCCATCAGCTGCGTGTTCGTCTCGGTCGTGTTCCTCCACGGTCCGGCGAAGTATCTGTTCACGCCGCTCGGCTTCGCCGTGGTGTTCGCCATGCTGGCGTCGTATGGCTTTTCGCGCACGCTGACGCCGATCATGATCGGCCTCCTGCTCAAAGGCGAACAACACGGCGAGGAAAGCGGCGGGCGCGGCTGGTTCGGCCGGGTGCATCAGCGCTTCGAGCGGGCTTTTGAGAATATGCGCAGCAGCTACACGTCGCTGCTGCATACATTGCTGCGGCGGCGGATCATCGTGCCCATCGGTGCGGCCGCGGTTTTGGCACTAGGCGGAACGCTGTTCGTCTTTGTCGGCCGCGACTTCTTCCCGCTGATCGACGGCGGGCAGATTCAACTGCACGTGCGCGCACCGGCCGGCACCCGCATCGAGAAGACGGAACAGATTTTCCAGGCGATCGAGGACAAAATCCGCGAAGTTATTCCCGAGCGCGATCGCGATCTGATCGTCGACAACATCGGTTTGCCCCAGCGTTCCTACAATTACGCGTTCGGCGACGGCACGGCGACCGGCCTCAATGACGGCGTCGTTCTGGTTGCGCTCAAGGAGGGCCACGCTCCGACCCAGACCTACGTGGAAAAGCTGCGCCAGGTGCTGCCGGCGGCATTTCCGGAGGCGATCTTCTACTTCCAGGCCGCCGACATGGTGACCCAGATTCTCAACTTCGGCATCCCGGCGCAGATCGATGTGCGCACGGTCGGCTACGACCGTGCGAAGAATCTGCGTATCGCTAAGGAGCTGCGGGAGCGGATGGCGGCCATTCCCGGACTTGCCGACGTGCATCTGCAGCAGGAGGTCGACGCGCCGGAATTGTTTGCGCAGATCGATCGGGCGCGGGCCACCCAGTTCGGTCTCACGGCCAACAACATCGCGCTCAACTTGAACACCAGCCTGAGCTCATCCGAGCAGGTGTCGCCGAATTTCTGGACCGATCCGAGCAACGGAACGCCCTACTATCTGGCGGTGCAGACGCCCGAATACCGCGTCGACACGCTCAACGAACTCAAGAATACGCCGGTTGCCGCCTTCACCACGGTGGGCCGCAACCCGGTGCCGGGATTATTGAGCAACGTCGCGACATTCAAACGCGATTCAGTTCCGACCAACGCCAATCAGGCCAACGTGCAGCCGGTCTATGAGATATTCGCCAACGCCGAAGGCCGCGATCTCGGCTCTCTCTCTGGCGACATCCAAAAGGTCATCGCCGGGTATCAGAAGCAGATGTCGCCGGGCAATCGCATCGAAGTCACCGGCCAGATCGTCAGCATGCATGACGCGTTCACCGACTTGGCGATCGGCATTCTGTTCGCGGCGGTGTTTGTTTATCTGCTGATGGTGGTGAATTATCAGACCTGGGGCGATCCGCTGGTGGTTATTCTGGCGTTGCCGGCGACGTTCTGCGGCATCGTCACCATGCTTTATGTCACCAACACCACGTTGAACGTGCCCTCGCTGATGGGCGCCATCATGGCGATCGGCGTTGCTTCGGCAAATTCGATCCTACTGGTGACGTTCGCCCGCGAGCAGCAACTCGCAGGTACGCCGGCCTTCGAGGCGGCGATCGCCGCCGGCCGCACCCGAATCCGGCCGGTGCTGATGACCGCTGCCGCGATGATCGTCGGTATGATCCCGATGGCGATCGGCGGTCCGGGCGAGGAGCAGAATGCGGCGCTGGCGCGGGCGGTGATCGGCGGCTTATTGTTCGCCACGCCGACCACATTGCTGGCGGTCCCTTATCTGTTCGCCTGGCTGCGCAAGGGCAACGACGGCAAGCCCGCCCATGGCGTGTTCGCGGAGGAGCCGGCATGAACGAACTTGAACATCCTCGAACGCCGGACATGCCGGTCCACTCGGCGCCGCCGGAAAGGCGCGAAAGCCGCAAAACCGAAACTGCCGCGCCGCCGGCGGGCGCGATGCGTGGCGGCCGTTTCTTTGCCGTCGGCGTAGCCGTCTTGCTGCTGGGAGCACTCGCGATCGGCTTCTGGCACCACTATACCCTGCACGCCCAGGTGATGGCGACCGCCGAGGAGCGCCGGGATTCGGTGCCGAGCGTTCGGGTGGCGGCGGTGCGGGCAAGCGGCAGCACCATCTCGGTGACCTGGCCGGGTACCACCGAAGCGTTTGCACAAGCCAACATTTATGCCCGCGCCAGCGGTTACATTTCCAAGCGCAACGTCGACATCGGCAGCCGGGTCAAGGCCGGCGACCTTCTCGTGGTGATCACCGCCCCGGAGGTCGAACATCAGATCGCCCAGGCTGAGGCAACGCTGGCGCAGCTGGAGGCCGCGCTGCAACAGGCGAAGGCCAATCGCGACCTTGCCCAAGTGACCTGGGAGCGCGACAGCCCGCTGGTCAAGGAAGGTTGGGTCACCAAGCAGCAGGGCGACACCGATCGGCTGAGCCTGGAGGCGCGCGAAGCCGCTGTCGCGGTCGCGCAGGCGAACATCATCGCCCAGCAAGCGCAACTGAAAGTCCTAAATCAGCAGAAGGACTATCAAAGCGTAGTCGCTCCATTCGATGGCGTGATTACCCAGCGCAACATCGATATCGGCAGCCTGGTGCAGGCCGATGCGACCAGCGGCACCTTCCTGTTCACGCTGATGCACAGCGATGTGCTCCGCATCCAGCTCTACGTGCCGCAGGACGAAGCTTTGGGCGTTACGCCCGGAGTGGACGCCGTGGTGCGGGTGCCGGAAATCCCGGGCCGCGACTTTCCCGGTACGGTGACGCGCATCGCCGATGCGCTGCAGCCGGGCACGCGGACGCTGTTGACCGAAATCGATGTGCCCAACCCCGACCGCGCGCTGTCACCGGGACTTTATTGCAATGTCGAATTGAAAATTCCGCGCAAGACGCCTTCGCTGATCGTGCCATCCGACGCGGTCATCTTCAACGGCGCGGGGCTCACCGTCGCCGTGGTGGAAAACGGTGTCGCACGATTCCACAAGATAACCGTGGCGCGAGATTTCGGAACGACTGTCGAGGTCACCGAGGGCGTCAAAGACGGCGATGAGGTGATCCTCAACCCCGCGGTCAATCTGACCGACGGCCAGAAAGTCCACATCCGGCAGGGCCCGCCCGCGCAGCTGTCATGAGCTGAGACGCTCCGCTCTAGCTCGGGAACGCGAGTTTGCATTGGTTCGCGTCAACCGGTCCGGCGGCCTGCTCGCCTTTAACGATCGAGCGCGCGGTGAAGACGTCGAAAGGGTCGCCGCGCGGCGGATGCACCTCGCCGATGAGGATCGGGCTCATCAGCTGGTGGTCGCGCTCCCGAAAGAACGAACGGTCCGGTCCGAGTGCGATGTTTGCCGGCAAAGCATAACCCTGCAGCGCCCGCGCCAACGTGACTGCATCAAGCGATTTCTCCTGATTGGCGATATTTGCCAGCGTGCCGACTGCCGCATAGCCGAACCAGTCACGGGCGCTGGGTGCTCGGCCGGTTCGCTGCCGGATCGCCGCGTCGAATGCCTTGAGTTGGGGATCGTCCGGCTGGTTCCACCACCATTCCATCGTCCACCATCCGATCCGTGCGGCATCGGACACGCTCAGAATGCTCTCCAGCTCGAACAGGGCGCCGCCGACCGCCATATCCTGGGTGAGGCCGAACTTCACGATCTGCTCCAGGCTGCGCGATTGATCCTCGCCGCCCATCATGTCGATCAGCACGTTTGGGCGATACGACGCGGCGTTCAGCAAGAAACGGGAATAATCGACCGTGCCGAGGGGAATGAGATCACTTCTTGATTCGCCGCCATGCTGGCGCAGCTTCTGTTCGAACGCGGCCTGCAGCGCGTATCCATAGGCGTAATCGGGCGTGAGGAAGTACCATTTCTTGCCGAACTTCTCGATCAGCGTGTCGGCGATCGCGTTGGCTTCCATTGAAGCGGACTTGCAGATGCGAAAGACGTTCCAGCGGCATTGCGACCCGGTGATTTCGTCGGTGTGTCCGCCGGTCACGAAGTGAAGCTTGCGATTCTCGGCTGTCACTTTCATCATCGCCAGCGCCACCGCCGAATTTACGTTGCCGAGGACGAAATCGACGTGGTCGCGATCGATCAGCTCCTTGGTTTTGGTAACCCCGATGGCGGCGTCGTTGGTGGAATCCTCGACCAAGAGCCGCACCGCGCGGCCAAGAATGCCGCCGCTCCGATTGACTTCTTCGAGAGCGTACCGGGCACCTTCCACTTCGGCTGCGGCGAGCTCCGCGTAAACGCCGCTGAGCGGCTCGACCATTCCCAATTTCACCGGCTCTTCGCCGCGGGCGCGAATGGGGAAAGGCGCGGCGATTGCGGCCGCCCCCCAAGCCAGCCCGCCGCCCAGGATTGTTCGACGCTCCATCGATGATGCACAGGCGCGGGGCATTGTTTTCGATCCCGCAAAGATTGGCGTTTCCTACGTAACAATACACCAATTGCGCGGTCGATCACTCGGGCAAACTTCTCAGAATCGAGCACGCGGCATGTGATAACGTTGATCAATGTCGCAAGTTTCGCCCGGCGCGGCCGGGGCCGCTAGTGGTCCGATTCTAACATTCGCATCCCTTCTCGGCTGGTTATCATGCGAATGTTAGAATCAGAGGACCACTAGCAAGCATAAGTTCTAGTGGAGCTTTGGATTTGACATTCGCTTCGCGAGGTGGCGGCCGGGTGGGTGGCGAATGTCAAATCCGCTCCACAAGCTCCGCCGCAGCCCTGTTCCGCCATACGCCCTTCCTGCTCTTCTTCACCGCCCGCGCATGTTCGAGATTCTGCTACCAGATCGGCGCGGTCGCGGTCGGTTGGCAGGTCTATGCGCTGACCAACAGCGCGCTCGATCTTGGCCTCATCGGGCTGACGCAATTCGTCCCGATGGCGCTGTTGGTGTTTGTCGCCGGACATGCGGCCGATCGTTTTGACCGCCGCCGCGTCGCGCAGGCCTCACAGATCGCCGCGGCGGCAACGGCGGCATTTCTCGCTTTCGGCAGCTTTGCCGGCTGGCTCGACGTGCCCGAGATTTTCGGCGCGGTGGCGATCCTCGGCATGACCGCGGCCTTCGAAAGCCCGACCACTGCGGCCATGCTCCCACTGGTGGCGCCCGAGGGAATGTTGCAGCGCGCGACTGCAGTCTCAAGCGCGACCGTGCAGGTCGCGACCATCGTCGGCCCGGCGCTTGGCGGCCTTACTTATGCGGCGTCGCCCGCATTGCCCTACGCGATCATCTCCGTCGTTTGGTTGATCGCTGCCGCCGTCAATGGAGCGATCATGCTCGCGGCGCAACCGGCACGGACGGAAACGGCGACCCTTGCCTCACTTTTCGCCGGCGTCGGGTTTGTTCGCCGCAATCCGCTGATCCTGGGGAGCATATCGCTCGATTTGTTCGCTGTTTTGCTTGGCGGCGTGACCGCGCTCATGCCGATCTACGCGCGCGACATTCTCCACATCGGCCCGTGGGGCCTCGGCATTTTGCGCGGGGCGCCGGCCGTCGGGGCGATGGGGATGGCGACTTTGCTCGCGCGTACCACCATGACGCGCCGCGTCGGCCTGCGCATGTTTCAGGCGGTCATCGTTTTCGGCTTGGCGACGGTCGTCTTCGCGCTGTCGCGTTGGCTGTGGCTCTCGGTGCTCGCTCTCATTGTGTTGGGAGCGGCCGATATGATCAGCGTCGTCATCCGGCTGTCGCTGGTGCAGCTCAAGACGCCGGACGCCATGCGCGGCCGTGTCGGTGCAGTCAATTATCTGTTCATCAACACCTCCGCCCAATTGGGTGAATTCGAAAGCGGCATTGCGGCGGCCCTGCTCGGGGCGGTGCCGGCGGCGGCGTTGGGCGGGCTGGGGACGATTGCGGTGGCGCTGTTGTGGATGAAACTGTTTCCGCCGCTGCGTGACGTCGACCGCCTGGAATGATCCGGCCTTGTGCCGCCAGTCCGCCACAGTTGTTCAGCCACGCCAAAACATTCAAAACATGATGACAATATGGGGCCGATCAGACTACAGCGGTTGCAATTTGCCGTTACGCCATCTTAGATATTCCCGTTGCCGGGTTGGGCTGTCCGGACGGCAGGTGAGGGGCCGTTGTGTTCTATGCGCGGTTGATTTTGCGGCGTACCAGTCGCTTGCGGGGCAAATTTCTGGGAGTGCGCGAAAGCACCGGCTCCTCGTGGAAAGGCGTCCGCTTCGTTCTGACTTTCATCCACAGGCGTTTCGGTTTTCTGATACGCCATCTCCTGGCCTACAGTTTACGTCGGCCGGCCAAGGTGGCGGCGCGCGGCGGAACTGATTCCACGCCATCTCACTTGGCGCTGCGGATCTCGGGCGGCCTTGGCGACTACGTCGTCGCGGCGCTCTACGTTCGCGATCTGCTGGCTCAAATCCGGCCAGCGACATTCGATATTTTCTGCAACGATTCCGATCGCGCCGAATGGATCTTTCGCGACCTCGCCGGTTTCGGCGGCAGTTATACCGAGTTTCTGTTTGGCGAGCTGAAGGATGACTATGACGTCGCGCTGCAGATTGGCCACGTGCTGTCGATGCACAACAAGCCGCTGCGCCTGCGCAAGCTCCGTCACGACAATCACGCCCTGTTCCGGGTGGTGGACAACGTGCTCCGTTTCAAACCGCTGATCGCGCCGCTGATGCGCGACGATCCGACCTTCGACAATTTCGTTGCTCGCCGCATCGTCTACATGAACTTCAATCGGGCGAATTTCCTGCAACACATGGCGGGGATCGCGCTCGGCGACGGCCGGCTACCCCTGCGCACTGACCCGCAACTCGTCGACAGATTGAGATTACGCCGCCGCGGCTTTATCACCGTTCACAACGGCTTCGACCCCGCGGTCGTTACCGTCAACAGCCGCTCAACTAAAAACTATCCGCATTTCGCCGAAGTGGTGCGCCTGATCAAGGCCGCTCACCCGGAACTTGCCATGGTCCAGCTCGGAACCCGGAACAGCCAGCCTATCGACGGGGTCGACCACAATCTGATCGGCCAAACCGACCTTCCTCAGGCCGCCGCCATATTGCAGCATGCGGCGTGGCACGTCGACGTCGAAAGCGGTCTGGTTCATCTCGCGCATTGCCTGGGTACGCGTTCCACTGTCGTGTTCGGCCCGACGCCGGCGGATTATTTCGGCTACGAGGATAACGACAACATTTCTCCGGCGGCCTGCGGCGGCTGCTGGTGGATAAACGAAACATGGATGTCGCATTGTCCGCGCGGCTTCGCCACCCCGATCTGCACCAATCAGCCTCCGATGACGATCGCGCACAGCGTTCTCGACGCCATCCGGCGCAAGCGGCCCGAGCCGTTAGCGCGGGTCGCGCTTATCCGTTAGGATCGGGCCGTACTCACGGCTCCGATGATCGATTTCGTCCCCATGAACAACGAATGCTGAAGCAGCTAGTACGAAAGATTTATCTCGCGACGGGTCTGCAACACACGTGGCTCGGTGCGTTCGCCTACTCCGTTTACAAGGGGCACCCTGCCGACTCTGGCGATTCTCCAGATATCGACGGCGTGCTGGTCGCGTTCAAGGTTACCGGCGGACTGGGAGACCATTTGATCGCGGCCCGATACATCCGCGATCTACTCGGTGCCGTGGGTGAATTCCGCTTCGACGTTTACAGTTCGCGCCCGGAACTTGCGGGATGGGTGTTCGCCGCCATGCCGCAATTCAACAAATGCTATAATGAATATTTTCTGTGGAGCCATAACCACAGCTATCGAGCGTACCCGCTCGCTCTTTTCGTGAATTCGTTTGTGGTCATACAAAGTCAATCCGCGCGGTGGCCATCGCTGCAGCGAGAGCGTCCGAAACTCGTGCCAGTGTGCGAAACGATCGACCGCTTTCGTGCGCGCGAACTGGAGGAAGTGATTAAAGCGCATCCAAGGCTGGACGGGTTTTTGGGGGCCAAGGCGGTCTTTATGAACCGCAACAGGCATAATTTTGCGCATGAAATGTCCGGCATCCCGTACGGCGGCGATGCCTTGCCGGTTTCGGCCGATAATCTCGCGCCGGGGAAATTCGGCCTTGACGGTCGGCCCTACATCACCGTCCACAATGGCTTTGATGATCAATTCCAAACCGCCTACGGCTTTGCGCGACAATCCACTAAGGTCTATCCACACTTCAAGCAGGTGATCGATTTACTCCGCTCCCAGCGTCCGAATTTGACGTTTGTGCAGGTCGGCACAAAAACGAGCGCGCCGATCGACAACGTCGATGTGCAGCTGATCGGCAAGACGTCCTTGCCGGAACTGGCAGGGCTCTTGGCGGGCGCCGTGTTGCACCTCGATAACGAAAGCGGCGTGGTCCATCTTGCCGCGTGCATCGGCACACAAAGCTGCGTGCTGTTCGGACCGACCCCCGCCGCTTACTTCGGTTACGATGCCAATATCAACATCGAACCGAAGGATTGCGGGGGTTGCTGGTGGACGACAAGGAATTGGATGACCGATTGCCCGCGCGGGTTTGATAGCCCGATCTGCCTCGCAGGCACGGAGCCCCACACCGTCGCCGATGCGATATCAAGCCGATTGCCACGAACAATCCCCGGGGCGCCGAAGAAGCCGTTGGCGTTCGTTCTCGCGGTGACGGAGAACCTCGGGTTCGCCGCCGGAAACGTCGCGCTCAGTCTCTATAAGTACATGCGTGAGGAATCCTATGAAGTCGTCGTTTACTACAAGAGCTTGAAAAAAGCCGACCTGGGCGCCTTGCAAAAAATACCGAACGTTCGGCTTGTGCAGTTCGCATTTCCGGGGTCTTTCGGGCAAACCATGCTGACGCGCATGCCGCCCTCGAGATTCAAGGATGCCAATCACATTATGTCCTTTTGCCGCTTCGAGATGTTCGCGTTGCTCGATGAATACGAAAATGTAGCTTGGCTCGACGCCGATATCGCCGTTCAGGCGAATTTGCGGGATATCGTCGCGTTCGCTCCGCTTGGGATAACTCTCGATACACCGTGGCCGCTGCAGCACAATTTCACCCGGCCGATCGACGGGTATGAGATGGACATTCCCGGATTTTGCGCGGCGGTGATGGTCGCGAGCGACAGCCTGCCGTACAAACAGATGTACGAATGGTGCTACGAGAAGTCGGTCGAGTGGGCCGAGACCCTGCTGAATGCGGATCAGGCGATTATCAATCTGGCACTGCAAAAGTTCTCGATCGCGCCGCAGATTATGCCGCTGGAAAAGTGGCAGTGTATCTTTTGGAAGGATGAGGCCAACCGCGCCAACATCGTACATTTCGGCACCGCCAAGAAAGTGTGGAACGACACCAACGTCTGCAACTCCTTTCCGGAATGGTACCGAACCCATCTGCAATGGCTGGAACTCGGCGGCTCCGATTTCGATCAAGGTCGCATTCATCCGCGAAATCCGCTTCCGGCGCTCGATCATTTCGATCGGTTGCGGACGGAGGCGGAGGCGAACGATATCGAGCTGGCGCAGATCTAGCATCCGGTGCGGTGACTTCCCGAAGCCTGGACATGTTCTCAATCAGGACGTTCTCACGCGCTAGATCCCTGCACTGGCGAACTTGCCATCAGCATCGAACACAAGAACAACGCGCATCAACATCGGTCATGGTCGGACTAAAAGGGGAGTGACGGCCTATGGCCTGTCAAGGAAACGCTGGCCGATCTTTAACATTCGTTAGACCGAATTTTCTGCTAAAGGCCGTCGTCTTATTTGTTGTCGTCTATTCTACTTTTGATTTTCTCCAGCAAATCCCAAAGGAATGGCACGCCGGATGGGATTTCATGACAAATTGCGATGCCGCCGGTGCTTATTTGGCCGGGAAAAATCCGTATCTGGTGGAGAGCTTCCAGTTTAGCCGGAATGTCTACGATTACGCGCCGGCAACGCTTCCGATTACCGCCGGCTTTTGCAAAGCCCTAGGTATACGGGACGTACACAAAGTGTATGTCTACTTCCCAGCCTATTGGGCGATTATCGCGCTGGTGCTGCTTTGGAGCGCGCGTATCGCCGGCGCGAAGGAGTTGGCGACGTTATTTTACGCAACCAGCTTGACGGCGCTTGCCGGCGTGCCCTGGCTTTTGCGCACCGGAAATTTCACGATCTTCGAATTCGCTTTTTTGGCCCCGGCGCTCGCGTTTCTTATGCGGGCGCTGTCGGACGCGAGGCGCACATTCGATCCGTGGATATTCGCCGTGCTGTTTGGCTTGTTCTGCGCGGTCAAGACCGCGCCCGCGATATTCATTTTACTATTTGTTCTGCTGCCGTTTGCGAGATCGCGCCGATTGCAGCTGATGGCCGTCGCCTTCGCCATCGTGGCTGTGCCGTTGCTCGTCTCACTTTTGCGCTATCCGCAGTACCTACCATTTCAAGCGCACGTCGTTCTCGCGGATCAGCTGCTCTGCAACCCCAGTGTGTTCTGCATGGTGTGGAATACGCTTGGACAATCCGGATTGGTTATGGACGTCACGCAGTTCTTCAAGGCGATCGCAGGCACCTCGCGCGGCATTGCGGTGCAAGCGGACGTGGCGAAGACCGCGATTGCCGCCGCTATCGCATACTCGATCGTGTATGGCGGCATTGCCGTCGGTTTAGGGCTTTACCTGCTGCGTATCGGATTTCCGATGCGCCTCAAGTCGTGGGGGCCCGACAGGGCCTATAGGGCCTTTTTGCTAGGGATATTCGCGGGGATGAGCCTTCTTCTGCCGCGGCTGAAGGAATATTCCTTTGCGCTCGAGGCCGCGCTGATCGCGTTTACTTTGTTGGCGCGGCGAAAGTTGGATCTCACGGCGATCGCAGTGCTGGTCGTCGCCGCCTTGCCCTTAATTACCGATCATCCACGGATAGGCGTGGAAAGCTTGTTCGGGCGATATTCGCAGCTTCTGTGTTCGCTTGCGGTGCTGGCGATCCTTGCTGCGGACCTTCTGCATGACTTCCGTGCAGCCGAAGAGACGGCGGGGGCGGGGTTGAAGCCGGCGGGCGCCCGCGCAGCGAGCGCCGCGGCCGGCGATGGTTAATCGGGCCTTAACCTCGCCGCACCTATGCTATCGGGGTCGCTGTTGCGGCGGGCGGCCCCGCTGTTGATTGATGTACAGGATGACCCGCCAGGATTTTTCCTCGCCCGCTCGCGCGGCCGACGCGCGCTCGCCGTTCGTGCGGCTGCGCGAGCTTCTCGCCGACGTCGCCCCCGGTAAACCGGCGATCAGCATGGCGGTGGGCGAGCCCCAGCATCCCATCCCGGCTTTCGTCGGACCGACGCTCGCCGCGCATGTCGACGAATTCGGCCGCTACCCACTGAACAGGGGACTGGACGCTTTCGCCGAAGCGGTGGCCAAATGGCTTAATCGCCGCTACGCGCTCGAACGTCCGGTCGATCCAGCGACGGAAGTGCTGGTGCTCAGCGGCACGCGGGAGGGACTTTTTCTTGCTGCGCTCGCCGCCAAGAGATGGGTAAAGCCGCGCGCCGGCCGGCCGGCCATACTTATTCCGAATCCGTTTTACGCAGCCTACGCTGCCGGCGCGATCGCCGCCGATTGTGAGCCGGTTTATCTGCCGGCGACCTCGGCCACCGGCTTTCTGCCCGATCTCGAAGCGCTCAGCGACGAGCTATTGGCGCGCACTGTGGCTTGCTATCTCGCCTCGCCATCGAATCCGCAAGGTGCAGTGGCCGACCGCGCCTATCTCTCGCGGCTTTCGGTACTGGCCCGCCGCTTTGGATTTCTGGTGTTCTGCGACGAGTGTTATTGCGAAATTTACAGCGACCTGCCGCCTCCAGGCATGCTGCAGGCGGCCGCTCCCGATTTCGCCAATGCGGTCGTCTTTCACTCATTGTCCAAGCGCTCCAGCTTGCCGGGACTGCGCGTCGGGTTTGCCGCCGGAGACCGGCGGTTTCTCGCCGCGTACCTCGAGTTGCGCAACGTCGCGGCGCCGCAAGTGCCGATGCCGATGCAGCACGTCGCTATTGCCGCCTATGGCGATGAAACCCACGTTGAGACAAACCGCAGCCTCTACCGGGAGAAATTCGATCTCGCCGACCAGATAATCGGCGACCGTTACCGCTATCGGCGCCCGGCGGGCGGATTTTTTCTTTGGCTCGACGTCGCCGCGCAAGGCGGCAGCGAAGCCGCCGCGCTTTCCTTATGGCGCGAGGCCGGCGTGCGGGTTGTGCCCGGCCGCTATCTTGCGCGCGAGCAGTCCGACGGCGGTAATCCCGGCGCCGACTACATCCGCGTCGCCATGGTGCAGAACAAGGAGACCACCGCCGAGGGACTGCATCGCCTCGTTGCGGTGCTGGGCTAACGCATGATCCCGAAAAGTGGATACCGGTTTTCGGAACAGATCATGCGCCAACTAAAACGCATGATCCCGAAAAGTGGACACCGGTTTTCGGAAGAGATCATGCGCCAACTAAAACGCATGATCCCGAAAAGTGGACACCGGTTTTCGGAAGAGATCATGCGCCAACTAAAGAATCCGCGATAGCGCATGTCGACCCTCGACCGCAGCCTCGATGGAATGGCCTTTCTCTCCGGCCACGTCGGTGCCGTGTTGCGCCGGCGTGTGCGCGAAGTCGGCGGCATCGCCCTTCTCGGTCTCGCGGTCATGACAGCGCTCGCGCTCGCAACTTGGTCTGTGAACGATCCCTCGCTCAGTCATGCGACCGATGCCCCGGTGCATAATCTTCTCGGGCGTCCGGGCGCGATCGGCGCCGATCTGGTGATGCAATTGCTCGGCTTGGGCTCGCTGGCGCTGATCTTGCCGCTTTCGGTTTGGGGTTACCGGCTGCTGGGTCATCGCCCGCTGACCCGCAGGCGCTTACGCGTCCTCTTTTGGTTGTTCGGGGCGGTGTTTGCGGCTGCGTTCGCATCGTCTTTGCCGCGCGGCGGCCGTTGGCCGCTGCCATGCGGCCTCGGCGGCGTGGTGGGCGACGCGATATTGCGCCTGCCGGCGATGCTGTTGCATTCGCCGCGTGCGCCGAGCAGCCTCCCGCTTGCCGCAATATTCGGTTTCGCCGCGCTGATTGCATTTGCCGGCGCGGCCGGACTGATTTGGCGTGGCCGCGCTGCCGCAGACGAAGAAGAAGATGAGCAGGACGACGAGTACGAATACGAAGACGACGAAGCCGAGGAAGCCGACGAAGCCGAGGAAGCGGTCGACGACGACGCAGAAACAGGCGCCGAGGGGGAAAAAGCCGGAATTTCGCTTGGCCGGCTGATGCATGCCATGCTCAGTCTGCGTTCGCGGATCGGGCGGATGTTTCGCGGGCAGGCGCCAGCGCGCGCGGCCACGCGCGATGACGGGCCGTCGTCGCGCCGGCTGGAGCCGCGCTTCGAACGCGCGGCACGCCGCGACGATGAAGACGAGTCTGAATACGAGCCGAACGATTTAGAGATTGCCCAACCGGCGCGCAAGCCAAAATCTCCAGCGCGTCCAGCCCGCCGGTCCACGAGCGGCTATCAATTGCCCTCGCTCAATCTTCTCGCGGCCCCGCGCGCCAGCGAGCGGGCGACACTAAGCGAAGACCTTATTCGGGAAAATGCCACCGCGCTCGAAGGCGTGTTGTCCGATTTCGGCGTGCGCGGCGAAATCATCAACGCCCGACCGGGTCCGGTCGTGACGTTATACGAGCTCGAACCCGCGCCGGGCATCAAGTCGTCGCGCGTCATCAGTCTCGCGGACGATATCGCCCGCTCCATGAGCGCGTTGTCCGCCCGCGTCGCGGTCGTCTCCGGAAGGAACGCCATTGGCATCGAATTGCCCAACCCGACTCGGGAAAAGGTGTACCTGCGCGAGCTGCTCGCTTCGCGCGATTACTCGGAGACGGCGGCGCGCCTGCCGCTCTGCCTCGGCAAGGCGATCGGTGGCGAGGCGGTTCTGGTCGATCTTTCGCGCATGCCGCATCTGCTCATCGCCGGCACCACCGGTTCCGGCAAGTCGGTCGCCATCAACACCATGATTCTCAGCCTGGTATATCGGCTGCGGCCGGACCAGTGCCGGCTGATCATGGTCGACCCGAAGATGCTGGAGCTCTCGGTCTACGATGGCATTCCGCATCTCCTGACTCCCGTGGTGACTGATCCGAAGAAGGCGGTCGTCGCGCTTAAATGGGCGGTGCGCGAGATGGAGGAGCGCTACAAAAAGATGTCGAAGCTCGGCGTCCGCAACATCGACGGCTATAACGCGCGCGTCGGCGAAGCGAGCGGCAAGGGGGAAAAACTCACGCGCACTGTGCACACCGGCTACGACCGTGAGACCGGCGAAGCCGTCTATGAAAAAGAGGAGCTCGATCTCGAACCGCTGCCTTACATTGTCGTCATCGTCGACGAGATGGCCGACCTGATGATGGTCTCCGGCAAAGACATCGAAGGTGCGGTGCAACGGCTGGCACAAATGGCACGCGCCGCCGGGTTGCACGTGGTCCTGGCGACGCAACGGCCATCGGTCGACGTCATTACCGGCACGATCAAGGCCAATTTTCCCACCCGCATTTCCTTCCAAGTCACTTCGAAGATCGACAGCCGCACGATTCTCGGCGAACAGGGCGCCGAACAACTGCTCGGCCAAGGCGACATGCTCTATATGGCGGGTGGCGGCCGCATCAGCCGCGTGCACGGACCGTTCGTCTCAGACGGTGAAGTTGAAAAAGTCGTGCGCCACTTGAAGGCCCAAGGCGCTCCGGAATATCTCGAAGCGGTCACGGCCGACGACGCCGAGGGCGACGAGGGCCAGGCGGTGTTTGACGCCACCTCGATGGGGTCAGCCGACGGGGGCGACCTCTATCAGCAAGCCGTGCAGGTCGTTACCCGCGATCGCAAAGCCTCCACCAGCTACATCCAGCGCCGGCTGCAGATCGGATATAACCGCGCGGCTTCGCTTATGGAGCGCATGGAAAAAGAAGGAATCGTCGGCCAACCCAATCACGCCGGCAAGCGGGAGATTTTGGTCGAAGCCGCCGAAGATGATCGCTATTGAGAATCACGTACGGGACGCCTAAGCCAGGCGCCAGTGGTCGGGTTCCAACATTGGCATCCCGTCTCGGCGGGCCCTCATGTGAATGTTAGCATGAAAGGACCACTTGCCCGAAGTTCGCAAACCGGGGCGCCGCATAATCATGCGAACTTTGGAATCGGGACACTAGCCGCGAATTCGCCATATCGGGCAGTTAGCGGTCCACGCCCGGTCCCTACGGATGCGGGCAAACAGGAGTGGGTGGATGGCGTATTGGGGGCCGAGAGCTAGTCTGCTGGCCGTCGGTTGTGTCGTGGTCTTTGTCGCCGCAGCGGCGGCGGCCGACGAGGTGCCGCTGCCGACGCCGGCACCGCGGGCCAAAACCGGCGTCGTGGCGCCGCCAACTCCGGCCGCAAGTGCTGCGGCGACCTCACCGGCCGGTGCGGTAGCGCCCGCTCCGACAACGACAGGACCGGGCAATTTCTTTCCATTCTCGTTCTCGCTCGGCAAGCCGACCAATCCAAGTCAAGCCACGGCGTTCGACGCGAACCAGCGCAAGCTGCTCGACAAGGTCAGCAACTATTTGTCGGGCGTGCAGACGATGGTTGGTGATTTCGTTCAGGTCGGCCCCGATGGCCGGCGTGTCGAAGGTACGTTCGCCATCCAAAAACCGGGAAAGGTTCGCTTCCAGTACAAGCCGCCGAGCCCGATCGATATCATCGCCGACGGCTCCGCGGTCGTAGTCCGCGACCGGTCGCTGGAAACGTCGGACAATTATCCGCTGTCGCAGACGCCGCTGCGCTATTTGCTTGCGGATCGCATCGATCTCCTTCGCGATACCGACGTGGTCAGCGTCTCCGCCGACGATACGTTCATAACAGTGGTCGTCGAGGAAACTCAGGTGATGATCGGCACCAGCCGGCTGATGATGATGTTTGATGTCAAAACCGTCGCGCTCAAGCAATGGACGGTCACTGATCCGCAGGGCCTCGATACGACCGTCGCCGTCTACAATATCGACACGGCGAAAAAGCCGGATCCGAATCTTTTTGTCATCAATTACCTCAGCAATTTGAAGCCCTGACTCACCGCGGCGCCGTCCCGATCAGCCGCGCGCCGCGCTGGAACGTGAGATAATTCCAGAGCCAATTGAGCGCGACCACGAAGCGATTGCGCAGCCCGATCAGAAAATAGATGTGGACCGCGCTCCAGAACAGCCAGCCTAAAAATCCGGTGAGCTTAAATACGCCGAGCTTCACCACGGCCGACTTGCGGCCGATCGTGGCGAGTTCGCCCAAGTGGCGATAGGCAAACGGAGCCGGCGCTGGTCGGCCCTCGACCTGTGCGGCAATGACGCTGCCGGCGTAGTGTCCCATTTGCTTCGCGGCGGGTGCGATTCCAGGGACCGGCTGGCCGCTCGACTGCAAGACGAGAGCGGTATCGCCGACTGCGAAGATGTGGCTGTGTCCGGGAACGCTCAAGTCCGGATTGACGCGGATGCGTCCGGCGCCATCGTGCGCTGCGTCTATCCATTTAGCCGCCGGCGAGGCGACGACGCCTGCGGCCCAGACCACCGTGGCGGCTTGGATGCGGCCTTCATCGAGGGTGACGCCCTTTGCGTCGCAGCCGATGACTTTGCGGTTGAGCTCAACTTCGACGCCCATGGTTTGCAGTGAACGCCGCGCGTAGTCCGATAGCGCTTCGGGAAACGTCGGCAAGAGGCGCGGACCGGCCTCGATCAACACGATACGCGAGGTCCGCGGGTCAATGCGGCGGAAATCATGCTGCAAGGTCCGCCGTGCGACTTCCGCAATCGCGCCGGCCATTTCCACCCCGGTGGCGCCGCCGCCGACAATGACGAAAGTCAACAGCCGGGTCTGCTCGGCTTGGTCCACGACGACTTCGGCACGTTCGAACGCGAGCAGAAAACGACGCCTGATTTCGGTCGCATCGGCGATGTGCTTGAGCCCCGGCGCGAACGGCGCCCAATCGTCGTGGCCAAAATAAGAGTGCGTCGCGCCGGTGGCGAGCACCAGATAATCGTAGGCCAAGTCGAGTTCACTGGTGTGCACGCGGTGGCCCGCCACATCGATGGCAGTTACCTGCGCCATGATCACGTGGACATTTTTCTGGCCGCGCACGATGGCGCGGATCGGCCAGGCAATATCGCCGGGCGACAACGCAGCGGTCGCCACCTGATAAAGCAAGGGCTGGAAGCAATGGTGGTTGCGGGCATCTACCAACGTCACGTCGACGTCGGCCTTGGCAAGCGCCCGGCACGCCTCAAGCCCGGCGAAACCGGCGCCGATGATCACTACTTGCGGCCGCTTCTTCGGATCGAGCATCTTCGTTCTCAAGACCGGCCTGGAAGCACCAAAGGAACGCGCCGGATAAACGCCCCTCGATCTTGTGTTCCTTCCTTCGTTTTCGCATATAACGTGCCATCCGCCAGATCGCACATGCAAATCACCGTCACCTCTTGGAACATCAATTCGGTGCGCCTGCGCATCAATCTCGTCGCCAGATTCGTCAAAATGGCGCGTCCGGACATTCTATGCCTGCAGGAAACCAAATGTCCGGACGACAGATTCCCCTTCAAGCGGTTCCGGCGCCTCGGCTACGAACACGTCGCGCTCAACGGCCAGAAGGGCTACCACGGCGTCGTCGTGCTCTCGCGGCTGCCTTTCGAGTCGCATGCGATCCGGGTTTTCTGCGACAAGAACGATTGCCGGCACGTCAGCATCGTGCTCGGCGAGCGCGCAGGCCTTAAGGATCCGATCACGCTGCATAATTTCTATGTGCCGGCTGGCGGCGATGTCCCCGACCCTGCCGTTAATCTGAAATTCGCGCACAAACTCGCCTTCCTCGACGAAATGCATGCAAGCGATTGGTTGAAATCCCGCTCGTCGGCGCGCGCGATCATCGTCGGCGACCTCAATGTCGCGCCGCTCGAATGTGACGTGTGGAGTCACAGCAAGCTTCTTTCGGTCGTTTCCCATACCCCGATTGAGTGCGAGAAGCTTCTCGCCGTGCAGAAGGCCGGCGGCTGGATCGACGCGGTGCGCAGTTTCGTGCCCGAGCCGACGAAACTTTATACCTGGTGGAGCTATCGCTCGCCCGATTGGGCGCGAGCGAACAAGGGCCGGCGGCTCGATCACATTTGGACGTCGGAAATGCTGGCGGACCGTGTGTCCGCGATTGTGGTCGCCCGGGAATATCGAAGCGCCACGCGGCCGTCGGATCATGTCCCGGTGACCGCGACGCTCGAAGTCTGAATGTATTGGACTGCTGGGTAAGAACGCGGCCGTCGCCGGCTGAGCCTATCGCCTCACTTCGAGCCGCTGTCGGGGGTGAGCGCGGCGCGAACGTTTTCAAAATCTTTTGCCCATTCATCGGCGCGCGCGGCGATGAGGTCGCGCAAGCGCTGGGCGGCGTCGGGATAGCCTTCGAGCATTTTCACGAACATGCCGCGCGAAATGCGCAGCACCATCGACACTTCGAGTGCGGTAGCCGTCGCAGGACGGCGCGTCTCCGCCAACAAGGCCGACTCGCCAAGCAATGTACCGGGG
>Ga0335078_10004289_pt1 | contig 21159 bp, 17 predicted proteins | sample Lox_Sample_32_FD_206711 | JGI IMG/M metagenome (GOLD analysis project Ga0335078, IMG submission 206711) | Soil microbial communities from Loxahatchee National Wildlife Refuge, Florida, United States - Lox_Sample_3.2 | ecosystem: Environmental > Terrestrial > Soil > Wetlands | place: USA...
GGCCTCGAGCCGCGTGGTGGGAGCATACGCCGGTCCGAAGGCTCGGTGGAGCGAGCTCTCGGCGTGGAATGCGATCGGGATCCCGGTGACGTTCATCAGCTCGAACGGCCCGAGGGTCGCACCGAAGAGCTCCCGGCCGACCTCCTCGATCGTGGCGAGGCTGGCGACCCCTTCCTCGGCCAGACGGGTCGCCTCGTTGAGGTACGGGACGAAGTAGCGGTTGACGCAGAATCCGGCGGCGTCGGCGGTCTCGATGGGGACCTTCCGCAGGAGGTAGCAGAACCGGACGAGCTCGCGGACGGTCTCGGGGTTGGTCTGCGGGCCGGCGATCACCTCGACGAGCTTGTTGATCGCCGCCGGATAGAAGAAGTGCAAGCCCGCGAACCGCTCGGGATGCGGAAGACCTTCCCCGAGCTCGGCGACGCGCAGGGACGAAGTGTTCGTCGCGACGATCGTTCCCGCCCCGACGAGCGGGGCGATCTCGGCGAAGACCGACCGCTTGACCGAGAGCTCCTCGAAGACCGCCTCTACGACGAGCGCGGCGCCGGCGACCGCCGAGGGGAGGTCGGTGGTAAACGTGATCCGGGCGAGCACCTCGTCCCGTCGCGCGGGGGTCATCTTCTTCCGCTCGATCGCGCCCGCGAGCATCTTCTCGACCCGCTCCCGACCCCTCCGCACGGTGGGTTCGTCGACGTCACGGACCCGAACGGCGAAGCCGGCCTGCGCGCACGCCTGAGCGATCCCACTGCCCATGTTGCCGGCCCCGAGCACCGCCACGGCGGCGGGCGGTCGGAGGGAGGGGGTGGTCATTGCTCGCTCATGGAGCGCCCCGGGGCGCCCCGGGCAGGACGAGGACGCCCGGGTAATAACCATTCGGCGCCGCCGCGCTCCACTTAAGGTTCCGCGGTTCGGGAGGGACGTGTACGGCCCGGCGACGGAGGACCCGGCGGAGGCCATGCTCGTCGCCGAGCAGTACTTCATCCGGTCTCTCGGCGGCTTCGTCCTCGGCATCGCGGGGGCCGAGCTCGTGACCAACGAGCGGCTCCCTCTGCCGAGGTTCAACTACGTGCAGGTCCACCAGGTCGCCCCGGAGCGCCGCACCGCCTTCTTCGAGCGGGCGCTCGACCACTACTTCCAGCGGGCGCTCCGACCGACGTTCCGCGTCTCGGAGCCGGTGCCTCCCCACGTGGATGCCAGCCTCCGCAGCCTCGGGTTCCGGCAGCAGTCGGCTCGCCTGTCGTTGCGGAGCCCGGCGGAGTCGCTTCCCTCGCCGTCCGTCAGCCCGTTCGACGTCCGACCCGCGCGGGAGACGGAGTTCGACGCCTTCCTTTCGCTCTGGACGGGGGAGCGGGACCGGCCCGAGCTGCGGAGCGCGATCGACGTGGTCTGGCACCACCCCAACCCCGACGAGCGCCTCACTCCCGTGGTCGCCTCCCAGGAGGGCCGGGTCGTCTCGGCTGGCCTCCTCTACGAGCATCTTGGGGTTGCCGGGTTGCACTTCATCGCTACCCGGCCGGGGGAGCGCGGCCAGGGCGCCGCCTCGGCGCTCGTCACAGGGGTGTTCGGTTCGAAGGGGCCCGGAGCCCTCCCCCGTGGCTTCCTCTTCGCGGACTCGCCGCGGCTGAACGCCCGCCTCGCGACCCTGGGGTTCGGCCTTCTCCGCGAGTTCGTGATCTACGAACTGCCCCCCGAGGCCGAGCTCGCGTTGCCGTCGGTCGGACCGCCGAGCCCTCCACGCTGGCGCCCGCCGCGCGGGAGCGGGTCGGCGGGGCCTCCCCCGAGCCCCGGGGGCGGGCTCAGCTCTCTCGCCGAGATGAACCGGCCGCCCGCATCCCCTGGAGCTTGAGGCGCTGCTCGAGCGAGGCGATCGTGCGGATCGTCGTGACGACCGTGTCGGCGTTCAGCGAGATCGAGTCGATCCCCTCGCGGACCAGGAACTCGGCGAACTCGGGGTAGACGCTCGGTCCCTGGCCGCAGATCCCGACAGTGCGACCGGCCTCGTGCGCCCCCTCGATCAGCAGCCGGATCGCGGTCAGGACCGCCGGGTCCCGCTCGTCGAAGTACCCCATCCGTCCGAGGGTCTCCGAGTCCCGGTCCGCGCCGAGCACGAGTTGGGTGAGGTCGTTCGACCCGATCGAGAACCCGTCGCAGTGCTTGGAGAACTCGCGGGCGAGAAGGACCGTCGACGGGACCTCCGCCATGAGGTAGAGCTGGAAGTCCCGGGAGCGCTTCAGGCCCTGGGCCCGCATCATCTCCGTGATCTCCTCGAGCTCCCAGGTGTTGCGGACGAAGGGCAGCATCACCATGGCGTTCTTCAGGCCCATCTCGGTCCGGACCTTGTGGATCGCCTCGAGCTCGCAGAGGAAGGCGGGCTTGTAGACGGGAGAGATGTACCGCGAGCACCCGCGCCAGCCGATCATCGGGTTCTCCTCGACCGGTTCGAACTCTTCTCCGCCGGGCATCCCGCGGTACTCGTTCGTCTTGAAGTCGGAGGTGCGGATGATCACCGGTCGCGGGGCGAACGCGCGGCAGACCTTCCCCACCCCGTCGGCCAGCCGCCGGACGAGCTCCTCCCGCTTTCCCTTCTTGATGAGGGCCAGGGGATGTTCACGGACGTGCGCGGTGAAGATGAACTCGATGCGCAATAGTCCGACGCCCGAGACCGGAAGGCGGGCGTACTCCTCCGCCTTCTCGGGGACGCCGACGTTGACGTAGATCTTGGTCGCGGTGATGGGGGCCCCCTCGCCCGGATGGCCATGGCTCGGGGTCCCGGCCGACGCGGCCGCGGGGGAGACCTTCGGGAGGTGGAGGCCGGCGGTCACGATGCCGCTCTTGCCGTCGACCGTGATCTCCGCGCCCTCGGCGATCTTCTTCGTCGCCTCCCGGGTCCCGACGACGCACGGCACCCCGAGCTCGCGGGACACGATCGCGGCGTGGCATGTCATGCCGCCCTCGTCGGTCACGATGGCCGACGCCCGGCTCATCGCCGGCACCATGTCGGGCGTCGTCATCGTCGTCACGAGGACCTCGCCCGCCTGGATCCGGTCCATCTCTTCGGCGCCGCGGAGGATCCGGGCGACCCCTCCGGCGACCCCGGGGGACGCCCCGAACCCCCGGACGAGGGGGGGCGCCTCTCCACTGGCCTCTTCCGCGGGCGCAGCCGCCGGGCGTCCGGCGCCGGGTGCCGTAGAGGTGGGGATCGTCGTCACGGGACGCGCCTGGACGATGTACAGGGAGTCCTCGTCCGCGCACCACTCGATGTCCATCGGGCGACGGTACTGGGATTCGATGACCCGCGCGAGGGAGACCAGCCGGGCCAGGCGATGGTCGGGTAGCTTCTGCGCGCCCTGGGCGTCCGCGGGTACGTCCTCACGTCGGTTACCTCCTCCTTCGGCTCGAACGATTCGTATCCGTTGCTCGGATATCTGCTTGTGGACGACCTTTAGGGTCGCCCCGTCGACGACGTAGTGGTCGGGGGTCACTTCACCTCCCACGATCGACTCGCCGAGGCCCCAGCCGGCCTCGACGATCATGTGGTTCTCGCCGGTGTTCGGGTCCTTCGTGAACAGGATCCCGCTGACCACGGAATCGACCATCTTCTGGACGAGGACGGCGAGGTGGACGTCGAGGTGGTCGAACCCCTTGCGGGAGCGGTAGACGAGCACCCGTGTCGTGAACAGGGAGCTCCAGCAACGCTTGACCGCCGCGAGGATCGCGTCCGCCCCCGTGACGTTGAGGTAGGTATCCTGAAGGCCGGCGAACGAGGCTCCGGCGAGGTCCTCGGCCGTCGCGCTCGAGCGGACGGCCGAGAAGTGGACTCGGTGGCGCGCAACGAACTGCTCGTAGGCGTTCACGAGCTCCGCTCGCAGGTCCGGCGGGAACTCCGTCCGGTCGAACGCCTCCCGGACCTTTCGGGAGGCGGCCTCGGTCGTCTCCGGCTTCGCCGGGTCGACCGTGCCGAGGATCGCCGGGACCTCCGTGGAGAGCGGGGTGCCGGCGAGGTAGGCCCGGTAGGCGTCTGTCGTGATGACGAACCCCGGCGGGACCGGCAGTCCCTGCCGGATCATCTCCCCGAGCTTGCCCGCCTTCCCCCCCACGAGCGGCAGGTCCGCGTCGGAGACATCCGCCAGGTCGAGGATAGTCGGCATCGGGGACCTAGGCGGGCGACCGCTCGAACGTATAGGAGACCAGGTCGGCCGCCGGCGAGTACGGGTGGACCACCCGTCGCGCCCGGAGGTGCCAGGAGGTGCGACCCCCGAGCTCGCGGAGGAGGTGCTCGGGTCGCGCCGCGGCGTCGGCACGGTCGGTCACTTCGTAGTAGAAGAGGCGGCCGGCAGGAGCCACGACGTTTCCGACCGAGGCGAGGTACTTAATCCCTTCGTGAGGGAGATTCAGGATGACGCGTTCGACCGGCTCGGCGCTCTCAAGAAACCGGTCCACGGGGGCTTCGACCGCCTGGATTGTTTGCCCACCCACCACCCGCGCGGCCGTCGCCCGGAGGAGTTCGATCGCCGCGGGGTTCGAATCCACGGCCACGACCCGCGCAGGGTCCGAGGTGTGGGCAATCGTGAGCGCGAAGGGCCCGACGCCGCAGCACAGGTCGTACACCCGCTGGCCCTTGCCCACCTCCGCGGCCACGCGGGCGTGCTCCCGTGCGAGCCGAGGGGAGAAGTAGGCCCGGGCGAGGTCGACCTCGAAGTCAAGTCCGTTCTCCCGGTGACGCGTCCGCCAGGGTCCGGATCCGGCCAGTCGCTGGACCTCCCTCCGGCGTTCCGGTCCGTGTACGCCGTAATCGGCACCCACGAGCCGCGATCCGGGAACGAAGCGGAGGAGCGCCGCGCCGACTTCCGGAGCCCGAGACGCCAGCACCGGGGGGAGCCGGATGAGTACGATGTCGCCCACCACGTCGTACGACCGGGGGAGCTCCTCCCGCTCCTCCGCCGGCCAGGACGTGAGCAGCTCCCGGTAATCATGCGGTCCCCGGTCCGTGGCGGGCTGGAAGTCGTGCTCGGCCACGGCCCCGGCTTCGGGGCTTACCTCCGCGTCCGCGACCAGGGGCAAGAAGAGCCAGCCGCCCTCCTCATGGATCTTGAGGTCGCCGCGGAGGGCGTTGGCCTCCCGCAGGCGCTGACGGGCTCGCTCCCCCTCGGAGCGGGGAACCTGCAGGGACCGGCTCTTCATGCGGATCGGTTACTGGGTGGTCCGAGGAGCTTGGGAAGGATATCTGAGCCCCGGAGGGTGCCCAGCGCCCCGTTCGCCGCGGCTGGCTCGCCGAAGACCACATCGCGGGAGGAAGGGGGCACCCCGGCGCCCACCAGGAGCAAGGGGACCGGGTCGTCGGTGTGGCCCTTTTGGATGGCGGGGGTCGCGTGGTCGGCGGTGACTCCGACGCGCACCCGCACGAGGTCAAGGCCCTCGAGGAACGGACCGAAGAAGAATCGGTCGATCTCCTCGATGATCTGCTGCTTCGCTCGAGCGTTCCCGTCGTGGCCCGGCTCGTCCGGTCCCTTCAAGTGGACGTAGACGAACGGGAAGCTTTCGAGGAGCTCGCGAGCGATCCGGGCCCGCTCTCGGTACCCGGCGTCGCGGTCCGGACCCATCGGACCGACGAAGCGGTCCTCCAGGCCCAAGACGCGGGCGATCCCCCGCTCGACGGGCATCTCGGTAAGGGAGGCGCCCTTGCGTCCGTACCGCTGCTCGAACGACTGGAGCGCAGTCGCCGGAAGGGCCCCAGCGTTCCGGACGAGGAGTGCGTTGGCGATCTTCTTCCCTGCAAGGGCTCGACGGGCGTTCACCAGATGGCCGGCGAGGAGGGGCCCGGCGCGCTGGAGGAAGGCATTGAGGGCGCTCGCGGTCCGCGCCGCGTTCGGCGAGGCGTCGAGCGGTTCGACCGGAAGGAGGCGCGGGTGCTCCGGTCGCCGAGCCTGCCCCATGCCGCCGACCTTTTCGTAGAACGGGTCGGCGTTCGAAACGTTCGGCGAGAGCGGGTCGCCCTCGGTCGGATGCAGCCAGAGGATGCCGCGATGGCCGACCGTCGCTCGCACCTCGGCCCGGATCCCCTCAGTTCCCAGCAAGTCGGCCTGCGTGAGACCGAGCGCGAGCTGCTGGGCCTCGTGCGTCGAAAGGGAGCGGCCGACCCGAGCGTCGAGGATTGCCCCGTTGCCGTCGCAGGTGGCGAAGTTCAGCCGCAAGGCGACGTCGCCGGGAGCGAGGGGGACATCCACGCCCAGGGCCTCTAGTACCCCGCGCCCGGGCGAGTCGTGGACGGGGTCGTAGCCGAGCAGCGCGAAGACCCCGGCATCGGACTCCGGCGCGATGCCGGGTCCGACGACTACGACCTGCCCGAGCTGTCCCTGCCGCGCCAAGCGGTCGAGGTTGGGGGTCGCGGCGGCCTCCACGGGGCTTCTGTTGCCCGTGTCCGGGTGGGGGCGGTCCGCGAGACCGTCGAGCACGATGAGCGCGGCCGGAACCACGGGGGAATCGGACATCACCGGAGGACCGGCCATTACCTAATAAGGAGAGGCAGGTCTCTCGGTCTCCCGTGCAGTCCACCGGGGTGCTGAAAGCGTTCGTTCAGCGGCCGATCGGCCGCGCCCTTCTCATCGCCTTCGCGGTCCTGATCACGGCGTTCACCTACGCCTACCTCTACGCGCTGATCGCCATCCCGATCATGCTTCTCGTGGGGCTGGCGGTCCCGATCTGGCTGGGGATCAAGCGGATCCGCTTCCTTGCCCTGATGGGCCTCGTCATCCTGCTCCTGTCGGCCCCCATTGCGAACGTCGTGCTGACCCAGGAGGTGATGACCCCCATCGCCCCCGTCTCCTCCCCGACCGACCTCCCTGGCGGAAACGGCGGCGCGCTGTTGCAGGATGCCTCCGTGAGCCCGTACCTCGGCACAACCTCCACGAACTTCACCTGGAACGTCACCGTCGTCCCGATGTACATCCCGAAGGGGAACGAATCGCCCTACCTGCTGACGCTGTACATCTCGACCTGTCCGGGCGCGACGGGCGTCAACGACCCGAACTGCGCTGCCGGCTACCCGTTCTACGAGGTCAACCACACCTTCGCCGGGAACCTGACGACCAACACGACCGTCTCCTTCCACTTCACGTTCCCGTCGGACGGGATCTGGGCCTGGCAGATGGGGGCCTTCCTCAACAACACGACCGACCCCGCCCGGAACGCGACCTTCATCCTCCTGGTCGGGGACCCGACCTACAACGGCCTCGAAGGGCCGGTCGTCGGGACCTTCGGGACCACCTACGAGCAACTGATCCTGTCGATCTACCTGAACGTCTTCGTCTACCTCGGGATTCCGTTCTACATCGTCCTGGTCGTCTACATGTACATCAAGCGCCGCCAGGCCCGCCGGGGCGAGGCGGCCGCCCGCGCACCCGGGCCCGTACCTACCGAGTCGGGAGGGGGCGACGGACCCGGACCTCCGCCCCTCCCCCCGCTGAACGTCAACCCGGTTACGGTCGATGCGTCGGCCCCCCGCCGGGCCGAGATGCCGTGTCCCAACTGCGGCGCGGTGGTCTACCCCAACGAGACGGTTTGCTGGAAGTGCGGCGCGAAGCTCCCCGACGGCGGCCCTGCGACCAAGCCGCTACCGTCGTCCGGTCAGCAAGGGTGAACATCCCCCTTCCGGCCCCGGAAGGGGGCAGGAGTGCCCACCCGGGGTGGTCCTCGTGACTCCAGGAAGGGTTTGCGAACATCCCCCGGCCAGGAGGAGCCGGGCGGACCGGCGGGCCCGGAAGGTGGGGTTGATCCGTGCCCGGTAGCCAGTGTCAGCACCCGCGGGTCGGCTGGAATCCGTGACCCTTCAGGTCACATTGAGGGGGCTGTAGGTGTCGTAGATGTACCCCACGATGGTCGTACCCACCCAGACCCTGAGGATCGTCACGACGATGACGTTCCCGTAGTTGGTGCTCGGCTTCCATCGGGTCGTGGCTCCGGGCCCCGAAACGGTGGTGTGGCCGCCCACGGCCACCGTCTGGTTCGTAATCGTGTAGGTGTTCTTGTTGGCTCCGCCCGTGGTGTTGACGTAGATGGTACCCTGGAAGGTGAACGCGGTGGTCCAGTTGTTCCAGACCGTGTCGTTCAGGAACGGGCACGCGGAACCGCTGCACGAGTGCGAGAGTGTAGCGATCTTGGGATTCGTCTGCACGATCCCCTGGGCCAGGTTGGCCGTACTGAACGAGGTCGACCCGGCCGCGCTCCCGACCGTCGCGACCGTACCTGCAGCCGAGACGAGTACGCTCGAGTTGAACACCCAGTTAGAGAACGATGGCTGGGGAGTGCTGTAGACGGTCTCGGTCGAGGGTCCCGAAATCTGTAGGTTGGAGAGGGCGGTGAAGCTCTGCGACAAGGTGGCCCACGGGTGGGGCATCCCGACCGATCCGGGCGTCTGGTTCGCCCAGAACTCCACGCTGAGAGCGAGGTTCTGGCCGCTTCCGAGGTACGTCACCACGGCCGCGAAGTACGACGAGGTCTGGGGCAGGGTGGGGGGCTGCGGCGTCATCAGGACCGCGACGCTCAGGGTGGCGGAGGAGCCGGAGCCGCCCGAAGATACGAGGGTGACCGCCACGCCGGCGGTCGCCGCCTGGCCGAGGCTGTTGGTCACGTTGACGAAGGCGTAGTACGTTCCGTTCGCGTTCGTGTGCCCGGACGGGACCACGAAGGTCCAACGGTTTGTGGCCCCGGAGTAGGTCATCGCCACGGCGTGGGGGTACGCACCACTCAAGCCGGGGATGTTCGAGAGGGTCACGTAAACGGTCGCCCCGCCAGTGTTGCCCGAGACCACGGCCGTGACCGTGAACGCGGCGCCCACTGCGGGGTTGGCCGGACTGATCCCGGTCGCAACGAAGTTCGGAGGCACGGCGATCGTCGTGCCGGGGAGGATCGTCGAGTAGATCAGCTGGCCGTTGGCGACCAACAGGATGGTGATGTTGTCGGGGAGAACGGGTTGTTCCGCGAGCGGGAAGGAGTAGTTGAACGTCTGCCCGAGGTTCCAAACGTTGGGGTTCGGCAGGTAGGCCGCGGCCGTGATCGGATTCGCGAACTCCGGAGCACTGGGGTGGTAGGCCGACTTGAGGTAAACCTGGGTGCTCCCCGGCACGGAGGGCCCCGCGAGGTGGGTGATCTGCAGTCCCGCCACGGCGTTCCCTGAGGTCGTGAGGACGAAGTTGGCGGAGAACTGAGTGACGTTCTGGGGGGCCGGGGTCGGGAAGCTGGTGACCCAGGCAAAGATGGACCCGAAGAGGACCACTGTCATCGCGAGCAGAATGATCGTTGCGACGACCTCCGACACACCCCGACGCCGGGCCCGAAGGACCCCGAAACGCCGGCGCGTCCGCCGGCCGGTCGACTGCAGGGAGGCACCCCGCGCGGGACGGATATACTTCATTGGACAGGGATGGGTGTACGTAAGAGGCCGGCGGCCGGTATTTAGACGTTCCGCGGCCGACCGCCCGTTCCGCTCCGGGCGGGGGGGGCCTGGGTCGACCGGGACCGTGCGCCTGCCGTGCTACGGTGTCACGCCGAGGGCCCGAGTGGACGGCTGGGGAGAAGACTCCATACGGTGGTGACGCCACTTCTATCACTAGATGGGTCAAATCGGCGACGGCTCGCTCGCGGCACGCGAGCCACCCGGGGAAGGGGACCCGGCCGATCGATTCGCAGAGGAGGCACGGGCCGCCGGCATCGTCCTTCCTCGCCCGAAGCGCCCGAGTCCTTGGCTATCGATCGTGGTCATCGTCGTCGTCGTGGTCTCTGCGATGGGACTCGGGCTGATCACCGGATGGACGGACCTGCGGGGCGCCGCCAGTGTCGGGCAACCGACCCTCTACGGTCCCCAGAACTGCGGGCCTACGCCCGCGGTCCTAAGCGCCTCCACAGACCCGACCCTCGACCCAGGCTTCCAGTCCTGGGTGAGCTCGGACCTCTACGCGATCGTCAACACCACAGGAGGCTGCATCCACCTCTCCTTTGCGGAGAGCTCCCCTGCGGGCCCGGGGGCCCAGCTCTCGAGTCGGGCGGTGGACTTCGCCACGGCCGCCGCCGCTCCTAACAGCACCGAGGCGGCGCAGTTCCCCGCACCGGCCGTGTTCTACCCCCTCGCGCTCAGTGCGGTGGCGGTCGTCTACAACCTCCCCGGTATCCCGAGCGGGCTCAATCTGACCGTCGACGCCTTGGCAGGGATCTTCTCCGGGACCATCACATCCTGGGACGACCCGGCCATCGTCGCGCCGAACCCCGGAGTCGACCTCGCAGGGCTGCCGAGTATCTCGGTGGCCTACCGCTCGGACGCCTCCCTCGCGAACACCGTCCTCAGCGACTATCTCGCGAGCGGCAATTCGACCTGGCAGTCCCGTTACGGCACCGGCGCCACGGTCCCGTGGCCGGTCGGATGGCCCGCGAACGGAAGCGCGGCCCTCCTGGGGCACGTCGGCACCACCCCGGGTTCTATCGGTTTCGTTCAGCTGATGAACAGTTCGCTCGCGGGTGTGTCGACCGCGCGGCTGCAGAACCCCGACGGAGGGTTTGTCTCACCCGATCCAGCGAACGTGACGGACGCGGCCGCGGCGGCCGGAACTGGGCCCGCCGTGCTCGCAAGCGACTGGGCAAACGTCTCGCTGGTGAACGCCCCCGGCGCCGCGAGCTACCCGCTCACGGTGCTCACGTACGTCGGCCTCTACCGCGACCTCGGAACCGCCTACGGCGGAGCATTCCCCCTGACGAACGCCACCTGGCTGATGACGCTCCTCTGGTGGCTATCGGAATCCGTCGCCCTTGCCCCGTTGCCAAGCCCCTACGCCGCTGAGGCACAGAGTGCGATGACCAACGTGACGTACGACGGGCAAAAGATCCTCCAGGTGCAGGAATCGGAAACCGGGGAGAACGGGGGGGAGACCGGTGAATTCTGACGGACCTGGTCGGCTCCGCCCAGCCTTTAAGACGGGGGCCTCCGCTATTCACGTCTGGTGGCCGAGAGAATGGCCGTGAGCACCGGACCGACGTCGCCGTTCCCGCGACTTCTGGGCGAGGTGGCCGGGACGCGCACGCTCCTAGTCCTGCTTGCGGCGACGGTCGTTGTCTCGGGCGTGGTGTTCGCCGAAGCCGGCGCCGTGGCAGGGGTGTGGGCGGCCGGGGCCGCCGCACTCGTCGGCACCGTTGTCTTGCTCCTGGCCCCCGGGCTCTCGCCTGCGGCGACGACTTCGTCGCCCCCCGCGCCGGCGACGCGAAAGAGCCCGGCACGACTCCCCTCCGTCTTGGCACTCGTAGTCGTCGACAACTTCCTCCTCGGGGCGTTCCTGGTCTGGGGAGGGCTGGTGCACGCTGCGGGTCCGCTCGGGAACCTAGCCGCCGTCGTCCTTTCGCCCGCATTCCTGATTGTTTCGGCTGGCGAGATCTTGGCGCTGACCCTGCTCGGGGCCCAAGGAATCGACGCCCGGCTCCGACTGATGCTCGCGATCGAGGCGCTCCTGGTGCTCCTGACTCCGGCGGCTCTCCCGAACGCGCAGTGGGCTTGGGCGGCTGCCCTCGGGGGCAGCGCCCTCCTCGTAGCGGTGTTCGTGATGGCGTTCCAATTCCTCTACCGGGTCAAGCAGCTCTCCCCGGCGATCTCCCGGTTCCTGATCGAGTGGACGAGCGCCGCCGCGGTCCTCGCCGCCGGATGGTTCCTCTGGTGGTTCGAGGGCTCCGTGGTCCTCCTTGTCGCTGGGGTCCTGGGGCAGATCGCGCTGGTGCTGTACACGACGCTGGGGACGGGGCTGGGGAACAGCGGGACCCGGGTCCCCTGGGTGATGCGGCCGTTCTGGGTGTTCGGGGTGCTCCTCTCCGTCTTCCTCGCCGAGTTCTTCCTGGGCGCCCTTCTCGACCTCTCGATCGCGGGGCCTGGCTTCCTGCAGTACATCCCGTTCGTGCCCCCTACTGGAACGACGGCGGCCGTGACGGCCAAGCTCGTCTACAACGGCTTGTGGTTCGGCTCGGCGATCCTCGCTTCGGCCTGGTTCCTGGTGCTCCTCGGGTTCACCATGGGCCCGCTGGTGGCCTTCAAGATCCGCGAGACCCATGAACGGGCGCAGAAGTACCGCCTCGCTCTCACGATCGGGGTCTTCGCCCTCGCCTCGATCTACATCCCTAGCCTGACCTCCTCTACGCCACTCGCGAACGTCCCGTGGCTCCAGAGCGTCCCGGTGATCGGATGGGGCTTCGGGCTCCGGGGGGGCGGACCGTTCGAGTCCGGCATCTTCCTCGCGGTGATCCTGATGTACGTTTCCGTCGGGGTCCTCACGACCCTGTTCGGCCGCAAGGCGCTCTGCTCGGTGATGTGCGGAGCCGCGCTCCTCTACCAGGGTACCGCGATCAACGAGATGCGCCAGTTCAACCAGACCTCGCGCGTCGGGAAGTACTTCCTGGGCAGCCAACTCTCGACCGCCTACGTCGCCGCGTCGGGGGTGGCCCTGGTCTCACTCTTCGGGATCTCGGTGGCCGCGTTCCTGCACCTGCTTCCCGCCGTTCAGGTGGCCAACGGGCAGTTCGACACCGCCGCCCTCCCGTTGCCGGTGATGCTCTACTTCGGGGGGGTCTGGTTCGCGATGTTCGTCACGGTCCCGTTCCTCGGGACCTACAACTGCGCTACGACGGGGTTCTGCCACTGGGGGGCCCTCAGCATCCCGTTCGCGAAGGTCGGCTTCTTCAAGCTGAAGGTCAAGGACAAGAAGGTCTGCCAGGAGTGCACGACCTTCGACTGCGCGAAGGCGTGCCCCGTCGCCCTCGTCGACATGCCACTCCACTTCCGGACCAAGGGGGAGTTCAAGAGCACGAAGTGTTGCGGGGTCGGCGACTGCGTGGAGGCCTGCCCGTACGGGAACATGTACCACCAGGACGTGCGGTTCTGGCTCCTCCGCAAGATGACCGGGCGTGACCCCACCCCCCGGACGCCCCCGGCCCGAGGAACCCCGCTCCCGATGGTCGGCACCTCCGGCTCTCGGGACCTCGCAGGACCGACCGCGACGCTTCACCCCGAGCGGTCTGCGGAGCCCGTCGTCGTCTGAGACGTCCGGGTCTGCCGGATCCCATCGGTCGGCGTCACACGGGGCGAATTCGTCTCGGAGCGAATTTTCATAACCCCGCCCCCACCTCTATTCTATGATGGACCGGTTCCGGCCCCGCCGGCGTCCCGGCCGCCGAGCGGTCTCGGAGATCATCGCGACGATCCTCCTGCTCGCCATCCTGATCATCGCCGGAGCGATCCTCTGGACCTTCCGCATCTACACGCCCCCGGTCGCCCCCTCCGTGTCGATGGTCTATCGCAGCGGTGGAAGCAACCCCGTGTGGGGGGACCCGACCGACTGCCAGCCGCTGGGAACGTGGACGTACCCTCTGTTGGCCTCCCAGTACACGGCGTGGGGGGACGCCTGGTGGAACCAATGCGAGTTCTTCAGTGAGGACGAATACCCGACCCCCGGCAACTTCACCTCCATGAACACGTCCGAGATCATCTTCCATCAGATCAGTGCGAACGACATCTCGCTCGCGGACGTGAACTTCACGTTCCTCTGCAACGGGGCGTATGCCCCGTCCCCGTATACGGAGGACAAGACGACGGTGCTGCTCACGGGGACCCTCGCGGACATGACCTGGTTTCCTGGAGTCGAGGGGGAGGCCCCATCGAACGCACCCCTCCTCGGGAACTGCGGCGGGTTCGATATGGGCGAGGAAGCGGGGGTAGCCTACGGGAACCTGTTCACCCGCCTCACGATTTTCATTCCCCTCACCAACACCTCCTCGTACCTCCAGAACGGGGACTACATGATCCTCTACATCCACAACGGCGGGTACCCCCTCGACTACGCGTGCGTCGAGGGTTCGCCCACGGCTCCGGAGCCGCCCTCTCAGCCGTGGGCGGGGGACGCATCCGTTTGCCCGCCGGCCGCGGGCCACCCGGACGGGATCGTCAACGGTCCGATCCTCGACATCGACGACTACCACGGGGCGCCCCCCTGGTGCTTCGAGAGCATCTTGGCCTGCACCATCGACATCACCTACACCGGCACGCCGGCCACCTTGCTGGCGTCCATCCCCGTCTACGACCTGACCCCTCCGACCGGAGGCTGAACCCGAGGGAGTGCACCGTGACCACGCCCGATAACCCGACCGGCGTCCCCGTTGCCCCGCCGCCCCCCGAGCCGGGTCCGCGCCGGTTCCGGCGGCTCACCCGGCGTCAGTGGGTATGGACTACCCTCTTCGCGGTCGCCCTGGCCGTTCTCGTGTTCCTCCTTGTCCTCGTGGGGGTAGGCTACCTCCGACTCCCCTCGTCGAGCTCGAGCAAGCCGAGCGTCACGGTGACCGCCGTCGACTGGACCGTCGAACAGGGCACGAACGGCCATGGGGTCGGTTGGTTCGGCAAGAACCAGTTCAACTACACCGGCGCGACCGGCTGGTTCCCGCCGACGTTCGCGGCGGGCTCGCAGCTCCAGGTGTCGTGGTCGATCTCGAACTTCGATACCGTCAACCACACCATCTACAGCGTCTCGGTCGGTGCGCCGTTCACCCTGGACCACACCTTGCCCGCGCTTCCGATGACCGTGTTTGTGGGGGACGACGGCAACACCCTTGGGATCTGGGTCACGACCTCGTCGTCTACCAGTGGGTCGTACGTGCTGGATATCACTGTCGATGCCCTGAGCGGCAGCTGAGCAGCGCCGGAGGCCTGCCCACTCCCGCCCTAGGCTGGCCGGGTCCTACCTCGGGCCCTCCGGCGAGCGGCCCACCCCGCGTGTGCCCGAGGGAAGATTGATAACGTATCGCTCGCCTGAATACAGCGATGCGCATCCGCACGCACCGTCGGCGGCCCGACCGGCGGGCGGTCTCCGAGATCATCGCCACCATCCTCCTGCTGGCGATCACGATCGTGGCCGGCACGATCCTGTGGACCTTCCACGTCTATACCCCGCCGACGGCCCCCACCACTTCGTTCACCTACCGCAGCGGGGGAAGCAACCCGGTCTGGGGCGACCCCACGGACTGCCAGCCCCTCGGGTCGTGGACCTATCCGCTCCCCGCCGCCCAGGACACCGTCTGGGGCGACGAATGGTGGAACGAGTGCGAGTACTTCAGCGAAGACGAGTACACGACGCCCGGCAACTTCAGCTCCCTCAATACTTCCGAGATCATTTTCAGCCAGCTCAGCTCCAACGCACTGCCGCTGACCGACATCGAGTTCCAGTTCGTGTGCAACGGCCTCTACGCCCCCTCCCCCTACACGGAGGCCAAGACCACGGTCCTCCTCACGGGAACGCTGAGCAACATGACCTGGTTCCCAGGGGTCGAGGGCCAGGCTCCCGCAGGATCCCCCACGCTCGGCAACTGCGGGGGGTTCGACATGGGAGCGGAGGCGGGGGTATCGTTTGGCAATCTCTTCACTCGACTCACGATCTTCGTCCCATTGACCAACACGTCCCAGTATCTGGAGAACGGGGACATTCTCCTGCTGTACATCCACAACGGGGGCTACCCCCTGGATTACGCCTGCGTGGAGGCGAGCGGACACAATGAACCCCCGGCCCAGCCCTGGGCGAACGACGCCGCCATCTGCCCGAACGGGATCACGGGAGGGCCGCTGCTCGACGTGGACGACTACCACGGCGCTCCGCCTTGGTGCTTCGAAAGCATCCTGGCGTGCACCATCAACATCATCTACACGGGGGCCCCCTCGATCCTCCTGGGATCCATCCCGGTGTACGACCTGACGCCCCCAACGGGCGACTGAGTAGGAACGCAAGGCGCAATGACCTCGTGTCGAGCGGCCGCTGGTCCCGCGCCCGAAGGACTCCGCCGCGGCGGGTGGTGAGCCGATGCGTCGTGTCGCACGCCGCCGTGTTCTCTGGGCAGCACTGTTCGCGGTGGCTATCGGAGTCCTGGTCCTTCTCCTAGTCCTCATCGGTATCGGATACCTTCGGCTATCCACCTCCAGTTCGACCGGGAACCAGGTGACCGTGACCGCCGTGCACTGGAGCGTGGAACAGGGCACGAACGCCGCCGGTTCGGGATGGTTCGGGAAGAGCCAGTTCAACTATACGGGGGCGGACGGCTGGGTTCCCCCGACTTTCGCCGCCGGCGCTCAGCTGACCGTCAACTGGGCAATCTCCAACTTCGACACCGTCGAGCACAACATTACGGCGGTGAGCGTGGGCTCGCCATTCGTTCTTGCCGCCACCCACCCGAATTTGCCGATGGTTGTCATCGTTGGGGATGACGGCGGTACCCTGGGGGTGATTGTCACGACGCCCAGTTCGCTGAGCGGTTCCTTCGTGCTACAGATCACGGTGGACGCTCTGGGTTAGAGTCAGGGGCTCTTGCCCGAACCGTCGGGGTCAGTCGTATCATCCTCCTCTGGTGCCCGTCCGGCGAGGCTCCACGTTGATGAGCCAATCTCGGCCCCTGTTGCTGGGCCACCCAACAAACGCGGCCTGCCGCCCCCAGGACCATCTCATCTCCCAGGATCTCTGGCATCCATGCGGGGTGCTCCCGAAGGAGCACACCCCTCGTTGAGCGTCTCAGGGTTCTGAAAACAAGCGGCTCGGCAGTGGGTTTCGACCCACCGCCGGGCGGGGGAAAGGGTTAGTCGCTGGCCGGGCTCGCCCCAAGTCTAGAGCAGAGAGACCGCCGCGGTCGTGCCCGAGTAGCTGCCCTGGCCGATGACCACGAACGCGATACCCTGGCCCGTCGCTCCGCCGGTGTTCAGATCGATCGTGATCGTGTACAATCCGGCCGATAGGGAGCTCCCACTCGAGGTGCCGCCGCCGTAGTTCGCGGTCGGGAAACCGGCAGTCATCACCAATGCGGCCCCCCCGGCGATATTGGCAGTCCAGGCAACTGCGGTACCACCGGTGTTGACGATGGAGAATGCGCAGTTCGAAGTGCCGGTCGGGCAGGCGTATGCGTTGCCGGTCGACTGAGAGATTACCTCAAACAGCACGCTACCGAACGTAACGGTTGACTGCTCGATGGTCAGCGTCTCGACGAAGTCGCCGGACTTGCATCCAGTTGTGGCGACTGTTCCCGAAGCGCAGGTTCCGCTGCGAACATTGCCCGCGGCGAAGGCGCTCCCAATCGGCGTCGATCCCGGCCCGTGCGTCAGGCCCGAAATCAGCACGTACAACACGGCGGCGAGCACGACCGTGATCGCGACGAGCAAGATCGTCGCGATGATCGGCGATACCGCGCGCTTCCGCGCCTTTCTCCAGCTTCGTTCGTTGTGTCCCCAGACGTTCATTCGCTTTGTCCTCCGAGGGTCCCAAGACCCGCGAGGTCCCCTACTGCCAACAGGTAGTATTTGAATCCACACGGTCCCTCTGGCGACAATGAACGATGTCAAAATCGTTAATCAACGTAATACACACCAGTACGCATAGTGACACACCGGCTCACGTCAGGGGAAGCCGTCTCCAAAATTGGGGCTAACGGCCCTTCGGGCGCCCCAAAGGGGGCGACGGGCAGGGCCGGGGAAAGCCATGGATCGCAGCCGCACTGGGCCCATCGGAACGCTTCGGGCGCGCAGTACAATCGGATGGCATGTTATACATGGCCGATCCAGTGCACAGTGCGCGTTCGACCGGTTTGGTGACTTGTTCGACACGTCAGAAAATCGATCCGGTCGCGTACACTTTTTTTTCTGATAAGCGAACGTGCCCTTGTTTAAGTAGGAGGAGTTTGCTTGACCCTTCTTGGCTGTGTTCGACAACGCTCCGAACCGGGAAAACGCCCGCTCGCGCGGGACCGACGTCTCCCGGGAGGGTGCCGAGGATGCGCGCATCGCGCTACGGTGCAACCGCAAGGAGCTCCAGCTGGTCGACTCGTACGTGGCGAACGGCGAGTTCCCGACCCGCTCGGAGCTCATGCGCGCGGCGCTGCACGCCTTCCTCCGCGCCCGGACCTTGTCGGCCGCACCGACGCCCGCCGTGGACGCCGAGGGGTACGTCGAGGTCCCCGTGCGCCTACGGCCCGAGGAGTACGCCGGCTTCGAGACCTACAGCCGCCACGTCGCCAACGGGCGCCCGGTCCGGGACATCCTGGCCGAGATCGTCCGCCGCGGCGAGATGGAGCTGAAGGTCCAGGAGCTGGTCGCGCGCGCGAGGACCGCCGTGCGCGACGCGGTGGAGACCCGCGCCCAGGTCGGCTCGCTCCAGGAGAGCGGGAAGGACCTCGAGCGGAGGGGCGTCGTGGGCCGGTAGAGGACGGAGGGATGAGAGACAGCCAAGGGGTGGGTTGTGGCGATCTACAGGGACGAAGAAGCTGAGAGAGACCGAATGTACACGCCCGGCAACGACGTGCTCGAAGGGGCGTGGGCCCACCAGCTCCGCCTCGGACAGGACGTCCGGTTCGTCCTCGCCGCCGTCGGCGGAGGGGGCATCCGGGTCGCCGCCGAGATCGCCAAGCAGCACATCCGTCACCTAGAGACCGTCGCGATCAACTGCGACCCCAACGTCCAATCCTTCGAGGAGTTCGACCGCCGGGTCTACCTCGGCCCCGACTCGGGCATCGAGCGGGACACCGGAGGGTCCCCCATCGTCGGGGGCCTCCTCGCCCGCGCCGCCGAACCCGCTCTCGAGCGGATCTTCGACGGGGCGACGTTCGTCATCGTGGTCGGGAGCCTCGGGGGTGGGGCGGGCAGTGGCGCGCTTCCCTACCTGCTGGAGGTCGCGAGCCGCCACGCCGAGGTCGTCAGCGCCTTCGTCATCCGTCCGTTCCGCTGCGAAGGAGAGCGCCGGGCCCTCGCGGACCGCGCGATCGGTCGCCTCCACTTCGTGGAGGCGTTCGTCGAGAAGCGGGAGCAAGGCACCGCCTCCCTCCGCACGCTCGACAACGAGTCGCTCGTCTCCTCCTACGGCGGCATGGCGTTCGGCCACATCGCCCAGCACTGGGCCGAGCTCATCCGCCAGCACATCGAGACCGCCTTCCTGGCACCGACCGAGGCGCTCCTCGAGGCCGCTCGGGCTGCCCACATCCCCCAGCTCACTCCGATCAACGCGGTCCCCGAGGTCGGACTCCCCGCCGTCGCGGTCCCCCAGGCACCCGCCCCTCTTCCCGCCGAGATTCCCCCCCTCTTTCCCGCCCTGAACGCCGAGATGCGCCCTGAAGTGGAACTGACGTTCGAGATCGTCCAGCCGGCACCACCGCCCGAGGCCCGTTAGACCACCGCGGAGGGGGCCCCCTCCCGCCGCCCCCTCCCGAACCACGGCGCCGGCCGCTGTCGCCCTCTAACTTTATCAGGAGCCCGGGCTCGGTGCCTTTCGATGGACGGACGCCACTACACGGTCCTCTTCCTGCTCGTGCTGCCCGCCGTCCTCATCGGAGTGACGGTCTGGCAGTTCGCCTCGAACCCGCTCTCGATCTTCGTCCTTCTGGCCGTGATGATGGTCGGCGCGTTCTACCTGCTGAGCTACAACACCGCGTTCGCCTAGCGGTCGTCCGCCGTCTCAGCCGTACATCTCCGACCCGGGTGGGGTGGTTTCCGGGGGGGCTTCCGTGGGCCGGCGCTGGAGCGCGGCGCGCAGGACCCGCTCGATCTGCTCGGCCTGTTCGCGCAGCGGCTTGGTGTCGATCCGCAGCTCGGGCATCAGCCGGTCGAGCGTCTCGATCAGCGCCGCCCCGGCTCGGTGGTCCGGGAGCCCCTCGGCAACCCGCGCGCTCACGAGGAGCGCCACGACCGGGATGGGCCGTCCGATCGACTGCACCAGCAACGCGCCCGACACCCCTCCGATCACCCCGTCCTCGAGGGGACGGGCCCGGGCGGCCAGGAACGTCTTCTGGAGGGCGGGGTCGGCGTTCGAGAAGGCCGCCCAGATGTGCTCTTCGGGGTCGGGTTCGGGGCTCTTCTCGGGCTCGGCCTCGTCCGGGTGGGGGACGACGCCCTCGAGGCAGATGATCATCCGCGCCTTGCGCGCCTCGGCGCCGGCAAGGATCGCGCGCGCCAGCGCATTCGCTTGCGGAGGCGTCGGCGGGAACTCGGAGAGCACCAGCCCGAGGTCCTTGCGCCCGTAGACCCGGACCGTGGGGTTGACCTCTCCACCCTGGACGACCGCGATCGGGGCGATGTCGGGCGAGTCGAAGCGGCCCACGCGGGGGATCTTGAGGGCCCGGATCATATAGTGGCCCGCGACGAGAGTCGCGAGGCCCGCGCTCGGGAAGGCCGACAAGAGGACCGACCCCGCCGCGATTCCCGACCCGGCCGCTCCCTCATCCTTCCACGTATACTCCATGGGCTCGCTTCCGGGCGGACGAACGCGGGGTCCCCTTTATGCCCACCGGTCCCGACAGTGGCCAGACGAGCAGCTCCGCCACAATAGGCCCAAGTACTCCCCGCCGCTCGCCGGCCCGCATGGGACTTCCGCTGCGGGACCTGGTCGAAGCGCAAGAGCTGCCGTGGGAGGCGCTCGCGGGTCGCACCCTCGCGGTCGACGGCTACAATGCCGTCTACCAGTTCCTCGCGACCATCCGCCAACGCGACGGCCGGCTGTTCACCGACGCCCAGGGACGGGTCACGAGCCACCTGATGGGGTCGTTCTACCGGACGACCTCGCTCCTCGGGGAGGGGGTCCTCCCCGTGTGGGTCTTCGACGGCAAGCCGCCGGACCGAAAAGCCGGCACGATCCGAGAGCGGGTCGCGGCGAAGGAGCGGGCCGAGGCCCAGTACCAGGAAGCGCTCGCGGCAGGTGACCTGGAGACGGCGCGCAGGAAGGCGGCGCAGACGTCGCGCCTCACCCGTCCGATGGTGGAGGAGATCGTCGCGATGCTGGGCACGCTCGGCGTGCCGACCGTGCAGGCGCCGAGCGAGGGCGAGGCCCAGGCCGCGGTCATGGCCGCCCGCGGGGTCGTCTGGGGGTCGGCCTCCGAAGATTACGACAGCTTGCTGTTCGGTGCCCCTCGGCTCGTTCGGGGCCTCGCCGCGCGCAGCCGCGGCGGAGCGAGCCCCGGAGCCCAGATCATCGACCGCGACGAACTGCTCGCCCGTCTCGGGATCTCGGGCGAGGAACTGATCCTCATCGGGATCATCGTCGGGACCGACTTCAACGACGGGGTGGCGGGATACGGGCCGAAGAAGGCCCTCAAGGTGGTCCAGGAGCACCTCGGCTTTGCCGCCACTCTCGA
>Ga0335078_10004291_pt1 | contig 21154 bp, 16 predicted proteins | sample Lox_Sample_32_FD_206711 | JGI IMG/M metagenome (GOLD analysis project Ga0335078, IMG submission 206711) | Soil microbial communities from Loxahatchee National Wildlife Refuge, Florida, United States - Lox_Sample_3.2 | ecosystem: Environmental > Terrestrial > Soil > Wetlands | place: USA...
GCTTTCGCTTGATTTTCCAGCGACGTGAGAAATGCAAATAGGTCTGCTGCCGTTTGCGGCTCGAACTTCAGAAATGGAATTTGCTTTGCCTGCAAGAAGGGCTCAAGGAACGTTAGCACCTGTTTTGTAGATTGCCGCTCTTTGGGTTTCGCTAGTGACGTAATCCAGGCGATCGCGTTTACTGTCGCACCCGCGGTTGCCCGGATCGCGAATCGTTGGTTTTTCATCTTCGGCATTTGACGGCGGTTTGCTTGGGGTCGTTGTCATTGGGTCATGCAATCGGCATGCGGTCCAACGGCAAGCTTGCACAGCGGCACATTCGCGCCGCTATCCATTCCTTTAACCCGCCGCCGTATTGGCAACAACTTGGCCTTTGTACCAAAGAGCATGATGCTTGGCGCCAGGCTGCTTCGGGTCATTCGCGTCCGAAGTACATTGTTCCTGTTTGTCCGTTTTTAGATCAACTCCGGACGTCGGCGGCGCTTGTAAAATAACGCGCGATGCCAGAATCCTGTGAGGTTGACCTGCGTTCAAGGCAAAAGCGCGCGAACTAAGCCCGTCGCCGCTGCAAAATCATCTGCAGGCCGTAGCGGGGCCGCAGCGTGATCAGACCTTGCGGCTCGACCGGATGTCCGGGCTTTAGGTGCAGGCGATAGCGTTGCGCGATGGTGGCGAGGATGAGGATCGCCTCGGTCATCGCGAAAGCCGCGCCGATACAAATGCGCGGCCCGGCGCCGAACGGGATGTAGGCGAAGCGCGGGCGCTCGGCGGCGCGCTCGGGCGCGAACCGCTCCGGATCGAAGCGCTCCGCGTTCTCCCAGAGTTGCGGCTTGCGGTGGATGAGCCACGGCATGATCAATACTTCCGCGCCGGGCGGGATGCGGTGGCCGAGAATCTCGTCGGGCTTGATCGGCTGGCGCCCGGTGGTGTGCGCCGGCGGATAAAGCCGCATGGATTCTTCGATCACCATGCGCGTGTAGCGAAGATTGGCGATGTCGGCGTTCTTCGCCGTTCGCCCGCCGAGCACGCCGGCGAGTTCGCGATGGAGTTTTGCTTCCACTTCCGGATGCTGGGAGAGGAGATACCAGGTCCAGGACAAAGCGAGTGACGTGGTTTCGTGGCCGGCCATGAAGATGGTGACCACCTGGTCGCGCACTTCTTTCGCGGTCATGCCGCCGCCGGTCTCGGCATCGCGCGCGGCGACGAGCCGAGCCAATAAATCCTTCGGCTCGGCATCCGGTGCGCGGCCGCGCTCCGTCAAGAGAAGGTCGACCTTCTTGTCGAACTCGTCGAACAGCCCGTCGGTCGGTAGCGGCGCGACCAGCCGCGCGAACCATTGCGGGAAGTGCAGGAGGTCGAACAGGCTCGGCCGCACGATTGATTGATACTGGCTTACCCCGCTCTCGACCGCATTGACGATCTCGTCGGAATCCGAGGAGAACATCGCCTTGGAGATGATGTGCAGCGTCACGTGCATCATCGCCGCGGCGGCGTCCACTTCGCTTTTCTCCGGCAGCGTATCCCACTGCGCGAGCAGCGCTTCTGTAACCTCGGTCATGATCGGCGCATAGCCCGTGACGCTGCGCGGATCGAAAGCGGGCGCCATGATGCGGCGATGGCGCCGCCAGGTTTCGCCCTCGCTTGTCAGGAGCCCGCGGCCCAGCCCCGGCTCGAGCAGGCGGCGGCCGACTTCCGACTTGGTGTAGTTCGCGGCGTTATCGAGAAGGACGTAACGGATGGCGCCCGGCTCGTTGAGGATGAACATGCGTCGCCAGAAGATGCGCTGCGCGATAATGTCGGCGCTGAAATTTTCCGGCCCGTGCGCGGTCAGCGCATTTTCGCGCATGGCGCGCAGCGATTGCCGCAAGCTGGCGCCCGCTTGCGGCGCGCGCGGCGCGGCAAGCGTGGGAAACTGGCTGGTATCGATTGCGCTCATGGCCGCCTCGATATCGGATTACGCAGTCTAATTATATAGCAGGATTGCCTTCGCAAAGTGCGGCGGCATCAATGCCGCGGTGAAGTTCGGCAAATTCAAGGCGTTGTTGCGACGGCAGCATCCGCCTCCGTTAAACTTGGCACCAGAGAAAGATATTTCTCCATTAGCGGGGCCTTGAGACCGGCCCATCGCCGTTGCTATACATGTGTCATGCGGATGCAGGGGCAACGTGACCGCGGGAGTGCCAGGATTTTGGCCGGGCGACGGCGCGGCGCTGAGCGCGCTGCAATTTTGCTATTTTTGGGGCTGATGCCCGGTTTGGCCGCATGCTCTTCGTTTTCGTCGTCTTCCTCGACGGCCGTGACTAATCCGCCCGCCACTTATCAACCGACCAGCGCGCAGGCGAATGGATCAATTCCGCCAGCCGCTCCGGCGAGCGATCCGGCCCTGTCGTTCTCTCCCTATCCCTCTAAATCTCTGGTCGATTTGTTCACTGGTTCCCCGAACCCGCCAGCCGCGCCAGCCGTGCCAGCCGCGCCAGCCGCAACAGGCTCATCGGCGGCTGCGCCGGGCGCACCGCATCCGCCAAGTACATACACCGCGACTTCCCCGCCTTATCAGAGCAATCAGCCAGGCTACGCTGCTTCGGCCAACTCGGCTGCTGCGCCGGCGACGCCCGCCGCTGCAGCTTCGCAGGACAGTTCCGATGAGCCGGCACTGATGCCCTATCCGAAACAATCACTCAGCGACATTTTCTCCAGATAATGTCGGCCGGGGAGAGGGTTCCCCGACATAAAAGCCCGCAAGCGAAAAATCGCCACATGGCGCACGGCGGCTCCGTGCTCTCTTTTCTTGCGCTGTGGAGGCTCGATATCTGTTTTAGGGTACGACCATGGTGCCGGTTTCGCCCGACAGCGCGCGGCACAGACTTGCCGGAGCCGTGATAAGGCCGCGTGTGCCGCCGCCATCGAGGAATTCAATCAGCGCTTTGATCTTCGGTCCCATGCTGCCGCGGTCGAATTCGTCGGCCGCGTCATAGCGCTTTGCTTCCGCAAGCGTCATGCGGTCGAGCCAACGCTGCCGCGGTGTATTGAAACCCAGCGCGACACGCTCGACTCCCGTCGCCAGCACGAACAGGTCGGCGCCAATCGAACGCGCGAGCAGGCTCGACGCGAGGTCTTTATCGATCACCGCTTCGACGCCGCGAAGTGTGCCGTCCGCGTCTTCCACAACCGGGATACCGCCGCCGCCACAAGCAATGACGACAAAACCTGAGCGGGCCAAGTGCGCAATGGCGAGGTAGTCGATGATTTTTAGCGGCTTCGGCGAAGGGACGACGCGCCGCCAGCCGCGCCCCGCATCGTCCTTCACCGTCCATCCTTGTGCGGCGGCAAGTTTCTTTGCCGTCGTTTCGTCCATGTGCGAACCGATCGGCTTCGTCGGCTCGCGAAACGCTGGATCGCCGGCGTCCACCAGCATCTCGGTGACGACGGCAACCGGTTCGCGGGAAATTCCCCGCTTGCGGAATTCATTGCGGAACGCGCGAACGAACATATAGCCGAGCGCGCCCTGCAGATCGGCGCCGGCATAGTCCATCGGCACGGGAGCGACTTCATGAATCGCGAGTTCCGAACGCCGCAGGATGTAACCCATTTGCGGCCCATTGCCGTGGGTGACGATGACGTTCCACCCGGCTTCGATCATGTCGGTGATGCCCTGAACGGTGAGCAGCGCCGCTTCATATTGATGGGGAATAGCTTGATGGTCCTGATCGCGAATCAGCGCATTGCCGCCGACCGCGACGACCGCGAGCTTGCTGTCCGAGCCCATGCTTCCCCTCCCTTGCGGCGCGCTAAGCCTCGGGCGACAGCGCTGCCAACGCGGCGACGGCCTGAGAAAAACAATCGAGCGGCGCCCGCGTGATGCCGGCGCCGATTTGACCGATGCCGGCTTCGCGATGCGCGATGCCGGTATTGATGACGGGCAAAATTCCGGTGTCGACGACCTTACGGATATCGATGCCTGCCGGCGTGCCGGAAAAGTTCATCGTCGGTATGAGCAAGCCGCCGTTGCGGCCGATGGTGATGTGACCCATGGCTCTGGTGTTGGCGATGGCGTCGGCCGGCGTGCCGCCGACGAAGTTGACGATCGCCGGCGCGGCCGCCATGGCGAATCCACCCAAGCCGGCGGTCTCAGTAATGGCGCTGTCGCCCAGATCAGGCGCGGCGTCGGCGATCGAGTAGCCGGGAAAGTACAAGCCGTCGACTACCGGCGCCGGCGCGGTGAACCAGCGGTCGCCGGTTCCGCTCACCTGAATTCCAAACATCACGCCGTTGCGCGCCATCGCCGTGACCATGCTGCTGTTGGGGACGTTGCGCGCCGCGTCCAGCATCAGCTTGCAGGCGGCCATCGAGATGTTGAGAAAAAAATGATCATTGCCGGCGATGAAGGCGACTGCGGACGCCACGTCGTCCCGGCTCGCGCGAGAGCCTAGCATTTGCTGCACCAGCCGCCGCAACAGCATCATGCTTGCCGCGGCGTTGCGGTTGTGGACCTCGTCACCCATGTTGAGCGCCTGCGCGATCAGCGGCTTGATCTGGATGCCGTCGGTCTCGGCAAGAGCCAACTGCAATACGCGATACAAGGTGTTTGCCATCCAGCTCAGACGCTCGATGACCTCGGGGCCGTTGGCGCCGAAGCGCAGCACCTTTCCCAAACCTTCATTGAGATTGCTGAAAGTCTGCCGCCCGGTCGCCGGATCGCGCACGACCCATACCGGCATCGACGGGCTGGTGATGCCGGCCATCGGCCCGACCGCGCCATGATGGTGACAGGGCGCAAACGCAACCTCGCCGCTTTCGGCGAGCCGCTTGGCTGCCGCCTGGTCCTTAGCCCAGCCCTCGAAGATGACGGCGCCGATGATGGCGCCTTGCATCGGTCCGCACATGTGCTCCCACGCGATCGGCGGTCCGGAGTGCAGAATCCGCCGCTCGCTCATGCCGACGATGGCCTCGCGGGCGAGGGCGATTCCGACGAGCGTCGGATCGGCGTTAAGATAGGCGGCAAAGGCCTTTTGGTTGGCCGCTTCGATTTTTTGATCGTTGACAAGGCGGGCGAGCGCCTTGCCGACCGCCGGATCGCCGCCGCCGGGCGGCGCCCAGCTAATCTTCGCTGCCTTGCCGCCCGCTTGCACGATCTCGTCGGCGAATGAGCCGAGACCGACGTTGAGAACCTGAAGCTCTTCCTGAAAAAGGCGCATGGTCAGTGTCCTTGCGTTCTAGTGGTTCGATTCTAACATTCGCATCCGGTCTCGGCGCGCTCTCATGCGAATGTTGGAATCAAAGGACCACTAGCAAATATTAGTCTTAGTGGAGCTTTTGGATTTGACATTCGCTTCACGGACCAGCGTTTCGGTGAGTAGCGAATGTCAAATCAGCTCCACTGGCGAGAAGATCGGCCGCGAGCCGAACTGCTGCGGCGTTGCTGCCGGCGAGCCGCATCCCCGCTTCGCGCAACTTCGTCTCCTGATTTGTCAGGTTTTGCGGATCGGCCGCCGTCCCGCAGACCGAGCCGAGTACGATGAGTTGCCTGCCCGCGGCGGCGGCCCGATCGATGACGGCTTTGATCACCGGAGCGATCACGCTCGCCGGATCGGGATGCGAACCGTAGCCGAGGACCACGTCGAGCAAGATAATCGCGGTCTGCGGGTCCTGCGCCTCGATCGCAATGCGCTCGTTGCGCAGTCGATGATCGATCATCGGGTGTGGTCTGCCGCGCGTAAACACGTCGTCGCCGAGATCGATCAGTGTGTGCGCGCGGCTGTGCCAAACGCTGTCGAGAGGAAGCGCCGAGCCGACCGGAGTGTTCGAGTAGACTTCCGGAAATGCCTCGGACAACAGCATCGTCGCCTCGTAGCAAAGCGTGCCGCCGCTAAAGAGGCCGCGCACATAACGTTGCTCGCGCGCAAATGCGGGCGTGTCGATTGTTTGGGCGGTGCCTGCCGTGCAATCGGGCTGGCGGCCAGTTGCAAGCCGCGCGGCGGCGGTGGCCGCATCTTCCAAGGTCTTGACCGGTGTAAGTCCCGGCGCCGTAATTGATGCCGGATCGGCGCCAAGGAAATTCACGATCACCGGTTTGTGGCAGGTCCGCGCCTTCGCGAGTACAAGCTCGGCGATGTCCTCCGCCGGCGGCTTTGAAATCAGAACGATTGTCTTGGTCGCGGCATCCGCGGCAAGAGCAGACAATCCCTGCAGCATGCTGATGCCGCCGACCTTTTGCGACAGGTCATGACCGCCGGTGCCGAGCGCCTGGCTCACGCCACCGCCGAGACGATCAATCAGGCTCGTCACCTGCTGCAATCCGGTGCCTGAAGCGCCCACCAAGCCGATGTCACCGCGGCGCACGACGTTGGCGAAGCCGAGCGGAATGCCGTTGACGATAGCAGTGCCGCAATCGGGTCCCATGACGATGAGGTCGTGAGCTTGCGCATAGCGCTTGAGCATGACCTCGTCCGCGACCGGCACGTTGTCGCTGAACAACATAACGTTTAGCCCCAGATGCAGCGCTTTAAGCGCCTCCGCTGTCGCGTAATCACCCGGCGTGGAAATCAGCGCGAGATTCGCCGCCGGCATGGCGGCCAATCCCATCTCTAGGCTGCGCGGCGGCTCGTCGCGTACGCCGTCGGTGCCGGTTGCAGCGGGCTGCTGGTTGAGCGCCTGCTCGGCATCGTCGAGCGCGCTGGCGAGCGTCTTTTCATCGGCGCCGTCAAGCGCGATCAGCAGGTCGTTCGGACTTGCCTCCACTGCGCCCTGCAGCAGCCCCGCTTCGTGCAACAGCGCGAGGTTGTTGGCGGACGCCATGACTGCCGAAGCTTGGCGCACTCCGGGCAGTTTGGAGATGCGTGCCGATAGCTGCATCAGCGCCACGGAGTCGCGGTAGAAATTGCGAATTATTTTGGCGACTTGCGCCATTTATCCGCTCCTCCACAGCCCAAAATAGAGGCACTTTGCCTTTGGTTTATGCGTGCGATATTGTATACTAAGTTGGATACCAGACTAGGGCAAGCGGGCATGAAAAATGCTGGCGTTTCTCGGGGGACGGCCGAAGTTGTGCTTCCAATGGGTGAATCTTTCGATATTTCCGAAGTGACGAGCCGCTATCACAGCGGGACTTTAACTCCTTCCGAGCTGGTCGATGGTGTGCTCGCCCGCATTGCCGCACGCGGCGATGACCATGTTTGGATTGAGCTCGTCGGCCGTGATGAGTTGCTCGCATTGGCGCGCCGGCTGGAAGCGGACGGTCCAGGCGGCAAGCCGCTTTACGGCATCCCGTTCGCCATTAAAGACAATATAGATCTCGCTGGACATACGACCACCGCTGCCTGTCCGGCTTTCGGGTATCGAGCCGCGCAATCGGCGGAGGCTGTTCGGCGCCTGATCGATGCAGGTGCGCTCCCGATCGGGAAAACCAATCTCGACCAGTTCGCGACGGGCCTGAGCGGCACCCGCTCGCCCTATGGCGCGCCGTCTTGCGCATTTCAGCCCGGGTACATTTCCGGGGGTTCCAGTTCGGGCTCAGCCGTAGCCGTTGCCGCAGGCCTCGTTAGCTTCGCCCTGGGCACCGATACCGCGGGCTCAGGGCGGGTGCCGGCGGCGTTCAATAATGTGATCGGCTTGAAGCCGACGCGCGGTCTCGTCAGCACCCGCGGTTCGCTGCCCGCGTGTCGTTCGCTCGACTGTCTGTCCATCTTTGCGCTGACGATGAGCGACGCTGCGATGGTTTTGGACGCGATAAAAGGTTTTGACGCCGCAGATCCATTCTCGCGGCATTCCGAACCTGCGAGTGCGGCGGCGCCGCGAGAAATCAAGGGCTGCCGTTTCGGCGTGCCTCGCCCCAGCCAACTCGAATTTTTCGGCAATAACGACGGCGAGCAACTGTTTGATGCGATGCTGCGCAACATCGAACGGCTGGGCGGCACCCTGGTCGAAATCGATTTTGCACCATTCCTCGAAACGGCGAAGCTTCTCTATCACGGTCCATGGCTTGCCGAACGCTACCTCGCCATACGCGAGTTTTTCGATCGCGAGCCGGACAAAGTCTTCCCAGTGACCAGGCAGATTATCGAAGCCGGACGGCGGCTGAGCGCGGTGGACGCGTTTAACGGATACCATCGGCTCCACGAGCTGCGGAGAACGACCGAGACCATCTGGCAGTCGATGGACACGCTTATCGTCCCCACGGCCGGTCGCCAGTACAAGATCAGCGAAATGCTGTCCGATCCGATCGCGCTCAACACCAAGCTCGGCTATTACACCAACTACGTCAATCTGCTCGATCTCTGTGCGATGGCCGTTCCTGCCGGCTTTCAGCCGGACGGATTGGCGTTTGGCGTGACGCTGGTTGGGCCCGCGTGGCACGACGACGCACTCTGTTCGCTGGCGGACGTGTTGCACCGCTCTCAAGATCTTCCGCTCGGCGCAATGCAAAAGCTTGTTGCGGCAACGCCCAAGCTTGACGGGAGCAAAGTGGGCGGCGGTCTAATCCAAGTCGTCGTCTGCGGCGCGCACATGTCGGGGTTGCCGCTCAACAAGGAATTGACCGACCGGGGCGGCCGCTTAGTGCGCGCTTGTCGCACCGCCGCGCGCTACCGCCTGTTCGCGCTGCCTGGCGGGCCGCCGGAGCGTCCCGGTCTCTTGTGCAGCGAACCAGGCGCTGCCATCGAGGTCGAGGTTTGGGAAATTCCTGTGGGTTCTTTCGGCAGCTTTGTCGGCGGAATACCCGCGCCGCTTGCCATCGGCAGCGTCGAGTTGGAGGATGGACGGCGCGTCAAGGGTTTTTTGTGCGAGGCGCACGCGACCAAAGGGGCTCGTGACATCACCGAGTTGGGAGGTTGGCGCAAATATCTTGCCAGACAACACGCCGCGTAAAGCGGCGCTTCGTAAAGGAGGAGCGTCATGCCGAATGTGCGTGCTGAACCGTACGAATTTGTTTTCCAGCCCGAACACGTTGCGCTCCTCATCATCGACATGCAACGCGATTTCGTTGATCCCGGCGGATTTGGCGAAGCGCTCGGCAATGACGTGTCTTTGCTGCGCAAAGCCATCGCCCCGACCGCCCGCGTCCTGGATGCCGCACGCAAAGCCGGAATTCTCGTCATTCATACGCGCGAGGGACATCGCCCCGACCTTACCGATCTTGCGCCCGCCAAAAAGGCGCGCGGCCGGCTGAAAAACGGCATTGGCGATCCGGGTCCGATGGGCCGCATCCTCGTGCAAGGCGAGTACGGCCACGACATCATCGATGATCTGAAACCCGGGGCCGGGGAACCGGTCGTGGATAAGCCCGGCAAGGGCGCGTTCTATGCGACCGACCTTGATACCATCCTGCGCACGCGCGACATCCGCCAGCTCATTGTCTGCGGCGTGACCACCGAAGTTTGCGTCAACACCACCGTTCGTGAAGCCAACGATCGTGGCTACGACTGTCTGGTGCTTGCCGACTGCGTCGCTTCCTATTTTCCGGAATTTCAGCGGGTCGCACTGGAAATGATCAAAGCCCAGGGCGGCATTTTCGGTTGGGTCGGCAACTCCGCCGATGTCTTGCCGGCGTTGACGGAGACGAAGCGGGCGGCCGCTTAGAGGAGTTACTTCACGCGAACGGAGCGAAGCAATCCACAATCAAATAGTGGATAGCAAAGGGGAGGGGACTAATGTCGACACAACAAGTGGCGGATAAACAGATTCGCTGGTGGGTGCCCGGCGACTGGAACGGCTTCTTCGGCCTCTTTACCAACGTCGTGCTCAACGTGATCGTCTTGACCGGGCTATGCCTCGGCGTCGTCAAGATGCCCGACGACATCGTGTTCGGCCGCATTCTGCCGGCGCTCGGCATCGCGCTGCCGATCGGCAATCTCTATTACGCCTACCTTGCCTATCGCCTCGCCAAAGCCGAAGGGCGCAGCGACGTGACCGCAATGCCGTATGGGCCGAGCGTGCCGCATATGTTCATCGTGGTGTTCGTCATCATGCTGCCGGTCTATCTGAAAACGCAGAATGCTCTGCTGGCCTGGCAAGCTGGTCTTGCTTGGGCGTTCATCATCGGCATCATCGTGTTGATCGGCGCCTTCATTGGTCCGACGATTCGCCGGCTCACGCCGCGTGCGGCGATGCTCGGGACGCTCGCCGGCATATCGATCGCGTTCATTTCGCTGCGGCCCGCTTTCCAGATGTGGGAGGTGCCGTGGATCTCGTTCATCTCGCTCGGCATCGTGCTGATTGCCTGGACGGCGAACGTACGATTGCCCGGCGGCATACCGGGCGGACTCGCCGCCGTAATCGTCGGTACGGTGATCGCCTGGGTGGCCGTCGTGCTGGGATGGAGCGATATCGTCTCCGGGGCGCAAGTGTCGGCCTCGTTGAGCAAGTTCGGGATTCACCTGCCGCTGCCGAGCGGCGATGTGATTGCCGGCCTCGCCAACATCGCGCCGCTGCTCGTCACCGCAATCCCGCTCGGCATCTATAATTTCACCGAAGGGATGAACAACGTCGAAAGCGCTTCTGCGGCGGGCGACAATTACAGTCTGCGCAACATTTTGCTCGCCGACGGCATCGGCGCCGTGGTCGGCTCGATCCTGGGCAGCCCGTTCCCGCCGGCCGTCTATATCGGCCACCCGGGCTGGAAAGCGGTGGGGGGGCGCATCGGCTACTCGCTCGCGACCGGCGTGGTGATTGCGCTGGTCTGTTTCCTCGGCCTCACTGCGCTCCTGCTCGCGGTGGTGCCGCTGGTCGCGATCCTGCCGATCCTGCTCTACATCGGCCTGGTGATCGGAGCGCAGGCGTTCCAGGCGGTGCCGGCCAAGCACGCGCCGGCAGTCGTGCTCGCGATCATTCCGAACATCGCAGCCTGGGGCCAGACCCAGATCGACGGCGCACTCAACGCCGCCGGCACCAGCGCGTCCCAGCTCGGTATGGCCAAGCTTGGAGCGACCGGCGTCGTCTATCACGGCATGGAACTATTAGGCGGCGGCGCTCGCCGGCCTAATGCTGGGCGCGATCGCCACGTTCATCATCGATCGCGAGTTTATGAAGGCGGCAGCTTATTCGCTGGTGGCGGCGGTGCTGTCGTTCTTCGGCTTCATCCACGGTGCGCAGCTAGCGTGGATGGCCTCGCCGATGGTGGCGCTGGGTTATGTCTTGTTGGGCGCGATTTGTCTCAGCGTCGCGATGAGCGAACAACAGTCTCAAAAGGCGGGAGCCAAGACCGAATCGGCGCTCGCTTGAAACTGCATTTGGGTGCAGGCGGCATAGCCGTTCAATAGGCCGGAAATTCCGGCTGCACCCGAACTGTGCCCGACCGCCAACGCCTTGGCGATGGCGGTCTGGACAACATCATCCGAGCCGCCGGCGCAAATGCCGGCGGCGACCTCGGCGAGACGCTCGGACACTTCGCCCTGAGCCGCTTCTTGCAGATAAAGGCTGCTCAAGTCGCTGCTCTGTGCGGCCAAGGCCGTAAGCTTCGGGCATAGCGCCGCCGCGAAGGCTTTGCTGGTCGAGCAAGACCAAAGCGCCGCAAAGATGCCAACCAAATAATCGTCTCCGGCCGGGGTTTTGCCTTCGCCGAAACCAATCAAGCCGGATATGGCGCGCTCCGCCGCAGCTATATCGCGAACCCTTATCGCTTCGCTCAGGTTGTTTAGTTTAGCGCCGGCAATCTCGCGCAGCCCGCGGCCACGCCCGTCTCGCTCCAGCGCCGACCAGGCAGTCCGATGGGCGCGTACTGACCCAGTCCGGCGGCAATCGAATTGCAGCGTCGCGATTTCGCTGCGCCAGTGCAACGCCTGCCGCAGATCAATCGTAAGTGCGCTCCCGGCAAAGCGGATGACGCCGCCGCGCTTAGCGAGTTTCGCATGTGCTGAGAGAAATTGCCGCAGCGAAATGTCCTCGCCCAGGCTGAGACTTATGCCGCGCGGCTGCCGCCCGAGCTCGACGCCGAGAAGGGTAATGCACCATCCGTCGTGTAGCTTAACGAGCGCGGCGCGCCTATGTACTTCGGTTAACTGGCCGGCAAAGTCGTGTTCTGGCACGCCGGCGCCGGTAGCGAGCGCGGTGATCCGCATGGCTTTCGCTTTCAGGCGCTGGCGTAGGCCCGCGCCAGCGCTTCCTTGATCGAGTTGTTGACCACGGTCAGCGCCTCCTCGACGTTTCTCCGCAACGCATTTCTGGCGCCGGCGGCGTCGCGCGCGCCGATACGATCGAGGATCGCCAGGTGCTGTTCACAGGTATTGGCGACGCGATTGGGAAGCGCGAAATCCATAGTGCGGAACAAATACAGCCGCTCGTTGATGGCCCGCAACTGCCGCATCAGCGTTGCATTGTCGAGAAGGGCGGCCAAACTTTCGTGGAATTGCGCGTCAAGGTCCGCCAACTCATCCACGTCGGATTGCGGATTGCGGCGAACGTTCTCCCACGTCTCGATCATGGCGCGAAGCTTGTCCGCCGGCACACCGCGCGTCGCCAACGTCTCCACGGCGTAGAGTTCAAGCGCCATGCGAACTTCGTACATTTCCTGCACATCCTTCGCCTTCACCTGGCGCACGACGTAACCTTGATTTTCGGTCCGGCGCACGAAGCCGTTGGCGGCAAGGACGCGCAAGGCTTCGCGCACCGGGCTGCGGCTTACACCGAATTCCTTGCACAGGGCGTCTTCGGTCAAGCGATGATCGGGAGGATAGCGCCAAGTAATGATGCGCTCCTTGAGCGTCGCGATCAACGACGAGCTGAACGAGGGTAATTTTCTTGGCACGGGCGGTTTCGATGCAGCGGTGAGGGTAGATGGCTGTATCCCGCGGGACATCTAACTGCAAGTCGGGTTTGGACGACAAAGGGCCTCGCTGAGGCCGGATTGCTCGCCCGCTGCGCAGCGGCCACTGCGCCAAGCGTTGTTGAACCAAGTTCGGTCAAAACGGGCCTAGCTCGCCGTTCCAGCAACGACGAAAAGCGCCGGCTAGCGAACGAACGTCGGTCCGGGCCTGGAGCCGTGGTAGCGCGGATCGCCTTCGGGCCATGTCGACATGCAGGGCGGAAACTGGTTGCGGTATGGCCAGGAGCATCGCGCCTGGAACGACGTCCCCACCCAGGCGTTTGGCGCAGTTGGCGGGGATTGCACACGCTGGACGGCCGGTTGCTCGGCGGCATGCGCCGCCAATTGCAGCGGTAACCAGAGCGCTCCCATCGCAACCGCGGCGACCGCCGCATGACCGAGCCAGGTTATTGCGCGCATTCCCGTTTGCATGACTCTCTCCTTTACCACCCTCCTACGTCCAGCGCTTCGTATTTTAGAACCTAAAACGCACGCCGACTGTGGGATCGAAGTTATTGCGCGCCAAGTAGCCGTTCGACATTCCGGCATTCACCTGTGAGAACATCATGCCGAAATAAGCATCCCACTTCGGCCCGAAGCGCCAATCGACCACAGCGGAAACAGCGTCGAATGTACCGGCGCACTGCGAGTGTGCCGCGGCATTGGCGCAGCTCGCCGACGTGTAGTCATTTTGGATGTAATGGTAATAGGCCCCGATCACGTCCAGATCCTTTGTGACCGCATATTTTGCGCCAGTCCACATAACCTGCACGACTTTGTCACTGCAGGTTGTGCCCGACGCGCAGCCGGCTGAATAAGCAAGGTTTGTGACGGCCGTCATATTCGCGTAAGCGGTTCCCATCGGCAGGCCGCCGATGTTGGTGAAACCGGTGACGGTATTTACGGGATCGCTGGGCGGCGCCAACTGGTACCATTGGTAACCAGCATAGATCTGCAGCGGGCCGACGCGGTACTTTGAGAGCAACATTACGTTTTGATTGTTAGAAATTGTCGCGGTCAGCGTTTGCGGCAGATACGGCGCTAGCGGAAGTCCATTAGCGTTCGTGGGGCTGCCGGTAAGGGAAAGGTTCACCGCGTCCTTTTCCGATTTGTAGATTGCATCGAGTGAGAGCGCGCCGGTACCCCAACCGAAATCGTCGATCGGTACATCGCCGCCGATCTGGGCTTCGTAATCCCCGTTTGAACCGTTGCCTTCATTGTAGCCCCCGACTTGAGCGAGGGCGCCGAGGCGGATCGGGCCGATATTGAGGCGGTATTTGATGGCGGTAGTGATACGGCAGGTTTCGGTATCGCCGGCGCCGCAGTTCGAACTTGAAAATCCGAGAGCGGAGAAGGCGTACGAACCGCCCATCGGATCGTACGCCGCAATGGCATCGACGGTAAGCGCATTGACCCGTAAGACGGTGAGAGTTCCGAGCGTATCGGAATTAACGCCGACATATCCCAGCGAATTGTAGAGTTGGCCGGCGCGGCTCGAATCGTTGCTGGAACTTTGTAAGTCGAGCGGCACTCCCCTGTTGTCGGCAATCGACGCCGGGCCATTGGATAGTTGCAGCGAGTAGGGGTCGAAGCCGGCTTCGATCTGGCCGATGAACGTCCAACCAGGAGCGAACGGCTCGTCGACCAACACGCCAAGCGACGACGCACTCAGGGCGCTTGGCGCCGGCAACCACATCGGCGCGCGGTTCATTTTCTGAATACCGTAGGAGACGCCCGCTTGATATTGCGGGTTAAACGGCGCGCCATTGGTCTGATAACCGCCGCCGACGTCGATCGTGCCGTAAAACCTGACGCCGTACCAGCTCAGCGGGCAGTCCGTGAGAAAGAATGCGTAGACACTCGTGCAGGCTCCGGAGTCGGTGGGCAACGCTGCCGGCGGCGCCTTCGTCACGATGGGGTCATCGGCGAAGCTCGCGGTCGTCAGCAGCGACAGTGCGGAAAGGACTTCCGCAGCCAATAGAGCAATTCGTTTTTGCTTGTCGAGTAGCATTTGCCGCCCCATCCAATTGATAACACGATTCGATTGGAACTAAGTCTATAGAAATTGTCAATTAATTGGCGCGCAAAAGACGAAATCGACGCAAATGTTTCATCCAAGAGGCGCTGGCTGCTCGAAATGTGCCATTATCTATGGTATTTATAGAGTATGATTTCCCGATCCGGAATTTGAATGCTCACCGCCAAAGGAAAATACAGCCTCAAGGCACTCGCGCACCTGGCCAAACTAAAGCCGGAGGAAGTGACGCAAGCCGTCGACATCGCCGCAACGAACCAGATTCCCAAAAAATTTCTCGACGCAATTTTAGGCGAGCTGAGAAATGCCGGGTTCGTCTACAGCCGCAAGGGCCCAGCGGGCGGGTATCGGCTCGCCCGTGAGCCAAGTCAGATCAAAATCGGGCATGTCATAAGAGCGATTGATGGACCTCTCGCGCCCATTGCCTGCGCCAGCCGCACCGCCTATCGGCCGTGCGCTGATTGCAGAAGCGTTGACGCCTGCACCGTGCGGCTGACGATGGTCAAGGTGCGCGACGCCATGTCCGAAGTCCTCGACCGGATGACGTTAGCGGACATGATGGGCAACTCATTGCGCCGGCGGGGACTGCGCGCTCGATCCCGACCTGTGCGATAGGATCATTCCTTGGCTTACGCCGACGCCATGGCCGCGTGGGCGAAGCGGCCATCTGTGTTCAAGTGCAGGCCACATTCTTTGTGTTCGGCCTGTTCCCACCACCACCGGCCCGCCCGTTCCGGCTCGCCGGGTGCTACCGCGCGCGTGCAGGGCGCACAGCCGATGGACAGAAAGCCACGATCGTGCAGTGCGTTGTGAGGGACCTTATTTGCCTGGACGAATGCGTGCGTCTGTTCTCGCGTCCAGTCGAACAATGGATTTGCCTTGATCAACCGCCGTGTCGCGTCAAATGAGACCGGCGCTACTTGCGCCCGGTCATGCGACTGGTCGGCGCGCATACCGGTAATCCAGGCGGCGCTGTTCTTAAGCGCACGCGCAAGCGGCGCCACTTTGCGGATCGCGCAGCAATCAAGCCGTGCCTTCACTGAGGCGCGAAAGCCATTGGCGCCTTGGCGGGCGACCAGCGCCTCGACGTCGGCGTGATTGGGCGAAAATCCGTAAATTCGCGCCTCATAGCGCTTTTCCGTCGCTGTCCAGACGTCATGCGTCTCGGGAAAAAGTCTTCCAGTGTCGAGCGTGACCAGATCAATTGCCAGCATCTGCGAAAAAATCGCATGCGTGATTGCCTGATCTTCGAGACCAAAACTGGTAGTGAAGACAATTCGGCTTGGTAGATAGCTACGGAGGATGGCCACGCGCTCGAAGAGATCAAGCATGCGAAATTGCGCGGCTAATAAGGTCGCGCTTTCGCGCAGCTCCGCCTCAGCCGTGATATCCGTGACTTTCTGCGAGGCATGTTGGTCGGGAAGTGAGAAACGGGTGGCCCGGCGTAAGTCCAAAACTTCAGACATTTTCGAACAGTCCCCAGAAACTCACCTGCTCCCATCAAGTAGAATGAAAATTCAACGGCGCCAATGATCTACGAAAGAAAAGAAAATTGACACCGCAGCGCGCGAGCGCTGCAGATTTGCATTTCAATTTCCTCCTGAAAGCGAGAAAGCTGTGCGCGGTTGTTGGCCGGCAATTCGAGTCTTGAAAAATTCCGGACCGGAGACTGACCGTCAAAAAACGCAATCGCGGCAGAACCTCCGCGATGTTTTCGGCGCCGGGTAAGCGTGCGCGCTCGCAATTGGCGGAAACCGCCGGACGTCTTTCGCGGGATAAGAAAGGCCGGCTGGCCGGCGCAAGTTGGCTGGGGAACTAGGATTCGAACCTAGATTCTCGGAGTCAGAGTCCGATGTTCTACCGTTGAACTATTCCCCAAACGTCGCCGCAGCTCGAACAATAATGGGCGCTTGATCTAGGCCATCTTGCCCTACTTTCCAAGTCTTCGAAGAGGTTTGCGCCAGCAAGCCGCGCGCACAGGCTTTTGCCGTGAAGAGTATTCCGCGTCGCAAAGTTCTCGCTCGCCGTGCTAACGACTCCACGCTATACTGAGTATACACAGTATATATTCGTATGTACTTCTACTTATACCTTATAGATTCACCATTTTATCTCTCGATTATTTACTGACCAAAGTAATTCCAGTATGAAATTCTCCTCGGGGGACACGCTTGATGACGTCTGATCCGTTTACGGACCGCCTCGCCCGCGTGCGCGCTCGCTTCGCCAGCACGCTGACCGGCAAGATCGATGACACTCGCGCGTCGATCACCGGCTTGTCGGATGCGGCACCGGGAGGGGCGCAAAGCGTTGCCGAAGCGTATCGGCGCATTCACGGCATCGTCGGGGTCGGTCCCACGGTCGGCTTTCCGCAAAGCGGCGCCGCTGCCCATGAGGTTGAGCAGATTTTGCGTGCAGCACAGCAACGGCAGCGCGGCCTCACCGACGAGGAAATCGCGCAACTCAAAGCAAATCTCGAGCTTCTGCGCGATGTCGCGGGCCGCGAATTGCAATCCATTGGCTCCATCCAGGCAACAACAGGGTAACGGCTGTGTACAAGCGTGTTTGTTTTTTTGTCGTCTTCATCTTGTGGCTCGTTCCTAACGCCGGTTTTGCCCAGTCGTTGCCGGCGGCTCAACCGCAGCCGCTGGTAACCGCGCCACCGCCAGCGCTCGCGCCTGCCTCCATCCGGCCGCCGTCGCCGCAGCCGGTAGTCCATCGGCCGCAAACTCGGCTGGTGCACGCGGGAACGGCGCCGATCAGCGAGCCCGCGTCGCCGCCGGTGCCGCGGCCGCGATCACGCTCGCGGATATCGGTTTCATCGACGGCCTGCGCCTCGCCAATTTAGGTGGACATCGCGATTTGTTCGTGCCGTTGCCGCAGGAAGGCGAAGTCGCGGCAACGGGGCTCTTCCTCGTCATCGACGACATCAGCGCGTACGAGGCAAGGCGCAGTCTTGAAGTCCAGGTCAACGACCGTACCGTCAGCTCTATTGCGCTCGACGGTAAAACCCGCGACCGCACGATTCACATCGGTTTAGGCAAAGTGCGGCCGAAGGACGGCTACCTCAAAATCAACTTCCTTTATTCCGGTGCCGCCACACTCGATCGCTGTATCGACGTGCGCTATGTCGGTGACAGCGTCACCGTGCGCCCGGAAACCGCCATCGAGGTCGACGTCGGCCCGCTCGCCGAGCTCGACGTCGCCACGACCGCAGCCCTGATGCCGCGGGACGTCACCATCGTTACGCCTGGGCGGCGCGCCGCCGAAACCGAGATCGCGACGGCTGTGACGGTTGCCCGTTCGCTCATCGCCGGCGGACGCCGGGTAACGTTTCACCGCGGCTATGAGGGCCTAGCCGAATTGTCCAAGCGCGATGAATCCGGGCGCTGGACCCGCGGTCTCGTGCTGGTCGGGCCGGTCGCCGAGGTGGCGAGCGTCGCCGACGCGCCGCTGGCGCGCGTGGCGGGCGCGGTCCAGCCGCTCGGCACGCTGGCCGCAGTTCGCGTTGGCGGCTTGCCGGCGCTGCTCGTGTCCGACGGCGATGCGGTGCGCGCGGGGCGTTTGTTCGCGAGTCCGCTGCGAGCGGCGACGCGGAGCTTGGCGGCGGCATCAGTCGGCGACAGCGTACCGGCCGATCTGCCTGATGAGCGCGTGACCTTTGAGCAACTGGGAATTCCTCCGGCGCAGGTCGATGTTTATGGCCGCGCCGATCTGACGGCCGTGATCGATAGCCGTAAGCTTCCACCGGAAACGCGGCCGACGCGTCTGTTGCTCAATGTCATGGTTGCGCCCGACGCGGCCGGCGCCAAGGCCGTGGTCAGTGCTTTTGTCAATGAACGCCTCATGGGTAGCACCGTTGCCGCCATCGGCGAGGCCACTCATCTCGATATTGGTCTTCCAGACGGGCTTGTCAGCACCATCACCGACGTTCGCGTCGTGGTTCAGCGCGAGAGCGCGCAGGGCGATTGTCGCTTCGAGCCGCAAGGCTATCCCGCGCAAATCCTCGGCTCCTCCAGCGTGTTGCTGAGCGGCACCAGCGGCACCCCACACGATTTCTCCGACCTGCCGCCGCATTTCGTGCGCGGCGTCAAACTGTTGCTGCCAGCGGCCGGCGCCGACCGACCCGATCTCGTGCTCGGGTTGTTGTCCGAGGTCGTGCAGCAGCTGTCGTCTGACGCCGCGCCGCTGAGTGTCACTTTCACATCGGGCAGCGCGCCAACGCCCGGCAGCCCGTTCGTTGCCGTTAGCGAAGGAGAACCTGTCGGGTCCAATCCGCGGGTACACTTCGATCGCGGACGCGTGGTCGTCGCCGATCGTTCCGGCCGCACGCTGCTCGATGTCGGCGGCTTTACCGGCGGCGCCGTGGCGCAGGTCGTGCAGGCCGGCGATTATCCCGGCGTTTGGGTCAAGCCGCTCGCGGCTACCGGGGCAACGCCGACACCCAACGAGTTGCGCCTTGATCACGGCGACGTCGCCTTCATCGACGGCAACGGCGTGGCGCTCGCCATGTCGACTGAGCGCGATACCGTGGTGCGCGTCACTTATCCCGATCAGGTATCGTGGCTTAACGTGGCCGAACGCTTCCGCTCTTGGATCATCGCCGGGCTTTGGCTGTTGGCGACCGTCATTCTGCTGCTCATCGTGCAGCGGATGTTCCGCCGGCGGCCCGCGCGCGGCGGCGAATGATATGGCGCTGTCACCATCCGACCGCGCGCTGGGCGACCTTCTTGTCGGCCAGCGCGTCATCAGCCTAACGCAACTCGACGAAGCGGTCGCGCTTGCCGAGCGCTGGAACGTCCGCCTAGGCGATGCACTCTTGTCGCGGAACTGGATGGATCCGGGGCGGTTCTATGAAGCCTACGCGCAGAACTTCGATCTGCCATTCGTGGATATGATCCGCGACCCTCCCGAACGGGATTTGTTGCAAGCTGCCGACGCCGACACTTACACGCTGCAGCTGACCATGCCGTGGCGGCGCCGCGAAGGAAGCTTGCTGATCGCGACGGCGGAGCCCGGACCGGAAACGGTATTGTTCGCGCGCTCGCGCTGGGGCACCGCCGTCGAGTTCGTAGTGGTGTCGAAGTTCGACATCATCTTCGTGGTGCAGACGGCATTTGCCGATCCGCTGTCGCGGCGCGCTGTTTACGAATTGGCCGAGCTTGATCCAGGAATGTCGGCGCGCATCGTGCTTAGTCCTGCGCAAGTGCTGGCAGCCTACGGCGGCCTCAGCGCAGTTATGATTGGCCTCGCGCTCGCACCGATCGCTACCTTGATTGCGTTCAACATCGCCGTCAGCATTTTTTATCTGGGGAATTTCCTGTTCAAGGCCGTGCTCGTTTCGCTCGGCGGCGGCCGCTCGGTAGAAAACGATGACACCGTCGCCATCGAAGCCCGCGCGTTGCGCGAAGAGGAATTGCCGGTCTTTACCGTTCTGGTGCCGATGTTTCGCGAAGCGGCGATGCTGCCGCAGCTCGCTCAATCGCTGCGCGGCCTCGATTATCCGCTCGGCAAGCTCGACATCAAAATCGTGCTCGAGGCTGACGACCGCGAAACCATCGACGTCGCCCGCACCCTCGGTCTCGAGGGGGTATTCGAGCTCATCATCGTGCCGCAATCGCTGCCGCAGACCAAACCGAAGGCCTGCAACTTCGCACTGCGGTTTGCCCGCGGCGAATATCTGGTGATTTACGACGCCGAAGACCGGCCCGAGCCCGACCAATTGCGCAAAGTGGTCGCGACTTTTCGCCGTTCGTCGCCGAACACCGCCTGCCTGCAGTGCCGCCTCAACTACCACAATGCGAACGAGAACTGGCTCACGCGCATGTTCACGCTCGATTACACGCTGTGGTTCGACGTCGTGCTGCCGGGCCTCGAGCGCCTCGGCATGCCGATCCCGCTCGGCGGAAGCTCCAATCATTTTCGCACTGACATTTTGCGCGAGCTACGTGCCTGGGATCCATTCAACGTCACTGAGGATGCCGACCTCGGAATCCGTATCCGGCAGAAAGGCTACCGCGTGGGTGTCGTCGACTCCACGACTTACGAGGAGGCGAGTTGCCGCGTCGGCCAATGGATTCGCCAACGCTCGCGCTGGATGAAAGGCTACATGCAGACGCTCTTGGTGCATACGCGCCGTCCCTTACATCTTGTGCGCAAGGCGGGCCCGCTCGGCTTTCTCGGTTTTGTTTTTTTCATCGGCGGCACGGTATTGGCCGGGCTCCTTAATCCGCTCTTTTGGGCTTTCTATTGCGTCTGGGTCGTCACCCGCGCGGTGGACTTCGATATCCTGTTTCCGCAGGTTCTGTTGTTTGTTTGTTTATTCA
>Ga0335078_10004292_pt1 | contig 21154 bp, 14 predicted proteins | sample Lox_Sample_32_FD_206711 | JGI IMG/M metagenome (GOLD analysis project Ga0335078, IMG submission 206711) | Soil microbial communities from Loxahatchee National Wildlife Refuge, Florida, United States - Lox_Sample_3.2 | ecosystem: Environmental > Terrestrial > Soil > Wetlands | place: USA...
ATGCACACACCGCGCGAATACCACGGAACCGCCCTGCTGCTACCGGACGGAAGGGTCCTGGAATCCGGAATGGGCGCCGATTTCGGCAATGTGCCGAACGAAGAGAGCGCCGAGTTCTATTCCCCGCCCTATCTCTTCAAGGGGACCCGGCCAACGATCACATCCGCGCCGGCGCAGATCTCTTACGGACAGAATTTTACGGTCACCACTCCGGATGCCGCGAGCATCACGAGCGTGGTGCTGATCCGGACCGGCGCCGTGACGCACTTCTTCGATCAGAATGAGCGATTCATCCCGGTGGGCTTTACCCAAACCAGCGGCGGCCTCACCGTGACCGCCCCCGCCAACTCCAACCTGGCTCCTCCCGGCAACTACATGCTGTTCATCGTCAACAGCGCCGGCGTGCCGTCGGTTGCGCCATTTATGCAGATTCAGTAGGAGGTCTTGCGCGATGATGAAGCCATTCTTCGCGGCCCTGGTCCTAGCTTCATTGGCCGGGGCCGGCCATTCACAGGAATTCCGACTGGGGGCTCCGATATCTGATTTCACGCTCCACGATATGCAGAATCGGCCGGTGCATTATTCCGGGTTCAAGGGCCAGGTGACCGTGTTGATATTCTTCTCCACGCGTTGCCCTATATCTAATGCTTTCAATTATCGGAGGAACCAGCTGTACAAGGATTTCTCGGACCGCGTGAAATTTCTTATCGCGGATCCTAACATGAATGAGTCACTCGAGGAAATCCGCAATTATGCCCGTTCCGTCGAATTCGACTTTCCGGTTTACAGGGATGTCGATAACGTTGTGGCCGATCAATTCGGCGCGCAAAACACTACCGATGCATTCGTCGTCGATTCGGACCGGGTAGTCCGGTACCATGGCTATCTGGAGGATTCGCCTAACCCAACAAGAGCAAAGTACCAGGGACTTCGGTTGGCGATCGAGGCGGTGCTGGCCGGTAAGCCGGTGCCGATGCCGGTTACCAGGGCTCTTGGCTGCAGTATCCGGCGCGTTCACACCGATTAATCAACAGCCAAAATCTCGTAATAAGGTTCAAGTTTTTTCTCTAAAGCACGATTCGTCCGCTCTCTTGATCGATTCGTAACCTTCCGCGCTCATTGGCTCCAAAAGTGCAACGGGACCGCAGGCGCTCGCCCCCCGCCGCGCATACAGGAGCGTGTCGAATGAAAACCCGATCCCGGTACCAACTGATAGGCAACACAACAGGTCTTTTGGTAGTAATAGGCCTCTACCTGACTACTGCGGCCGCGACCGCCTTTGGCCAGTGCTCATCTCCCCCGAATCCAATCGTCGCTGAGAATTGTCTGACCGGCACACCGGAGAGCGTGTGGCAGGTCGATGGAATAGGTGACCCCACTATCCAGGGATTCGCGACCGACATCAGCGTCAATCAGGGCAGCACTATAAATTTCAAGATAAGCACGCCTGCCAGAGCCTATACAATTCAGATCTTCCGCATCGGGTATTACGGCGGGAACGGGGCGCGCCAGGTGGCAACGATTTCGCCTTCGGCCACTCTTCCGCAGACCCAGCCCGCATGTTTGACGGATACCACCACCAAGCTGTACGACTGCGGAAACTGGGCCGTGTCCGCGTCGTGGCAGGTTCCGGCAACTGCGACCTCCGGCGTTTACGTGGCCCTGCTGACGCGCACCGATACCGGCGGGCAGAGCCAGATCGTTTTCGTGGTGCGGAACGATTCCAGCCACTCCGCTATCTATTTTCAAACGTCGGATGAAAGCTGGCAGGCATACAACGCCTATGGCGGCAACAGCCTCTACGGTGGGGATGACACGTTCGACCTTCCCAACCGCGCTTACAAGGTCAGTTACAACCGTCCCTTTATCACGCGCGGATTCTCGCAAGAATCCGCCACATTCCTATTCGGCGCCGAATACCCCATGATTCGATGGCTGGAAGCGAATGGCTATGATGTAAGCTACTTTACCGGAGTGGATGCGGCCCGCAACGGCTCCCTGATCAATAATCATAAGATTTATCTTTCGGTTGGCCATGATGAATATGTATCCGGTCCGCAGCGCACGTCGGTGCAATCCGCGCTGAGCGCCGGTGTCAATTTGGCGTTTTTCAGCGGGAACGAGTGGTTCTGGAAAACGCGCTGGGAAAACAGCATTGACGGCACCAACACGGCTTATCGCACCCTGGTTTGTTACAAAGAGACGCTCGATATCAATTCGAATATCGGCGGCGGCATTCCCGATCCCCTCGATCCCCCGACCTGGACCGGAACCTGGCGCGATCCCAGAAACAGCCCGCCGGCTGATGGCGGCCGTCCTGAAAATGGTTTGACGGGAACGTTGTTCATGGTGAACGGACCCGGAGACGACAACCCCGGTACTTTATCCATCGTGGTCCCCGCCGCCGAGGGCCAGATGCGTTTCTGGCGGAATACCAACCCGGCCAAACTCGCCCCGGGCGGGAGCACAACGCTGCCAAGCGGCACGCTTGGGTATGAGTGGGATGCCGATATCGATAACGGTTCCCGGCCGGCGGGCTTAGTCCGTCTGTCAACGGCTGCGAATACGCTGACCACCGACTTTCTGTTGGATTACGGAGGGACGTACGGCGCCGGCACGGCTACCCACCACTTGACACTCTACCGTGCGTCCAGCGGCGCCCTGGTATTTGGAGCGGGAACCGTTCAATGGTCGTGGGGGCTTGATTCCGATCATGACAACCCGTTCAGCGATAACGCACCTGCAAGTACGGATATGCAGCAGGCGACGGTGAATCTGTTCGCCGATATGGGTGTTCAGCCCGGAACCCTGCAATCCGGCCTGCTCGCCGCAACGGCTTCCACCGATAGGACTCCACCGCATTCCACCATTACTTCTCCGGCATCCGGCGCGACCGTATACAGCGGCACCGCCACCACGATCGTGGGCACCGCGGTCGATTCCGGCGGCGGTGTTGTAGGCGGAGTGGAAGTCTCGACCGACGGAGGTGTTACGTGGCACCCGGCCAATGGCTTGGGGAATTGGACGTACACCTGGAACGTGTCCACACCCGGAACGTTCACCCTGATGAGCCGCGCGGTCGATGATAGCGGCAACATCGAGACCCCTTCAGCCGGCCCAAGCGTCACTGCGGCGGCTCACGACTGCCCCTGCGACGCCTGGACTTCGTCATCCACGCCGTCTCTGGTGGACAGCGGCGATGGCAGCGCCGTCGAACTCGGCGTGAAATTCCGGACCGACTACAACGGCTACATCAACGGCATCCGCTTCTACAAAGCCTCCGCAAATACGGGCACACATGTCGGCCACCTTTGGTCCGCGAGTGGCACTCTGCTGGGAAGTGTCACCTTCACCGGAGAGACCGGGTCCGGGTGGCAGCAGGCCAATTTCAGTTCACCGATTGCGGTAACCGCCAACACTGTTTATGTCGCATCGTACTCGGCGCCCGTAGGCCACTACTCGGCCGACGTCGACTTCTTCGCAATGTCCGGTCTCGACGTTCCCCCCGTGCACTTCCTGCAAAACGGTGTCAGCGGGCCCAACGGCGTTTATGCCGCCGTTGGAGCGTTCCCCAATCTCACGTACAGTTCGACCAATTATTGGGTGGATGTGGCGTTCTTCCCGTCTGGCTCCATGCCGGGAGCACCCCCGGCACTGGCAGTATCGCCGCTCAACCTGTCATTCTCCGCGTACGTAGGCCAGGCAAATCCGCCGGCGCAGATCGTGAACCTGTATAACCAGGGAAGCTCCGCACTCTCGTGGTCGGCGAGCAGCAACGCGTCCTGGTTGATCGTGGGCACGAGTTCAGGGTCGACGCCCGCTTCTCTTTCGATCTCCGTGAATCCGGGTTCGCTGGCAGCCGGGACTTACACCGGAACCGTAACCGTGACCGCGCCCGGAGGAGCCAACTCGCCCCAAGCAATCTCGGTAACGCTAACCGTCACCAACCTGCTCCTGGCTTCGAGCTTCGATTCCGGCAGTCTGGATGGCTGGGCGTATTCCCCTCTAGGCTTGGCAAATGGCTGGACCCTCACAGCACAAGGAATACAATATAACGGCGGCGGCGAAACGCAGCTCATCGCCGGGAACTCCGCCTGGTCGAATTATACGGTTCAAGCCAGCATCAAGCTGGCCACGCTCAGCAATTACCCGGGCGGCATCCGCGGGCGGCTGAATCCTTCGACCGGCGCCGGATATGCGGTCTGGCTCTACCCGCAGAGCGGATTGATCATCCTTTACCGAAATACCGCCTGGAACATCAATACCGGGCTGGTCCAACTCGGGCAGGCCTCCGCGTCCTTTGACAACGCGAATTTCCATACGGTGGCCCTATCGTTCAACGGCACGCAGATCCAGGTTTCGTACGACGGCAACACGCTGATTACGGTCACGGATTCGACGTATTCGAGTGGTGTAATCGCGCTCGATGTGCTCAACCAGGTAATCACATTCGACAATGTGCTGGTGACATCCGCGGCCGCGTCCCCGGCGGCTTCTCTCGTGCCTTCGCCCTCGACGCTGACCTTCAGCGGGACGTATCAAGGCCCCAACCCGGCGGCCCAGAATATCCAGCTGTCCACCAGCGGCACCGGCACCATCGTGTGGAGCGCGGTGAGCACGGCTTCGTGGCTGACAGTGTCTCCGACGACGGGATCGGGAGCAGCCACGCTCCAGGCCTCCGTGAATATGGCGCAATTGAGCGGGGGCACCTACAACGCGACGATCCGGATCGGTGCGTTTGGGGTCGGCAACAGTCCGCAGTCGATTCCAGTGTCTCTCACGGTGGTTGTGCCGCCGCCGGCGATCGTGCTCTCCCCCGCGTCCATGGATTTTGTGGCCGTAACCGGGAAACCCGCGCCAGCCACGCAAGCCCTGAACATCACCAATGGAGGGTTTGGGTCGTTCTCCTGGACCGCCGGCACCGACTCCTCATGGCTTACGGTCTCCGCAGGTAGCGGAAGCACTCCGGCCGCAGTCAACGTCGGGATCAATTCCACGGGGCTCGCTGCTGGTACTTACACGGGCCATGTGTCGATTTCTGCCACGGGAGTTCCGAATTCGCCGCAGTCGATTCCGGTGATGCTCTCGGTTGTGAATCAGGATTTCACCGAGACATTCACCGACCTGGGGACCGGGTGGGTTATCTCGCCGCTGGGACTCGGCAGCGGCTGGAGTGTCAAAAACGGCGTGTACTCCTTCAACGGAAGCGGGCTCAGCCTCTCGTGCGCCGGCAACACCAACTGGTCGGACTACAGTTTCGACACCAACGTCCAATTGTCGAATCTGAGCAACTGGCCAGGGGGAGTGCGTGGACGCGTCAATCCTTCGACCGGCGCCGGATATGCTGTGTGGCTGTACCCCGGCAGCGGGCTCGCGATTCTCTACCGCGTGTCGCAGTGGAGTGTCAACGGTTCCGGTTTGGCAACGCTCGCCCAGTCTGCGCTGACCTTTGACACGAATGCTCACGATCTGCAGATGATCTTTCAAGGCAGCCAGATCTCGGTCTATTGGGATGGAAGATTCCTGATGACCGCGTCGGACGCATCCTTCAGCAACGGATACGTGTGTATGGATGCCGACTCTCAGCCGATTTCTTACTCCAATGTCCGTGTGTCCGCCGTGCAGGCTCCCGCGGTGCTTTCTGCGTTGCCGACCACGGTGGTGTTTTCGGCCAGTCCGGGTTCGATGTCTCCGGCGCCGCAGACCATCAACGTCAGCGCGGGCGTCGCGGCTACCACCTGGGGCGTGAGCGTGGCTCCGGCCGCCTCGTGGCTCACCGTTACCACATCGGCGAGTCTTACGCCCGGCACGGTCACGCTGTCGGTGAATCCTACGGGCCTCGCTGAAGGCACCTACAGCACCAACGTCTCGATCTATGCGCCCGGAGCAAGCAGTTCGCCCGTGGTGATCCCGGTGACGTTCGGAGTCAAGACGGCGCTGTTGTCGGTGGCTCCGACGGCGTTGAACTTCTTCGCCGCCACTGGCTCGAATCCGGCCAACCAGACGATCACCGTTACCAACCTGGGCACCGGAACCCTCTCCTGGACCGCCTCCGCCGACTCCCCCTGGATTGGCCTCAGCACAAGCAGCGGAACGGCTCCCGGATCGATTTCCGTCTCCATAAACACCCAGGGACTCGCGACCGGGCAGTATAACGGCAATATTACGGTTGCATCGAACGATGTGGCCAACGGGCCGATCACGATTCCGGTCAATTTCCAGCTCGGTACTCAATTGTTCCTCGACACGTTCAGCTCGGCGAGCAATTGGACCATATCGCCGATGGGCAACGCGGCAGGCTGGTCGGTAGCTAACGGATTCTACACGTACAGCGGTTCCGGCGCCTCGCAGTCGTGGGCAGGAAGCGACTCCTGGACCAATTACACCGTATCGACCGACTTCCAATTGAGCTCTCTCCAGGACTATCCTGGAGGGCTCCGCGGGAGAGTGAATACTACCACCGGCTCCGGCTATGGTGTTTGGATTTATCCGGCGGAGGGGGTGGTGAAGCTGTACAGCATTGGCCAATGGAACATCGATGCCAGCAACACCTTGCTCGCTCAAGCCGGGTCCATCAGTTTCGATACGGCGCACACGCATAATCTTCGCCTGAGCTTCAACGGCTCGACGATCAACGTGTACTACGATCAGGCTCTGGTGATCACTGTGACGGACTCGACGTATACGCAGGGTGCCATTGCACTTGACGGCTCCAGCCAGCCGATTTCGTTTGCCAACGTGGGGGTGATCGGTTTCTAGGCCGGTTTCCCCCGGCCCCCGTTTCTCTACGGTGTTTCCTGGACCTGCTTCTGGCCAATTATTTGGACAGAATGCAAAATCTCCGATATCCGTGCTCGAAGCAGGCCAGGAATTCGCGTTTAAATCTTTAGAAATCAATTATCTAGAGGCTTGGCCGCGCTCGTGCTAGATCTCAGGTTGGCTAACTGGATCCACTACCGAAAGCCAATATGAATACGACCTCATCTTCATTAGTTCGGCCAGAATTTTTACCCCTATCGATCCTTCGTGCGATTTGGAAGCATAAGACCTTAACGATCATAGTGACCCTGATTGTTGCGTGCGGCGGAACATTTGTGGCCTACCGCCTGCCTGCCGTATATAAAGCCGACGCCCTGGTGCTGGTCGACCCGCAGAAAATCCCGGAAAGGTTCGTCGCATCAACTGTAAACCTCGACGCCCAGGATCGCTTGGCGACCATCAGCCAGGAAATCATGAGTGCCACTCAACTGCAGAACATCATCAATGAGTTCGGCCTTTACGCCAAGGAGCGCAAGCTGTACACCCAGGAAGAGATCATCGAAATGATGCGGAAGCAGATCGAGGTAAATCTCGAAAAAGGGGTGGGTGGAAACCGGCCTGGCGCTTTCCGCGTTTCCTTCGAGGGCCCAAACCCTCAGGTGGTCGCGGCCGTGGTGAACCGGATTACCAGTCTGTATATCGATGAAAACGCCCGCTCCCGCGAAGTACGTGCGGTCGGCACTTCCACCTTTATTGACAATGAGCTTCGCGCCGCTAAGGAGAACCTGGAGAAGCAGGAAGCCGCCCTGAGCCGCTACAAGATCGAGCACAGCGGCGAGCTGCCGGAGCAGGAGAACTCGCTGGTTGCGCTGACTACACAATTGCAAATCGAGTTGCAGGGCAATCAGGACGCGGTTAATCGCGTGCAGCAGGAGAGAACATACCTGCAGGATTCGCTCCGGGCTGCCGAATCGACAGAAGCAGCCTTAAGGCCGCGACCTCCCGTGCCTTCCAAGGCCCTTGCTCCCGAAAACACGGCGGGAGAAATCGTGCCGCCGGCACAATCCGTCTATCGGAAAGAATACGACGATCTTCAAACAGAGTTGCTCAGTCTGCGGCTGAAGTACAGCGAGAAGCACCCTGATATCATCCGCGTTCGAGCCAGACTGGCCGCTGTCGAGCGGCTGTTGCGCGAGGATGAGGAGAGACTGCGCCAGCAGACCCTGCAGGCTCAGCGGAACAACGTGGAGAAGCCGACGCCCACTCCGGTGCCCACGGTCGCATCCGATGACCCTCTCGCCGCGCAAAGGGTACAAATAGCCGAGCGCATCAAATCCGTCAAGGCGCAACTGGCTTCCACGGAGCGGGAACTGCAGACCCGGATGGCGGAGCGCGACAAGATCGTGAAAGATCTCGCTTCCTATCAAAAGCGGATCGAGAGCCTGCCGATCAGAGAACAGGAGATGGCCTCGCTCACGCGCGATTATGAATTCTCCCGAACTTACTACAGTTCGCTTTTCGCCAAGAAGACCGACGCTGCCATGGCTACCGATCTTGAGAAGCGTCAGAAGGCCGAGACCTTTCAGATTCTCGACCCGGCCAAGCCGCCTTCGAGGCCTTCCAAACCTAAACGGCGCGTGCTTGCAGCGATTAGTGGCGTCCTGGGACTTGCGCTCGGACTGGCAACTGCTCTCGCTGTGGAGTTCAAACGCGGCGTTCTGTTGGGTGAATGGGAGCTGCCTTCCGGCGTGACTATCCTCGGACGGGTTCCGCGCATTGTGCCCGCGGTCGCTTTTCACTCATCCGATACCGAAACGCGTGGTACCAGGGAACGTGCCGCCGTAAAGCCAAACCTCGCGACGCTATACTCCACCGCGGGTTTATTACTGGGATTGATGGCGGCGGCGATCTATTTGTTTGTGACACATCGGCTCTAGCATGTATAACGAGTTCTTCGGCCTGAACAAGGCTCCCTTCAACCTGACACCGGATCCGGCGCTCATCTACATGCCGCCACGGCATCGTGAAGCTCTGGCTGGGCTCGCCTACGCCATCCTGAACCGCAAAGGATTCGCGGTGCTGATCGGGGATGCCGGGACCGGTAAGACGACCCTCATGGGCCGGGCATTGCAGTATCTCCAGATGTCCCGCCTGCATTCAAGCGTCATCTTGAATCCCACGCTTACCGCCAGCGAATTCCTGGAGATGATCCTGCTCAATTTCGGGATCACGGACATCCCCGCGACCAAGCCGCAGCGGCTGTTGCGCCTGCACGAGATGCTTTTGCGGGATCGTTCGGAAAACCGGGTGGCGGCGCTGGTCATCGACGAAGCCCACAAGCTCTCCCCGGAATTGCTCGAGGAGGTTCGACTTTTGAGCAATTTTGAATTGTCCGACCAGAAGCTGCTGCAGATTCTCCTGATCGGCCAGGAGCAACTGGGTGACATATTGAACGAAGACCACCTGCGACAGCTCAAACAACGCATCGCGGTCCGGCTTTACATAGCCCCCCTGGCGAACAGCGATGTCGAGCAGTACATCCGCTATCGCTGGACCAAGTGCGGCGGGTCGTCGACGTTGCCGTTCTCCGCGGGCGCGATTGAGGCCGTCGCGACATGGTCCCAGGGCATTCCCCGGCTCATCAATTCCATCTGCGACAACGCCCTGGTGACGGCATTCGCCGCGGAACGGAAAGCCATAGGAGCGGACGACATCCTGACGATTGCCAAGGATCTGGACTTGTCGCGAACCCGGCCGCATCCGGGGCCGGCTCAGAGCGGCGCCACTCCCGCTCCCGCCCCGGCAGCCAAAGCGCCGGCTGCGGCTCCGAAAGCCGCGGCTCCCAAAGTAGACATGAGGTCAATCCGTTCGTTCAAATCGGAAAGCGCTTCCGCCGTCAAACCATCGTTAGTAACACGAATCGGCAGGAAACTAGGCATTGGCAAGCTGGATCGCGAATATGAGTAAACTGTTCGAAGCCCTGAGCAAGGGACAAGACCTCCTTCCCAACGGGGAACTGAATTCGCTGGTGGACGGCCAGGTGGATAAAACAACGCCGCCGGCGCCGGCGATTTCTCTTTTCGATGAGGAGGAGATTGCCACCGCACCCATCGCGCAGTCGCACCACTTTCAGGGTGCGATCGGCTCGGCGCGCGTGGTCACCTTGCAGGTCGCTCCCCTGGCGCCGATTCTGCCGTTCGATGGAACTCATTCGGGGGCGGGCGAACAATATCGTATGCTGCGGACCAGGATCAGCCAGAATCCCAAATCGCCGCAGGTGATTGCCATCACCAGCTCCGGTCCTAACGACGGGAAAAGCGTCACCGCAGTCAACCTGGCCGGCGCACTCGCGCTGAAAGGCGAACAGCGCGTGCTCTTGATCGACGGGGACTTCAGACGGTCGACGATTGCAGACCAGTTGGGCCTGAACCCCACTCCCGGGCTCGCGGAGATCCTGACCGGCCAGACCACGCTTCATGAAGCGCTGATTCAAGCCCAGCAAATCGCGCCGCTTTTCATACTCCCGGCGGGAGAACCCTCGGGCAACCCGGTCGAGCTACTTGACTGCTCGCTTTGGCGCGAATTCCTCGAATATTGCCGCGCGGAGTTCAAGTACATAATCATCGATAGTCCGCCGCTCGGCGTCGTTGCCGACTACGACCTGATCCAGGCTTCCTGTGACGGGGCCATCCTGGTCGTGCGGCCGGACCATACAGATCGGCAGCTCACGCTAAAGGCGCTGACGACGATACCCAAGGACAAGTTCATAGGCGTGGTCTTGAACTGCGTGGAACCCTGGTTCCTTCACAGGCAACGCACATATCCCGGATACTACCACTATCCGGCCAGAACGTCGCAATCCGCCTGATTCGTTCCATGCAAGAGCACGATCCTCTATTGCCGCAATCTACTTGTATGCCGCTGGTGAGTGTCATCATTCCGTCGTTTAATTGCGCCGGGTACCTGCCCGGCGCCATCGAATCGGTGCTGGCCCAGACGATGCAGGAATTCGAGATCATCGTGGTGGATGACGGGTCCACGGATAATACCAGCAGCGTGATGGAACCCTACCTGGCGGATCCGCGGATTCGCTGCATCCATCAGTCGAATCGCGGGCTTCCGGGTGCCCGCAATAGCGGTGCACTGGCGGCCGGCGCTCCCTACCTGGCCTTCCTGGACGCGGATGATGGCTTGGACGCCAAGGCGTTGGAAACCATGTGGGGCGCGCTTTCGCGATCGAAGGCAGCCTGGTGCGTGATCGACCTGCTCAAGGTATTCCGATCCGGCTCCCAGATCCAGAAGACGCAGGTACCGGAAGGTGATCTCTTTTACGGCATCCTGCGGGACGATTTTATCCGCCGCGGAATGTTCCTTCGGCGCGACGAATTCATGGCCGTGGGCATGTATGACGCAGAGATGCGCAATCGCGAGGACTGGGATCTCAACATCAGGATGTTGGAGGCCGGAAAGCAGTTCGTATACATTCCCGAGCCTCTCTATCACTACAGTTGGCGCGAAGGCAGCATCACCACCGGGAACATTCCCAAGGTCCTTTTTTACACCCAGATGCTGCTTCGCAAACATCACAAGCGCCTGGCTGATGCGGGAGACCGGCAGGCCGCGCGAATTTACGCGGAGCAGCTCTGGCAGATGGCCCGGAATTACGGCTATAGAACTCGAAATCTGGGGAAGGCGCTTCGCTGTATCGCCGAGAGCCTTGCCTATGATCTGAGTATCCGCCGCCTGGTTCATCCGGTGATTCATCATTTTGGGCGCATCGTGACGAGTTGAGACGTATTCGAGGGGAATTCACACGAAATGGACAACATCCAAAACGCGACGTCGACGCAAGCGGAAAAGCGCGGCTTATTTCGAGAGCTGTATCAATACCGCGACCTTCTGCTGATGGTCACCTGGCGCGATATCAAGATCCGCTACAAGCAATCGCTCATGGGTTTTCTCTGGGCGCTGTTGATGCCGGTGCTGGTGGTGGGCGCGGGAGTGATCGCAATGATCGCGTTTTCGCGCGTCTCGGGCCATGGATTCGATAAGGCGGCGATCTTCTCGGTGGCCGTCAGGTCGGTTTCCTGGGCTTTCTTCGCGGCGGGTGTACGCTTTGGAACCAACAGCCTGATCATGAACAAGGAATTGGTTACAAAGATCTATTTCCCCCGCGAGATCCTGCCGCTGGCCTCGGTGCTGGCGAGCTTCGTCGATTTCGCCGTCGCCATAGCCGTGCTGGTGATTGTCCTCAGCATTGTCAAGATAGGCGTGACGATTCATCTCCTGTGGGTTCCGGTTCTCATCCTGCTGCTGACCAGCATCACCATGGGCGTCTCCATCCTGCTTTCCTGCGCGAATCTGTTCTTCCGCGATGTCAAATACCTGGTGGAAATACTCTTGACATACGGGATTTTCTTTACGCCGGTGCTGTATTCGGCGAAGAGCCTCGGAAAGATGGGGACGTTGATGCTGGTGAATCCTATCGGCCCGATCCTCGAAGGACTCAGCTCGGTGGTAATTCAGCATCAGGCACCCGATTTGAAGTGGCTGGCGAACTCTGCGGCGTGGGCGATCTTGGGCTTCGCTCTATTCTGGAAGATTTTTGAGAAGGCAGAGTCTTCTTTTGCGGAGAGGATATAGGAACGCAAATGGCGGGTACAATCTACGTTGACGGTGTTTGGAAGAAGTTCGCCAGAGGCGAGAACTTCGATTCTCTTCGCGACCTGATCCCCGGGCTGGCAAAACGGCTGCTGTCCAGGCCCGTAAGCCAGGAGCTCCGCAAAAAGGAATTCTGGGCGCTGCAGGATGTCTCCTTCAGCGTGAAGCCCGGCGAGGCGCTGGCGATCATTGGACCGAATGGCTCCGGCAAGAGCACGATGTTGAAGCTCCTGAGCCGTATCCTGAAACCCAACAAAGGATCGATATCGGTCACCGGCCGCCTCGGCGCCCTCATTGAATTGGGAGCCGGTTTCCATCCGGATTTGACCGGGCGTGAAAACATCTATCTGAACGGCACGATTCTCGGAATGAAACGGGCCGAAATCGACAGGAAATTCGATGAGATCGTCGATTTCTCGGGGCTTTCCGCCTTTCTCGATATGCCCGTGAAGCGCTATTCCTCGGGAATGTATGCGCGGTTGGGATTCTCTGTCGCGGTTCACGTGGATCCGGACGTCCTCCTGGTCGACGAAGTTCTCAGCGTCGGAGACTATCATTTCCAGGAGCAGTGCTTCCGCAAAATGCAGCAGTTCTGCCGCCAGGGAACCACGCTGGTTTTTGTTTCCCACAATCTTACGGCCGTCAGCACGCTCTGCACCGCGGCCCTGGTTCTGAAATCCGGAACCCCGGTTTTTCGCGGCGACATCTCCGGCGCGATACAGAAGTATCACTCGTTCTACGAGGCGGACCTGAAGAGCCGGCATCTCGAAATCGTGGATTCCCGGCTGATGGTCAACGGGGGATCCGATGCCAACGTGATCGAACCTGGCGCTCGCGTTGTTTTCGAAGTCGAGGTGAAAGCCCTCGCGGAGATTCGCGACGCGCATCCAGGCGTCCAGGTGCATACGCCCGACGGCCAATGCCTCTTTGCCACCGCCGCCAGCCGTCTGACAAAAGACCGGCTGAACTTATTGCCCGGCCAAAGCGCCACCCTGGTTTTCAGCTTCGATATGAACCTGCAGGGCGGCGTCTTTCTGCTGGGCTTTACGGTTTCGCCAGAAATTGAAACGCCGGGTGAATGGCTCTATTACAACCCGCGGCTGAAGCGGCTGGTATTAACGGAAGACCGGCGCTGCGCCGGCGTGTTGCATCTGAATCCGAGCCTGGACATCGTCAGCCAGCCGGGCGTGATCGATCCCAGAAGTTGCCAGGAAGTCTCCTTGTAGAACTGCTATGAACCCACACGTAAGCTTCGTCGTTCCCTGCTACCGGCTCGCGCATCTGCTCCCGCAATGCATCGAGTCGATACTGGCGCAGACCTACAGCAATTTCGAGATTTTGGTCATGGATGACTGTTCGCCGGATAACACGGCGGAGGTTGTATCTTCATTCCGGGATTCGCGAATCCGCTACATCCGCAATGAAACCAACCTGAAACACCTGCGCAACTACAACAAGGGGATCACGCTTTCCAAGGGAGAATACATCTGGTTGATCTCGGCCGACGATTGCCTGCGGCGCCCATACGTCCTGCAGCGGTATGTCGAGCTGATGGACGCGCACCCGAACGTGGGATATGCGTTCTGTTCCGCCGTCGGGCTGCTCAACGGCCAGGAGACCGGCGTTCTGGATTACTCCATCCATGGCGACCGCAACGCCATCTTTGACGGACACCGTTTTCTCGAGAAACTGGTTCACGCCAACACCATCGTCGCCGCGTCCGGATTGGTCCGGAAAGAATGTTATGAGAAGGCCGGGCTATTTCCAATCGATATGCCTTGGGGCGGAGACTGGTATCTCTGGTGCGCCTTTGCCTTCCATTCTGACGTCGCCTATTTCGCCGAGCCCATGGTGTGCTACCGGCGCCACGAAATGAGCATGACGAATACGCTGATGGAAGACGACATCGGCGCCTGCTATTCCGACGACATCAAGATCCCCTGGATCCTCAAGGCCATCGCCTGTCGGACGCCGGGTTGTCGCCGGGTGGCAAGAGAGTGCCTGCGGTCCATCGCCAACGAGTATGCCCACCGGATTTCCGGCAAGCAGTATAAGCAGGCAAGACGCCGCATTGGAATGCCGCTCAGCGAGTTTGAGGCGTCGCTCAACGCAAGCCCGGCCGCGCCGCCTGAAAGGAAATGGTTGCGGGCCCGCGTCTACAGCAGGCTCGGCGACCTGGAATACGGCCAGGGGCAGTTTCGCAAAGCGCGTGAATGGTATTCTCGCTGCTTGGGAAGCGACCCGCTCATGCCCAAAGTCTGGGCAAAATGGCTGCTGATGTCGTGCGGCCGCGCCGGCGCCGGACTCAGGAACCGCCTGGCTCGCGACCCGCTATAGGAATCGCCAGCTTCGCTCTTACTGTCCTGTGCGGCAGGCTTGCCCGAGGGAAGCGTTGATCACACGCTGAACGTCAGACACGGTACAGACACCCGCCTGTGTCAACGCGGCCGAACTGCAGGGAGTGGTGCCGATCGCCTGGCTGATCGCGATATCGACATCGGCGCTGTTCACAACTCCGTCGCCGTTCAGATCGCACGGAGATGAGCCCTGGGTTTGACCGGCTGAACCAAAGTTGTCATAGAACAGCGTGTTGCCGCCCGTGGAATTAGGCGCCGTGCAACTGCCCCCGTCACATATTTGAACGTACTGAACCGTCATGACCTGTGGAAAACTACTCGGTGGGCCATTTGGACTGACACGATTCTCAATGATCAAGAACATGGGCGTAGTTGGCACCAAGTCCGTGGCCGAACCGCCTGATGCTCCATCCACAGCCCAGTTAATCGAAGATGTGGACCAAGTCAGATGGTACAAATGGAAGTTCTGCGTCGCATCGGAGACGTTCTGGCCGCTATGGTTGCTGCTGCCGTTATTCATGAAAATGTGCTCGGAATTGAATGTATATCCGCCCGACTCGGTCATTTCGGCGATATCGATTTCAGCCGAATCACTTGAATTGGAGGACCAATTGCAATTACCGATATTATCCCAGGTTTCATTTACAACTGGATACTGGCAGCCCGTCGAACTCGGGGTGTCACCGTTTCCGCCAAGTAGCCAGATGGCGGGCCATCCGCGCCCCATTTTCGCCTTGACCTCGATTGTCAATTGGCCCGTGGTAGTCTGAGAGGGAGCATAGGCCAAGCTCTTCCACGCCATTGAACCTGTCAAATACTGCTGGGTGGTAGTCGAAATATCCGACGATCCACATTGATACGTTCCTTTAGTCATGGTAATCGTCGCTGCGCTGGGAGCAAATGTAACTTGCCCGGACGAGTAGCATCCTTTGTCGCCGCTGCTGAGATCCGCCGAGTGGTTCAGCAAGGCCCAAGAACCATCCACGGCCGCGCCGGCGCCCGATTTGGCGACCTGCGCGGTGCTCTGGATTGCGGGACTGCACACCGCTCCGCTACCGGGGTTTGTACATGCCTGGGCATTTATCTTAAAGGGGGCGATCAGCAGGAACAGCGCGATGTATTTGAACATATGCCACACCACGGAATAGAAATCCAATTCGATCGTTCTGCCATAACGTTAACAGCAACAGTACCCAAAGGCAACCCTGAAAAAAGTGAGCGCCGGCAAATCTGTCCTAAGGTATACGCCAAGCCAACCCGTTGCCCGAATCCTAGGAGTAATCGCACGGCAAACAAGTCCGGGTTTGATACTCGCGAGAGCCGCCGTTGTGCAAATTCGCAATTGACCGGAAGAGGCGCAAGCCGTCTCCGTATGTACGTTACAATCATAAGCTTATGAAAAGAATCGTTTTCATCTTTGGTACCCGGCCGGAGGCCATAAAACTCTGCCCGGTGATCGGTCATATGAGGCTAGCGGCGAACATCGCTGCCGACACCCGTGGGTCGACGACCGATTGCGATGGGTTTGAAGTGAGGGTGTGGGTCACCGCCCAGCATCGCGCCATGCTCGACCAAGTCTTGGAGTGCTTCGACGTCCGTCCGGATCACGACCTGGATCTTATGACACCTGGTCAGACGCTGGCGCAAATTACATCTCGGGTTATTGCTGCACTTGACCCGTTGTTTGAGACGGAAAAACCGGACATGGTTTTCGTGCAGGGTGACACGACCACTACTATGGCCGGAGCCATGGCCGCGTTTTACAGACGCATCCCCGTCGCACATGTGGAAGCCGGGCTGCGCACGGGCGACCTCGCCCAACCCTTCCCGGAAGAAATGAACCGGGTCATCACGGGACGCCTGGCAACATTGCACTTTGCGCCAACGGCCGGAGCGCGTAGCAACTTGCTTTCCGAGGGCGTTCCCGATGAACGCATTGCCGTGACAGGCAACTCCGGCATCGACGCGATACTGCACATCACACGCGCTCTCGAAGAAAGACGGCTGCCATCGCGCGATTGGAGCTGGTTGGATAAGAACAAGAAGCTGATCGTTGTTACGGCTCACCGGCGGGAGAGCTTTGGTCACGGGTTCGAGAGTATCTGCCGGGCTTTGGCCAAATTAGCGGAGCGCACTGACGTTCAGATCGTCTATCCAGTCCATCGGAATCCTAATGTGCTGGATCCGGTCACGCGACTGCTCGATCAACGGCCGAATATCTTCCTATTGGAACCACTTGATTATGTGTCCTTTGTGGATCTTATGCGGCATGGCTATGTCCTTGTTACAGATTCGGGCGGCATCCAGGAGGAAGCGCCCTCACTCGGCAAGCCGGTACTGGTAATGCGCGAGCGAACCGAAAGGCCAGAAGCGGTTGTGGCTGGCACGGCAAGGCTGGTGGGAACGGATCCGCAGAAGATCGTTCGCGAAACGGCCCTGCTTCTTGACGACGAGCAGGAATATGGCATGAGGTCTCGTATTCACAATCCATACGGCGATGGCCACGCCAGCGAACGCATCGTGCATGCGACCGCGGCCTATTTTCAGCTCAGGCAGTGCGTTCAAAACCAATAACAGACAGAGAACCGAGACAATAGCTTCGGTGGGCAAGGAACTCGGTCCTGGAGCATCCTGAGTTTTCAAATCGCGCGAAGTCCTCGGCGATGGAACTCGCGAATTTTCTCACGGTCTGGAAACGTGAAATAACTCCCCTTCTCAGCGGGCATCGGGACCGCCTCTACCGCGCCCGTCTCGAGCCCGCGCAATACTCGGCCCAGGCAATGCGCCGCACGTTCCTTAGACTGGCGAATCAGCGCGTCCAGTGTATCGGACAAATTGATTTCCATCTCGTCTTGAAAGAGGATTCCTCCGTTGTCGATTCTCTCAGTCATGTAATGGATCGTCAGCCCGAGGCTTTTTTCGCCATGAAACATCTGCCAAAACGTGGGCATCATTCCTTTGTAACGAGGAAGTGGTGCGTTGTGGAGATTAATGCAGCCCTTAGGAGGGGCTTCCAAGAGAGCGCTTTTCAGAATGTAAGGACAGGCAACGGATATGAGGAGATCGGCTCCTCGTTCCTTTACGTCGCGTACGAACTGATCCGAATTCGGGTTGTCGGTTCGAGCGCACGCGACTTGATAGCTGCGGCACAGTTGCCTGATCGAATGATATCGGGGAGCATTGCGATCCCGTGGGAAACGGCTCATAACCAGGGACATCGCATGCCGCGCGGCCAAGCGTGCAAAGCCCGTGGTTCCGTATAGCAAAATAAGATCTCCAATCAATCTTCGCCTTCCACGCCTACCCATCAGGCGACAACATGACACTTGGACCACTTCGAACTCCGAGGAATAGCGCCGAAAGAACTCTTCGAAGAACGGCAGCACGTAAAAGTCTTCTTCCGTGATGAATTCGATTCTCATGAATCTCTACCAATGCTGGTCGATTCGACCGGCGTGCTGGGGATCGCTCCCTGCGGCAATTCTGTCTCACGGCGAACTGTCTCCCACGTGGCATAGCGATGTCCACGAAGCACTTCGATAAGACCCACCGCCGCAGCAGCGTTCAACGTACAAAAAAAGAGCGGCAATCCCAGCACCTTCCAACTCCGGTGAAAGGGGATAACCACAGACACGGCCGCAAATGCATAGAACAGCAACTGCAGGCCAAGGAAGATCCGAAGCAAGGGCTGCCGAATAAGGACTGCGGTTCCGATGAAGAGCGAGACCAGGAAAAGGGGGACCAGCCACCGCATGACCTTGTGCGAAAAAAGTTGAAACGCAACCCATGGCCGTTTACGTGGATTCAACAACTCAGGCACGCTCAAGATACCACGCATGCCGCGGGTTGCCACGCGGACGCGCATCCGAAACTCCTGCTTCGTCGAAACGGTAGTGTCCTCGAAAGCCAGGGCGGCCGGTTCGAATGCAACCCGGTAGCCCTTCTTAACGATGTGCAGTGGCTCAACCAGGTCGCTGCACGCCTCGTCTGGCAGCGGTGTGTAGCAACTCCGTCGCACGGAGTAAATACAGCCCGAGCACCCGGTCAAAGTCCCGATTCGGCTTTGCATCAACTTGATCAGATTCTCGTAATTCCAGAAAGCTACTGAACCTAACCCCGTTGGAGAAACGCCATCGGCATCGAAGTACTTGTAGCGGCCACTCACTGCGCCAACTTTCGGATCTTCGTAGTGGGCCGCCAAACGGGCGATACTGTCTCGGTGGTAAATCGCAGTTGCATCGGAAAAGACAACAATTTCGCCGTGGCATTCCAAAATGGCCTCGTTTTGAGCGCGCGTTTTACCGCGGCGACCTTCAACGCGCACCAGGCGGACGCGAGGATCTTCGAATTCTCGTACGCGGGCGTCGGTTCCGTCTGTCGAGCCGTCCGATGCGACGATGATTTCCAGCTTATCGGCAGGGTAATTCAAGGCAACAGTCTCGCTGAGCTTTCGGGTAATGCTCTTCTCTTCGTTGTACGCCGCAATGAGGATCGATACCGTCGGGCGGTAATCGTTCAGCGGCGGCCGCCGCCTCAGAACTGCAGATAGCAGAAACAGCAAGAGCGGGTAGCCGGCATATGCATAAAACAACAAAAAAACGGATAGGGCAACCATCCAAATCGCAAATTCACTCATATTCGTGCCGATCTCGACTCAAAAGAGAGTCGTACGACGCGACCAGTTTTTCGATCATGGCTTCAACCGTAAATTGGCTCTGCACGGTCTCAAGACTGTTACTACCCATCTTCGCGGCAACCCCCGGCTGTTCCAGAAGTTCCAGGATGGCCGCAGCGGCCGCCTCGTGATCCTCATTGTCGACCAAGTATCCATTGTGTCCATCCCTCACGGCCTCGGGATTGCCTCCCACACGCGTGGCGACGCATGGCAGGCGGGCCGCCATCCCCTCAAGCAAAGCGTTCGAGAGGCCTTCGCTGCGAGACAAGTTGCAGAATACGTCGCAGTGCGCCAGCAATCCGGGGACATCGGCGACGGGTCCGACAAAACGAACGTTCTGTTCGATGCCCAACCTGGTAGATAGCCGCATCAGGTCAGCGTAGCAGTCGTCCTCCAAGATGGACCCGGCGATTACGATCAAGGCGCGAGGGTGCTTACTGCAAACTACGGAGGCGGCTCGGATCAGAACGTCGTATCCCTTGACGTGGCGCACATTGCCAACAGCGACGATTACGTGCGACGCGCCTGCCAGATCAGGGGGTCTCCGACTCGCGGGCGAAGGAGCGCCCGGCCACGGGGCGAGCCTGACGCCGTTGTGCAGAGTTCGGACTCTCCGCGGATCGAGTCGGTCCGCCGAAATCGAAAACCGCCGGACCTCTTCGGAAACGGTCTGCACCTCGTCGAATATGCCGCGTAGCATCCGGTACAATGGCCAGTGCTTTCTACATCGCTGTATCCCCAGATCCCTCCGGCTGGAAATGAGGATCGGACAACCGCTCAGTTTTGCAACCAGACCACCCCAGAGATCAGCCGTTTCGAAAAAGGTATGCACGATGTCCACACGTCCATCACGAATGATCCGCCGAAGATGCAGAGCCGTCTTGAAGGCGTTAAGATCATATGTGCGGCGAAGGGGCAGAACGTGCACTGGGCACGAGAGACTGTCAAAGATCTGTGATCCGGGGTCGCTCCGGAAGGTCACAATCGAACATCGAAAGCGATCCTTAGGGAGGTTGTTCACGGTATGCACGAGTGCGGTTTCAGCACCGCCGACACGGCATAACTCATCAATGATAAAAAGGACGCGCACAGGACTGCTCGCCGTGGCCGCCCTGGTTGGCTTCGTCTCTCGAAGCGCCGCTATGTCAAGCATTCGAGGGACCTCCCTCGTTTGCCGACGACCGACGCGGACGCGGCCCGAACCAGACTGGCACGCCCGCCCCAATCAAATTCGCGCGTGACCCAAGCTCTTGCCTGCTCGCCAAGTTCAAGACGCAGCCTCGGTTGCTTAGCCAGAATCGCGATTTTTGCCGCGGTCGCGTCGACATCGTGCGGGTCACAGCGATAGCCCGTAAAGCCTTCTCTGATGGATTCCTCGGTCCCGCCGGAGCGCCCCCCAATGACCGGTTTCCCTGCGGCATTTGCTTCCAGAAAGACCATCCCAAATCCTTCGATATCGCCGTGCTCTTCGCAGTTCATCATCACGAAGATGTCGCAGGCCCGATAATAGTCGGGGAGATCCTCAGCCGGTACGTATCCCGCGAACTTTACGAGTTGCTCAATGCTGCACTCTCTTGCCAGCCGCCGCAGCGATTCCTCCTGGGGGCCGGTTCCGACAACCACATAGCAGAGATCCGGGATATCCGCGGCGAGCTTGGCCAAAGCCTTCATGACGACGGCATGGCCTTTACGAGGTACCAGA
>Ga0335078_10004293_pt1 | contig 21149 bp, 22 predicted proteins | sample Lox_Sample_32_FD_206711 | JGI IMG/M metagenome (GOLD analysis project Ga0335078, IMG submission 206711) | Soil microbial communities from Loxahatchee National Wildlife Refuge, Florida, United States - Lox_Sample_3.2 | ecosystem: Environmental > Terrestrial > Soil > Wetlands | place: USA...
TCCTTCTTCTCCCGCTTGCCTCATGTGGCAAGAAGGGCGGGCTCGAGCCGCCGGCAGGCGAGCCCAACACCTATCCGCGGTCCTATCCCAATGAGTGACGATCTGCCGGGCGCGCCCGATTTCGCCTATCGCGGCGGCATGCTGCTGGCCGAGGAGACGAGCCTCGTGGCGCTCGCCGGCGCGGTCGGGACGCCGTTCTATTGCTATTCCTCGGCCGGGATCGAGCGGCAATACCGGCGGCTTGCAGCCGCGTTCGCGGGCCTCGGTGCGGCGATCTACTATTCGGTGAAGGCCAATTCCAACTGCGCCGTGATCGCGACGCTCGCGCGGCTCGGCGCCGGCGCCGACGTCGTGTCAGAGGGCGAGTTCCGCCGCGCGCTCGCTGCGGGCATCCCGGGCGAGCGCGTCGTCTTCTCCGGCATCGGCAAGACCGAAGCCGAGCTGCGCTTCGCGCTCACGCACGGTGTGCGGCAGATCAACGTCGAATCCCTTCCCGAGCTCGAGCTCGTGAGCAAGGTTGCGGCCGCGCTCGGCACCACCGCGCCGGTCTCGATCCGCGTCAATCCCGACGTCGATGCGCTGACGCATGCAAAGATCACGACGGGCCTGCACGAGAACAAATTCGGAATTGACCTTGCGCACGTGCCCGCCGCGTTCGTGCGGATGCGCGCGCTGCCGGCGATCGCGCCCGCTGGGATCGCAGTTCATATCGGCTCTCAGCTCACCTCGCTGGCGCCCTTCGAAGCGGCGTTCGCCCGCGTCGCATCGCTGATCGCGGATCTGCGGCGCCAAAACTTCGCGGTCGAGCGGCTCGATCTCGGCGGCGGGCTCGGCATCCGCTACCGCGACGAGAATCCCCCCGCGATCGAGGACTATGCCGCGATGGTGCGGCGGATCACGGGGGGCATCGGTGTGCGCCTCGCCTTCGAGCCCGGCCGCCTCATCGTCGGCAATGCCGGCGTTCTGGTCGCGCGGGTCCTTTATGTGAAGGAGGGTGCCACGCGCCGCTTTGTCATTCTCGACGCGGCGATGAACGATCTGCTGCGGCCGGCGCTTTATGACGCCTGGCACGAGATCGTGCCGCTCGCGGCGCCAGCGCCGGGCGCCGCGCTGAGCCCGGCCGACGTGGTCGGGCCGGTGTGCGAGACCGGCGACAGTTTTGCCGTCGGACGCAACCTTCCGCCGCTTGCCGCGGGCGATCTTGTCGCGCTTTTGTCGGCCGGCGCCTATGGCGCGGCGATGAGTTCCTTGTACAATACCCGCCTGCCCGCGCCCGAGGTGATGGTGCGCGGGTGCGAATTCGCGGTGATCCGGCAGCGGCCGGGCTATGACGAGGTCCTGGCGCAGGACCGGATGCCTGGCTGGCTCGCCAATCGTTGATGGTGGTGCGAAGGACCATGGCTCACTCCGGACCCACGCCGGCCGCCGGCCCCCGCTTCGAGCGGCAGCTTGTGGCGGCGCGCCTCGCGCTCGCGTGGGAGCGGCTCTGGCCCGCGCTGTGGCCGGCGCTCGGCGTCGCCGGCACGTTCCTGGCGCTTGCCCTTTTCGACCTGCCGGCAAGACTGCCGGGGCTTTTGCACCTGGCGCTGCTCGCCGTGTTCGGCGGGCTTCTCGGCTTCGCCTTGTGGCATGGGTTCCGTCACCTCCGCCTGCCCGACCGCGCGGCGGCGCGCCGGCGGATCGAGGCCGCGAGCGGCCTCGCGCACCGACCCCTGGCGGCGCTCGAGGACCGGCTCCTGGGCGGCGCGAGCGATCCCGCCTCCCAGGCGCTGTGGCAGGCGCATCGCCAGCGCATGGAGGAAGCCTCCCGCGCGCTGCGCGTCGGCGCGCCCGAAGCCGGCTTGGTGCGGCGCGACCCGTACGCGCTCCGCATCGTTCTCATGCTGGCTCTGCTGATCGGCGCGATCGACGCGGGCGGCGATTGGAGCGACCGCATCCTGCGCAGCCTCAACCCAAGCCTCGAGGGCGGCGCCGCGGCCGCGGGCGTGGCGCTCGACATCTGGGTGACGCCGCCCGACTACACTGGCCTCCCGCCGATGTTCCTCCATCAGGACGCGACGCAGCAGCCGGTCGCGGTGCCGACCGGCAGTACGGTTCTGGCGCAAGTGCATGGTGGCGGCTCGCTGCCGCAACTGGCGCTCGACGACAAATCGCGGAGCTTCGCCAAGATCGACGATAGCAATTTCAAAGGTGCCGCCACCATCACCAGCGGCAAGCGCCTCGCCGTGACGCAAGGCGGGCGCACGCTTGGCGCCTGGCCGATCACCGTCATCCCCGACCTGCCGCCGACCGTCTCGTTCGCCAAGCCGCCACAACGCACCGAGCGCGGCGCGCTCCGCATCGAATACAAGGCCAACGACGATTATGGCGTCGAAGGCGTGCGCGCGATCATCCACCTGAAAGACAATCCTTCGGCGCCGCCCCTGGTCATCGACCTGCCGCTGCCGGGCCAGCATTTGAAGGAGGCGGCGGCCGCGAGCTATCACGATCTGACGCCGCATCCCTGGGCAGGATTGCCGGTCGAAATCCAGCTTCAGGCGGTCGATGCGATCGGCCAAACCGGCGACAGCGAGGCGATCGAGACCGTGCTGCCCGAGCGCGAGTTCCACAACCCGGTCGCCAAGGCGATCATCGAGGCGCGCAAGGAGCTTTCCGTCCATCCCGAGGATCAGCGCGAGGTGGCCGAGACCTTGTCCGACCTGTCGCTCCGGCCGGGGCTTTTCGGCGACGACATCGTTGTGTTCATGGCGCTGAGGACGGCGCAGGCTCGGCTGGTTCTCAACCACGACCCCGGCACGATCACGGCGGTGCAGCAACTTATGTGGGAGACCGCGCTCCGCATCGAAGACGGGCGCAGCACGACGAGCCAGAACGATCTGCGCCAGGCGATGCAGCGATTGCAGGATGCGCTGGCGCGCAACGCGCCTGACGCCGAGATCGACCGCCTGATGCGCGAGCTGCAAGAGGCGGTCAACCGCTATCTCCAGGCGCTCGCGCAGCAGATGCAGAATCAGCCGAACCAGCCGATGCAGCCGGTCGATCCCTCGCGCGTGCTCAGCATGCAGGATTTGCAACGCATGCTCGACCGCGCGCGCGACTTGGCGCAAACCGGTTCGCGCGATGCGGCGCGCCAGCTCCTCTCGCAACTCGAGCAAATCCTCGAGAATCTGCGGCTCGCCCGCCCGGGCGAGATGAACGGCGGCCAGAACCAGACGATGCGCCAGATGGACGAGATGATGCGCCGCCAGCAGCAGCTTCTCGACCGCAGCTTCCGCCGCTCGCAGCAGAGCCAGCAAGGGGGCGATGAAGGCCAGGACGACGCCAATCAGCAGGAGATGCTGCGCCAGATGCTGGGCGACATGATGCAGCAGCTCGGCGAACAGGGCGGCGACATCCCGGCGCCGATGGGGCGCGCCGACCGCGCCATGAAGAACGCGGTCGAGGCGCTCAGGAACGCCCAGCCCGGCCAAGCGATCGGGCCGCAGACCGAAGCGCTCGACGCGCTCCAGGAAGCCGCGCGCGCCATGCAGCAGCAAATGATGGGCAGGAACGGCCGGCCTGGCGAGGACGATCCTGGCGACAATCCCGGCCTCGACCAGGCGCGGCGCGATCCGTTCGGCCGCATGACTAACGAGAACGACAATGGCGGGCTCGACGATGGCGGCCTTATGCGCATGGGCAAGGTCAACGACACCGCGCTCGAGCGCGCCAAACGCATCCTCGAAGAGTTGCGCCAGCGCGCCGGCGACCGCGACCGCCCCGAGATCGAGCGCGACTACATCGACCGCCTGCTGAAGCAATTCTGAGCCGGGACGAGCCCAGCCACGGTGGATCGGTACTACGCTTCTTTCAGCGCGCCCTCGACCGCACCGCAGATTTCGGCGAGCGTGAACGGCTTCGCCAACACGCGATGCGCGAGCGCGTCGAGATTGTGCGCACGCTGGCGCTCCTCGGCATAGCCGCTGATGAGCAGGATCTTCATCGCCGGATGATCCTTCGCCGCTTTGAGGGCGAGCGCGATGCCGTCGAGCCCCGGCATGACGATGTCGCTGACGAGAAGTTCATAGCGATCGGCGCTCAGCGCCGCGACGGCGGCGAGCCCGTCGGGCACGCGCCGCACGTCGTGGCCAATGTGCGAAAGCGCCCGCACCACGAACTCGGCAACCGACGCCTCGTCCTCGGCGAGCAGGATTTTCGCCACCGCCTAGCTCCGGTCCGCGCCGGCGAAAGTCACGACGACGCCGGAGGCGGCCTCGGCCGGCTGGCTGATGGTGGTGCGGAACGGTACGCTCTCGCCGGGATTGAGGCGGCCGGCGGGCGGCGCGACGGTCAGGTCCTGAAGATCGCGCTCGCCCTTGTCGCGCAGGATCACGACGAGCTTCGGCACGGCGCGCGCAGTCGAGGACACATTCTTGACCTGGCCCTCGATGACGAGCGCGGGGAGCCCGTTCTCCATCTCGCGGCTCGTAGTGACGTTCTCGAATTCGAGCCCGCCGGTCTCTGCGCCCACCGGGAATCCGGCGAACTGATAGAGTTTCGCCGCGGATGGCACGAACGCGACCACCCGGTCGCGCTCGACCACCGCGGAATAGCCGAGCCCGGCAACGATCGCGACGGCGGCCGCAGTGCGCAGCAGCACGAGGCCCCAGCGCCGCCGCTTCTTCGGCAGCGCCGGAAGCTGGATGCGGCCCTCGGCGGCAAGTTCGGCGCGCGCGCGCAAATGTTCGCCCGCGGGTGCCGCCACATCTGCACCGGTAGCGATGGAAGCCGTACCGGCGGTCGGGCCGGCGGCGGCAGACGCGGCTTCGGCTTGCGGCAGGGCATCAACCACGGCTTGCAGCTGGTCGGCAGGTGGCACTTCACGCCAGGTGTGGGCGCAGCGCGCGCAGCGCACCGTACGGCCGTGCGGGCCAAGCGCGCGCGCATCGACAAGATAGCGGACCGAGCAGGAAGGGCAGGTGACGATCATCGCGCCGCGCCAGTTATAGGGCCCGCCGGGCCGGCGAGGCAAGGAAAGGGACCCGCACGCACCCGAGTCGCGCTGGACGGCGGTCCCTCCCGCATGCCATCGTGCCTCTCGCGGGAGAATGCGGGCTTGGTTCGGTTCGACAATGTCGCGATGCGCTACGGCGCGGGCCCCGAGGTGCTGCGCGACATCTCCCTGCGGCTTGACCCTGGCTCGTTCCACTATCTCACCGGCCCGAGCGGCGCCGGCAAGACGACGCTTCTGCGCCTCGTCTATCGCGCCGAGCGGCCGTCCTCCGGCAGCTTGCATCTCTTCGACCAGGACGTGGCGCAGCTGTCGCGCGATCAGCTCGCCATGCTGCGCCGGCGCATCGGCGTCGTGTTCCAGGATTTCCGCTTGGTCGAACACTTGTCGGCGTTCGACAACGTCGCCCTGCCGCTGCGTGTCGCGGGCGTCGACGAGGCACGCGTCAAGGCGCATGTGTGCGAGCTTCTCGATTGGGTGGGATTGAGCAATCTTCTCGACGCGCGGCCGGCGACGCTATCCGGCGGCCAGAAACAGCGCATCGCCATCGCGCGCGCCGTGATCGGCGGCCCAAGCCTGCTCTTGGCCGACGAGCCCACCGGCAATGTCGATGACCAGATGGCCGACCGGCTGATGCGGCTCTTCGAGGAGATGAACCGTCTCGGCACCACGCTCGTGCTCGCGACGCACAACGAGGCGCTGGTCGCGCGGCGCCCCCATCCGCGGCTCTTTCTCGACGCCGGAAGATTATGGCTCGAGCCGCCACGCCAGCGCCGCGCGCCATGACCGCCCGCGCGCTCGAAATCCCGTTCGACCGCGACGGCTCCGGCCGCTTCCTGCCGTGGCTCATCGCGCTCATGGTCTATCTCGCGGCGCTCGCAGCGGCGGGCGCGTTCGCGCTCGACCGCGCGCTCGACACCTGGAATCGCGGACTAGAAGGCTCGCTCACGATCGAGCTGCCGCCGCCCGGCGATACCGGCGACAGCGGCCTTGCCGCGGCGCTCACGGCATTGCGCGGCGCCGTCGGCGTGCGCGCGGCGCGCCCGCTGGCGCGGATCGAGATCGCGCGCCTGCTCGAGCCTTATCTCGGCGCCGACCTGCCGCAGCAACTGGCCTTGCCGCAGATGATCGACGTCACGATCGATCCCGCGCGCGTCGATCGCGCGGCGCTTGCCGCGAGGCTTGCCAAGGCCGCGCCGGGCGCGGTGCTCGACGACCACCGCATCTGGCTCGACCAGCTCGCCCGCGTGATCCGCACCACCGAGGCGACCGCCCTCCTGATCGTCCTGCTGATCGCAGCCGCGTCGGTGACGACGGTGATCTTCACCACGCGCACTGGGCTTTCGGTCCACCGCGATGTCGTCGAGCTCTTGCACGTGATTGGCGCGCGCGACCGCTATATCGCGCGCCAGTTCGAGCACCAGGCGCTGCGGCTCGGCCTCGCTGGCGGCGGTATCGGGCTTCTCCTGGCGGTGGCCACGCTCCTGGCGCTCGCCGAGGCAGGGTCGGCGGCGGCGATCCTGGGACAGACGGCAGTCGCGCTGCCGAGCCTCGCGCTGCTGCCGTGGCATTACGCGGTGCTGGTGCTGCTGCCGCTCGCCGCGGCGGGGCTCGCCATGCTGACGGCGCGGCTTACCGTGCTCGGCGCGCTCGCTCGCATGCCATGAGAGGACGACGCTGGCGGCGCGGCACGCAGTTTGGCGTGGGCTTCGTGCTGCTGCTCGCGCTCGCGGGAGCCGGCGGCTTCGCGTGGTTCATCCATCTCGTGCCGGTGAGCGTCGCCGATCCCGACAGCGCCACCGATGCGATCGTCGTCTTGACCGGCGGAAGTCTCCGCGTCGACAGCGGACTTCAGCTTTTGGCCGACGGCAAGGCGAAAAAGCTCTTCGTGTCGGGCGTTTATCACGGCGTCGATGTCGGCGATCTGCTGCGCGTGTCGCGCCAGGCGCCCGAACGGGTACAGTGCTGCATCGTCTTGGGCCACGCCGCGGAAAGCACGCTCGGCAACGCGCTCGAGACCGAGGCCTTCATGCGCGAGCAGGGCTTCACCTCGCTGCGGCTCGTTACGGCGAGCTATCACATGCCGCGTAGTCTCCTCGAATTCGCGCGCGTCATGCCCGACATTCGCATCGTGCCACATCCCGTTTTCCCCGAGATCGTGCGCAACCCCGAATGGTGGCTCAACCCCACGGCGCTCGCGCTTTTCGGCGAGGAATACGTGAAGTTCGTCGGCGCGCTGGTGCGGCCCTGGATCCCCCTGGTGCGATGATCCTCGCCCGCTCGATCCTGTTTCAGATTCTCTTCTACACAACCACGGCGGTGATGGCGGTGGCGGCGCTGCCGCTGCTACTGGCGCCGGGCGCGTGGATGATGCGCTATGGCACGGCGTGGTCGGCACTGATGCTGAAGCTGCTCGAATGGTCCGTGGGCCTCGGCTTCGAAGTGCGCGGGCGCGAGAACCTGCCGCCTGGTCCGGTCATCATCGGCATGAAGCACCAGTCGGCTTGGGACACGCTCGCCGCACCCGTGATCTTTGACCGGCCGGTCATCGTGCTGAAGCGCGAGCTCGGCTGGATCCCCTTCTACGGCTGGTACGCTTTGAAGGCCGGCATGATCCCGATCGACCGGGGCGCGGCGGCATCAGCGCTGCGTGCGATGGTGGCGCGGAGCGCGCGCGCCGTCGCCGCACGGCGGCCGATCATCGTCTTCCCCGAAGGAACCCGCACCGCGGTCGGCGCGCCGCCCAACTATCAGCCCGGCATCTTCGCGCTCTACCGCCAGCTCGGCCTGCCACTGGTGCCCGTCGCGGTCAATTCCGGCCTCTATTGGGGCCGGCGCCAGTTCACCAAGCGCCCCGGCCGCATCGTCGTCGAGATCCTGCCGCCGATCCCGCCCGGCGGCGACCGGCGCGCCGTCATGGCAGCGCTTCAGGCCTCGATCGAGGGCGCCAGCGCGCGGCTCGCCGGTACCTCCTGAGCCTTGTGGATAAAGCGGGGGATAGTCGCCAGCGCCGGCGCGTCTTGATCCGGGTATGATCCTATTAATCCCCTTCCGACCAAAGGCTTAGAGGCTGGCCCTCCTGTGAGTATGGAAACAAAGCAGGAACTTGCGCCGGGCCCGCGGTATTGTTACGATTTCCGCCTGTTTCCGGTCGGTTGGAAGCGCCGCCGGGACGCCAGGAACCGGAACCATGGCCATCGTTGCCGCCATTTCGCAGCAGATCTGGGACATGAAATACCGTCTGCATGGTGCGGATGGCGCCGTTGTGGACAAGACCATCGAGGACACCTGGCAGCGCGTGGCCGCGGCCCTGGCCGCGCCCGAAAAAAAGCCCGGCCCGTGGGCCGAACGCTTCGCCACCGCTCTCGCCGACTTCAAGTTCCTGCCCGCCGGCCGCATCCTCGCGGGCGCCGGCAGCGGACGAAACGTCACGCTCTTCAACTGCTTCGTCATGGGCACGATTCCGGACGACATGTCCGGCATCTTCGCCCATCTGCGCGAGGCGGCGCTGACCATGCAGCAGGGCGGCGGCATCGGCTATGACTTCTCGACGCTCCGCCCCAAGGGCGCGCCCGTGAAGGGCGTGGGGGCCGATGCGTCCGGGCCGCTCTCGTTCATGGATGTGTGGGACGCGATGTGCCGCACCATCATGAGCGCGGGCTATCGCCGCGGCGCGATGATGGCGACCTTGCGCTGCGATCATCCCGACATCGAGGCCTTCATCGAGGCGAAGGGCAAGGCCGGCCGGCTCGCGATGTTCAACCTTTCCGTCCTCGTCACCGACGCCTTCATGCGCGCGGTGAAGGAGGACGCGCCGTGGGAGCTGAGCTTCGGCGGCACCACCTTCAAGGTCCTGCCGGCGCGCGACCTGTGGGACAAGATCATGCGCGCGACCTATGCCAACGCCGAGCCCGGCGTGATCTTCGTCGACCGCATCAACCGCCGCAACAATCTCTACTATTGCGAGACGATCAGCGCCACCAACCCGTGCGGCGAGCAGCCGCTGCCGCCTTATGGCGCGTGTCTTCTCGGCTCGATCAATCTTGCAGCACTGGTGCGCGAGCCGTTCACCGAGCGGGCGCATCTCGACCGCGACGAGCTTCTGCGCCTCGTGCCGCTTGCCGTGCGCATGCTCGACAACGCGATCGATGTGTCGCGCTTCCCGCTCGTGGAGCAGGCCGAGGAGGCGCGGGCCAAGCGCCGCATCGGCCTCGGCGTCACCGGCCTTGCCGATGCGCTGATCTCGTGTCGCGTGCGCTATGGCTCGGCCGAGGCGGTGGCATTGACCGAGCAGTGGCTGCGCACGATCGAGCGGGCGGCCTATCTCGCCTCGACCGAGCTGGCCGCCGAGAAAGGCCCGTTCCCGCTCTTCGACCGCGACAAGTATCTGGCCGGTGAGACGGTGTCGGCGTTCGAGCCCGATCTGCGCGAGGCCATAGCGGAGCGCGGCATCCGCAACGCCCTCGTCACTTCGATCGCGCCGACCGGCACGATCTCGCTTCTGGCAGACAACGTCTCCTCGGGCATTGAGCCGGTGTTCAGCTTCCGCCACACGCGCAACGTCATGATGCCGGACGGCACGCGGCGCGAGGAGGAGATCGCCGACCATGCCTATCGCCTCTACCACCGCCTCATGGGCGAGACCGCGCCCTTGCCCGAGTACTTCGTCGATGCGCAGTCGCTCTCGCCCGGCGACCATGTCGTGATGCAAGCGGCGGCGCAGCGCTATGTCGACAGCTCGATCTCGAAGACGATCAACGTGCCAGCCGACTTCCCGTTCGAGCAATTCAAGGACGTCTATCTCCAAGCGTTCGAGCTCGGCTGCAAAGGATGCACAACCTACCGCCCGAACGAGGTGACGGGCGCGGTGCTCCAGGCGAAGAGGGACGACGAGAAGCGCCCGGTGCGCCAGGCGGAACTGCCGCTGCCCGCGCCGCCGCCCAAGCCCAAGGACATCTACGAGGCGGGCGGCGTCGTCTACATGACGCAGCCCCTGTCGCGGCCCGAGGCGCTGCCCGGCAGCACCTACAAGATCTCCTGGCCCGAGAGCGAGCACGCGCTCTACATCACCTTGAACGACATCGTCCAGGACGGCCGCCGCCGTCCGTTCGAGATCTTCATCAACTCGAAGAACATGGAACACTACGCCTGGACCGTGGGCCTTACGCGCATGATCAGCGCCGTGTTCCGCCGCGGCGGCGACGTGAGCTTCGTGGTGGAAGAGCTGAAGGCCGTGTTCGATCCGCGCGGCGGCGCGTGGCTGGGCGGGCGCTACGTTCCCTCGCTCTTGGCCGCAATCGGTGACGTGATCGAGCGCCACATGATCTCGATCGGCTTCATCCCGCCGCCCGAGACGCGGCGCGAGCAGACGGAGCGCCAGGTGGTGAACCTCCCCGCCGCGGCCGGGGCGCGCTTGCGCCAATGCCCCAAATGCGGCGAAGCGGCCCTCGTCCGCGCCGAGGGCTGCGACCAGTGCACCAACTGCGATTATTCGAAATGCGGGTGAGCTAGCCCTTAAGCCGCGCGCCGCTCGGGCACGGCAAGCGCGCGCATGGTTTCGGCGAGGCGGTGGAGGTGCCCGTCGATCGCGCCGAGGCGGTCCAATTCGTCGAGCGCGCCGTCGAAATACGCCCGCGCGCTGCCGCGCCGCCCGGATCCCTCGTGGATAAGGCGCGCCGTCTCGGCAAGGCTCAGCCCCGCGGCGTAGTGCGGATGCTGCCGGTTGACGACGAACGCCACGGCCGCAACGCGCCGGCTCGCAAGCTGCACCTCGACCTCGCGCAGTCCGTACACGCCGCACTTCAGCTCACGCTCGCAGAGATAGGAGAGCGCCGCCGGCACGTCGATCGCCGGCACACAGTAGGCGACGCCCTTGCATGTGCCGCCGCGATCGAGGCCCAGCACCAGGCCCGGCCGCTCAGGCGTGCCGCGGTGCTCGGTCGAATAGACGCAGAAGCTGCGATGATGCCCGCGCAGGATGGCGGGCTCGGCATCGCAATAAGGAAAGCCCGGGTTCCACATCAACGAGCCATAAGCGAAGATCCACAGATCGCTCTCCCACGAGAGCCTGGCCCAAAGTTCCGGCCCGGCATCGGCGATCGTTGCCCCGGCCCGCGCATGCGATCTCATGACCCCACCCCTGTCGTCATCCCCGCCATCGAGGCTCGCGCGAAACGGCAAACGAATGGTTAATTATTCGCGCGCACCCGCCGCCGCCGCGGCCTATAAAGCTCGAATGCGCCGCTTTCCGGTGATCCTTGCCGCTGTCGTTGTGGCGGCGGCGTGCGGCTATACCGGCTATTGGTATTACGTCGCGGGCCAACTGCGCCAAGGGATGGGCGAATGGCTCGCAGCGCAAGGCGCGGGCGCGCCGCAAGTGGCCTGGCGCTCGCTCGATGTCGGCGGCTATCCGCTGCGCTTCCGGCTGAACTTCACCGATGCGCGGATCGCGGCGAATCTGCCATTCCCCTATGCGGCCGAAAGCGCCGCGGTCGAGGCCGAGGCCTGGCCCTTCGCGCTGCGGCGCTGGCGCTTCACCGCGCTCGGGGGCGCGAAGATCACGGCGCCGCTCGATGCGGTGGGCCTGTCCGCCGGCGCGCTCGACGGCAGCGTCGATCTTACGGACGGCGCCACCGTCGTCGCCACGCGCGCCCGCGCCATCGCGGGCGCCGGCGCAGCGCAGGGATTTACCGCCGACACGCTCGAACTCAAGCTCACCCTGCCGCGGCAGGCGCCCAAAACCGACCGCGACCCGCTTGCCGAGGCGAGCGTGAGCCTCGCCGCGGCCGACCTGCCCCAGGCGCCGCCGCCCTTCCCGCGCCGCATCGACGCGCTGACGCTCGTTGCGACCGTGCGCGGCGCCATGCCGCCGGGCGCGCTTGTCGACGCACTCGCCAAGTGGCGCGATGGCGGCGGCACGCTCGACATCGACAGCGCGCACATCGCCTGGGGCAAGACCACGGTCGATCTCGACGGCACGTTGGCGCTCGACCAGGCGATGCAGCCGCAAGGCGCCTTCACCGCGACCGTGACCGGCGGCGACGCCATTGTGGACGCGATCGTCGATGCCGGCGTGATCGAGGCGCAATATGCCGAATTCGCCAAGGCGGTGCTGCGCGCGATCGCGCACCCGGACGATGACGGGGTCGATGCGCTGCACGTGCCGGTGACGGTGCAGGACCGCCGCATCTATGTCGGCCCCGCGCCGATCGCCGCCTTGCCGCAACTCAAGTGGCGCTGACGGGGCGCGCATGCCCCTTGCTCTTCACTTCATGTGCGACAGCCCGTCGCCGGTCTCAAGGAAGCTCTTGAGGCTCGACAGGATCGAAGGCCAGCCGGTCGAGACGGCGGCGATGAGCTTCGAGCCGTCGCGGTCGATCTCGTGCGTGACCGTGAGCTTCACCACGTCGTTCATCGGCTCGAGCACGAAGGTCGCGCGCGAATAACCCTCGGCCTTGAGCTCGGGGTAGAGCTCGTGGCGCCAGTTGAGGACGAGGCGCCGGGGCCGATCGACCTCCGCCACTTCGCCCGCGTCGCAGACGCGGCCATCCCGAAACGTCATGCGCCAGGGCGAGCCCGCCTGCCAGTCGCAGTCATGCCAGATGCCGCGCCAATAGAGGCGCGTGAATTCAGGCTTCGTCAGCGCGTCCCAAAGCCTTTCCGGCGTGGTGCGGATGTAGGTGACATAGAGGAATTTGTCGCTCATTGGCCTTCCCTTTCCAGTGTCCGTTTCAGATCCGCGAGCGCGCCAAGCCGCCCGCCTTCGAATTTGCCGATCCAGCGCCGGGCGATGTCATGGATCGGCACCGGATTGAGGTAGTGCAGCTTCTCGCGCCCGCGTTTTTCGGCCGCGACGAGATTGGCGGCCTCCAGGATCGCGAGATGCTTCGTCACCGCCTGGCGCGTCATGTCGGCGCGCTCGCACAGTTCGCCCAGCGTCTGCCCGTTCCGCGCACGGAGCCGGTCGAGCAGGCGCCGCCGCGTCGGATCGGCCAGCGCCCGGAACACCGCATCCATGCTCATGGCGGATAATATGCAACCAATTGGTTGCCTGTCAAGCGCGCATTCAGTGAAAGCCGCAGGTGACGAAAAAATCAGAAACGAGTGATGGCTAGGCCGGCGCGTCCTTGCGGTCGTAGAGGCCGTACTGGCGCTCGACCGCGACCACCGAGATGCGATAGTCGGCGAAGATCTCGGCGCGGCCCCTGGCTTGCGCGCGGCGGTGATCGAGATGCTCGCGCCAGCGCTTCACCGCATCGGCATCGCGCCAGAACGAGAGCGACAGGAGCTTGCCCTTGTTGGTGAGACTCTCGAACCGCTCGATCGAGATGAAGCCGTCGATCTTCTCGAGCTCGGGGCGGAGTGCCGCGGCGATCTCGAGATAATCCTTGGCGCGGCCTTCCTTGGGCTCGACCTCGAAGATGACGGCGTACATGGCGCGGCCTCCCTAGGCCTGTTTCGCCTCGATGATCGAGCGGCGGATCGCGCGCGTCCGGGTGAACAGCGCCTCGAGCTTGTCGCCTTCGCCCCAGCGAATCGCGCGCTGCAACGCGGTCAGATCCTCGGTGAAGCGTTGCAGCATCTCGAGCACCGCCTCGCGGTTCGACAGGAACACGTCGCGCCACATCACCGGGTCGGACGCGGCGATGCGCGTGAAGTCGCGGAAACCGCTTGCCGAGAATTTGATGATCTCGGATTTGAGCGTCTCCTCGACGTCGGTCGCGGTGCCGACGATGGTGTAGGCGATGAGGTGCGGCAGGTGCGAGGTGATGGCGAGCACCGTGTCGTGATGCTCGTGGCTCATGGTCTCAACCTTCATGCCCGCGCTTTCCCAAAGCCGCGTGAGCCTGGCGAGCGCTTCGGCATCGGTACCGGGCAGCGGCGTCAGGATGCACCAGCGGCCCTCGAACAGCTCGGCGAAGCCCGCGGCCGGGCCGGAATGCTCGGTGCCCGCGACCGGGTGGCCGGGGATGAAATGCACGCCCGGCGGCACAATCGGCCCGAGATCGCGCACCGCTGCGCCCTTGACCGAGCCGACGTCGGTCAGAATCGCGCCCTGCTTGAGCGCCGGCCCGACGCGGCGGCCAAGCTCGGCATAGGCCGAATGCGGCGCCGCGATCACCACGAGATCGGCGCCCGCCGCCGCCGTCGCGGGGTCGAGCGTCACTTCGTCGGCAAGGCCGAGCTCACGCGCCGTATCGAGGCTCGCTTGGGTCCGGGCGCAGGCGACGATCCACCCTGCGCTCTTGTCGCGGCGCATGACGTGCGCCAGCGACGAGCCGATGAGCCCGATGCCGATGAAGGCGACGCGCGGAAAGAGCAGTTCGCTCATCGTCCGTCCAGAAAGGCCTTGACCGCGTCCACGACCGCCCGATTCTCGTCCTCGAGCCCGACGGTGATGCGGAGATGCTCCGGCAGGCCATAGGCGGCAACCCGCCGGGTCAGGATGCCGCGCGATTTCAGCGACTCGAACGCGGCGCGCGCGGGACGCTCGGGCGGAAAGCGCGCGAGCACGAAATTGGCGACGCTCGGGGTGAGCTCGAGGCCCAACGCTTTCAGTTCGCGCTCGAGGCAGGGCCGCCAGATGTCGTTGTGCGTGCGCGCGCGATCGAACGCGGCCATGTCCTCAAGCGCGGCGATCCCGGCCGCCTGCGCCGGTGCGTTGACGTTGAAGGGCTGGCGCACGCGGTTGATCACGTCGGCGACGGCGGCGGTCGAGTAGGTCCAGCCGAGCCGCATCCCGCCCATCGCGTAGATCTTGGAAAACGTGCGCGCCATGACGACGTTCTCGCACTGATCGACGAGCTCGGTGCCGGGATCGTAGTCGTTGCGCTGTACGAACTCGCTGTAGGCGGCGTCGATCACGAGCAGCACATGGGGCGGCAACCCGGCCTGGAGACGCTTCATCTCGCCGCGCGGGAGGTAGGTGCCGGTCGGGTTGTTGGGATTGGCGATGAAGACGAGCTTCGTCCGCGGCTTCACGCGGTTCAGCACCGCATCGACGTCGAACGTGTAGTTGGTCTCGGGCGCCGCCACCGGCGCGGCACCCGCCGACCTCGCGCCGATCGGATACATGAGGAAGCCGTGCGCGCTGTAGAGCACTTCGTCGCCCGGGCCGGAATAGGCGCGGATCAGCACGTTGATGAGATCGTCCGAGCCCGCGCCCGCGACGATGCGCGCGGGATCGAGCCCGTGATGGCGCCCGAGTGCGGCGCGGAACTCGGTCGCCGCTCCATCCGGATAGCGGTGCATCTCGGCCGCCGCGGCCTTGTAGGCGGCGATGACTTTGGGGCTCGGCCCGAGCGCGCTTTCGTTCGACGCAAGCCGGATGACGCGCGCCACGCCCGGCACCGTCTGCTCGCCGCCGATGTAGGGCTGGATGTCGAGGATGCCGGCCCGCGGCACGGGTGCGTTCGCCATGCGCCCTACTCCGGCGCGATTCCGCCGAGGACGGCGTCAGGCAAAGGCCGCGCGTAAAGCCCGAGCCAGACCGCGCGCACGCCCGCGCCGAGCGGCTTCAGCGCTTGCGCGAGGCGCCGGTCGTCCGCGGCCAATGCGCTGTCCACCTCGACGCAATAGCCCGCACCCGCCGCGCGCTCCAAATCCGCGACCAGGTTGCTGTGCAGGTTCTGGCGCAGGAGCGCTTCGGTCAGCGCCGCAGGCTGAAGCCCTTCGTCGGCGAGCACGGCGAGGAGCGTGCAATCATCGCCGCTCGGCTCCGGCTCGAACGATGCCAGAACGAACGCATCGGGGCACGCGGGATCGGCATTGCCGAGCGACCCGAACGGCAGGCGCAGGATCACGGAGGGCCGCGTCTCGTCCGATTCGGCAAGTTTCAGCCACCACGGTTCCGGCTCGTCGTCGGCGGGCAGCGGCAGCACGGCGATGTCTGCCCGACCTTCGGCGAGTGCCAGAACCGCCTCGTCGGGCGACGCGCTGAACAACGGCGCGAGCGTGCCGAAATGGTCGCGCGCCAAGTCCCACCCGCCCTCGGCGACGGCGATCGTAAGCTCGGCCTGCATCGCCACCGTGCCGCCCAGCAGCTCGAGCCAAAGACGCACCAGGGCGGGCTTGGGAAAGGGCCCGCGATGCGTGCCGACGATGCGGCGCAGGATCTGCGCCGCGCGGCCCGGACGGTAGGCCAGGATGCCCTCGGCCTCCTTCACGTTCGTCACCGCCGCCACCACATCGGCCCGGCGCATGATGAGATTATGCAGCTGGTCGTCGATCTGGTCGATTTGACGGCGGAGCTGGTCGAGCGAGGATGAGCCGGTCGTGGCCATATTCAAGGGTCCGCGCGGGAAGCGCCTAGACATAGTGCGCGAGCCCCGCGAAAGCAACGAAACCGTTGACACGGCCTGGGCTTGCTCCCTAGCTATGCGCTCCGTTTTGCAGGCAAATATGAGCCTTTCCGTACCCTCGCCGACGCGCGCCGTGCCGCCGCTCGACCGCCCCGGGCATCGGCTCGACGTGGCCGAGCCGCTGGCGCTCGACAGCGGCGTTACGCTGGCGCCGACGACGATCGCCTATCAGACCTACGGCCGCCTCAACCCCGGCCGCTCGAACGCGATCCTCATCTGCCACGCGCTGACCGGCGACCAGTACGTCGCCGAACCGCATCCCATCACCGGCAAGCCGGGCTGGTGGGACACGCTTGTCGGGCCCGGCAAGGTACTCGACACCGAGCGCTATTTCCTCATCTGCGCGAACGTGCTGGGCGGCTGCATGGGCTCGACCGGCCCGGCCGACATCAATCCCGCGACCGGCGCGCCGTGGGGCCTGTCGTTTCCCGTCATCACCATCGCCGACATGGTGCGCGCGCAAAAGCACCTGATCGACCATTTGGGCATCGCGCGGCTTTTCTGCGTCATCGGCGGCTCGATGGGCGGGATGCAGGTGCTGCAATGGGTCGCCTCATATCCCGAGCGCGTGTTCGCCGCGGTGCCGATCGCGACGGCGGCGCGCCATTCGGCGCAGAACATCGCGTTCCACGAAGTGGGCCGCCAAGCGATCATGGCCGATCCCAACTGGCGCGACGGCAATTACCAGGAGCACGGGCTCCGGCCCGAGCGCGGCCTCGCCGTAGCGCGCATGGCGGCGCACATCACCTATCTGTCCGAGCAGGCGCTCCACCGCAAGTTCGGCCGCAATCTCCAGGACCGGCGCGGCGTGAGCTATGGCTTCGATGCCGATTTCCAGGTCGAGAATTATCTGCGCCACCAGGGCGAAAGCTTCGTCGAGCGTTTCGACGCCAACTCCTATCTCTACCTGTCGCGCGCCTGCGACTATTTCGATCTCGCGGCCGAGCATGGCGGCATCCTCGCCAACGCCTTCCGCGGCGCGAAGACGCGCTTCTGCGTCATCTCGTTCACGAGCGACTGGCTTTATCCGACCTCCGAAAGCCGCGCCGTAGTGCATGCGCTGAACGCCGTCGCTGCGAACGTGAGCTTCGTCGAGATCGCGACCGACAAGGGCCACGACGCGTTCCTGCTCGAGGAGCCGGAATTCTTCGCGACCCTCACCGGCTTCCTCGAAGGCTCGGCCGAGCATCTGGGGCTCGCGCGCGCATGAGTCCCGACCGGCACGAGGCCGCCCCTCGTCAGGCGGCGCCTATCGCGATTCGCGAGGATCTGCGCCTCGTCGCCAGCATGATCGACAGCGGCGCGCGCGTCCTCGACATCGGCTGCGGCGAGGGCGAGCTGCTCTACTACCTCGCGCACGAACGCGATGTCGACGGGCGCGGCATGGAGCTGAGCCAGAACGGCGTCAACGCCTGCGTGCGGCACGGGCTTCCGGTCATCCAGGGCGATGCCGACAACGATCTCGACGCCTATCCCGCGGGCGCCTTCGACTATGTCGTGCTGAGCCAGACGCTGCCGGCGACGCGCAATCCGCGCAAGGTGATGCAGAATCTCGTGCGCATCGCGCACCACGCCATCGTGTCGTTTCCGAATTTCGGCCATTGGCGCATCCGCCTCGATCTCCTGCTGCGCGGGCGCATGCCGATGACCGCGCTCCTGTCGGCGCCGTGGTACGACACGCCCAACATCCATTTCTGCACGATCCGCGATTTCCTGGCGCTCTGCGCCGAAGACGGCATCTCGGTTGAGCGCAGCGTCACGCTCGACCGGCTGGGCCGTCCCTTCTCGCTCAACCCGTCCGGCACGCTCGCCAATCTTCTTGCGGCGCAGGCGATCTTTCAGCTCGCGCGGCCCGGCGGCTAGCGCCCGACCGGGCTCGGCGCGCCGGGCAGCGGCAGATAGACGTTGCGAGCGCGCACACGGCGCGCGTGAATCACGGCGGGCTTCGCGTAGATCTGCTTCGACGCTTCGACCATCGACACGCCGGAGAACGCAGGAAACCAGCGCTCGCCGATCGTCTCCCATGCGCCGGCCGAGCGCAGCATCATGCGCGAGCGCGTCGGCGGAACGAAGAGGGCGGACGCCGTGCGCTCAGGCGTGAAGCCCGCCTCGCGCAAAAGCCGTGTCAATTGTCCCGGCGTATAGGGCTGCCCCTGGCCGAATGGCGTGTTGTCGAGGCGCGCCCAGATGCCGCGCCGGTTCGGCACGATCGCCAGCACCCGCCCGCCGCCGGCGAGGACACGCCACACCTCGCGCAAAAGCGGGCGCAACAACTCGCTGAACTCGACGGCGTGGACGAGGATGACCCGGTCGACCGAATACTCGGCGAGCGGCAGCTCGGATTCATCGGCGAGCGCCACCCGGTAGGGACCCTCCGCGGGCCACGGCAGCACGCCCTGCGAGGCCGGCATCAGCGACAGCACGCGCTCGGCCTCGGTGAGGAACGGGCGCAGATAGGGCGAGGCATAACCGAAGCCCAGGACGCGCGCCCCGCTTACGTCGGGCCAGACGAGACGGATGCGGCGGCGGATCATGCGCACCGCGACCTGGCCGAGGCGGCCAGCGTAGAAATCGCGCAGATCGACGACGTCGGCGCCCATCGCTCCAGTGTACCATGGGAAGAACCCCTGATTTAGGCTAGGCTCAAGCCCGCACGGCCAACCACGAGAGAGGAGTGGCATGAGGCTCCGTCATTCGCCGACATCGCCCTTCGTGCGCAAAGTCATGGTCACGGCGATCGAGACCGGGCTCGAAGGGCGGATCGAAAAGATCCCCACACAGGTCGCGCCGACCAAGCCCAACGACGAGGTGGCGCGCGAGAATCCGCTGGTCAAAGTCCCGGCGCTCACCACCGACGACGGGCTCGTGCTCTACGATTCGCATGTGATCTGCGAATATCTCGACACACTGCACGGCAAGGCGCGGCTCTTCCCGGCCGAGGGCCGGGCGCGCTGGATCGCGCTGCGGCAGGAGGCGCTCGGCGACGGCATGCTCGAAGCGGCGATCCTCGGCCGCTACGAATCGGTGCGGCCCAAGGATTTCTTGTGGCAGGACTGGATCGACGCGCAGATGCGTAAGGTGCGCGGCGCCATCGGCGCGCTCGAGCTGGAATGCGAGGCGGGCGATCTCGGCAACGCTAGGGACGGCGTGACGATCGGCCAGATCACCATAGGCTGCGCGCTGGGCTATCTCGACTTCCGCTATCAAAGCGAGGACTGGCGCGCGCGGAGCCGGCGACTCGCCACCTGGTACGAGCGCTTCGCCGAACGGAAATCGATGCTCGAGACCGTGCCGAAGGCATGACCGTGGCGCTCACCTATGAGCGCGACGGCGAGCTCGCGCTCATCGGTTTGAACCGGCCGGAAAAGCGCAACGCGATCGACGACGCGCTGGTCGAGGCGTTGCGCCTTGCGGTCGCCCGCGCCACGGCCGAGGCCAAGGCCGGCATCATCTTCGGCCACGGCGCGCATTTCTCGGCCGGGCTCGATCTCGCCGAGCACGTCCACCGCACGCCGGTCGAGAACGTCCATCATTCGCGCAAATGGCACGCGATCTTCGACACGATCGAGCGCGCGCCCATCCCCTATGTCTGCGCGCTTCAGGGCGCGGTCATTGGTGGCGGCATGGAGCTTGCCGCCGCGGCCCATATCCGCGTCGCCGACGAAAGCGCCTTCTTCGCGCTGCCCGAGGGACAGCGCGGCATCTTCGTCGGCGGCGGCGCCTCGGTCCGCGTCGCGCGCCTCATCACGGCGACGCGCATGGCCGACATGATGCTGACCGGCCGCGTGCTCGCGGCTGCCGAGGCCGAGCGCTTCAATTTCCTGCACTATCTCGTGCCGAAGGGCGGGGCCTTGGCGCAGGCGCGCGAGCTGGCCTCGCGCGTGGCGAAGAACGCGCCGCTTTCGAACTACGCAGTCACCAACGCGCTGCCGCGCATACAGGATCTGTCGCACGACGACGGGCTCTTCCTCGAATCGCTCATGGCGGCGATGACGCAGACGACGCCAGAGGCGAACGAGCGCCTGCGCGAATTTCTGGAAAAGCGCGCCGCCCCCATCGCCCCGCCGGCGGCCGACCGGAAGGGCTGAGACTCCGCTCTAATACATATGCTGGCCACCGTTGATCGACATGGTCGATCCGGTGATGAAGCCGCCGTCGTCGGAGACGAGGAACAAGACACCGCGCGCAATCTCGTCGCAATGGCCGAGGCGGCCCACAGGGATTCGCGCTACGATCTTCTCGAGCACGTTGGCGGGGACGGCGCGCACCATGTCGGTATCGACATAGCCCGGCGCGATCGCGTTGACGGTGATGCCGCGCGAGGCGCCTTCCTGCGCCAGCGCCTTGGTGAAGCCGTGGATGCCCGATTTCGCGGCAGCGTAATTCACCTGACCGTACTGCCCCGCCTGGCCGTTGATCGAGCCGATATTGACGATCCGGCCGAAGCCGCGCTCGCGCATGCCCTCGATCACGCACCGGCACATGTTGAAGCACGAGGTGAGGTTGGTGGCGATCACCTGGCCCCATTGCTCGGGCGTCATGCGGTGCAGCACCGCGTCGCGCGTGATGCCGGCGTTGTTGACGAGAATGTCCACCGGCCCGAGATCCTGCTCGATCTTCTTTACCGCGGCGGCGCATTGCTGAAAATCGGCCACGTCGCAGCGATAGGCCGGGATGCCCGTCTCGCGCGTGCAGGTCTCGGCCGCCCCTTGGTTGCCGGCATAGACCACCGCCACCTTGTAGCCTGCCGCCTTCAGCGCCTCGGCGATGGCGCGGCCGATACCGCGCGTTCCACCCGT
>Ga0335078_10004294_pt1 | contig 21148 bp, 18 predicted proteins | sample Lox_Sample_32_FD_206711 | JGI IMG/M metagenome (GOLD analysis project Ga0335078, IMG submission 206711) | Soil microbial communities from Loxahatchee National Wildlife Refuge, Florida, United States - Lox_Sample_3.2 | ecosystem: Environmental > Terrestrial > Soil > Wetlands | place: USA...
TCGTCATGGGGCTTTCGCCCAAGATGAGTCCCGCCGAGCAAGGCGCCACCTTGGGCCGCGAATGGGAAAACCTCCCCGAGCCGCGCCCCTCGCTCTCGCTGGAAATTGTCGTGCCCGGCGAGGAGGATTCCATCTTCCTCAATCTCGGACCCCACCCCCCCCGCCTCTGGCCGCAGGATCTCGATCTCCTGCATCAGCTCTGGCTGGAACTCTGCTCCAAGGGACCCGGCGCCAAGTTGCACCACCGCGATGTCGTGGGCGTGGCCCTGCGCCGCCTCCGTGAGGAATTGCATTCCGATCAAGCCGGCGAAGTCGTCCAGGACGTCATGCGCGAGATCGCCAACGGCTCCTCCCAACCTAAAGCCCGCCAGCGCCCGGCCGCCCGCGACTGACCCCGCTCCCCTCGCCATCTGGTAGAATGACTCGCCATGCACTCCTCACGCCGCGCGTTTCTGGGTGCGGTCACGGCGGCGTCCTACAGCAAGATCCTGGGCGCCAACGGCCGCGTGGCAGTGGGCTTCATCGGCTATGGCCTGATCGGCCGCCAGCATGTCCACGATTTCAAAAACCAGCCGGATGTCGACCTCGCCGCCATGTGCGAAGTCTGCCAGCCGCGCCTCGACGAGGGCCTCGCCGCATGTGGGCCTGGTGCCAAGCCATACCGCGACTTCCGCCGCATGCTGGACAACAAAGACATCCATGCGGTCGTGGTCTCCACCCCCGACCACTGGCATGCCCTCCTCACCATCATGGCCTGCGCCGCCGGCAAAGATGTCTACGTCGAAAAGCCCATGACCCTCTTCATCAAGGAAGGCCGCTGGATGACCGAGGCCGCCCGCCGCTACCGGCGCGTCGTGCAGTGCGGCACCCAGCAGCGCTCCGGGCCGCACTACCAGAAAGGCCGCCAGGTCACCCGCGACGCTTACTTCGGCAAGGTCATGAGCGCCCGCATGCGCGCCTTTCGCAATGTCATGCCCGGCTTCGGCAATCCGCCGGATGGTCCCCCACCGCCCGACCTCGACTACAACATGTGGCTGGGACCCGCGCCCCTGCGCCCCTACAATCCCCACCGCGCCCTCTATCACTTCCGCTGGTTCTGGGATTACTCCGGCGGTCAGATGACCAACCTCGGCGCTCACGATATCGACATCGTGCAATGGTACATGGGCGTCAAAGGTCCGCGGGCGGTTTCTTCGAGCGGCGGCCGCTTCGCGCTCGAAGATAACGGCGAAACCCCCGATACGCAGGACTCCGTGTTCGAATACCCCGGCTTCACCACCGAACACGCCATTCGCGAGGCCAGCGCCGGACATCGCCCCGGTTTCGGATTGGAGTTCTACGGAACCAAGGGCAGCATGCGCATCACCCGCGGCGGCTTCGAAGTGTTTCCCGATATGAAGATCGATCCCGCCAACGCCATTCCGGTTTTCGAAGGCCAGCCCACCGGCGGACCGCAACACTCCAGCGCCAAGCCCACCCCCTGGATCGATCCCATGAAGATGCCCGGCTCTTCGCCGCAGCAGTTCGCGCTGCATGTGCGCAATTTCCTCGATTGCATCAAATCGCGCCAGATGCCCATCGCCGATGTCGAGCAGGGCCACTACACCGCCGTCGCCTGCCACTTGGCGAATATCTCGCTGCGCCTCGGCCGCAAGATCCGCTGGGATCCCGAGGAGGAAGAAATCATCGGCGATCGGGAAGCTTCCACCCACCTCGTGCGGCCCTATCGCAAACCCTGGGACGAAGTACTGCGGAGTTTCCAGCTATGAATCGCAGAGCGTTTCTTCTCACCGCCGCCGCGGCCGGCGCCCTCGCGGCCGATACCCGCCCGAAAATGGGCGTCGCCGTCACCTCCTACCTGAGCTTCGCGCGCCCCAAGGATAACCTCGCGTTTCTCGAACATGTCCACGCGCTCGGTGGGGCCGGCATCCAGATGCCGCTCACTTCCACCGATCCCGCGTACGTCCGCAAATTCCGCAGCCGCGCCGAAGAGCTCGGCATGTACTTCGAAGCCATCGGCCGCCTGCCCTCGAACGGCGATACCGCCGGCTTCGAGCACGCCATCGTCGCCGCCCGCGAGGCCGGCGCGCGCGCGTTTCGCGTCAACTGCCTGCCGGGCCGCCGCTACGAGAACTTCTCGACTCTGGCCGACTGGCGCAGCGCCGTGACAGGCGCCCACCGGACCATCGACGCCGCCCTGCCCATCGTCGAGCGCCACAAGATGCCGTTGGCCGTCGAGAATCATAAGGACTGGACTGTCGACGAGTTGGTCGCCCTCATGAAACAGAAAGCCGGCCCCTGGCTGGGCGTGTGCCTCGATACGGGCAACAATATCGCGCTGCTCGACGATCCCATGGCCACCGTTGAGGCGTTGGCGCCCTATGCGTTCTGCACACACGTCAAGGACATGGCCGTGGCGCCGTATCCGGATGGCTTCCTGCTTTCCGGCCTGCCGCTCGGCGATGGCATGCTGGATATGCGCCGCATCGTCAATACCGTTCACGCCGCCCGCCCGGAAACCCGCTTCTCGCTTGAAATGATCACCCGCGATCCGCTGAAAGTCCCTTGCCTGACCGATGAGTATTGGGCGACCTTCCCGGACCGCAACGGCATCTACCTGGCGCGCACGTTGCGTATGGTGGAAGCCGGGAGGAAGCGCGCGCCGCTACCCGTCGTCAGCGGATTGGCCCGCGAAGTGCAATTGCAGGTGGAAGAGGAGAACGTCGTGCGCAGCTTGGCCTACGCGCACGCGCACCTCGATCTGTAGCGCGCGGTTCCGAAACACTGATTCTGAGCCACTGATTCTGAGCCACGACCGTTAGGGAGTGGTTGTCAAAAAAGCGCCTTATGCCAGCAGGCTCAGCGTGCTCTTCTCCATATCGTCAGCAACCTTGATGGTGCCCAGGTTCGCCTCGTAGCTCGTCTTAGCGGCCAGCAGCGACACGGCTTCGTCGCTCAGCGACACTTCATCCTGCGGATTTCCCAGCGAGAACGGCGCGCGCGCTATCCGCGACGCCGACCGGTCTACCATATCCTCGGCTTGCTGCAGTCCTCCCAGCGCCGTGTAAGTCACCTGCATGGCTATATTCCTTTCTTACCTTATCGGCAGCCGGAGGGGGATTTTTGCGAATATCTGCATAAACTGTGGGACAGGCCGCCAAACTAACTGGCCTTGGGCAAGATAGGTGCCGGCTCGCCGTAGAGCGCGACATCAGGATCACGGCCCAGACCGCCGTGCCGCACCGCGCCTTCAGCATCCGCTAAAGGATCGTTGCCCGGTTTTTCCGCCGTTCGGTCGTCCTGTTCCTGCCGCTGCATATAGTCATCAGATCGTCCGCATGTCGCCCGCCGAACTCGCCCCTGCCCCCGCCCCACCTGCTGCTACAATTCACTCGATGTTCCGCAAGGTCCTCATCGCCAACCGCGGCGAAATCGCCGTGCGCGTCCTGCGCACCCTCCGCGAAATGCACATCGCCGCCATCGCCATCTTCTCCGATGCCGACCGCACTTCGCTCCACGTGCGCATGGCCGACGAGGCCGAGTGGGTCGGCCCTTCCCCATCCGCCGAAAGCTACCTGCGCATCGACCGCATCCTGGATGCCGCGCGCAAACACCACGCCGATGCCATCCATCCGGGCTACGGCTTCCTCAGCGAGAATGCGGATTTCGCCGCCGCCTGCGAAGATGCCGGCATCGCCTTCATCGGTCCCTCGGCGGATGCCATTCGCCGCATGGGGTCGAAAACCGCCGCGCGCCAGATCGCCATCGCCGCCGGCGTCCCTATCGTTCCCGGCGTCCAGGAAGCGCTGCCGGGCCCTGCCGAAGCCCGCACCTTCGCCCGGCAGCACGGCTATCCGCTCCTGCTCAAAGCCGTGGCCGGGGGCGGCGGCAAAGGCATGCGCCGCGTGGATTCCGACGCCGGTCTCGATGCCGCCTTTCGCGATGCCGCCAGCGAAGCCGAGCGTTCCTTCAAAAGCCCGGATCTCTACGTCGAGAAGCTGATCGAGCGTCCGCGCCACATCGAGATTCAACTCCTGGGCGACCGCCACGGCAACCTCGTCCACTTCGGCGAGCGCGAATGCTCCATTCAGCGGCGGCATCAAAAGGTCATGGAAGAATGCCCCTCCCCGCTGGTCGCCGTGCGTCCCGGCATGCGCCAGGCCATGGGCGAAGCCGCCCTGCGCCTGGCGAGCCGCGCGGGTTACTACAACGCGGGTACCGTCGAGTTTCTGGTGGACCCGGCCGGCGATTTCTACTTCCTCGAAATGAATACCCGCCTGCAGGTCGAGCACCCCATTACCGAGCTGGTCACCGGGCACGACCTGGTCCGTCTGCAGGTTGCCATGGCCGCAGGCGACAAGCTGCCCCTGCGCCAGGAGGACATCGCCTGGCGCGGCTCCGCCATCGAGTGCCGCGTCTACGCCGAGGATCCTTATAACAACTTCTTCCCGTCGCCCGGCACCATCACCCGCCTGACCCGCCCCATGGGACCCGGCATTCGCCTGGATGGCTGCGTCCACACCGGCTGGACCGTGCCCATCGACTACGATCCGCTGCTCGCCAAGCTGGCGGTGTGGAACAATACACGCGATACCGCCATCGCCCGCATGTTGCGCGCCCTCGGCGAATACGATGTGGCCGGCATTCGCACCAACATTACCTTCTTCCGCCAGATCCTGGAAGACCCGGAGTTTCGCGAAGGCCGCCTGCACACCCGCTTTGTGGATGAGTTCCTGGAGCGCCGCCCGCCCCTGGCGCCGCCGCCGGAACTGGAGCCGATCGCCGCCCTGGTGGCCGGCTTCTACTCCACACGCACCCCCCCGCGCGCCGCCACGCTTCCGCCGCGCAGCCGCTGGCGCGACATGGGCCGCTACGAGGCTCTGCAATGAAGCTGTCAATGGCCATCGGCGGCCGGACCCACGAAATCGATCCGGACGCGAGCGGCGCCCAAGTCGCCACCGTCGCGCCGGGCGTCTATTCGGTGCTGCTGGATGGCCGCAGCTACGAGGCGCGCGTCGAGCAGTCCGACGCGGGCGTCATCGTCTTCATCGCCGGCCACCGCTTCGAAGTCGAGATGCGCGGCCCCGAGCGTGGTCCCCGCCTGAGTGGAGCGCGCCGCGTCGAAGGCCGCTCCAGCATCGCTGCGCCCATGCCCGGCAAAGTCGTGCGCTTGCTGGTCGCCGAGGGCGATGCGGTCACCGCCGGTCAGGGTCTCCTGGTAGTCGAAGCTATGAAGATGCAGAACGAAATGAAAGCCCCCCAGGCCGGCCGCGTCGTCTCTCTCACGGCGCGCGAGGGCGCCACCGTGGCAGCCGGAGAGGTGCTGGCGGCTATCGAATAGTGTTCACCGTCGGGCAATCTCAATGGTCTTGTGCCCGCTGTTGTCTATTTTCTCGGTGACCGTTACGCGGCTCCCCACCTTCACGTCCGGGTTCACGTTGACCGTTGTTTTGGTCGACATCAGATTGTACTTGTGGTTGGTGCCGTTGGCATTGATCTTGATTGACCTGCCCGCCTGGAACGATTCCACGGTGCCATTGAGCGTTTCCTGCTGGTGTGAAGCCGTGTGCATGGGCATGGTGCTTGGGTTCTGCGTTTCTGTGCCTGGTTGTGCCTGGCTGTACGGAGACTGCGGCTGGCTCGTTGCGGGTCGTTGTGCGTATACGATCGCACTGCCTGCTAACAGCAAGCCGCACGACAGCAAACTCAAGATGTGTCTCATGTAGAATCTACCTCCCTGACAGGAGTGCTGCACGTGCGGTGCCTTCGGGCTATCGCGGACGATATCGCCGATCGCGTTGCCGCGCGATAATAGAGCATCATGCCCACCGAAACCGAGTGCCCCGCTTGCGGCGGCACCGGCTGGAAAATCGTCGAGCGCGCCGGCGTCTCCGGCGCCGAACGTTGCGACTGCGCCCTGGGCGAACGCGCCCGCCGCCTGGAGGAGAACGCCGCCATCCCCCCCCTCTACCGCAACGCCTCCTTCGACAATTTCGCCCTGCCCCGCGACAATCCCATCGGGCACCGCGAGCTGGCCAATGTGTTGCTCACCGTGAAGACCTTCGCGCGCGAGTTTCCCACCGGCCAGTATCTGGGTCTGCTGCTTCTCGGCGACCCCGGCACGGGCAAGACCCATCTGGCCGTCGCCGCCCTCCGCCACCTGATCTCCCGCGGCTTCGAGGGCCTGTTCTTCGATTATCAGAATTTGCTCGACCGCATCCGCTCCGGCTTCGATGCCGCCTCCGGCGCTGCCGACCGCGAGGCTTACCGCTTCGCCCTGGATGCCGAGGTGCTCCTGCTCGACGATCTGGGCGCCCACCGCGTCACCGAATGGGTCGAGGACACCGTCACCAGCATCATCACCTGGCGCTGCAACAACCGCAAGCCCCTGATCGCCACCACCAACCTGCCCGACCGCGATGCGGGCAGCATCATGATCGACCGCTCCAGCGCTCTCGGCCAGCCCGACTACAAGATATCCCTCGCCGAGCGTATCGGTCCCCGCGCCCGCTCGCGTCTATTTGAAATGTGCAAGGTGGTGCGCATGCCGCTGGTCGAGGATTACCGCCTGCGCAGGTCCGGTTGATGCGTCTGCTTTCGCTGCTGTTGGTCTTCGCGGCCGCGCTGCCCGCCGCGGAGCCGTCCGCCCCGCCGCCCCGGTTCGTCGAGGCCGTCGAGTTTCCCTACTACCTTTATCCGCGCGCGCTCTGGGAACGGGAATTGGTCTGGCTGAAAACCATCGGCGTACGCACCGTGGAATTCTCCATCCCCTGGAACTGGCACCAGCTTGAAGTCGGCGCCTGCGATTTCACCGGCGCCACCAGCCCGCGCCGCGATCTGGTGGGCTTCGTCCACTTGCTGCGCCGCCTGGATATGGTCGCCTGGATCCGCCTCTTGCCCCCGGTCAAAGGATGGATCCGCAACGGCTATCCTGCCGGCGCCGCCCGCGACCACAAATCCGAGCGGATTTGGCTGCACGACCTCGAAGCCCTCCTGGCCCCGCAAACCGAGAGTCACGGCGGTCCCATCGCGTTCGTCGAGGGACGTGCAGGCATTCTGGACGCGCCGCCCCCCCCGCAACCGGTGACCGTGGTTTCCGCGAAGGATGCCGCCGTCATGGTGCGCAGCCGCCAGGCGCTGGCCGCCGGCCATGGTTCGCTGCTCTGGGAGGACGTGGAAGACAAGCTCTACCCCGCCGGCTGGGAGCAGCCGGGCGGCCCGCTCTATCGCCCGGGCGCGGTCTCGCTCAATGGCGATGAGCGGCCCACCATCGCTTTTTTGCGCCGCGATGCCGCGCTGCTGCGGCATTGGGGCCGGCTCCTTCCCACCATGAAGCCTGCCGGTGTGCGCGCCGTCCGCCCATTGGCCGGTAAATTCCCGGCAGGAATCGCAGCCGTCGAGCTGGTCTCGCACGCGCCGGGTGCGGCCGCCGCCGTCAGCATCACCAACCAGCGGAGCCTGCCTTACGATGGCGCCTTGCGCGTGTGGGATCCGTCTACCCGGCACTCCTTCCAAATCGGCAACGTGCATCTCGGGCCGCGCCAGAGTCTCTGGCTGCCCGTGGATGTTTCCCTCGGCGGCACGGGGCTTTGTCCGGAATGCTCGGAGTTCTCCAACTCCGAGCACATCATTTATGCCACCGCGGAACTGCAGGATGTCGAATTTGAGAACGGCACGCTGGCCATGGAGTTCGCCGCGCCCCAGCCCGCCGTGGCCGTGCTGCAGCTTGCGCGCCGGCCGGCGGGCCCTTACCTGGCGGCCGGCCATCCCGCGGATTTCGACTTCGACGAGAAGACCCTCCGCGCGCGCCTCACCATTCCAGAAGGCAAAGGACCCGGCAGCCGTGTGCGCGTCGCCCTGGCCATTGAGGCTCCCGAGCAGTCTGCATTCTTCGAGGAGGCTAAACGCCTGGTCATCGGCCGGCCGAACACGCTGGTCACTTCCTATTCCTCCGAAAAGCTGGCCGCACGCTCGCGCCTGCTTCTGCCGGAGGGCTTTACGGCCGAGCCTGTCAAGAAGTCCGATATGGAGATCGATTACGCGGTCCAGGCGCCGCCCGGCGCTTTGCACGGCGATTGGGCCGACCTGGCAATCGAGGCCGATGGCGTCGCGCTTGGCCGCGCGCATCTGCAGTTGTTCCTCCCCATATCGGTGCATTTCCCCGCGGCCGTGCGCCTGCACTTTGGCGCTCACGCGACCCTGGTGGCGGATCCGCCCATCGTGCCCATCGATGCGACCACCGGCCGCACGCTGGATGTCAACGTGCGCAACAACGCGCCCGACATTCAGACCTTCAAAATCGCTGCCACGGCCGCGAGCTTTCAGTTCCTTCCACCCGACATGGACTTGAGCTTCGGCGCCGTCATGGATCGCGTGGCTGATTTTCGCGTGTTCCCGCAAAACGCGGCCGCCGGCTTGCACGATTGGAATCTGCGCTTCTCAGGCGACGCTTCGCGGGACGTTCCGGCGCGATTTCTGGTCCTTCCCCGCGGCCGGACGGTGGCGTGGTCCGCCGACCTGGATGGCGACGGCTCCCCCGAGTGGGTCCTGGAAAATCAGAAGGTGCGCGCCGTATTTTCCACGCAGGATGGCGGGCGCTGGCTGGAGTTCGTGTGGAAAGCATCGGCGCCCAACGGCCTGAACGTCCTGCCGGAAAACGGAGCCTTGGCCGGCGCCGGCCCGGTGGCCGTCCGTGCGGGCGGTAGCACGCTCGAGTTCACAGGCAAGGGCTGGAAACGCTCCGTGCGCCTGGCAGGCGACCAGGCCCGGCTTGTCATCGAGCAGAGCACACCTTTGCCGCCCGAAACTCTGGTTACCGGCAAACATAACGAAATGACGTTCCAGGTTGCCCGCGAGTCGCCCAGGCGGGCGGTGTATACCATCGTGAAATAGGTCGAACTGCCCGCAGCGGCGGTACAATCGCAGGTAGGGGAGGTTGTTATGGCCTTGTTAGCCCGTCTCCAGGAACTATTGGATTCCAGCGGCGTGGCCTATACCCACACCGTTCACCCGCTTGCGTACACGGCCCGGGAAGTTGCCGCGGCCGAACACCTGCCTGCTCAGGAGGTCGCCAAGGTGGTCGTCTTCCTTGCGGAAAACGGCTACCGCATGGTGGTGCTCCCCGCCAGCAAGATCGTGGATTTCCAGGAACTGCGAGCCATGTTGGGCTTTTCGCATGCCCGGCTGGCCACCGAAAAGGAGCTCAGCCAGCTCTTCCCGGATTGTGATTTGGGCGCCATGCCGCCTCTGGGCAGTCTCTACGGCATGCCGGTCTATCTGGACAGCAGCCTGCTCAGCGACGAGACCATCGCCTTCAACGCCGGAACACATCGCGATGTGGTGCATTTGCGCCTGGACGATTTCCGGCGTCTCTCGAACCCCGAAGTCGTCTCCCTGGCGCGGGAAACCATGGCGCAGCGCGCCGGCAACTGGTAGTTATCGCGGCCTATACTGGAATCATTCTTCAGCTTACCGACAGCGGCTTATATTGCCCCGCGGGTGATTTCTATGTCGATCCGTGGCGGCCGGTCAACCGGGCGATCATCACGCATGCGCATGCGGATCATGCCTGCGCGGGGTGCCGGGCCTATCTGACGGCGCGGCCCGGCGAAGCGCTCCTGCGCGCGCGGGTGGGCGGCGAAGCGGCCATCCAGACACTCGCATACGGCGAGCCGCTAACGCTCGATGGCGTGCGCGTCTCGCTGCATCCGGCCGGGCACATTCTGGGCTCCGCGCAGGTGCGCATCGAGGGGCACGGCGAAACCTGGGTGTTCTCCGGCGATTACAAACTCGAACCGGACCCCACCTGCGCCCCTTTCGAGCCGGTGCCCTGCGAGACCTTCGTGACCGAGTCGACCTTCGGGCTGCCGATCTACTGCTGGCCGCCGGCGGTCGAAGTGTTCGCGGATATACAGGCCTGGTGGACGGCCAACCAGCAGGCCGGCAAGGCCAGCGTCCTGTTCGCGTACAGCCTGGGCAAAGCGCAGCGTGCGCTCGCCGGACTCGACCCCGCCCTCGGCCCGATTTACACGCACGGCGCGGTGGAGAGTTTCAACCGGCTTTACCGCGAGGCGGGTATCGCGCTGCCGCTCACCACGCACGCGGGCGACGCGCCGGCATCCACCGACTGGAGCCGTGCGCTGATCCTCGCGCCGCCATCGGCCAACGGCTCGCCCTGGTTACGCCGGTTCCGTCCGTTCTCGGCCGGCCTGGCCTCGGGCTGGATGCGGATTCGCGGCGCTCGCCGCCGGCGTTCGCTCGATCGCGGCTTTGTGCTCTCGGATCACGCCGATTGGGGCGGCCTGTTGTCCGCCATCCGCTCGAGCGGCGCCGGCCGGGTGTGGGTCACGCATGGGTACCGCGCGCCTATGGTCGAGTGGCTGAAGCAACAGGGCTACGAAGCGCAGGCCATCGAGGCGCGCTTTGAAGCCGAACAGGATGAGGCGGAGGCCGCCCCGTGAAAGCCTTTGCCGAGTTGTACGCCGCCCTGGACGAAACCACCAAGACCAACGAAAAGGTGGACGCGCTGACCCGCTACTTTTCGAGCGTGCCGCCGGCGGATGCCGCCTGGGCGACCGCGTTCCTGATCGGCCGGCGGCCCAAACGGCTGCTCGAATCGCGCAAACTGGCGCAGTGGGCCATCGAGGAAGCCGGCATTCCCGATTGGCTCTTCGGCGAGTGTTACCACGCGGTGGGCGACTTTGCGGAGACCATCGCGCTGCTGCTGCCGCCCGCCGGATCGTCGAGCAGCCTGCCCTTGCACACCTGGATCGAGGAGCGCCTGCTCCCCTTGCGCGACGCCGGCGACGATGCCCGCCGCGCCGCGCTGGTCTCCGCCTGGCGAGAAATGGATGAGCGCCAGCGCTTCGCCTGGAACAAGATCATCACCGGAGAGTTCCGCGTGGGCGTCTCGCAAAGCCTGGTGGTGCGCGCGCTGGCGGCGGCCAGCGGCCTCCATGCCGAAGTAGTCTCTCACCGCCTGATGGGTGACTGGCAGCCGGGCGCCGGGTTCTGGGTGCGCCTCACAGCCGAGGATACCCGCGATGCCGATGTCAGCCGGCCGTATCCCTTCTTCCTCGCGTATCCGCTGGAGGGCGAAATAGAGCAATTGGGCGATATCCGCGCCTGGCAGGTGGAGTGGAAATGGGACGGCATCCGCGCCCAGTTGATCCGCCGCCATGGGAGAACCTACGTGTGGTCGCGTGGCGAAGAACTCATTACGGACCGCTTTCCGGAATTGGAAGCGCTCGGCGCGCAGTTGCCGGAAGGCGTGGTGGCCGATGGCGAGGTGCTGCCCTGGAAGGACGGCCAGCCGCTGCCCTTCGCCCAGATGCAGCGCCGCATCGGCCGCAAAGTGCTCGGTCCGCGCATCCTGAGCGAGGTTCCCGTGGCGATAGTGGCTTTCGATCTGCTCGAACTGCGCGGCGAAGACATCCGCGAGCGTCCGCTGGAGTTCCGCCGCGCGCGCCTGGAAGAGATCGCGCCGCCTGGTTCCGCGATGATCGTATCGCCCGTGGTGCGCGCCGCTACCTGGGAGGAGCTGGCCATGCGGCGCCAGGAAGCCCGCTCCCGCAAGGTGGAAGGGTTCATGCTGAAACGCCTGGACTCGCCCTACCGCGTGGGGCGCCGGCGCGGCGACTGGTGGAAGTGGAAGATTGATCCCTACTCGGTCGACGCGGTGCTGATCTATGCCCAGCCCGGCCACGGCCGGCGCGCCAGCCTGTTTACCGATTACACGTTTGGCGTGTGGGATGGCGATGAATTGGTGCCGTTTGCGAAGGCTTACTCCGGTCTGACCGATGAGGAGATCCGGCGGGTGGACGCGTTCGTGCGCGCGAATACGACAGAGAAGTTCGGGCCGGTGCGCGCCGTCAAGCCGGAACTGGTTTTCGAGCTGGCGTTCGAAGGCATCCAGCGCTCGCCCCGGCACCGCTCGGGGATTGCGGTGCGCTTCCCGCGCATGGCTCGCTGGCGCACGGATAAGAAAGCCGGCGACGCGGACAGCCTGGAGACCATACGCGCACTGCTGCCATCCACTACAGAGCCGCGCGCGTAAGCAAGCGGTACGCCGGCCGGTTCTAGTTGAAGTGCGCCGCGTTTTCCGCCGCGAAGTGGGCCAGTTCCGCGGGCAGTTCGTCCAGTGGAAAGACCGCGTTCGACGGGCACACGGGCACGCACGCGCCGCAATCGATGCATTCCTCGGGCGATACGAACAAGTGCTTGGCTTCCTCGAACCCCCCCTCATCCTTCTTGGGATGGATGCAGTCGACCGGGCAGGCCTCCACACACAATTCGTCTTTTGTACAAGCGTCGGTGATTACGTATGCCATAGGTTTCAACACCTGTAGGGCAATTACAGGGCCAAGGCACGCCGCAAAGAAAAGAAGTACTGTTCCGCGCCGCCCGGCCAGGAAGTGGGTCATCTCACGCAGGCCGCCTGTGGGCCCCTCCCCACCTCAGATGCCGCGCAAGATCTCAGAATCGGCTTCCGCCCTTGCGGATCTTGGCGGCCCTTCCCTGGCCGCCGAATTCGACCGGCGCTTGTGCGAGCGCATCAGCGAGGGCTGCCTTCCACAGAGGATTGCCGGGTTCGCGCCTGACGGCTTCGCGCAGTTCCGCCAGGCCTTCCTTCCAGTGGCCCAGGCGCAGCAGGGCGATGGCTAAGTTCACGCGGATTCCATCGTGGTCAGGCAGGAGCGCGTGGGCCGCACGATACTTTTCCACCGCGCCCAAGAGGTTGCCGGACTTCTCCAGTTCCGCGCCCTGGTTGTTCAACTGAATGGCGGCCAGCAGATCCTGGTCAGACTTGTCTTTGTTGCGCAGCACATCGGAGAGTTGCTGCTTGACTGCTTCGGCCCGTTCCGGCTGGCCATCTTCGCGCAGGGCGCGCTGCAAGCTGTAGAGCGTGCTCTGGTCCCGCGGATCGAGCCGGGCGGCGGCCTGCAAATGCAGCACGGCGAGATGCGGGTTGCGCTGCTCGAGATACTCGGAACCGAGCCGCGTTTGGGCTACGGCATCCTCGGGAGCCAGCGCCACGGCGTGTTCGAGCGCTGCGATGGCTCCCTTGTCGTCCATCAATGTCTTGCGCGCGTCGCCTAAATCCGACCACGCCTCGGCGAAATCCGGACGCAAGGTCACCGCTTGCTGGAGCTCGGCCGCGGCCTTCGGAATGTCTTCCTGCTCGTTGTAGATTTTGGCGCGCAGGTAGTGCGCATAGGCCGCATCCGGCTTTTGGCCAATGAGCGCGATGGCGCGGTCAAGGTGCGCCGCGGCCGGGCCGAATTCGCCAGCCTGAAGCAGGAAGGCGCCCAGATTGATGTGCGCCTGCGCAAACTTGGGGTCGATCTCGACGGCCTTCTCAAAGTGAGGCCGCGCGGCCTGCAGGTCGCCAAAGGCGTTGAAGGCTTCACCCAACGCGTTCTGCGCTTCGGCCGAGCGCGGGCGCAGGCGGACGGCTTCGGTCAATTGGGCGATGGATCCATCGCGGTCGCCGGCTTCCTGGAGAACACTTCCCAGCAGCAGGCGCGCATCCGCGTTCCGGGGATCGGTCTTGATGATCTGGTTCAGCAGGTGGACGGCTTGCGCGCGCTGTCCCTTGGCCAGCAGCGACCACGCGTCTTCAACCGGAGAGCGCTGGGCGGCCCACAAACCGGCACAGAGAAGCGCGGCTGTGAGGCGGGCGATCATGCCTTGAATTTCTCCACGCGCGTGATGCCCTGGCCCTCGCTGACGTGGATCAAGCGATCGACCGGCACGTCCGGCAACTTCTCGATCTGTCCGAGCGGCCAGCGAACGTCCAGGTCCACTCGGGTGGCCGTGCCGAGTCCGAAATGCAGCCGCTTCTCATTGCATGACAGGTAAGATGACTGACCGAGCACTTCCTGAGCCTGCACCTTACCATCGTAGTGAGCCGTGACGCGGCCGCCGATCGCACTGCGGTTGGATTTCACACCGTGCAGTTTCACCTTCAACCAATGATGGCCGCCGCTCACGTCGTTGCGCAGCAAAGAGGGCGGCTCATTGTGATTGATGATCAGGATATCCACGTCGCCGTCGTTATCGAAATCACCCACGGCACATCCAGGGCTGGAATGCAGAGCCTCCACTCCAGGTCCCGCCAGGCCCATTAACTCTTCAAACCGGCCGCCGCCCAGGCTGCGATAGACGATACGCGGCGTCAGGTATCCTCGCCTACCGTCTGCTGCATTGACCCGCGGCGGCCTACCTAGACGAGCTCGCGCAGCTTCTCGACCACGCTCTTCAGCACTTCCGACTGCGCGTTCAACTCCTCGCTGGCTGCCGCATTCTCCTCGGAACTCGCCGCCACGCGTTGCGTCACCTGCTCGATCTGGACTAACGAAGTGGCAATTTGTTCGATACCGTGGGCCTGCTCCTGGCCGCCCGTCTCCACCTCTTTCATCAGTTCCCTGACCTGAACACTGCTCCCGGTAATGAGACGGATGGCTGCCGCCACGCGATCGAGTTTCGCGCTGCCTTCATTTGACCGGAGGATCGATTCCTGGATCAACTCCGTGGCGTCTTTGGCGGCTTGCGCGCTACGCTGAGCCAGATTGCGAACCTCGTCGGCAACTACCGCAAAGCCCATGCCAGCTTCGCCCGCCCGAGCCGCCTCCACAGCCGCATTCAGGGCCAAAATGTTGGTCTGAAAGGCGATTTCATCTATGACCTTATTGATGTTCGAGATTTTGCCGCTGGAGAGAGTGATCGCCTGCATCGAAACGACCATGTCATCGACCAGTTGGTTTGCTTCAGAGATCTGCCGCTCCACGTCGGTTGCCATCCCGGAGGCATTCCGCCCAAGCCCCGTATTGTTGTGAGTAATGCTGCGGATCTGCTCGGTGGCGGCAGAAGTCTCCTCTAGTGAGGCGGCCTGCTCGGTGGCGCCCTCGGCGAGGGACTGGCTGGACCTCGCCATCTCCCGTGCCGCGCTGTTCATCTGGTCACTTACAGACTTCATCTCCCCCGCGAAATAACGCAGCACGCGATTGACGCCGGCGAGGATCCAGTGCACGCCCCCCCCAGCCAGGAAGCACAAGCCAATCAGGACGAACGCGACCAGCCGGCTGAGGGAGATTCGCGTGTGGGCCTCGCGGCTGGAGGCCACCAGAGCCCGGCGTTGTTGCTTGGCAAGTTGGTTTGCGGCCTTATCCATAGTGTCCACCAGAGGGTAGATCTGGTTGAGCATGATGTCATGCGCCGCCACGAAGTCCCGTTCGCCCACCAGCTTCAAGTACCTCTGGTAGATCTCCGGCCACGCGCGGATTCCGCCGTCCAAGCCGTTGAGCGACTCCGTCTCGCCGGCGGCGGCCAGCGGACGCAGTTCCGCGATCTGCCCTCTGAGCCGGGTTGCGACGGATCCAAATTCCTGTTTTTGGGTATCAATGCGGTCTGTAGTGTGGCAGGTGCTACAAGCCGGCCCGCCATGCGTGTCGATCTGCCCCACCTGCGTGTTGATCAGCGAGATCTCGACCTTGGTGGCATTCGCCCGCATTTCCTGGAACCCTGTGAGCAGGTCGCCTACCAGTTGCAGCTTCTTGGCCGTGCGGTTGACCGCCAGATCCAGAGATCCCCCCAGTCCTCCGATGGCGCTCAGAGAGGAATAGCTCAGCGCCAGCACGACGGCGAGCATGGCGCCGAAACCCAAAAGCAACTTTGTACTAATCTTCTTTACAGACTTCACTACTGTCCTCCGAACGACCGCGAGAATCTCTTCTCCTGAATCATCGTCAGGACAGTTGACTGACTTTAGGTCAGGAGCGGGTTAATGTCCGCGCGTCATTCCTGCCGGAGCGCGTTCATTGGATCCACCTGCATGGCCCGCCGTGCAGGCATATAGGCGGCTACAGCCGCGGTCAACAGAAGGACAAAAGCCACGACAACGTACGTCAGCGGGTCCGACGGCTTGACGCCGAACAGGAAGCTTGCCAGCAGGCGGGACACAGCGAGCGCTCCCAGCGCGCCGGCAAGCACACCGATTGCGGCGAGCCTCAGACCGCGCGCCACCACGCTGCCGAGCATCTGGGATGGCGCGGCTCCCAAGGCCATCCGCAGGCCAATCTCCGGAATCTGCCGGCCCACGAGGTAGGCCAGCACGCCGTACAAGCCGATGGCTGCCAGCAGCAGGGCGATCAGCGCAAAGGCTGCCAGCAGCGTAGCTTGCACGCGCCGGTTGAACACCTCTTTGTCCAGGATCTGGTCCATGCTGGCCACTTCCGCGATGGGCTGATCCGGATCGATGGACCAGATTGCCCGCCGGACCGCGGCTGCCAGGCTCAACGGTGCCACCCGGGTGTGGATGGCCAGCGAAAAGGGCGGGTACGGGGACTGCAAGGTGGAGATATAGAATTCCGGACTCGGCGGCACATCCAGCCCGGAGGAGTGGATATCGCCGGTGACGCCTACCACGCGCGCCGAGACGTTCGTTTCAAACCAGATGCGGCGCCCGACCGGATCCTGGCCGGGCCACAGCGTGCGCGCCAGCGTCTGGTTGATCAGCACCACCAGCGGCGCGTCGTGGACATCGGTCTCCAGAATGTCCCGGCCGCGGCGCAGGGGGATGCCGATGGTGCGCAGGTAGCCGGGGCCGGCCATGCGGAAATTGCACTGGATGCGTTCCTTGGAATCGTGCCCATCGGCGCCGATACCGGAGATGTCTCCCTTCACGGTGAGCGGGATGTGGTTGGTGAACCCCGCGGACTCCACACCCGGAATCGCCTCCACGCGCCGCAGAACCTCACGCTGGTAGGCCACGATGCGCGCGTGACTGGGCGGCGTTTCCGGGGGCGGCAGCAGCAGAGTCAGCAGGTTACGGGTGCGAAAGCCCGGATCGACACTTCGCACGTTGGCGAGCGTCTGAATCAGCAGGCCGGCGCCGATCAGCAGCACGAACGCCAGCGCTACCTGCGAGCAGATCAGCGCGGCGCGCACCAGGCGCGACCCGGATGCGGCCGCCAGTGTCCGGGCGCTCTGCTTCAGCGATTGGCTGACATCCAGGCGGCGGATGTGCGCCAGGGGAACCAGGCCGAACACGACTGCGGTCAGCATGGCGACGCCGATGGTGAACCCCAATACGCGCCAATCCACGGATAGCGCCTTCAGGCCAACCAGGTCGCCCGGCGCCAGGTACGCCAGGAACTCGGAAGCACTGGCCGCCAGCAGCAGTCCCGCGGCGCTCCCGGCGGCGCACAGCACCAGGCTTTCGCAGAACGACTGGCGCACCAGTTGCCACGTTCCGGCCCCCAGGGCCGCGCGCACCGCGACTTCTTTCGTATGATTGGCGGCGCGTGACAGCAGCAGGTTCGCCAGATTCGAACACGCGATCAGCAGCACAAATACCACGGTCCCCAGCAGGATCACCAGCATGCGCCGGCTGGAGCTGACGAAATGGTCGCGCAGGGGAGCCACGAACGCACCGACCTTCTCGTTGGTATCCGGATATTGGCGCGCGAGGTCAGCGCCGATGGTCTTCATCTCCGCGTCGGCCTGTGCGATCGTCACTCCCGGCTTCAGGCGCGCGATGACCATCCAGTTGTGGCGGCCGCGCGCCGCCATTTCCGCGGGCGTGTATGTGCTGCCCAGCGGCGTCCAGATGTCTCCTAACCTGCCGCTGTATTCGCCCGGCGGCTCCGTCCCGGCGCGCAGCACTCCGACGATGGTGTGCTTTTCGGCGCCCAGCGTAATGGTTTTGCCGATGATCTTGGGGTCCGCGCCGAAACGCCGCCGCCAAAAACCTTCACTGATCAGTGCCACCTTGGGCGCGCCCGGACGATCCTCGTCGTCGCGAAAGACGCGCCCCAGTGCGGGTTGAGTACGCAGCGCGCGCAGCAGGCTGGCGGTCACCAGACTCCCCGGTACGACTTCCGGGGTGCCCTGCCCGATCAGGCGATAGCCCCGTTCCTCGAGCGCGCCCATCTGCTCAAACGAGTGGCTGCGCGCTTTCCAGTCCACGTAGTTCGCCGGCGCTACCGGGCTGTCGCGCACTCCGAAGAACGGAGCGCTCTCCCATACCAGCACCAGGCGGTCCGGATCGTTGTACGCGAGCGGACGCAGCAGGACCGCGTTGATCAGGCTGAATACGGCAGTGTTGGCCCCGATCCCGATCGCCAGCGTCAGGACGGCGACGGAAGTGAATCCGGGTGATTTCCGGAGATAGCGCACCGCGTAGCGCAGATCAAGCAGGAAGCTGGCAGGCATGATTTTAGGACTTCTATATCCGCAATCCTGGTTCCATGACGCGCAGGCCGATTTTGAAGACTTCGAATCGGAGGCGTGATCCGCAGGTGTCCGGTTATGGGACAGGGCGACCACCGCCGGGACGGGGGAAATTATTTTGATAATCTTCGGTTTGCATCGACCCCAGCATTATCTGAAAAGGAAGCCAGCGGGTGGCCGAAGACGGAACGGTAACGGTCAGTGTGGATGTGACCGACATCGCGCTCAGCGCGACGGCGGACGTAGAGTAGGCGGGCGTTCCGGCCACAATGCAGTGAGAATCAGGGCGACGACGATGCCGACCGTCACCTCGACAAACCGGTGAATTGCCGTCACCCAAGCCATCTGAGTACGAACGACCAGCATGACGATCGCCAGCGTAATTCCGGCGAACCGGTACGCCGCGCGGTCCAGATGCAAGCCCGCGCAAATCAGCCCCATCAGAAATATGCCGGCGCCGAAAGCGATCACGCTTGCGCCAAACCAAGCCGCGGCCAACGCTCCCACGGCAGCACCCAGTGCGGTTCCGGCGAACCGTTGCGTGGAAACCGTCCACGCCGCGCCGAGCGTTGACTGCATGACAACCACCGTGGTAATTGCGGCCCAGTAGGCTTCCGAGAGCCTGAAGCCGCGCGCCGCCAGAAGTGAAATCGTAGCCGCCGCGGTTGTGCGCGCCGCATGTTCGAGGGATGGGCGGCTAAGGCCCGCGAGTATCCATTTCAGCATCCGGTTCATGATCCCCCCTGCCGGCTCCCTATGAACAAGGGTAGTCGATCCTGGAGGAGTCATCCCGGGTGAGGGACAATAAAATTAGTCGGATCGCCGGCGCCTACCATGATCGATTCGCTCGTCAACCTGCTTTTCCGATGCTCGCATAAGCGGCTCACACGTCCGGTCACGCCGGTCAGCAGGGACGGCAAGCCGCATGGCGACACCTACGTCGTGTGCCTGGATTGCGGCAAGCAGTTCCGCTATGACCTCCAGGAGATGCGGATCGGCAAGCCGCTGCCCGGCGCGTCGGACCATGGCGTGCTGCCGCCGGCAGCGCCGGCTTCGCGCCGCTCGAAGCGCGGACTGGCGGTGATGGCGTCGGCCGTGCCGCTCGGTTTTATCATCGGGGCGGTGCTGAGCTCGAAGCGCAGGGGGAAGCTGCCGCAACCCCAGGCAAAGGATTCCAGCAAGCCCGATCCCGAGAAGCCGCCCTCATCGTGAGTCAACCAGCACTGACCTCGCGATGCGGTAGCGGCAGGAAAGTGGCCCATGCATGCGCGTGCTCTGTTCCGTCGGCGGCCAATAGCACCGCTTCGGTCTTCATCAGCCTTCTGTTTTGTCTGACGACCCAACCCCGGATCAGAAAGGCAACGCCCGAGGTGACGTGACGGCGGAACCGGACTCGCAGCTCGGCCGTCAGGGCTTCCGTTCCCGTGCCTGCCACGGCCTTGGACATCGCCTCGTCAAGAACCGTGCTGACGACGCCTCCGTGGACAATCCCGCGGAAACCTTCCCACGCGGCCGCCGGAATCCAGGTTGCGGTGATTCCGCCGTCGTCCTGCCTTTGAAATCGCAGTTGTAATCCTCGCGGGTTGTTCTGCCCGCAGACAAAACAGGCGGATTGTGCGCGGGCGCGCAACGGCCCACAGGATTCGCCGACCACGGTTTGCCGGGGCATGAACTCAGCTCATACAGACTTGCCCGCGGCCCTGCGGCCAGCCGGCCCCGTAGGTTCGATAACCGCCGGAGAGATTCCGGACGCGCAAGCCGTTTTGAGCCAGGAACCTGCAAGCATAGTAGGAACGGTGGCCGGCCCGGCAATAGACCCAGATCTCGCGGTCGTGCGGCAATTCGTGGAACCTGGCTCGCAACTTGCTAAGCGGGATGTTTACCGCTCCATCTATGGAGCCGTCGCGGAATTCCTCCACCTCACGGACGTCCAACAGGAACGCCTCGGTAGTGTCCAGTTCGGGCCAGGAGGCGAGTTGCACGTCGCCCCGCATCACGTTCGAGGCGACCATCCCGGCCAGGTTCACCGGGTCTTTCGCCGAGCCGTATTGAGGAGCATAGCAGAGTTCAGTTTCTTCCAGATCGAAAACCGTGGCGCCCATCTGGATCGCCATGGCAACCACGTCGATGCGGCGCTCCACGCCTTCTTCGCCGACGGCCTGAGCGCCGAGCAGACGGCCATCCGAAGTGCGGAAGAGCAACTTCAGATGAATTGGTTTGGCGCCGGGATAATAGCTGGCATGCTGATTTGGATGCAGGTAGACGGCTTTGAATCCGTCGATCCCCGCCCGGCGCAGTACCTTTTCCGTGGCGCCGGTGAGGGCCACCGTCAATCCGAAGAATCCACACACCGCCGTTGCCTGAACGGGGGAGAAGTGCGAGTCGCGGCCGCAGATCACGTCGGCGGCGATCCTCCCCTGGCGATTGGCGGGGCCCGCCAGGGGAACCAATTCCCATTGACCCGTCACCCGATTCCGGACCTCCACCGCGTCACCGACGGCCCAGATATGCGGATCGCTGGTCCGCATCTGGGAGTCGACGCGGATACCGCCGCGGCCGCCGATTTCGAGTCCCGCCTCCTGCGCCAGCTTGGTTTCCGGGCGTACCCCGATCGCGAGAACCACCACTCCCGCGTCAAACGCGGCGCCTGACCACGTGCGCACAACCAGGCCGCCATCGGACGACTGCTCGAATCCCGCGACCGGATCGCCCAGTTGAACGTGGGCTACGTGGGCCGCCACGTGGCGGCAAACGCCTTCGGCCATCTCCGGATCGAGGGGGGGCATCAACTGATCCGCCATCTCCACCACCGTGACATCCATGCCTCGATGCGCTAGATTTTCCGCCATCTCCAAGCCGATGAAACCGCCCCCGACAACGACGGCCCGCCGCGGCTTTGCCTCGTCGATCCAACTCC
>Ga0335078_10004295_pt1 | contig 21146 bp, 19 predicted proteins | sample Lox_Sample_32_FD_206711 | JGI IMG/M metagenome (GOLD analysis project Ga0335078, IMG submission 206711) | Soil microbial communities from Loxahatchee National Wildlife Refuge, Florida, United States - Lox_Sample_3.2 | ecosystem: Environmental > Terrestrial > Soil > Wetlands | place: USA...
CTCCAGCTCGGCTTCGCCGGGGTCATGGCCGGGCCGCTGGTGCGCTCGTCCTACCGCGCCGGAAGACTGTACCGGCAGGCGCTGAGCCGAGCGGGCGGCTAGGACGATCCGGGCCGGGGGCCCGTTAGCGCGGAAGACCGCGTTGCTCGTATCCTCACCAGCATGGTGAACAAGCCGCCGGGTACCGCCACGAAGAAGTCCCGGGATGATTCCGCGCCTGGCCGCATCAAGCAGATCGGCATGGTCGCGGGGATCATCCGCAAGACCAACCCGAAGGCGCTGCCGATCGTCGCGATCGCCGGCCTCGGGGTCATCGTGATCGCCGTGGTCATCGCCGTCGTGACCAACCTCGTGGCATTCCTGGTCCCGCTCGGCGTCCTGCTCGGGATCGGCGCGGCGATGGTCCTGTTCGGGCGGTTCGCCCAGTCCGCGCAGTACGCGACGATCGCCGGGCAGCCAGGAGCCGCTTCGGCGATCCTGCAGAGCATGCGCGGGAACTGGACGGTGACCCCGGCGATCGCCGCGAACAGGAACATGGATGTGGTGCACCGGGCGGTTGGCAAGCCCGGGGTGATCCTGGTCGGCGAGGGCTCGTCAAGTCGGCTGCCCAGCCTGCTCGCGGCCGAGAAGAAGCGGGTCGCGCGGGTGGCGTACGACGTGCCGATCTACGACCTCCAGGTCGGCGACGAGGAGGGGCAGGTGCCGATCCGGCGGCTGCAGCGCCGCATCATGAAACTCCCCCGCAACCTCAAGGGCCCGGCCGTCGCCGACCTGAACTACCGGCTGAAGGCGCTGCCGCAGTCACTTCAGGTGCCCAAGGGGCCCCTACCCAAGACCGCACGGATGCCGAAGGCGCCTCGCCCGAAATTCCGCTAACCCCGCCGGGCCGTGTCAGATCCGGATGACGACCGTATTGGCCGCCCGGTCGTGCAGGCCGCGCAGGTCGGTATCGAAGATCATCGGCGGGATCACGGCGAGGAGGAGGAGCGTGCGGACCAGGGACCAGATCATGCCGACCGGCTTGCCGTCGAGCCGCACTACCCGCATGCCGAGGAGTCGCTTGCCGACCGTGAAACCCGTCAGCGCGGTGAGCAGGTAGACCTCGGCGGCGAACACGGCGATGGTCAGGTACTGCTCGTGGAACGCGGCCAAGGCGATGACCTCGCACATCAGCCAGTCGATCACCAGGGCGCCCAGGCGCCTGCCGACCCCGGCCACCGACCCGGCGCCTGACTCGGGCAGCCCGAGACGCTGTCCGGGATAGCCGCCCTTCTCGCCAGCCGGCGAGGCGCCCAGCCACCCTCCCGCCCATCGTCGATCCGCCACAGGCAAACGGTACCTCCGCTCCTCCGCGCCCCCTGCGCCGCTCCCGCCATTTCCCCCCGCAGCGCCGCCACTGCCCGTAACATGAGCGAAACATGGGGGATACGGGTCGGAAATCGCAACCGCCTAGCGTTCCAGCAGCGCCCGGACGCGGGCACGTCAGCCTGTCAGCAGCCTAGGGAGAGCAATGTTCGCCAGCGGCGATGAGGTACTGCGGTTTATCAACGCCGAGGAGGTGCAGTTCGTCGACGTCAGGTTCTGCGACCTGCCCGGAACCGTGCAGCACTTCACGGTCCCGGCGGAGTCTTTCGACGACCGTATCTTCAGCGACGGCCTGATGTTCGACGGCTCGTCGATCCGCGGCTTCCAGGAGATTCACGAGTCGGACATGCTGTTGCTGCCAGACCCGACGACGGCAGTTGTCGACCCGTTCCGCACCCGCAAGACGCTGAACCTGACTTTCTTCGTACACGACCCGCTGACTGGTGAGCCGTACAGCCGCGACCCCCGCAACATAGCCCGCAAGGCCGAGGATTACCTGCGCGGCAGCGGAGTCGGGGACACGGCCTACTTCGGCCCCGAGGCGGAGTTCTACATCTTCGATTCCGCCCGGTTCGAGACCAGCCCGAACGCCGGCTACTACTACATCGACTCGGTCGAGGGCGCCTGGAACACCGGCCGCGACGAGCCGGGCGGCAACCTGGGCTACAAGCCGCGTTACAAGGGCGGCTATTTCCCGGTCCCGCCGACCGACCACTACACCGACCTGCGGTCGGAGATGGTCCGGTCCCTGATCGAGTGCGGTATCCCGGTGGAGATGCAGCATCACGAGGTCGGCACCGCGGGCCAGGCTGAAATCGACATCAGGTTCGACAGCCTCCTGCACATGGCCGACAAGGTTATGCTCTACAAGTACGTGGTGAAGAGCGTCGCGCGGGCCGCGGGCAAGACCGTGACGTTCATGCCCAAGCCGCTGTTCGGTGACAACGGCTCCGGGATGCACTGCCACCAGAGCCTGTGGAAGGACGGGGCGCCGCTCTTCTACGACGAGGTCGGCTACGCGGGGCTCTCTGACCTTGGCCGCTACTACGTGGGCGGGCTGCTCAAGCACGCGCCCTCGCTGCTCGCATTCACGAACCCGACGGTGAACTCCTACCACCGGCTGGTCCCCGGCTTCGAGGCGCCGGTCAACCTGGTGTACTCGCAGCGCAACAGGTCGGCGTGCGTGCGGATCCCGATTACCGGCCCGAGCCCGAAGTCCAAGCGGCTGGAGTTCCGGGTCCCGGACCCGTCTTGCAACCCGTACCTGGCGTTCTCGGCCATGCTGCTGGCGGGCCTTGACGGGATCAAGAACAAGGTCGAGCCGCCTGAGCCCGTGGACAAGGACCTTTACGAGCTGCCGCCAGACGAGGCCAGGGCAATCCCGCAGGTGCCTGGCTCCCTGGACACAGTGCTCAACAACCTGGAAGCCGATCACGACTTCCTGCTCGAAGGCGGCGTGTTCACCCCGGACCTGATCGAGACCTGGCTGGACTACAAGCGCGCGAACGAGATCGACCCGATCCGGCTCCGTCCGCACCCGCACGAGTTCGAGCTGTACTTCGACGCGTAGCCCGAATCATCGCTCCGACCTGCCAATCGTGTTTCGGGGTCCGGCCCTCCCCCGGCCGGACCCCGAACTCTCTCCCCCCGCCCCAGTCGGCCTGAAGTAGTGCACTATCCGCCGTTACCACAACGGGAAAAGCACTACTTTCGGTCCGCGCCGCGGCGTCAGGGAAGGTCGAACTCTCCGTCTAGGACGCCGGCGGTGAAAGCACGCCATTCGTCCGGAGTGAAGATCAGCGTGGGCCCGTCCGGGTTCTTGCCGTCCCGCATGGCGATCACGCGGTCGCTGCCCTCCTTGGAGCCGGGAACGATCGCGATCTCGATCCTGGCGTCGTCATTCTCGCTGCCGTAGGAGGACGTCCGCCAGGTGGCGCCGGTCAGGTCCATGCTCTGTTGCCTTCCTTGCCGCGGGTTTGCCGATGGACGCGGAACTGCGCCCGGGTCTCAGTATGCTCGCAGCCGGAAGCTATCCGACTCGGCCAGGTTGACAGCCGCCCCCCGCTACGGATACTTGGTTCGTTCCTGAGCGGCTGAACTCTGCGGAGGCACGGTGAGCGGCCAGCTATCCCCGGCGTCGGGAGAACTCGCGGTCGGCTCGCGGGTAGCCGGCTATGTCATCGAGGGGCAGATTGGCCGCGGTGGCATGGCGGTCGTCTACCGCGCGTCCGACACGCGGCTGAACCGCACGGTCGCGCTGAAGGTCCTGGCGCCAGACCTGGCCGGCGACACGGCGTTCCGGCAGCGGTTCGTCCGCGAGATGCGAGCCGCTGCCTCCGTCGATCATCCCCACATAGTTCCCGTCTTCGACGCCGGTGAGGCAGACGGCGCCCTGTTCATCGCCATGCGGCTGGTCATCGGGCAGGACCTGCGGACGCTGCTCGACTCAGAGCGGCGGCTGCCGGCGGAGCGCGTCGCCGATATCGTCGCCCAGATAGCCTCCGCGCTGGATGAAGCGCACTCCCGCGGCCTGGTGCACCGTGACGTGAAGCCGGGGAACATCCTCATCTCCGCGGTGCCGGGAAGCGGCGAGCCAGATCACGTCTACCTGTCGGATTTCGGGCTCAGCAAGCCGGCGCTCTCCTCCGCCCAGCTCACCCTGACCGGTCAGTTCCTCGGCACTCTCGACTACATGGCGCCCGAGCAGGTGGAGGGCCGTGCGATCGACGGTCGCGCCGACCTGTATGCGCTGGGCTGCACCGCGTTCGAGATGCTTACCGGCGCTCCGCCGTTCAAGCGGGATCAGGGACTCGCGGTCCTGTGGGCGCAGCTACAGGCGCCTCCCCCGTCGCTGAGGGCACTGCGGCCCGACCTGCCGCCAGCGATCGACCAGGTCATCGCCCGGGCGCTGGCCAAGTCTCCCAACGACCGCTACCGCTCGTGCATGACCTTTGCGACGGCGCTGCGCGCGGCATGCGGCCTCGGGCAAGCGGAGCCCGGCAGCCCCGCTGCCGCCTCGGCGCCCGGGCCGGCGACGGAGCGGGCGCGGATCCCCGAGCCGCACCCGCCCGCATCACGGCCCGCCTTGCCGCTCGCCGATCCGCCGACGAATCCGCAGCCCCGCTCCGCCCCGCCCCCGGCAACCGGGCCGTCTTCCCGCCCCGCCCCGCCCCCGGCACCCGGACCGCGTTCTCCCGCCCCGGCCCGCCGATCCGGGCCGCAGCGCCGTCCGGCCGGGTCCTGGCCGCCCGCGCCCCCGCGTCTCACGTCGCCCAGCGGCCAGCCCGACAAGGCCCGGAAACGGGGGTCTGGCGCGCGCGTCGCGGCGATCGCCGCCTGCGTCGCGCTGCTAGCTATCGCGGGCGTGGCCGTCACGGTGCTGCGCAGCCACTCATCGCCGCCGCCGGCCCGAGCCGCCAGTCCGGCTGACGCCGGGAGGCCGGCCGCCTCCCAGTCCCTCGGCCCGGCAGCGACCGTGCGCGCGTACTTCAGCGCAATCAATGATCACGATTACCCGAAGGCGTGGAGCCTCGGCGGCAAGAACGCCGGCTCGTCCTACAACGCCTTCGTGCAGGGCTTCGACGGCACCGCCCGGGATAACCTGACCATCGTCTCGGTGGACGGCAACGTCGTGACCGTACGCCTCGCCGCGACGCAGACTGACGGCAGCGTCAAGAGCTACCAGGGCACCTATACGGTCACCAACGGCGTCATCACTCAGTCGCGCATTGAGCAGGCCGGATAACCAGCCGCAGGCGGCGGCACCGGGGTCAGCCGCTCAGCTACCCGCCGTCACCCGTAGAACAGGCGCTCCATCACGGCCCGGGCCCGCCGGGCGGCCCGGCGGTAGTCCTGCGGAAGGTCCTGCGATGCGTCGGGAGCGTACCCGAGCAGCCGTGCCACGGCACCGAGTTCCGGCTGCGACGTGGGCACCACATCCGCGGCCCGGCCGCGCACCAGCATCACCGCGTTCCGGATCCTGGCCGCCAGCCGCCACGCTGAGATGAGCGCCTCGGTGTCGGCCGCCGTAACCAGGCCCGCGTTGCGAGCTGCGCGCAATGCCCTCAGGGTCCGGGTGGTCCTCAGCGCGGGCACCGCGTGAGCGTGCCTGAGCTGGAGCAACTGGGCCACCCACTCCACGTCTGCCAGTCCGCCGGGACCCAGCTTCAGGTGCAGGACGGGATCGACGCCGCGGGGCATGCGTTCAGACTCGATCCGGGCCTTGATCCTCCTGATTTCCCGGATAGCCGAAGCGCCGATCCCCCCGCGCGGATACCGGAATTCCTCGGCCATATTCACGAAAGCACCGCCAAGGTCAGCGTCCCCGGCGACCGGCTCGCCGCGCAGTAGCGCCTGAGCCTCCCACGGAGCCGACCACCGCTGGTAGTAAGCCCGGTAGGAGGCCAGGGTACGCACCAGCGGGCCCTGCCGTCCTTCCGGCCTCAGCCCGGCGTCGACCGGCAGCGCGGGGTCGGGACCCGGGCGCGCTAGCAGCGCCCGCAGCTCCTCGGCCACCGCGTGCGCCGCCCGGGTAGCGGCCTCCTCGTCAGCGCCCTCCCGCGGCTCGTGCACGAACATCACGTCGGCGTCACTGCCATAGCCCATCTCGTGCCCGCCGAGCCTGCCCATCGCCACCACGCACATCCGGGTCGGCAGCGGCCCGACCCGTCGCTCGATCGTCCTGATGGCAGCATCGAGGGCGGCAGCGACCGTCACGGCGGCAACAGCCGTGAGCGCCTCGCCGGTCTCCTCGATGCCGGACATTCCGAGCAAGTCTGCCGCCGCCGTGCGCAGCAGTTCCCTGCGGCGCAGCGCCAGCGCGGCCGCGACTGCCTCCTGCGCGGTGCCGTTCCTGTGCACAGCGGCCGCCGCGTCGGGATACAGCGCCGCGGCCGACCTAGCGGCAAGCTGGGCGTCGTCGGCGAGCATCGCCACCGCCTCCGGGGCCCGCAGCAGCAGACCGGTGGCGTACCGGCTGGACGCCAGCAGCCTGGCCATCCGCCTCGCCACCCTGGTGTCGTCCCGCAGCAACCTCAGATACCACGACGACTCCCCGAGCGCCTCGCTGACCTGCCGGAATGCGAGCAGGCCCGCATCGGGCTGCGCCGAGTCGGCGAACCAGCCGAGCATCACTGGCAACAGCGTTCGCTGAATGGCGGCCTTGCGCGAGACCCCGGCGATCAGCGACTCGATATGCCGCAGCGCCCCCGCCGGGTCGACGTAACCGAGCGCCTCGAGGCGCGCCCCCGCCGCCTCCCGGGTCAGGCGGACTGCCTCACCGGGCAGTCGGGCCACCGCCTCCAGCAGCGGACGGTAAAACAGCTTCTCATGCAGCTGCCTGGCCTGACTCGCGTGTCGGCGCCACTGCTCCATCAGCTCTTCGGCCGGGTCTGCGTGCGCCGGAGCATCGCCGCCCCACGTCGCGCGCAGCACCCTGCCGACCTGGCGCAGCACGGCCGGATCTTCGGGCAGCATGTGCGTCCGCCGGAGCTGGCGGAGCTGGAGCACGTGCTCGACGCTGCGCAGGAACCGGTAGGCGGCGGCCAGGCTTCTCGCGTCCGCACGGCCCACGTATCCCCCGGTGGCCAGCGCGGCAAGAGCATGCAAGGTAGCGGCGGCGCGCAGCGTCTCGTCAGTGCGGCCGTGCACGAGCTGCAACAGCTGCACCGCGAACTCGATGTCCCGCAAGCCGCCGGGACCGAGCTTGATCTCACGGCCCGCCCGCTCGGCGGGCAGGCTGAACAGCACGCGGCGCCGCATGGCCTGCACATCGGCCACGAAGTGCTCGCGCCTCGACGACTGCCAGACCATCGGGCCCACGGCTGCCACGTAGGCCGCGCCGAGCTCGGCATCGCCGGCGACCGGCCGCGCCTTGAGCAGAGCCTGGAACTCCCAGGTCTTCGCCCAGCGCTCGTAGTAGGCGCGATGGCTGGCCAGGGTCCGTACCAGCGGCCCGTTGCGGCCCTCTGGACGGAGGTTGGGGTCCACGGGAAAGAGGGCCTCCTCGGCGGCCGAGGCCGAGCAGACCCGGATCATGCCGGTTGCCAGACGGGTTGCGGTACGCAGAGCAGCCGACTCTTCCTCATCCGCCGACCCGCCCGGCGGCTCGGCCACGAAGATCACGTCGATGTCGCTGGCGTAGTTCAGTTCCCGGCCGCCGCATTTCCCCATCGCGATGACCGCCAGCCGACACGGCTCGGAGCCCGGAGGCAGCTCGGATCTGGCGATGGCCAGCGCCGCTTCCAGCGCCGCCGCTGCGAGATCCGCCAGCTCGGCGGCAACGTCGGCGAAGTCCTCGGCCCCGCTGAGGTCCCTCGCCGCCAGGTGCAGCAGCCGCTTCCGGTAACGGACGCGCAGCGCGGTCGCCGGGTCGGCGCCGGCCAGCCTGGCGGCCTCGGACACGGGTCCGTGATCGCCGGGCACGGCACCCACGGCGCTCAGCATCTCGTCACGGATCTGCGCCGCCGTCGGGCGGCGCAGCGCTTCAGGGCCGGCCAGGACCCGCCAGTGACCGGGATGGCGCGCGAGATGACCCCCGAGGGCGGCGCTTACTCCGAGCACCGCGATCAGGCGTGCCCGGAATCCTGGGTCGCTGTGCAGCGCGGCCCGCAGTTCGGCGTCGTGCGGCAGCCTGGCCAGGCTGGCCAGCGCGAGGTCCGGGTCCGCCGCTGCCGCGAGCGCAGCGAGCACATCGGCGTCTCCTGCGGCCGTGTCGAGCCCGAGATCCTCGGTGAGCAGGCGCTGCGCGCGCGCCGTGTCGGCGAAGCCCATCGCCGCAAGCTGCCCAGCCAGAGTCGTCCCGCGCGCCATCCTCACCCCGCTAGTCTCGCCGCGAGCATGCATCAAGCGCCAGGCGGCCCCCGGTCGACCGTCCCGCGCGGCGACGCCGGCGTCGGGGCCGGCCACTGGCCAGATCGCGCCGGCACCGCGGGCGCCTCGGGCAGGCCGGCTGAATAACCTCCTGCCTGGCCTCTCCGGGGAACTGGCTGGCCGAAGCCGGCCGGGGGCCGGTTATTCTCGACGGCGTGAACCCAGATATCCGCGACGCCGGGAACGAGCCGGCCGCCGGCGACGCGCTGCGGGATTTCCAGCGGCTGCACCTCAGCCGGGCCTACTGGCTCGCCCGGGCCATCACCCTCTATGCGGACGTCTGCGACACCGCCGCTCCTGTCCTCGGGCGCCGCGACTGGAAGGAGACCGTCGCCAGGGCCGGGGCGAGACTTGGCCCGCTCAGCGAGGAGGCGGGCAGGCGATACCGGCAGCGCGTGCAACGCGGCCTGCACCCCGGCTTGTAACAGGCTTGCCAAGCCTGCGGTCAGAGCACGTGCAGGTACCTGGCCACCTCGTACTCGGTGACCTGCCGGCGGTACTCTTGCCACTCCGCGCGCTTGTTCCGCAGGAAGAAGTCGAACACGTGCTCGCCTAGCGTCTCGGCGACAAGCTCGCTGCCCTCCATCACGTTGCACGCGTCCGACAGGCTCTGCGGCAGCGGCGTGATCCCGAGCGCGCGCCGCTCGGCCGAGGTGAGCGCCCACACGTCGTCCTCCGCGCCGGGCGGCAGCTCATAGTCGGCCTCGATGCCCTTCAGGCCGGCCGCCAGCAGCACCGCGAACGCCAGGTACGGGTTGCAGGCCGAGTCGATCGAGCGGAACTCAACCCGGGTGGCATTTCCCTTTTGCGGCTTGTACATCGGCACCCGGACCAAAGCTGACCGGTTGTTCTGCCCCCAGCAGACGTACGCGGGAGCCTCACCGCCGGCCCCGGCGATCCGCTGATCCCCGCCCCAGAGGCGCTTATAGGAGTTGACCCACTGGTTACACACCGCGGTGATCTCCGCCGCGTGGTTGAGCAGCCCGGCGATAAAGGCCCGGCCCAGCTTCGAAAGCTGGAACTCGGCGCCCGGCTCGTAGAACACGTTGCGGTCGCCCTCGAACAGCGACATGTGCGTGTGCATGCCCGACCCGGGAAACTCGGTGAAAGGCTTCGGCATGAACGAGGCGTACACGCCCTGGTCCAGCGCGACTTCCTTCATCGCCAGCCGGAACGACATGACGTTGTCGGCCGTGCTCAGGGCGTCCGCGTAGCGCAGGTCGATCTCCTGCTGGCCCGGTGCTCCCTCGTGGTGGCTGAACTCGACCGAGATGCCCATGCTCTCCAGCATCACGATCGCGCTGCGCCGGAAATCGTGCGCGATGCTGTGCGGCGTGTGATCAAAGTAGCCGCCTGCGTCGATGGGCTGCGGCTTCCTCCCGGGCTCCGGCTTCTCGCGCAGGAGAAAGAACTCGACCTCGGGGTGCGTGTAGAAGGTGAATCCCAGATCGGCGGCGCGGCCGAGCGCGCGCTTGAGTACGTGACGAGGGTCGGCATAGGACGGCGTTCCGTCGGGCATCAGGATGTCGCAGAACATCCGGCCGACCGCAGCCTCACCACGCAGCGGCATCAGCTGAAATGTCGACGGATCGGGCCTGGCGATCATGTCCGCCTCGTAGACCCGGGCAAAGCCCTCGATCGCGGATCCGTCGAAGCCGATGCCCTCGGCGAACGCGCCCTCGAGCTCGGCCGGGGCGACCGCCACCGACTTCAGATAGCCGAGCACATCGGTGAACCACAAGCGTACGAAGCGGACGTCTCGTTCCTCGAGCGTGCGCAGCACGAACTCTTCCTGCCTGTCCACGGCGCCAGTCTGCCCCGCCCGTGTTTCCGGCGCGTTAACGCCCCTGGTGAGGTAGTTCGGTCACCTGATCCGCGGCGTCCGGTCCACTCGACGATCAGCTCCGCGTTGCAGGCCAGGTCACCGACGGTGGCGCTGACCTGGGCGAGTGCTAGGCGCAACTTAGGCACATCTCAGCTTAGCCAGCTTGTTGGCCTCTCCTTCGAGCTGTCCAGCCCCGGCTGGGCGCAGCCCCGAGCGTGGCCGGACAGTGAATTCAGCGCCGGGCCGGTATTGCCGTCAGGGTGGCCTTGACGACCATGAGCGGTCAGGGCTACCTTGACGCGGTGGCAACTTCGCGAGCCCGCGCGCCGGGAGCCAGCCGGCTGGGAACCCTGTACTGCTCCTTCTGCCGGAAGGACAAGGGTGCCGTCAGCAGGCTCATAGCCGGCCCGGGCGTGTACATCTGCAACGAGTGCGTGGGCCTGTGCGGCCTGGTCCTCGCCGAGGCGAAGGCACCCGAGTTCGGCGCCTGGAACGAGTGCCCGGACGATGAGCTGCTCGCGGGCCTCGGGCGCATCCAGGCGGTAGCCTCCCAGGTCGACGCCGCCGTCTACGACTACGTGGATGCGCTGCGCGCCCGCGGCATCAGCTGGACCCGGATCGGGGAGGCGCTCGGCGTGACCAAGCAGGCGGCATGGGAGCGGTTCTCCGGGGACGGCTGACGGTAAGCCCCGCAGCCCGTCCGGGACCCCCTGTTCCGGCTTGATCGTTAAAGTGGCTGGGCTACCAGGTGACGGGGAGCGCGGTCATGCTGTGCACCACCATGTGGCGCCGCCACGATATCTTGGCGGCGGGATCGGCCAGCCGGAGCGCTGGCAGCCTGTCCAGCAGCGAGGCGATGCTTTCACACAGCTCCAGCCGGGCGAGCTGCGCGCCCAGGCAGTGGTGGATGCCGTGCCCGAGGGACAGATGCGGGTTCGGGCTCCTGGTGATTTCGATGGTGCCCGGATTGCCGAATACCGCCGGGTCGTGGTTGGCCGCCGTATGCAGCGGGACGACCGCCTCGCCCGCCTTGATCACGACGCCCCCGATTTCCGTGTCGGAGGTGGCGATCCGGGCCAGCATGCCACCGGGGGTGAACGGGAGGTAACGCAGCAACTCCTCCACGGCGCCAGGGATCCGGTCCGGTGCCGAGCGGAGCTCAGCCAGCAGGTCCTGGCGGCGCAGCAGGGCAAGCATGACATCGGCCAGCATGTTCGCGGTGGTCTCATGCCCAGCGATGAGCAGCCCCACGCCGAAGTCTAAGAGCTCGGACTCGGTGAGCCTCTCGCCCTCGTCGCGCGCCGCGATCAGCGCGGACATCAGGCTGTCGTCCGGATCGGCGCGCCTGGCGCGGACGAGGTCGGCGAAAAACTCCCGCAGCGGATCCAGGGCAAGAGCGGGAAGCCAGTCGATGATCCTGGTACTGTCGGCGGCCGGGATCCCGAGCATCTGGCAGATCACCCGGTACGGCAGCGGGTTGCTGAACCCGGAGACGAAATCAGCGGGAGGCCCGGCGGCCTGCATCGCGGTAATCAGGTTGGCCGCGATAGCCTGTATCGACGGGCGGAGTTCCTCGACCCGCCGAGGGGAGAAGGCGTGCGTCGCCAGCTTCCGCAGCCGGGTGTGCTCCGGCGGGTCCGCGCAGGCCAACAGCTCGAGGCCGACGATGTCGGCCACGGTGGCGTGCGGGGCGCCGGGCCGCATGACCGCCGACCGGCTGAACAGGGGGCTGGTGAGCACTTGCCGAACGTCGGCATGCCTGGTCACTATCCACACCACGTGCCCGGTGCCTGCCAGCGCCCGGCTGACCGGCTGCTGGCGCAGGAGTCGTTGGTGCTCCGCAGGCGGCAGCAGCGGGTCATCAGACAAGAACGGGAATGATGGCAGGAGCGTGACTTCAGGTTCCATCATCACAAGCGAAGCTCCCGGCGCCGGCTGTCGCCAGGGCCCTCGGGCCCAGGCGACAGCCGGCGCGGGTGATTGCCTGTCCGTGTTCCGCGGCCAAACGGGCTGGCCAGCCTGGACACCCGCGAGCCCATCCCCCGGCGATATGTCCGGCTTCCCGCCAGCCGCCACCCGCCGCCGGCAGGCCGCCTCCAGGCGGCGAGGGCGGTGATGGAGAAGATCCGGTGGACAGGTACCGAATCGGGCCGCTCAGGCGGCAAGACGGCCCGGCTAGGCTGATCGCGTGCCCCAGATGCGCATTGCCCTCGCCCAGGTCAACGCCACCGTCGGTGACCTGGCGGGCAACGTTGACCTGATCGTCGAGTGGACCAGGCACGCCGCGGATCAGGGCGCCAGGCTGGTGGTGTTTCCCGAAATGATGCTGACCGGCTATCCGGTCGAGGACCTGGCGCTGCGCACCTCGTTCGTTGACGCCTCGGTCGCCTCGCTGCGGGCTACGGCGCAGCGACTGGCGGCTGCCGACCTCGGCGGGATTGCCGTGGTGACCGGGTACCTGGACCGCAAGACCGGGGTTCAGCCCCGCGTCGGGCTGCCTGCCGGGGCTCCGCTCGACGCCGCCGCGCTGCTGTACGACGGCACTGTCGCGGTGCGGTCGGCCAAGCACCACCTGCCGAACTACGGGGTGTTCGACGAGTACCGGTACTTCGTGCCCGGCGACGTCCTGCCCGTGGTCAGGATGCGCTCCGACGACGGCAATCTCGTGGACATCGCGATTGCGATCTGCGAGGACCTGTGGCAGGACGGCGGACCGGTCGCCGTGTGCCGGGCGGCAGGCGCGGGACTGCTCGTGGTGCCCAATGCCTCACCATACGAGCGCGGCAAGGGCGACGCCCGCCTGGAGCTGTGCCAGCGCCGGTCCGCCGAAGCGGGCGCCGTGCTGGCGTACGTGAACATGGTGGGCGGCCAGGACGAGCTCGTGTTCGACGGCGATTCGATCATCGTGGACGCGTCGGGTGAGCTGGTGGCCAGGGGCCCGCAGTTCGAGCAGGCGCTCATCGTCGCCGACCTGGGCCTGCCAGACGCCAGCCCGTCCCCCTGCCCCTCCGACACGCCGGTCGACGCGCTGGATGGCTCGGTGATCATCATCCGGCGGCTGCAGCTGGCCGGCCCGCCTGCCGATGGCCCAGGCAGGCCCAGCCCGGCGATCCCCGCGGAGCGGCCGGCTCTGTCCGCCGCCTGGCCCCGGCTGACCGACCCCGAGGAGGTCTATGCGGCGCTGGTCCTCGGCGTCCGGGACTATGTCAGCAAGAACGGGTTCGGCTCGGTGATCCTGGCCCTCTCCGGCGGCATCGACTCGGCGCTGGCCGCGACGATCGCAGCTGACGCGGTCGGCCCGGACCGGGTGCACGTGGTACTCATGCCCAGCCGGTACTCCTCCGACCACTCCGTCACCGACGCCGAGGACCTCGCCAAGCGCCAGGGCCTGCAAGCCCGCACGACGGCGATCCGCTCCATCGTCGGCGCCTTCGAGGCGGAACTCGACCTGGCCGGCCTTGCCGCGGAGAACCTGCAGGCCAGGATCCGCGGAATGCTTCTGATGTCGCTGTCCAACGCCGAGGGTCATCTCGTCCTTACCACGGGCAACAAGAGCGAGCTGGCCACCGGGTACACCACGCTCTATGGTGACTCGGCCGGCGGGTTCGCGCCGATCAAGGACGTGCCCAAGACACTGGTCTGGGAGCTAGCGCGATGGCGCAACCGGCAGGCGGAGGCCGGCGGTGAGACGCCCCCGATCCCGGAGAACTCGATCACCAAGCCGCCAAGCGCCGAGCTGGCGCCCGGCCAGCTAGACAGTGACTCGCTGCCGGACTACGCGGTGCTCGACAAGCTGCTGGACGACTACGTGGAACGCGATATGGGCGCCGCTGAGCTTGTGGCGGCCGGACATGACCCCGTCCTGGTGGAGCGGGTGATCCGGATGGTCGACCGGGCCGAATACAAGCGGAGGCAGTACCCCCCCGGCCCGAAGATCTCGCCGAAGAACTTCGGCAGGGACCGCCGCCTGCCGATCACCAACCGCTGGCGCGAGCCGCTCCGGGAGCCGCCGGGCTAGAAGGGCGGACGGCCTCGCTTCCCGCGGGCCGGGCTGGGCGCCCCCGCCAGGCGCGTGGCATGATCGAGGTGTCCGGGTACGCCGCAGGGGCGCCTCGAGGCATGGAGGACCGAAATGACCACTCAGGCTGAAGACTCAGGCACGGCCGCGACCAGCGCGCGGACCGCGACGCCGGAGCCGCTGTACGGGGGCCGCGCCTCGCGGCGCGTCACCGTCCGGGACATCGCCGCCGCCAAGGCGCGCGGCGAGCGGTGGCCGATGCTCACCACGTATGACGCGCTGACCGCCCGGGTCTTCGACGACGCGGGCATCCCGGTGCTGCTGGTCGGCGACTCGGCAGCGATGGTCGTTTACGGTCATGAGACCACCATTCCGGTGACCGTCGATGACCTGATCGGGCTCACCGCCGCGGTGGTACGCGGCACCAGCCGGGCAATGGTGGTCGCTGACCTGCCGTTCGGCTCCTTCCAGGGGTCGCCCGGGGCGGCACTCGCCGCCGCCACCAGGTTCCTGAAGGAAGCCGGGGCGCACGCGGTCAAGCTGGAGGGCGGCCACCGGGTACTCCGGCAGGTCGAGGACCTGGTCGCGGCCGGTATCCCGGTCATGGCCCACCTTGGCCTGACGCCCCAGTCCGTCAACGCCTTCGGCGGGTACCGGGTCCAGGGCCGCGGCGAGGATGGTGAGCGACTGCTGCACGACGCCAAGGCGCTACAGGCGGCGGGCGCCTTCTCGGTCGTGCTCGAAGCGGTACCAGCCGAGCTGGCAGCTCGAGTGACCGCCAGCCTGTCCATCCCGACGATCGGCATCGGGGCCGGTCCGGACTGCGACGGACAGGTGCTGGTGTGGCAGGACATGGCCGGGCTGTCACCGCGGGCCCCGAAGTTCGTGAAGAGATACGCCGACCTGCGCGGCGTTCTCGGCCAGGCCGCCCGTTCTTTCGCCGAGGACGTGGTGGCCGGCGGCTTCCCGACGCAGGAGTACTCCTACCGCTGAGGCCGGGGCCAGAGCGCTTCCGTCACCCGCCTGCTTGCGGCGGGATCCGTCCGTGGCGTCACGTCACGGCCCGATACCGGTGATCCTGAGGCCGGCGTGGGCCTTGTAGCGGCGGTTTACCGAGACGAGGTTCGCCGTCAGCGCCTCCACCTGGCCGCAGTTGCGCAGCCGCCCGGCATAGACCCCGCGCGCCCCGGGGATCCTGCCGGCCAGCGCCTGCACCAGGTCTGTCGCGTGCCGGTCGTCGCCGAGTACCAGGACGTCCATGTCAAGGCTGACGACCCCCGGATCGAGCAGCAGCGAGGCCGGCACGTGGTGGAACGCGCCCACGACCGTGCTGCGGCCAAGCACCGCAGCCGCCTGCTGCGCCGCGCTGCCCTCCGGAACCGGGACCGGGTAGGCGCCGTGCGCGCCGAAGGCCAGCGGGTTCACGCAGTCAACCACGATCTTGCCCTCGAGCGGGCCGGCCAGCCGGGCCAGCAGGTCGCCGTGGCCCTCCCAGGGCACCGCCACGATCACCAGGTCCGCGGCCCGGGCCGCCTGTTCGTTGGCCGCGCCGGCCACGCTGGGCGGGGATCCCACGCTGGCCGCGGAAGAGACGGCACGCCCGGCATCCCGCGACCCGATGATCACCCGGTTGCCCGCCATGGCCAGCCTGCGCGCCAGGCCGCGTCCCTGGTCCCCCGTGCCGCCGAGGATCCCGACCACGACGCCGGCGGCTTCGTCGGCAATCTCCTGCGACACCTGCCCGGCGGCCATCTGCTGATCCTAGGTCCGCCGGAGGGTAGCGGGGAACGGTAAGCGGGGCGTAGCCACCTGGTCACGATTGCCTGCGCCGCCCCGCCCGGACCGTGCACCATGGAACGGTGGACGCGGACCAGGTAGCCCAGCTGCGTATCCTGCTCGGCTCCAGCAGTTGGCTGCGGCAGGCCCGGTCCTTCGCGCGCGCGCTGCGCGGTCCCGCCGCCCGCAGCCCCGGCGGGCTGCTGATCGTCGGGACTCCGGCCGAGGAGCCGTGGCACCTCGCGGCGCACTTAGACCAGGAGAGCCGCCTGGCCGGGATCCCCCGCCTCGCGCCCACGCTGGTTCGCTGGACGCCGCCGCCGGACGCGCCCCCGCACCTGCGCGTCGGCCTGGCCCGGCTGGAGCAGGCACGCCGCGGGGACACGCTCTTCGTGGTGAGCCCCGAGGCTGCACCGTGCCCGCTGCTCGACCGGGTACACGATGCCCGGCGCGCAGGCGCGACGATACTGGCCATGGATCAGGGTGACCCGGAACTCGACGATATGGCCCACGAGTATCTCAATGTGGCGCCTGGCCTGGCGCCGGTCTCCTTTGCGGCCGCCGAGCACCTGGTCAGCGCCGCCGCGGGCGAGGGGGACCCGTCGCGGACCGGCCTGCGCGCCCGGCTGGCCCGGCTGCTCGATGCGGTCAGCGGCCCGCGCCCGGAGGGCTGAGGCCGCGGGGCTAAACCCGGCAGTGGCGAGCCCGGCGGCAGGGACCGGTCAGGAGTCGAGGCTCAGCACCATCGTGGGCCGCTCGATGACATGATCGGAGCGCAGCGGCCGCACCGCGGTGCCGATCGCGAAGAACTCGGTGGTGTGCGAGCCCCAGGTGTGGCTGTGCTGGCGCAATTGCACGCCGACGATGCCCTCAGCGTGCAGGGCTTCGGCTTCGGCCTGCATCCGGCTCATGGCCAGCTCGCGCGCATCGTAGAGAGCCTGCGTGAACTGCTCCAGTTCAACGTTGCGGCCGGTGTTGCCGATCTTCTGGCCGATCTTCTGGTGGGCGATGTGATAGACGCAGGACCCCATGACCATGCCGAGCGGTGCGTAGCCCGCTCGGATCAGGGTCCAGAAGTCCTGACCCGACAGGTCGGAGGTGAACGGCAGGTTCTTGTTGTTCCGCCAGTCCTTCACCCCCCCGCCGCCCGCGTCCTTTTCCGCCTGCACCGCAGTGCCGACGGCTATGAACTCGGCGATGTCGGAGCCGAACTCCTTCATTTCCACGTCCAGCCGCACGCCCACGACCCCGTCAGCCGACAGGGCCTGCGCCTCGGCTTCCATCCGGCTCATCGCCAGTTCGCGTGCGTGGTACATGGCCTGGGAGAGCACGTCCAGCTCCTGGTTCCGGCCCCAGCGCCCGATCTGCAGTCCCACGTGATAGATGGAGCTGCCGAGGACCAGGCCGAGCGGGCGGAACCCCACCTCGCGCACCAGGAGGAACTCGTTGACGGAGAGATCCGACGTGAAGATGGAGCCCGGCCGTCCCGGCTGCAACTCGGCGAGGCGGCGCAGCGCATCCTGAGGCACGCCCTGCACGCTGAGATCGGCGGATGTCTGGTCAGTCATCGCGTCCTCCGGTGCTCCTGCCTGGTCGGGTCTGGTTGCGCAAGCGGGCCGCCCGCCCGGGACTCATCGCCCGAGCCGCACCCGCGCAGCCTGGCGCCGCTGCGGGTCGAGGGAGAGGATCGGGAGGATGCCCGCCGTGCGGTGGTGCGGGCGGGCAAACCGGGCAGTAGCCGTGCCGATGATGGTGACCTCGGCGATGTGATCCCTGCGGTGCTCCTGCATCGGGCACTCCCGCTCCCGGACCCGCAAATCCATGCTTTTCACCACGACGCCTTCCGCGCCCATCCTCGACACGTCGCGCTGCAGCTGGGTCCGCGCGTCGTGCCTGGCCTGATTCACCAGGTCGGTGTACCCGGTGACCTCGGAATTGCCGGTCCCCCACCTGGTCTGGTTAATGGTCAGCCAGTCGTCGTGCCTGGCACCCACCGAGATCCCGAGTGCCAGTCCGACCGGCACCCATCCCGCCATGATCAGCTTAGCGAAGTCCTGGCCGGACAGGTCGGACGTGAACGGCCGCTGCAGCGGCACGCCGCCGGGCGCCCGCACGGCCGTGCCGATCGCCTTGAACTCCAGGCCGCCGGCCGGGAAGGCGCCGATGGTCAGCAGCACCCCCACCACGCCATGCCCGCCGAGTTCCGCGCACTCCGCCGACATCCGCGCCACGGCCTTGCGGCGTGCCTGGTAGAGCGTCTGCACCATGGGACCAAAGGAGCCCATGGATCCGGTCCCGGATACGGCCGTAACGCTCTGATAGGGCGTGACGTAGCCACCGAAGCCGGCCCAGGCTCCGGGGCAGGCGTATCCCCCGGTGTAGCCGATGTTGTAGACCGCGGCACCGAGCACCTGGCCGGCGGGCTCGAACCCCACGCTCCTGATCGCCGTGAACTCGTCGGCCGATAGCGCTGACCCCCAGGTCCCGCTGCGCCGGATCTCGGCCATCCGCGACTCGGCGGTCGGCGGCAGTTCCTGGCCGGAACGATCCTCGCTCACCCGTACGCCTCTCTCGGCCCGCTCGGCCGCTGCCGTCTACCCTACCGGGCAGCCGCGGTCAGTTGTCCTGGGCGTCCCATTCCTCGTTTCGCTGCCTGACTTTCTCCAGGGCGTGCTCCGCGGCCTCCTTGGTCGGGTAGGGGCCGAGCCGGTCCTTACCCGGGCACACGTCGTCGGACTCAACCGTCTTGTGCTTCAGGCAGAACCACCAGCGCTTCTCCTTGTCCATGGCAACTACACTCCCAGACCATGGCAACCATGCTCCAGCCCGGCCGCGTTTCTCCCGTGCGGCAGGTGCCCGCGCACATCGCTGTCCCCGAGTACGTGGGCAGAAGGCGTCCCCGGACCGGGGAACCCAACGTGAAGGATCCGGACACGATCGAGCGGATGCGGGTCGCCGGGCGGATCGCGGCGCAGGCGCTCGTCGAGGTCGGCAGGCACGTGGCTCCGGGGGTAACCACCGACGAACTGGACCGGGTGGGGCACGAGTTCCTCCTCGACCACGGCGCCTACCCGAGCACGCTGGGCTACCGGGGCTACCCCAAGTCGCTGTGCACCTCTCTCAACGAGGTGATCTGCCACGGGATCCCCGATGACACCGTGATCGCGGAGGGGGACATCGTCAACGTGGACATCACCGCCTATGTCGGCGGCGTGCACGGCGACACGAACGCGACGTTCCCGGCGGGCGCTGTCGACGAGGAATCCAGGCTCCTGATCGAGCGGACCAGGGAGGCGATGACGCGCGGGATCCGCGCGGTCGCCCCGGGCCGCCCGCTGAACGCGATCGGGCGGGTCATCGAGTCGTACGCGCGCAGGTTCGGTTACGGGGTGGTGCGTGACTTCACCGGCCACGGCATCGGAACCACGTTCCACTCCGGGCTGATCGTGCCGCACTTCGACGACCCCGACGTCAAGGTGATCATGGAGCCAGGAATGACCTTCACCATTGAGCCGATGCTGACTCTCGGCACGATCTCCTATGACATCTGGCCGGACGGCTGGACGGTCGTCACCAAGGACCGCAAGCGCACCGCTCAGTTCGAGCACACCCTCGTGGTCACCGCCGATGGCTACGAGGTCTTGACGCTCCCGTGACCTTCACTTTCAGGTCTCGGTCATCATCCCGTTTCCGCCGAGTGCGCCCAGATCGCGTTCCGGCCCATTCTCGGCTCGTCGGCGGGCTTGCAGCACCAGCAGCACCAGCGCGAGCAGGAACCCCAGCAGCGCCGCTCCCGCGATGACGGCCAGCGCGACGATTCTGGCGTGGCTGCGATGCACCACCTGGATCGGCCCGGGCAGCGGACCGGTGCCGAAGTGCGCGGACGGCCGCAGACCCGCCGCGGGATGCTGGCGCGCCAGCTTCCCCGCCGCCGCGAGCGCCGCGGCGGCGTGCACCTCACCGAACCCGACTCCGGGGTCGTAGCCGCCAGCGGGCCGGTGGGTCGCCGAGCTGACCAGCGCCTGTGCCACGAGCGCGGGCCCCAGGCGCGGGTATCTCGACCGGATCAGGGCCGCCACGCCAGCCACGAAGGCCGAGGCCGGGCTGGTGCCGCTGCCGGACAGGTATTCGCCCGAAGGGCCGGCGCCCACCACGTTGACGCCCGGGGCGGAGAGCTCCACCGACGCGTTGCGGTCAGAGAACGTGGCGCGCCTGCCAGTGGCACCGACCGCGGCTACCGAGATCACCCCGGTAAACGAGGCGGGATAAGAATAGGGCGTGAACCCGCTTCGGGCGGACGCGTCGTTGCCCGCGGACGCCACGACGACCACGTTGCGGGAGATCGCGTAGCCGATCGCTAGCCGCATGTCCCTGGCCGGCTCGGCCGCGCCAAGCGACATGTTGATCACGCCGGCACCGTGCCCGACCGCGTAGCGGATACCGTCCGGGATCGCCCCGGCATAATCGGCGTTCTTGTGGTAGACGGCGAATCCAGGCTCGTTATCGTCCAGGATCACCCGTACCGAGAGGATCCGGGCGTCCGGAGCGACCCCGATCACGCCGCCGGACCGGCCAGGGCCGCTGCCGTGGCCGGCGATGAGCGAGGCGATGTAGGTGCCATGCAGGTGCGGGGGCTGGTATCCGGGGGGGTCGGCGCCCGCGGTGTAGTCCGGGCCGGTAGTGACCGAGCCGGTCAGGTCCGGCGCGGCCGGATCGGCGCCGGTGTCCAGGACCGCCACGGTCACCCCGGCTCCCTTCGACGTCCGCCATGCAGCGGGCACGTCGATCTGCCTGAGTTCCGGCAGCTCAGCCGCGCGTATCTGCTGCCCGCCTCCCTGCGCTGACGCCGTGCCCAGGCCGATCAAGCCCGCCGCGGGCAAGGACGCCGCCAGGACGCAGGCGGCCGCCAACCGGATCGGCGGCGTCAGCATGACCACTGCGGGCTCTGGCAGCTGACCGTTACCGGAACCGTCAACGGCCCAAGGATCTCGGCCGCCAGCTGGGCGGCCGGCGCGAACACCGAATCCCGGTGCTGCATCGTGGCCGCGGCGGGCCTGCCGTCCGCGTAGCCTGCCGCGGTGAGCACCACGTAGGCGCCTTGCCGCCGCACCGTCGACGCCTGCCGGGCGGCATCGTTGAAGGCGGCGCTCGCGGTCCCGGGGAATGCCAGCGCCCGCACGCCGATGACGGCCGATCGGTCCCGGGGAATACCGCGGACGAAGGCCCTGGCACGCGGGCCGCCGGGAAAGGCGAGCACGCCGACGGTGTACACGACGCCCTCGAGCTGGTCGA
>Ga0335078_10004296_pt1 | contig 21142 bp, 20 predicted proteins | sample Lox_Sample_32_FD_206711 | JGI IMG/M metagenome (GOLD analysis project Ga0335078, IMG submission 206711) | Soil microbial communities from Loxahatchee National Wildlife Refuge, Florida, United States - Lox_Sample_3.2 | ecosystem: Environmental > Terrestrial > Soil > Wetlands | place: USA...
GCAGCCGCCGGTGCGCTGCGCCGTCCGCGGTCCCGGCCGATTTGGGGCGGCGACGGCGAACGGAAAGCTGGCCACACTGGCCTCGCCGGCTGCGCCTGCGACAGCGCGCAAAGGCGACGACTACGCCGCGGCGCGCCTTGCGGCTATGCCGCGCGGCGCGGCCGCTGCACGTCTTTCGCCAGCACGCGCTCCGCGACCGGCGTGAACGTCGAGGCCGACAGCCCTTTCATATCGATCGCGTCGCTCATGAACATGTCGGCCGTACCGACGCGCTTCTGGAGTTCGTTGAAGCTTCCCTTCAAATCGTCGGTCTCGATTTCGTAAAGCGCCAGGTAACGATGGGCCGGTTTGCCGTCGGCAAACTGGGTGTCGGCGAGCTTGAAACGCTGCGCCGCGACGAAGCCCGGGACGTTGAGAACGTCCGGAATGTGAATCTTGTTGTACCACTCGTTGTATTCGGCTTCCTGGCCGGGCGTGGTGGAGTTGCTCATCACTACAAAAACGTACTTCGCCATCGGTGTCTCCTCTGCTCTTCGAATTGTGGCGTCCAGGCGAAACGCATCGAGCGTTTCCGCGTGTTCCCGGGCGCGGTCGCATCGCGATTCTAGGCCCGCCGCTCGACGGCTGTCCAATGGCGTGAAGCGGTGTCCGCGCGCGGTTGCCGTCAGACCGCGCCCTCGTCGCGCAACGCGGCTATTTCCTCCCACGAATAGCCGAACTCGAGCAGGATTTCCTCGGTATGTTGTCCCATCTCCGGCGCCGGCGGCGATTCGCTTCGCACTTCGCCGTTGAAGCTGATGGGCGTGCCCGAGACCAGGACGCGGCCGGCGGTGGGATGGTCGAGTGCCTGGAGATAGCCGTTGACGCGCGCCTGCTCGCTGTTGAGCAGCATCCGGTAGTCGGCGACCTCGGTGACCAGGATATCGACCGCGGTCAGTTCCTCGAGCCACTGCCTGGTGGTCTTTTTCGGAAAGATCGCGTCGAGCACTTCGATCATCTTCCAACCGTGGAAGTTGCGCGTCGGGTTGTCGAATTGCGGATCGTCCTGGAGGTGCTGGATACCCATGACGCGGCAGAAATCCGGCCATCGTTTGTCGTCGCAACCGGCGATGCAGAGCCATCCGTCGCTGGTCCGGTAGGCGCCCCATACCCCATGCAAAAACTGATGGCCGCGGCCGGCGCGCAGCGTGTCCCTGCCGCTCATCGAGACGAAGTCCAGCTCGAATCCCTGCATCGCGATAAGCGTGCCGAAGATCGAAGCGTCGACGCGCTGGCCCTTGCCGGTGCGCTCGCGCGCGAAGAGCGCGCCGAGCACGCCCGCCGCCAGGCTCATCGCGCCCGAATGGTCGGCCACCGCGATTCCTGCGGCCAGCGGCGGATTCTCGGGCATCCCGGTCTTCGCCATCAGGCCGCTAGCCGCCTGCGCCAGCGTGTCGCGGCTCGGCCGCTTGACCCACGGCCCTTTCGGTCCCCATGAACTCGCCTGCGCATAGACGATTTTCGTATTATCCTTGAGCAGGTCGTCGAAGCCGAGTCCGAGGCGGTCCAGCACGCCGGGGCGGTAGTTGGTGAGCAAAACGTCGCATGATTTGGCGAGGCGATGGATGAGCGCGACGCCGCCGGGCTTCTTGAGATCGACGGTGATGCTGCGCTTGCCGCGATTCATCGCGGTGAAGTAGAACGAAACGTCCTGGTTCCTGGCCTCGGGCCCGCCGATCAGGCCGCACGTCAGCCATCGGCTCAAATCGCCGGTCTCGCGGTTTTCGATTTTGATTACGCTTGCACCCATGTCGGCGAGGACCAGCGCCGCGAACGGTCCCTGGATCTCCTGCCCGACTTCGATCACCTTGATGCCCTCAAGCGGCTTGCTCATCGTCCTTGCACTCTCCGTATGAGTTCGGTCGCGCCCCGAATATAGCGCGAATCGCACATTTGGCGTGTGCCGGCAAGAAGCGGGTGGGAGCGGCTTGGTGATCGCTCCGGGGCGCGGCTAATCTCGGATCGCGATGGAGCCAAGCATCTACAAGTATCCAGCGATTTTCCGCCGCGTGCACATGGAGAAGCCCGCCGAGATCGGCGCCGAGATCGATTTCATGCGCAAGGTCTGGCATCGCCATCTGAAGCGCCCCGTGCGCCGCGTGCTCGACGTCGCGTGCGGCGATTCTCCGCACGGGATCGCGCTTGCGCGCGCGGGAATTACGGTTGCCGGCATCGACCGCTCGCCGACGATGATCGCGGCCGGACGCAAGGCGGCGGGCGCTGCGCCGATTCGCTTTTACCGGAGATCGATCGAGCGGTTTCGGCTTCCCGAGCGTCCTTTCGACGCCGCCTTCTTCATGTCCGAGACGTTTCCGATCATGACCGGCAACCGCGAGCTGCTTTCCCATCTGGCGTCGGTCGGCCGGATGCTCGGACGCGGCGGACTCTATTGCGTCGATATCGATCGCCACGACGGCGTCGAGGTAGTCGCCGCGCGCAAGCTCTGGCGCAAGCGCAAGGTGCTGGCCGCCGGAACGCGAGTCGACGTGCGCGAATACCATTGTCCGATCGCCTGGTCGTCGGGACTGCATTCGATCTACGAGCTCGAGTGCACGATTCATTTTCCCGCCGGACCGGTGGTCACGCGCGACATCGTGCCGGTGCGCTACACCCTGCCGAGCCTGCTCGAGCTGGCTGCGCGCGCGAGCGGATACTTCACGATGGCGGCGTGCTATGCCGACCTTTCATTCACCAGGCCGATCGAGAAGTGCTACGGGCGCTGGCTCGGCGTGTTGCGCCGCGTATAGTTGCGATATGGCATCAGCAGCCGCCGGGCCAGGGAAAGAATAGATGGCGACGCGCGAAGCCGAGCGGGCGGCCCGGATGCTCACCGCGGACGAAGCCGCCGCGCAGCTCGGGGTCAAGCTCGGCACGCTCTACGCCTACGTCAGCCGCGGATGGCTTCGCAGCTATCGCCGGCGTATCGGACGCCAGGCGCTCTACCGCCGCGACGATATCGACGCGCTCCGCGATCTGGCCACCGCCGAGGGCGGGCGGCGCGGACGCAGCCTGCCCGACGCGTCTTCGTGGGTGACCGTCGCGCAACCGCCGTCGAGCGACGGTTCAACCTATGGCGTGATTGTCGCCGAGTCGGCGGTCAGTTCGATTATCGAAGGGCGGCTCGCCTATCGCGGTTATCCGGTGGAGGAACTGATCGCGCGGGCGCCATTCGAGGAAGTTTGCCTGCTGCTCTGGGAGGGCAAACGGCCGCTGCCCGGAGCGCTCGCGGCGCTACGCCAGGCGATATCGCGGACCGAGGCGCCCGAGCGGGTCATCGGCGCGCTGCGCGCGGTTGGCGAAGACGCCTCGCCGCTGTTGCGCCTGGAGGTCGTGATGCCGGCGCTCGCGTCGCTTGAACGCCATCGCGGCACCCGTCCCACGGTCGAGCAGGGCACACGAATCATGAGCATCTTGCCGCTCGCGTTCGCGCGCGGCCGCTCGAGTTCCAACGGCGCCGGCGCGGGCGGCGCGGGGATGGCGGCGCGTCTGGCCAACGTCGCCTTGCACGCGCCCGCCGCCGAGTGGGAGATCGCGACGCTCGATCGCATCCTGGTCGCATGCGCCGAGCACGAGCTCAACGCCTCGACTTTTGCCGCGCGCGTGGTGGCCTCGACCGGCGCCGACCTTTACGCCTCGGTGCTGTCCGCGCTCTGCTCGCTCTCGGGCCCGATTCATGGCGGTGCGTGCGATCGGATCGAACAGATGTTCGCGCAACTCGACGCCGGCGCCCGTTTGGAGGACTGCCTCGCCGCGTTCAGCGTCAAATGGCGGCTGCCGCCGGGCTTCGGCCACGCGATCTATCCGTCCGGCGATCCGCGGGCGGTGCTGCTCAAGAAGGAAGCCGCTGAAATCGCGCGCCGGCGTGGCCGCCGACTGCTCGAGACCGCGCTCCGCGTCGAGGAGACCGTGTGGCAGCGTGAGCGGCTGCGTCCGAATCTCGATTTCTACCTGACCGTATGCGCCCGGATGCTCGGATTCGCGCGCGGGCTGCCGGCCGCGATTTTCGCTGTCGGCCGCGCCGCCGGATGGATCGCGCACAGCCTCGAGCAATACGCCGATAACCGGCTTATCCGACCGCGGATGCGCTATCGGGGCGTCCCGATGCGCCACTGGACCTGAAGGCGCGCGCTCGGCTTGCGCGCCTTTGACGGCGGACGCTCCGGGGTCGTATTAAATGACATCGCAGAGGTGAGCCGATGAAAGCGATTGCCAAGACCCGCCCGGCGCCCGGCGCGGAACTTATCGAAACCCCGGTGCCGCGTCCGGGCGAGGGCGAACTGCTGGTTAAGGTCGCGGCCTGCGGTATCTGCGGCTCCGATCTCCACATCTATGAATGGGAACTCGGCGCCGAGCGCGCGGTCGGCCGCCTGCCGGCGGTGCTCGGCCATGAGCCGGCTGGCGAGGTGGTCGAAGTCGGCGCCGGAGCGAGCGGCTTCAAGGTGGGCGATCACGTCGCGCTCGATCCGTTCGGCCAGTGCGGTCGATGCGGCTCGTGCACGGCAGGACGCTTCAACTATTGCGATTCGCCGACGCGCCTTAGCGGCGCGTTCGCCGAATTCTGCATCGCGCCGGTCACCAATTCATGGCTGGTGCCGAAGTCGATGGACATGGAGAGCGCCGCGATGCTCGAGCCGTACGCGACCGGCGTGCACGCGGTCGAAATCTCCGGTCTCCACGCCGGTGACAGCGCGGTAATCGAGGGGCCGGGGCCGATCGGGCTAAGCGCGGCGCTGTCGGCGCGTGCGCTCGGTGTCACTTCCATCGTCGTCACCGGGCTCAAGGTGGACTCCGAGCGGTTGGAACTCGCGCGGCGGATGGGCTTCAAAACCGTATGCGCGAGCGATCGCGACTGGCTCGACCAGGTCCGTGCGCAGATGCCGCCGGGCGGCGCCGACGTGGTCTTCGACGCGTCGGGAGCGCTGGATTCGGCGCGCCATATCGTGCGCAAGGGCGGTGCTCTGGTCCAGCTCGGATGGCCGGCGCGCGACGTTGCCGGGACGGAATTGCGCTCGCTTTTTTTCCACGGCGTCAGCATCATTCCCTCCCGCGTGCGCACGCCCGAGACCTGGCGGCGCGCGATCGCGAGCGTGGCGAGCGGCGCGGTTGATCTTAAGCCGATGGTTACGCATCGCTATGATCTGGATCACGGGCTGGAGGCGTTCGAGCTTTTGAAGGCGCGTCAGGGGGTCAAGGCTCTGATCTTGCCGGGTGCGTGAGGGTGCCTGCGATGGCTTCGGGAGCCGTCGCGGTTGCAACTTAAAGTTGTACTTCAGAATAGAGGTTAAGCAGCGATGAAGGACGGATACAGGATCGTCGACGTCGACAGCCATATGATGGAGCCCGAGTGGCTGTGGGAGAGACATATCGAGGACCGCTACAAGAGCGCCGCGCCCAAGATGGGAATCGCGGCCGCCTCGGGACGCCGCACCTTCCTCGTCGAAGGCGAGCCGTTCACGCGCGAAAAGGGCAAGTACCCGATGGCCGCGCCGGCGTTTTTCAAAACCGTGGCCAAAGCTATGGAGCGGTTCAAGCGCGCGAGCTCGACCGGCTTCAGCCCGCAGAGCCGTCTGCAGGACATGGACGAGCAGGGCGTGGACATCCAGGTGCTCTATCCGACCTTCGCCGGCCAGATGCTCGGGCGGCGCTTCAACGATCCCGAACTGCTCGCCGCCTGCTGCCGCGCCTACAACAACTGGGCGATCGAATACTGCTCGGCCAACTCAAAGCGGCTTCGTCCCGCGGCTATCCTGCCGATGCAGGACGTGGACAAGGCCGTCGCCGAGGCGAATCGCGCGGCCAAGCTGGGCGCGGTAAGCTTTTACGTGCGGCCCAACCCGGTGGACGGCTATTCGATTTTCGACGATTACTACCTGCCGCTGTGGACCGAGGTCGAACGCCTCGGCCTTCCGATTTCGACTCACGATTCGGCGTCCTCGTCGGTGCCATCGTTCGGCGACCGGATGAACACCCACGTGAGCGGCCACATCCTGTCCCATCCGTTCGAGGCTATGGCGGCGATGGCCGGGCTCATCTGGTACGGCGTGCTGGAGAAGCTGCCGAAGCTCAAGGTGGTCCACGTCGAGGCGGACGGCGGGTGGGTGCCGTACTGGCTGCAGCGGATGGAGCAGCATTGGAAGTACGGCGGGAATGCCGAACATGAGTATCTGACCAAGCCGCCGACCGAATACTTCAAGCACAACTTCTGGGTGGCGTTTCGCGGCGACGAGCCGACGATGAAGGCGGCGGTCGAACTGATCGGCGACGACAATTTTCTCTGGGACACCGACTACCCGCATCCCGACGGAACTTTCCCGTGGGGTATCGAAGCGATGCTGCGTCAGCCGATCGATCAGGCGAGCAGGCGCAAGATCCTGTGGGACAACGCGGTGCGCGCTTTCAATCTCAACTGAGAGGCGATCCGGCGAGGCTATAGGATGGATTTCGAATACACACCCGAACAGGAGGCCTTCCGCAAGGAGGTCCGCGCGTGGCTGCGCACCAATCTGCCGCCCGAGCTGTGCGTTGACGACGCGATGGACGAGCGGATCGCGCCCACGCGGGAGATCTTCGAGAAGCGCCGCCATTGGCAGGCCAAGGTCAACGCCGCCGGTTACGCGGGCCTTGCCTGGCCCAAGGAATACGGCGGACGCGCTGCGCCGCTGATGGAGCAGATCATCTTCGACGAAGAATACTCGCGCGCCCGCGCGCCTGTGCTGCCGGGCTACTCCGGCCTGCAGCTGCTCGGGCCGACCATGATGTACTGGGGCAGCGACGAGCAGAAGAAATACTACATCCCGCGCATCTTGAGCGCCGAGGACATCTGGTGCCAGGGTTACTCGGAGCCCGGCGCGGGCTCCGACCTCGCCGGACTGCAGACCCGCGCTGCGGACCATGGCGACTACTTCGTGGTCAACGGCCAGAAGGTGTGGACCTCCGGCGCGCAGTACGCCGATCGCATTTTCATGCTCGTGCGCACCGACCCGGAGGCGCCCAAGCACAAGGGCATCAGCTATCTGCTGGTTGACATGAAGAGCCCCGGCGTCGAGGTGCGGCCGCTGGTCCTGATGAACGGCCATCGCCACTTCAATGAGGTCTTCTTCGACAACGTCCAGGTACCCAAACAGAACCTGGTCGGGCCGCAGAACGAAGGATGGAAGGTCGCGATGACCACGCTCGGCTTCGAGCGCGGGATGGCGAGCGGCGGCGGCCATTCGTCCCAGGTGCGCCGGCTCGCGGAACTGGCGCATGCGGTGAAAATCGACGGCCGGCCGGCGTGGGAGCAGGAGTGGGTGCGCCAGCGCCTGGCCGAGTTCATGACCGAATGCGAGGCGCTCAAGTACACGCGGCTGCGCTCGCTAACGCGGCGGCTGAGGGGCCTGCAGCCCGGACCCGAGGGCTCGGTGTTGAAGCTCGCCGGCTCGGAGCTGGGGGTCGCGATCGCGCGCTTCGCAAGCGAGCTCCTGGGCCATCACGCGCTGCTGAGCGAGCCGATGGGTGAAGTGCCCGACGCGCCGCGCTGGCTCAACCGGCTGCTCAGCTCGCGCCAGTACACGATCGCGGGCGGCACGAGCGAGATCCAGCGCAACATCATCGGCGAGCGCCAGCTTGGCCTGCCCAAGGGCTGAGCGGCCGCGGTCCGAGAACGGATGAAACGGGCACGCGCCGCGATCGCGGCGCATGCCCGTTCTATTCGCGAATCGTGCGACGGACTATCCGGCGAGCTTGCGGCGCAGGACCTCGTTGACCACCTTGGGATTCGCCTTCCCGCCCATCGCTTTCATCACCGCGCCGACGAAAAATCCGTACAGCTTGTCGCGCCCGGCGCGGTATTCGGTGAGTTTTGCGCCCTCGGCCGCGAGCACCTTATCGCACGCCTCGGCGATCGCGGCCTCGTCGGACACTTGCGCCATCTGTTCTTGAATCTCCGCCAGTTTGGCTGCAACGCTGTTCTTGCTGTAGAAGGTTTTCGGCTCGCGCTGACCTGTCTCGCACCACTTCGAAAATGCATTTTTTGCGGCGTTCAAGCTCAAGCTTCCCATAAGAACCATCACCAACAAGCGGGCGGTTCCCTCGGCTGGCGGGACGGCCTCTTTTAGTCCCTTTCCTGACTCGCGGACCGCACGCAACACTTCGGTCATAACCCAATTGGTTGCGAGTTTCGTAGCATTCATACGTTCGAAGCCAGCTTCCGTCAGCTCGCTACCCCGGAGTTGCTCCAACACCTCCTCGAAGTAGCTAGCCACCTCGCCATCGCTCGTTATTACGCCGGCCTCGTACGCGCTGAGGTTAAAATCCCGTACATAGCGCGCCCGGCGCTCAGCCGGCAGTTCGGGCATCGCCGCGCGGACTTCCTCGACCAGGTCCGGCGGCACGACGAGCGGCGGCAGGTCGGGTTCGGGAAAGTAGCGATAGTCGTTGGCGAACTCCTTCGAGCGCATCGGGCGCGTCACTTCTCGCTCGGAGTCCCACAGATGAGTCTCCTGGGCGATAGGGCGCCCGGCGCTCAGTTCTTCGATCTGGCGATTGACTTCATATGCGATCGCCTTCTCCACGAAGCGAAAGGAGTTGAGATTCTTTATTTCGGTCCTGGCGCCTAACTCCGCAGTCCCGCGCGGACGCACCGAGACATTGACGTCGCATCGCAGACTTCCTTCTTCCATCTTGCCATCGGAAGCGCCGACGGCGACGAGGATCGCGCGCAGCTCGCGCAGATAGTCAACCGCCTCTTCGGGCGAGCGGATATCCGGCTCGCTGACGATCTCCATCAGCGGCACGCCCGAGCGGTTGAAATCCACCAGGCTCGCGTTCTCCGCATGGATGTTCTTGCCGGCGTCCTCTTCCAGATGGATTCGCACGAGCCGGATGCGTTTCGGCTCTCCGCTGGCGTGCGCCGGCAGCTCTATATAGCCGCCGCTGCATAGCGGTTGATCGTACTGACTAATCTGATAGCCCTTGGGCAGGTCGGGATAGAAATAGCTTTTGCGCGCGAACACCGAGTGTGGCTCGATTTTGCAGTGTGCAGCAAGGCCCGTGCGAATAGCCAGTTCGAGAACGTGGCGATTGAGCACCGGCAGCACTCCCGGCATCGCCATGCACACCGGGCAGACGTTATGATTGGGTGGCGCGCCGAAATCCGTCGCGCATCCGCAGAACAGCTTGGAGCGCGTGAGCATGTGGGCATGGACTTCCAGCCCGATTACCATCTCGTATGCGTTGTTAGTCCGCATTTCCTTTGATGTCCGTGGATGCTTTTACCGGCGTCTCAACCAGTGTGTTACGCGCGACGTCAATCGAGACCGCGACCCCTACAAAGTTCAAATCGGGGCCGAGCGGCGTCGGAACCTACACGTCGGCTTGGAGGAGCCTCACATAATCCGGCGACCTTAGTCCATCCTGTCGATTCATAAAATATCGCGCTGCCGCATCGTCGGGAGTGAGATGGGAGACGCGGGAGAACCCGAGCCCGATCAGGTGCTGCGATATCGCGTCGGGTGTGAAGTAGGTTAGCCATGGTTCACCGGCCTCAGCGGCTAACTTCAGAACAGCTTGGAGAAAAGCCGTTTCTTCCGGAGTCCATGAGTCAGGAGGAAGTATAAACTCAATGATGATTGTGCTCCGTTTCGGCATCGACAAAACGAACTGCAAGGTAGAGTCTATGGCTCGTTTGGTCAAATACTGGGTAACGCCGAGCCACGAAAAGAAGGTAAGCGCTCGATGATCCAGAGAGGATGTGGCGAGGCCCTCCGTCAACGACGCCCGCTCGAAGTCAATCGGGCAGAACTCCACATTGGCCGGGACGGCTATCCCGCGCTTAGCCAGGTATTCGCGCTTGACCTTCTGACTCTCCGGGTGGTCGACCTCGAAGATACGAAGTTTTGCAGCCCAGCTCGGCTGGCGGTACGCGAACGTATCCATCCCTGCACCGAGCAGGACGTATTGCGCGATACCATTGGCGACCGCCTCCTGGAGCGAGTCCTCCGTGTAGCGGCTTCGCAGTACGAAGATGGAGCGGAACCAAGTTGGAGGTCGGAAGAGAGAGTCCGGCGGTGCTGCCAAGATCTCCTCACGGCTGGAACCCTCGACCAGTCCCACGGCAAGAGGATCGTCGAGAATTTTTGGGTCGGCGTCCAGGACCTGATGCACCGCCCTGAAAATCGCGGCACCGAGCATCGTGCGGCTGGGCTTTCGCTGCGCCATTAACTTAATCCGGTCGTTACTCGATGTTGTGTTCAGTTGTGCGATGCCAACTTAAAGCCGCGGCGCGGGCTGCGCAAATCCGCCCGAGCGCTCCCACGCGTCGCCTGCCCGCAGGATCGCCTCCTCGCCGAAAGGAGGGCCGATCAGTTGCAGGCCGATCGGCATTCCCAAGGCGTCGGCACCGCACGGCACCGACATCCCGGGCAGCCCGGCGAGATTCACCGAGATGGTGAAAATATCCGACAGGTACATCTTGAGCGGATCGTCGGTCTTTTCGCCGAGCCGAAAGGCGGTAGTCGGCGCAACCGGCGCCGCGATCAGGTCGCACTGCTCGAATGCGCGCTCGAAGTCGCGCCGGATGAGCGTGCGCACCTTTTGCGCCTTCAGGTAGTAAGCGTCGTAGTAGCCGGCGGAGAGCGCGAAGGTGCCGAGCATGATGCGCCGTTTGACCTCGGCGCCGAAGCCTTGTGCGCGCGTGCGATTGTAGAGCTCGATATTGTTGTCGGCGCCGGCGCGCAGTCCGTAGCGCACGCCGTCGTAGCGCGCCAGGTTCGCACTCGCCTCGGCGGTGGCGATGAGATAGTAGGCCGCCACCGCGTAGCCGGTGTGAGGAAGCGAAATCTCGACCGTCCGCGCGCCCATCGCCTCCAACCGCTGGAGCGAGGCGTGCACCGCGGCTTCGACCGCCGCGTCCATCCCCTCGACGAAGTATTCTTTGGGCACCCCGATGTGCATCCCGCGCACCTCGCCAGTTAGTGCGCGTTCGTAGTCGGGAACCGGCCGCGCCGAGCAGGTCGAGTCGCGCAGGTCGGCGCCGGCGACTGCGTGCAGCACCGTCGCGGCGTCGCGCACGGTGCGCGCGAACGGGCCAACCTGATCGAGCGACGACGCGTACGCGATCACGCCGTAGCGGCTCACGCGACTGTAGGTCGGCTTGATCCCGACCACGCCGCAAAACGAGGCCGGCAGCCGAATCGAGCCGCCGGTGTCGGTGCCCAGCGAGGCGAGACATTCCCCGGCGGCGACGGCCGCGGCCGATCCGCCGGAGGAGCCGCCGGCGACGCGTTCGAGGTCGTGGGGATTGCGAGTCGGTCCATAGGCCGAGTTTTCCGTCGACGATCCCATCGCGAATTCGTCAAGGTTGGCCTTGCCGACGAAGACCGCGCCCGCGGCGCGCAGCCGCTCGATAACGGTCGCGTCGAACGGCGGGACGAAGTTGTCGAGGATCTTCGAGGCGCAGGTCGTGCGCACGCCGCGCGTACAATAGATGTCCTTGATGCCGAGCGGGATGCCGCAGAGGTCGGGCGCGCCGCCCTGGGCGAGGCGGCGGTCGGCGTCCTCGGCTTGCGCTATCGCCTCGGCCGCGGAGACCGTGATGAAGGCGTTGAGGCGCGGCTCGACAGCGGCGATGCGCTCGAGGCAATCGCGGGTGAGCTCGCGCGCGCTGATTTCGCGCCGCCGCAGGCGCTCGCGTGCTTCGGTTATCGTGAGCCGGTTCAGGTCGGACCCCATGTTGGTCGCCAGTCTCTACTCGATGATTTTTACTGGATGGTCTTTATTCGATGATCTTGGGCACTTTGAAGAAGAAGCCTTCGCGCGCGGGCGCGTTGGCCAGCATCGCGTCGGCCGCCGCCGGATTGGTCACTTCGTCCTCGCGCATCGGCGTGCCGGCCTCACCGACCTGCGCCGTCGGCTTGACCCCGCCGGTATCGAGCTCGTTGAGCTTGTCGACGTAGCCGAGCATTTCGCTCATCTCAGCCTGGAGCCGCTGCTCCTCGGCCGGTGCAAGCTCCAGGCGCGCGAGCCGCGCGACGTGGCGGACTTGCTCAAGACTGATTTTTTCCCGTGCCATCGCGGTTAATCCTAACATCGGTTGTGCGCCAAGTCAGGTTCCGGGGCGAAGACGGCTTGCCAGCGGCCATGGAGAACCCTACCTTTGTGGGCAGTGAAACTCGCGGGCCGCGTTGGCGCTTGGATCGAGGAGCTCTCGAATCTGCGCGATTTCGGATGGCGCTCGCTTGCGGGACTGGACCGGATCGCGCTGGGGCGCAGGGGCGAGCGCATCGCCGAGCGCCATCTGAAGCGAAAAGGATACCGGATCCTGGAACGCAATTTTCGCGGCGCGGGAGCGGAGATCGACCTGGTCGCGATGGACGGTGAAACGCTGGTCTTCGTCGAAGTCAAAACCCGGCGCACGGCGCTCGCGGGAACGCCCCAGGAAGCGTTGAACTGGCACAAGCAGCGCCATCTGCGGCGCGCGGGCGAGATATACGCGCGGCGCCATCGCATGGACGGCCGCCCGATCCGCTTCGACGTGGTCGCGATCCTTGAGGACGGCTCCGGCCGCCATCTCGAACTTCTGAGGGACGCCTTCTGAATGCTTGATATCCGACTCATTCGCGAAAAACCTGACTTCGTAAAAGCCGAACTCGCCAAGTGCGGCGTCGATCCCGCCGAGATCGATCGGATGCTGGAGACCGATGCGCGCCGCCGCCGCTTCCAGCACGAGCTGGATGAGCTGCGCGCGCAGCGTACCCGCGAATCGCGCGAGCTGGGCAAGGCGTCGCCCGAAGAGCGCGAGCGGCGCCGCGCCGAGATGCGCGCGCTCGGCGATCGCATCTCGGTCGACGAGCGCGAGCTGACTGAGACCGAGCGGCAGTTCGAAGAATTGATGCTCGCGATGCGCAATCTGCCGCGTCCGTACGTCCCGGCCGGGAAGAGCGAAGCCGACAACAGGATCGTTCGCAGCGAAGGTCAGCCGGGCGAATTCGCTTTCAAGCCGCTGCCGCACTGGGAGTTGGGCGAACGGCTCGGGATTATCGACTTCGAGCGTGGGGTGAAGCTCGCGGGCACGCGCTTTTACGTGCTGATGGGAATGGGGGCGCGGCTCGAGCGCGCGCTCATCGCCTGGATGCTCGACCTCAAGACGCTGGAGCAGGGTTACCTGGAAGTGATTCCGCCGCTGATGGTCAACAGCGCGACCGCCACCGGCACCGGCCAGCTGCCGAAGTTCGGCGACACGATGTACCGCGATATAGAGGAGGACTACTGGTTCATTCCGACCTCCGAGGTGCCGCTGACCAATCTGTACCGCGATGAAATCCTCGAGGCCGAGCGGTTGCCGATCTACCTGACGGCCTACACACCGTGCTTTCGGCGCGAGAAGATGTCGGCCGGGCGCGACGTTCGCGGGATCAAGCGCGGCCATCAGTTCGACAAGGTCGAGATGGTCAAGTTGGTGGCGCCCGAGAGTTCGGACGAGGAGTTGGAAAAACTGGTCGAAAACGCCTGCGAAGTGTGCCGGCGGCTCAAGATCCCGTTCCGCGTCGTGCAGCTTTGCACTGCCGACCTCGGGTTTTCGAGCGCAGCGACCTACGACATCGAGATGTGGGCGCCGGGGTCGGGAGAGTGGCTCGAGGTCAGCTCGTGTTCCAACTGTACGGACTTTCAGCCGCGCCGCGCTAATCTGCGTTTTCGGCGCGGCAAGGGCGGGCGTCCCGAATTCGTCCACGCGCTGAACGGTTCAGGGCTGGGATTGCCCCGCACGCTGATTGCCGTGCTCGAGAACTATCAACAGGCGGATGGCACCGTGGTAGTGCCCGAAGTATTGCGGCCCTACATGGCCGGAGTCGAAATAATCCGTCCGCGGTAAAGGAAAAGCACGGCAAAAAACTCGTCTGCCGATCTTAAGAGGCTGTCGATAAATAAGACACGATCGTGACACGCGACGCTTAGTTAACACGCACGTAACATTCGCTCGTTACCTTTCAACCGGGGGGATTGTAGCCTTCCAGTAGATCACAGCGGAGCCGCCGTAGATTCAAAGGGCAGTCTGGCCGCAAACAGTTGTCACCTTGGCCGAAATTCTCGAAGCAACGCATGACAATGTAGGTGTGGCCGCGCGCCCGGCGCGCGTCGGCTCTTTTCGCGTCCACTTGTTCGGCGATCGGTTCTTTAACCTGGTCACCCTTCTGCTGACGCTGGTCGGACTCAGCATTCTGGTCGGCCTTGCAATCGCGCTGGTGGTCGATTCCTCGCCTTCGATCAGAGCCTTCGGCTGGTCCTTCGTCGTCAGCACTGACTGGGACCCGGTCAATGAGAAGTTCGGCGCGTTGCCGTTCATTTACGGAACGCTGGTCTCCTCGACCATCGCCCTGGCCATCGCCGTGCCGCTCAGCCTCGGGGTCGGACTCTGCCTGAGCGAGATGGCGCCGGCGTGGCTCGGCCGGCGGCTCGGCTTCATGGTCGAGTTGCTGGCCGCAATACCTTCCGTCGTGTATGGGCTGTGGGCGATTTTCGTCCTGGGCCCATGGCTGCGCGACCATATCGAACCGGTGCTGGGCAAGGCGCTTGGATTCACGCCGCTCTTTCAGGGTCCGCGCGTCTCGGTAAGCATGCTGTGCGCCGGCGTCCTGCTTGCGATCATGGTGGTGCCGTATATTGCCGCGGTCTGCACCGACGTCTTTCGCGCCGTGCCGCAGTCCCAGCGCGAGGCCGCGCTGGCGCTGGGCGCGACGCGCTGGGAAATGGTGCGGATCGCCGTCCTGCCGTACGGACTTTCGGGCGTGATCGGGGCGATCATGCTGGGTCTGGGTCGCGCGCTCGGCGAGACCATCGCGGTTGCGATGGTGATCGGCAATTCCCCGCAGATATCGGCGTCGCTGTTTGCGCCCTCGGCCACGCTCGCCAGCGTGATCGCCAACGAGTTCACCGAGGCGACCTCGACGCTGTACCTCTCGTCGCTGGTCGAACTGGGCCTGGTGTTGCTGGTAGTCGGACTCGTGCTCAACGTTGTCGCGCGAGCGCTGGTGCTGGGCGCGACGCAGCGCCGTTTCGAGGAGGACAATTGAGCGCCACGTCTGCCATCCGCACGCGCCGGACGATCTGGCGCAAAATGAAGAGCGACCTGATGATGGGCGTGACCGTGCTCGCGACCGTCATCACCCTGCTCCCGCTGTTCATCATCCTGGCCTACCTGTTCGCCAAGGGAGCTTCGAGCCTTAATCTCGCGTTCTTCACCCATATGCCGGCGCCGGTGGGTGAAAAGGGTGGCGGGATGGCCAACGCAATCGTCGGCACGCTCGAGCTTATCGGGCTGGCGAGCCTGATCGGGGTGCCGACGGGGATCGGCGCGGGACTCTACCTCGCGGCCCATCGCGGCGGCCGTTTGGCCGCCGCGGCGCGTTTTGGCGCCGACGTGATGATGGGGGTGCCGTCGATCGTGGTCGGAATCTTCGCCTACGCGGTCCTGGTGCGGCCGATGAACGGGTTTTCAACCCTGGCCGGCGCAGTGGCGCTCGCGGTGATCATGATTCCGCTGGTGACGCGAACGACCGAAGAGATGCTGTTGCTGGTGCCGCACGAACTGCGCGAGGCCGCGCTGGCCCTGGGCGTGCCGGCCTGGCGCACGACCTTGTGGGTGGTGGCGCGCACGGCGGCCAGCGGAATCGCCACCGGCGCCATTCTCGCGATCGCCCGGATCGCGGGCGAGACCGCGCCGCTGCTGTTTACGGCCTTCGGCAACCGTTTCTGGTCGACTTCGCTGACCGAGCCGATCTCCTCGCTCACGGTGCAGGTCTATACCTACGCGATTTCACCGTTTCCCGACTGGCAGCGCCAGGCCTGGGCGGGAGCGCTCGTCCTCACGACCATCGTACTGGCGCTGGAGTTGGGCGTAAGATGGGTGACACGAGGAGATACGCGGGTCGCGCGCTAGATCGCCATGGCCGAAAAGCTGGTCGCACGTCATCTGAGCGCCTACTTCGGGCAAACCCGCGCGCTGCACGACATCACCCTGGCGTTTCCGGCCAACATGATGACGGCGATCATCGGGCCCTCGGGATGCGGCAAGTCGACGCTGGTGCGATGCCTCAACCGGATGCACGAAGTAGTCGCCGGCGCGCGCACCGAGGGTGAGGTGATGCTCGACGGTGAAGACATCTACGCGCCCGGCATCGATCCGGTACAGGTGCGGCGACGGATCGGGATGGTGTTCCAGAAGCCGACGCCGTTTCCGACCATGTCGATCGAAGACAACGTGGCCGCGGGCCTCAGGCTCAACGGTGTCGCGCTCAAGCGCCCGGAGCGCGATCGAATCGTCGAGCGGAGCCTGCGCCAGGCGGCCCTATGGGATGAAGTCAAGGAGCGTCTGCGCCGCCCCGGCGCGAGCCTCTCGGGCGGCCAGCAGCAGCGGCTGTGCGTCGCGCGGGCGCTCGCCGTCGAACCCGAAGTGCTGCTGATGGACGAGCCGTGCTCGGCGCTCGACCCGATCTCGACCGCGCGCATCGAGGAGCTCTTGTTGGAGCTCAAGGCCAATTACACAATCGTGCTGGTAACGCATAACATGCAGCAGGCCGCTCGCACGGCGGACCTTACTGCCTTTCTGTACACCGGGGATCTGATCGAATTCGGCGAGACCCGGCAAATCTTCACCAACCCGGCCCGCCGCGAGACCGAAGACTACATCACCGGGCGTTTCGGCTAACCGCGGGCCAAGGGGAGGAAGGCGCAAATGGACAGCTTGCAGCCGCAGCATACCAACCGCCAGTACGAGGAGGACCTGCGCGCCCTGCGCGGCAGCCTGCTCAAGATGGGCGGCCTGGTCGAACGCCAGATTGCCGAGGCGATGGAATCGCTGGTCAACCGCGATACGCCCAAGGCGCGCGAGACCATCGCCCGCGACGCCGAGGTCAATCGCCTCGACGTCGAGACCGACGAGCAGTGCATCCGGCTCCTCGCGCTCCATCAGCCGGCGGCGAGCGACCTCCGCTTCATCACCACCGGGCTCAAGATTACCACCGACCTCGAGCGCATCGGCGACAATGCCGTCAACATCTGCGAGCGCGTGCTCGAGCTCAACGAAGAGCCGCAGCTCAAACCCTACCTCGACCTGCCGCGGATGGCGGCGGCGGCGCAATCGATGCTGAAGGACAGCCTCGACGCGTTCCTGCGCGATGACGCCGAACTGGCCGAGGAAGTGATTGCGCGAGACGACGAGGTCGATCAGCTGAACTACCAGATGTACCGCGAGCTGCTCTCCTACATGGCCGAGGACCCGCACACCATCCCCCGCGCCACCCGCTTGCTGTTCATCTCGAAGTACCTGGAACGGATCGCCGACCACGCGACGAATATAGCCGAGATGGTCGTCTACATGGTCAAGGGACGGACCATCCGCCACATGGACAAAAAGAAACATGAATGAAGCAACCGCACAGCAGACGCGTCCCGCTTCCCGCCATCGTATCCTCCTGGTCGAGGACGAACGCGACATTCGCGAACTGGTGCGCTACAGCCTCGAGCAGGAGGGCTTCGTCGTGGACGAAGCCTCCGACGCCGACAGCGCGCTCGAACGCGTCAGCCGCCGCGCGCCCGACCTGATCGTGCTCGACGTGATGCTGCCCGGGATGTCCGGACTCGAACTGTGCCGCCGGATGCGCGCGCAGCCGCAAACGGCCGCGATGCCGATTCTGATGCTCACGGCCAAGGGCGCCGAGGTCGACCGCGTGCTCGGCCTCGAGATGGGGGCCGACGACTACGTGGTGAAGCCGTTCAGCCCGCGCGAGGTGCTCGCGCGCATCCGCGCGCTGCTGCGCCGGGCGCGGCTGCTCACCGAGCCGGGCGAGGTCGGCGGCTTCGAACGCGGACGGCTCAAGATGGACTTCGGCACTTACGAGGCCTTTATCGACGGGCGCCGGGTCGAGATGACGCTGCGCGAGTTCGAGCTGCTGCGGTTCTTCGTGCAGCATCCGCTGCGCGTGTACACCCGCGAGCAGCTGCTCGATCTCGTCTGGGGGCGCGACACCTTCGTCGAGCCGCGCACGGTTGACGTTCACGTACGACGCCTGCGCCGCCATATCGAAAAAGACGACGCCAATCCCGAATTGATCCTGACCGTCCGCAGCGTCGGTTATCGCTTCAATCCGGAAACGCTTGGGTAACTCGATAAAGCTCCGCCTCGCGGCGGCGGTGCTCCTGACGCTCGTGCCGCCGGCCATCCTGCTCGGCGCGATGCTCGCCGCGGGACGGCTGGCGTGGCCGTGGGCGCTCGTCGCGCTCGGGGCCGGTCTCGTCATCGGCATGATCGCGACTTCCGCCATCGCCGGAGCCTGGACGCGCAGCACGGAGCGGGTCGAGGAGGCCGCCGCGGCGCTCGAGGAGCGCCGCCCGCCCGCCCATCTGCATGACGAGGGCGCTGACGCGATGGGCCTTGCGGAGCATCGGCTGCTCGAGGTCGCCGACAAGGTCGCGCGCGAGCTCGAAGGCCTGGCCGAGCAGCGTGACGAGTTCGAGGCCATCCTGCGCAGCATGACCGAAGCGGTGGTGGTGACCGGGCGGCGCGGCGACGTGGTGCTGGTCAACGGCGCGGCGCGTGGAATGTTTGCGCTCGACTCCGAGACCGACTACGGCGGCCGCGCCTTCGTCGAGTTGTGCCGCGACCCGCGCCTGCAGGAATTCGTCGCGCTCTCGATGAGCGCGGGGGCGGAAGACGGGATGGTCAGCGCCGAGTTTCAGATTCAAAGCCCGGCGCCGCACTATCTTTCCGCCAACGCCGCGCCCGTGCGCACCAACGGCGGCGCCGCGGCGGCCTGGGTGCTGGTCTTTCATGACATCACGCAGCTCAAGTCGTACGAGACCGTGCGCGCCGACTTTATCGCCAATCTCACGCATGAAATCCGCACGCCCCTGAGCGCCCTGTGCGGCTACGCCGAAACCCTGGTCGCCGGCGTCGAGGACCGCGACACGCAGCGCCGCTTTCTCGGCATCATCGAGCGCCAGTCGCGCCGCCTCGCGCGGCTCATCGACGACCTGATCACGCTCTCCGACCTCGAACGCGGGCTCTCGCCGCTCAGGCTCGAACCGCTCGAGCTGCGCCGCGTCGCCGACGAGGCGGTCGAATTGATGCGCGAGCGGGCCGAGCGCCAGGGCGTGGCCCTGGAGACCCGTTACGCCGACGAAGTGGTGGAAGTGGATGGCGATCGCGACCGCCTGAACCAGGTCGTCATCAATCTGATCGATAACGCGATCAAGTACACGCCGCGCGACGGCCGCGTCACGATCGAGGTGCGCGCCGCCCGCCAGGCCGAAGCGGGCAAGGAGCCGCGCGAGGGCGTCGAGCTTGCGGTCGCCGACAGCGGCGAAGGCATCCCGGCGGCCGACATCCCGCGGCTCACCGAGCGCTTTTACCGCGTGGATCGCGCCCGCTCCCGTGAACTCGGCGGTACCGGGCTCGGCCTCGCGATCGTCAAGCACATCGTGCAGCTTCATCGCGGAACGCTGCGCATCGAGAGCCGCTTGCGCGAGGGCACCACGGTAACCATATGGCTGCCGGCGGCGTCCGCGCCGCAACAATCGGCCTGATCTGCGGCGCCCGCCAAATCCGCTAAATCCGCAATTTCCGATCATCCCATCGGACGCGCGGGCCCATCTGTCGGCCCGACGATAAACCGCCGCCGCACGCCGCTTGACGCCGCATTTGGCAAGGGGCTACGAGTCGGTAACCCGGAGCGCCCGAGGGGAAGCTTCGCCCCGAAAGGAAATTTCAAATGAACAATTTCAAAACGGTCGCCGACGCCATCCTGAATCGTCTCGTCACTTCCAGCCCGCGCGTTCCTGGCGTGGTCGCGATGGCGACCGACCGGCGCGGCAATTTCTACGAAGGCGCCGCCGGCCAGCGCGCGATGGGTGGCGCCGCCATGACCACCGATAGCGTCTTCGCCATCTTCTCGACCACCAAGGCGATCACCGGGATGGCAGTGCTGCAGGCGGCCGAGGAGGGGAAGCTCGATCTCGACGCGCCGGCGAAAAACTATGTGCCCGATATCGGCAAGCTGCAAGTAATCGACGGCTTCGACGGCGCGGGCAAACCTCTATTGCGCGCGCCGCGCCGCGACATCACGACGCGGATGCTGATGCTGCATACGGCGGGGTTGGCTTACGAGTTTTCCAATGAGACTTACTACCGTCTCGCCCATGAGCACGGGCAGCCCAGCGTCATCACCGGGACGAAGGCGTCGATTATGACGCCGTTGCTGTTCGACCCGGGCGAACGATGGGAATACGGGAGCAACATCGATTGGTGCGGGCAGGTGGTCGAGAGCGTGCGCGGCAAACGGCTCGGCGAGGTGTTCGCGGAGCGCATCTTCGCGCCGCTCGGGATGAAGGACACCGGGTTTGCGCTTTCCGCATCGATGCGCTCGCGCCTGGCCGACGTTCACGCGCGCGGCGCCGACGGTTCATTGACGCCAATGAATTTTGTGCTGCCGCAGGAGCCCGAAATCCACATGGGCGGGCATGGGCTCTACGCGACCGTCGGCGATTACATGCGGTTCATCCGCGCATGGCTCAACGACGGGATGGGCGAAAACGGGCGCGTGCTGCAAGCTGAAACCGTCCGCATGGCCGCGAAGAACGGGCTTGGCGAGAAGAAGATCAAGATGCTGCCGGGCGTGGATCGCACGCTGCTCAACGATGCCGAGTTTTTTCCGGGGCTCTCGAAATCGTGGGCGCTGACCTTCATGGTCAACGACACCGAAGCGCCGACCGGGCGGCCGGCGGGAGCGATCGGATGGGCCGGCCTGGGCAATCTCTTCTACTGGATCGATCGGCAAAACGGCGTCGGCGGTTTTTGGGCGACGCAAATTCTGCCCTTCGGCGACGCGGTATCGTTTACGGGCTACGTCGATTTCGAGGCCGCGGTTTATAAGAGCCTGGAGGGGAACAAGGCCGCGTGACCTCGGCAAACCGCCCCGGCGGGAGCAGGTCGGCGGCTCGCCGCGCGGCCGCTCCCGGGGTTGTGTGGCTCGCCACGCATGCTACGTGAGATGGCGTCTTGCGGCGATCCGTTCGATGTGAGAAATTTTTCTGTCCGGGCAAGCGCCGTTAGCTCAGCGGATTAGAGCATCAG
>Ga0335078_10004297_pt1 | contig 21141 bp, 16 predicted proteins | sample Lox_Sample_32_FD_206711 | JGI IMG/M metagenome (GOLD analysis project Ga0335078, IMG submission 206711) | Soil microbial communities from Loxahatchee National Wildlife Refuge, Florida, United States - Lox_Sample_3.2 | ecosystem: Environmental > Terrestrial > Soil > Wetlands | place: USA...
ACAAGGCGAAGATCGAAGGCTACATCGAGAAAGGGGTTGCCGAAGGCGCCAAGCCGTTGCTGGATGGACGCACCGCCGGCCGGGATCGCAGCGGCTTCTTCGTCGGCCCAACCATCTTCGACGACGTTCGCCCCGAAATGAGCATCGCCCGCGAAGAGATTTTCGGCCCGGTCCTTTCCGTAATTCGCGTGAACTCACTCGACGACGCCATCGCCCTGGTCAACCAATCTGCATTCGGCAACGCTACGTCGATTTTCACCGGCAGCGGGAAAGCAGCGCGCGAATATGCCGCCCGCGTCGACGTGGGAATGATCGGCGTCAACGTCGGAGTGGCCGCTCCCATGGCGTTCTTCCCCTTCGCCGGCTGGAAAAACTCCTTCTTCGGCGACCTGCACGCACACGGCAAAGACGCAGTCATGTTCTACACCGAGCAAAAGGTGCTGATGACGCGGTGGTTCTAGTTCGTTCACGGCGCGTCGTGTTCCCGAAGGGTGTCGAACCCGCCACGCTCGAAATTCGCGACGGACGCATCGCTTCCATCCATCCGCTCGACTTCGCGGCAGATGCCGAGGTTGTCGATACCGGGGAGAACTATCTCCTGCCCGGCCTGATCGATGCGCACGTCCACATCAACGACCCTGGCCGCGCCGACTGGGAAGGTTTTCGCACGGCCACGCGCGCAGCGGCAGCCGGAGGGTACACAACACTGGTGGATATGCCGCTCAACAATCTGCCTGCGACTACGACAGTCGAGAATTTTCGCCGCAAGCAGAATGCGGCGCGCGGCGAACTGTCCGTAGACGTTGGTTTTTGGGGCGGGGCGGTTCACGATAACACCGGCGACATCCAGCCGCTGGCCGACGCCGGCGTGCTCGGCTACAAATGTTTCCTGGTCGATCCCGGCATCGACGGTTTCACTATGGTCGACCGCGCGCAGCTCGAAGCCGCCATGCCCCGGATCGCGAAAACCGGTCTCGTGCTGCTTGCCCACGCCGAACTCCCGGGCCCAATCGAGCAAGCGACCGCCCAACTCCAAGCCGCCAACTGCGATTGGAAACGCTACTCTACATACCTCGCCTCCCGCCCCGATCAAGCCGAGATAGACGCCATCCGCCTGGTCATCCAGCTGAGCCGCAAGTACGACTGCCGCGTTCACATCGTTCATCTCGCAACCGCCCAGGCCCTCCCCGATCTCCACGCCGCTCGCGCCGAAGGCTTGCCCATCACGGTGGAAACCTGCCCGCACTACCTGCACTTCTGCGCTGAAGAGATCGCCGACGGCTCCACGCTGCACAAATGCGCGCCGCCCATCCGCTCGCGCGCCAATCGCGAACTCTTGTGGCAAGCTCTCATCTCGGGCGACATCGATCTGATCGCGACCGACCACTCCCCGTGTCCTCCAGAAATGAAAACGCGTGGCGGCGGTAGTTTTCTCGAAGCCTGGGGCGGTATCGCTTCGCTGCAGCTCGCTCTGCCCATCGTGTGGACCGAGGCCGCCAAGCGCGCGATCCCGATCACTTCGATCGCTCATTGGATGAGCGAGCAGCCAGCCAGGCTCGCGGGCCTCGATGCGCGCAAGGGCCGGATTCAAGTCGGGAGAGACGCTGACTTCATCGTGTTCGATCCCGACGCCCGCCAACGCGTCGATCCAAGTGTCCTCGAACACCGCCACGCCATCACGCCCTACGCCGGTGAACAACTGTGCGGTGTCGTTCGCACTACATTCCTGCGCGGTGACAAAGTTTTCGACGGCGGCACTTTCGCCGATCCCCCGAAAGGCGCGCAATGTTTCCGGGCCTGATCGATCTCGCTTCCGAACTCATCGGCGGCGTCGCCCTCGCGGCGAGCGACGAATTCTTCGCTCCTAAAGAGAATCTCCTCAAAGCGTCCACCCCGGAGTTCCTTCCCGACAAGTACACCGACCGCGGCAAGTGGATGGACGGATGGGAATCGCGCCGCAAGCGCACGCCGGGCCACGACTGGTGCGTGATTCGTCTCGGCCTTCCCGGCGTGATCCGCGCGATCGACGTGAACACGGCGCATTTTCTAGGAAACTTCCCGTCGCATTGTTCGCTCGACGTATCCGGCGCCGCCGACGCCACCAGCACCGATTGGACTCCCGCGCTCGACAAGATGCGTCTGGAAGGCGGCCGCAGCAACGTATTCGACGTGACCTCTTCCCAGCGAGTCACGCACGTTCGCTTGAACATCTTCCCCGATGGCGGCGTCGCGCGCCTGCGGGTCTACGGCGAAGTGACCCCCGATTTCGCAAAGCTGAAGGCTTCCGTCGAACCCGTCGATCTCGCGTCGGTCGTCCACGGCGGTCGCGTAGTCGCCTCCAGCGACGAATTCTTCGGCCATCAACAAAACCTCATCATGCCAGGCCGTCCAATCAACATGGGCGGTGGTTGGGAGACCCGCCGCCGCCGCGGCCCCGGCTACGATTGGATCGTCGTCCAGCTCGGCTCGCGCTCCACGATCGAGCGCGTCTCCGTCGAAACCGAACACTACAAGGGCAATTATCCCGACCGCTGTTCCATCGACTCTTGCGACGCACCACAAGCTATGGCGCAAGATCTCATCACAGGAAGGACCCGCTGGAGCGAACTTCTGCCAGAAACGGAGCTCGAACCCGACGCCGTCCATTCGTTCGAGTCTGAATTGAGCCCCGTTCCGCCCGCTACCCATGTCCGCCTGAACATTTTCCCCGACGGCGGCATTAGCCGCCTGCGCGTTTTCGGCAAGATTGTAGAGTAGAGACAGAGATGTTTCAGAACGTCGGCAAGCCCGTCTTGCGCAAGGAAGCCCGCGCCAAGGTAACCGGAGCCTCGAAGTATGTCGACGACTTCTCGCTCCCAGGCATGCTGCACGGTGTCACGGTTCGAAGCCGGGTCGCGCGCGGTCGCATTCGCAACATCGTGTTCCCCCCCGGCGTCCCGTGGGAGGAATTCACCATCGTCACCGCGCAAGACATCCCCGGCAAGAACTGTGTCGCGCTGATCGTTGATGATCAACCGTACCTCGCCTCTGAATATGTCAATCACCCCGAAGAGGCTGTGGTGCTGCTCGCGCATCCTGATAAATATCTGGCGGAAAAAGCACGCGCGGCAGTACAGCTCGAGATCGAGCCGCTGCCCGCAGTCTTCACGCTTGAAGACTCCCTCGCAAGAAAACAAATCATCTGGGGCGAAGACAACATCTTCAAAAGTTTTCTCGTCGAAAAGGGCCACGTCGATGAAGCGTGGAGCACCGCCGCCCACATCGTCGAAGGCGAATACCGCACCGGAGCACAGGAACAGCTCTACATCGAAACCAACGGCATCATCGCGACGGCGAGCCCGGAAGACGGCATCACCATCTGGGGCTCCATGCAGTGTCCTTACTATATCCACAAGGCGCTGCTCACTCCGTTCCCGCTGCCGCCGGAAAAAATTCGCATCATTCAAATGGAGACCGGTGGTGGATTCGGCGGCAAGGAAGAATATCCTTCCATGCTCGCGGGCCACGCCGCTCTTCTCGCCTGGAAATCCGGGCGACCGGTGAAGATGATCTACGATCGCGCCGAGGACATGGTTGCCACTACTAAGCGTCACCCCTCGCGCACTCGCATCAAGTCCGCCGTTTCTCGCGACGGAAAACTCCTCGCGCTCGATATCGAATTCGACATCGACGGCGGTGCCTACGCGACGCTCTCGTCCGTCGTGCTCTCCCGCGGTACCATCCACGCCGCCGGTCCGTACACTTGCCCCAACGTCCGCATCCGCAGCCGCGCCCTTGCCACCAACACCCCGCCGCACGGCGCTTTCCGCGGATTCGGTGCGCCACAAAGCATCTTCGCCCTCGAACGTCATCTGAATAAAGCCGCGCGCACCGTCGGACTCACGCCCGAAGAGTTCCGCCGACGCAACTTCCTGCATCGCGGCGAGACGACTGCCACGGGTCAGGAGATTCGCGAGGACGTCCAGCTCGAACGGCTGCTCGATCGCGCGCTCGATCTTTCCTGCTATCAAGCCAAGCTCCAGGAATTCGCGCGCCACAACTCCACCTCGCCAATTAAGAAAGGAATCGGCTTGGCAACCTTCATGCACGGCGCGGGTTTCACGGGCTCCGGCGAACGCTATCTCCAATCTATCGCCGCAGTCGAGGTCACCCGCGAAGGGCGCGTCCGCATTCTCGTGTCGAGCACCGAGATCGGCCAGGGCACCAACACCATCCTGGCGCAAATCGCCGCCGAGACCCTTGGCCTCGACTACGACGACATCGACGTGGTGCAACCCGACACTGCCAGCGTGCCCAACAGCGGCCCCACCGTTGCTTCCCGTACTTGTATGGTGGTCGGCAAGCTCATCGAGTCGGCCGCCATCCGCCTGAAGGAATTGCTTTCGAAGGCGGGATTGCTAACCGGCCACTCCCGCGCCGATTTCGCCAGGGCCTGCGCCCGCTACATCGATCAATTCGGACCGCTGAAGGTTTCTGCGCAATACGAAGCCCCGCCCGGCGTCTACTGGGACGACGATGCCTATCGCGGTGACGCATACGGTGCGTTCGCCTGGGCCGTCTACGTCGCCGAAGTCGCACTCGATACCACCACGTTCGAAATCAGTGTGAACGATTTTGTCGCCCTCCAGGAAATCGGACGCGTCATACACCCCGTTCTCGCGGCCGGCCAGATTGAAGGTGGCGTCGCGCAAGGCATCGGCTATGCGCTTTATGAAAACGTCGTCTGGCGCGATGGCCGCATGGCGAATGGCCAGATGACCAACTACATCATGCCGACCTCCGTCGACGTCCCGCGCATTCGCGTCTTCTTCGAGGAGACCCCTTACGCCTACGGCCCGCTCGGTGCCAAAGGCATCGGCGAACTCCCTATCGACGGTCCCGCGCCTGCTGTTCTGAACGCGATTGAAAACGCACTCGGCATCGAAGTGGACGAAATTCCGCTCATGCCCGAGATGCTGTTCGCAGCCCTGGCGGCAAAAGAGGCGAGCATTGCCTAAGGTAGCGATCCAATTTCGCGTCAACGAAATCCCACTCAGGATCGAAGCGTACCCCATGGAGCGCCTGCTCGACGCGCTGCGCGAACACTGCGGGCTCACGGGAACCAAAGAAGGCTGCGGCGAAGGCGAGTGCGGCGCGTGCTCCGTGCTGATGGACGGCGAACTCGTGAATAGTTGCCTGGTCCCCGTCCTGCAAGCCGACGGCGCCAACATCCTCACCATCGAGGGTCTGGCGAATAATGGCACGTTGCACGCGTTGCAATCGGCGTTCGCCTCTACTGGCGGCGCTCAGTGCGGCATATGCACGCCCGGGATGATACTTGCGTCGCTGCAGTTGCTCGAGCGCATTCCGCATCCCACAGACGACCAGATTCGAGAAGGACTGGCGGGCAATCTATGCCGCTGCACCGGCTATCAGAAGATTTTCGACGCCGTCCGCGAGGCCAGCCGCGCATGAGAGCCTATGTACCTGACTACCATCTCGCTGCGCCGTCATCGCTCGATGAAGCGTTAGCACTCGTCGCTGATCAACGCCGTCCCATCGCCGGCGGAACTGATCTGATGGTCCTGTTCGAAGCGGGTAAGCTCGACGATCGTCGCTTGATCAGCCTCCACGCGCTGGCCGAATTGCGCGGCATCGTCACCAGTTCCGCACATGTCACCATCGGCGCACTCACAACCTACAGCGAGATCCAGCGCAACCAAACTCTTCAACGCGAATTTCCGCTCCTGGTGCGCGCCGCCAGCTGGACCGGTGCCGTCGCTACGCAGAACCGTGGAACTCTTGCCGGCAACATCGCCAACGCATCCCCGGCTGCAGATTCTCCCCCCGCTCTGCTGGTCTACGATGCCGAACTTGAGCTGATCTCGACGCGCGGCTCGCGCTGGGTTCCATACCACACGTTTCACACCGGCTACAAAACCACCACGATGGCCCCGGATGAAATCATCGCGCGCATTCGATTGCCGCGTAACACATCCGGATGTATCCAGTACTTGCGCAAAGTCGGCACGCGCCGCGCTCAGGCCATCTCGAAGATCGCGCTGGCGGGCTTGGCGGACGTAGACGCCGGGAAGATGTCGCGCATTCGCATCGCCCTCGCCAGCGTCGCACCCATCCCCTTGCGCTGCGTCGAGACTGAGCGCCTCTTGGTCGGGCGCGCGCTCGACCCCACGCTCATCAATGAAGCCCGTGCCAAACTCTCGGACGAAATCGTGCCCATCGACGATATTCGATCCACGCGCGACTATCGCCTCCAAGTCGCAAGCAATCTTCTCGCTGAATTTCTGGAGAGCGTGCCCGCATGACGCTCGACGAACTGAATCGCCTCCCCCGTTACCGCGCCGAAGAGGAATTTCTCAAATGCTGCGGCTCCCGTGCCTGGGCGCGAGCCATGTCCCAACGTCGTCCCTTCTCCAGCTTGGAACGATTGGTCCAAGCCGCCGGCGAAATTTGGTTCAGCCTCGACGCCGCCGATTGGACGGAAGCCTTCTGCGCTCACCCGCGCATCGGTGAGCGCAAAGTCACTGGCGCTCCAGCCGCCGAGCAGTCCGGAATGATCCGCGCTCCCGCCGCTGTCACCAGCGCAATTGAAGAAGCCAATCAGGAATATTTCGAAAAGTTCGGATTCATCTTTATCATCTGTGCCGCTGGCAAAACCGGCGAGCAAATGCTCGACAATTTGCGCTCGCGATTGCCCAACACGCCTGATCAGGAACTCCGCATCGCTGCCGATGAGCAAAACCAAATCACTGTCCTACGTTTGAACAAAGCCTTCCCCCTATGAGCGGAATCAGCACGCACGTTCTGGACACGTCCACCGGCCGTCCAGCCTCTGGCATCCTGGTGGCGCTGAAGCGCACGTTGACGCAAGGGCGATCGTGGGACTCCATCGGCAGCGGCATCACTGACGACAACGGCCGCATCGCAAGCCTGTTGGACGCTTCTGAAACGCTGCACGCGGGCACGTATAAACTCACATTTCACGTCGCCGACTACTTCGACGATCGCGAGCATTTTCATCCGGAGATCGCCATCCAGTTCCTGGTGCGCGATCCCGAAGCCCACTATCACGTCCCACTCTTACTGAGCCCTTATGGATACACAACCTATCGCGGAAGTTGAACTCGCCTCCAACACCTACGGCAAATCGCGCGTCCGTCTGATGAAGCTCGCGCGCCGGCCGGATCATCACGACCTCAAGGAAATCACCTTCCAAATTCTCTTTCAAGGCGACTTCGCGAGCTGCTATGAGGCTGGCGACAACAGCAAGATCCTACCCACCGACACTATCAAGAACACCGTCTACGCCCTCGCCCGCAAGCACGACATCGTCGCCATCGAGGACTTCGCCCAGCGCCTCATCGAGCATTTCCTCGCCAATAATCCCCAAGTCTCCGAAGTCCGCATCGAAATGACCGAGCATCTCTGGAATCGTGTGGAGGACACAGCCTTCACGCGCGACGCCGAAAAACGCACTGCTGTCGTAACCGGCACGCGCGACGCGACAACCGTCCAAGCCGGCCTGGACAATCTCGTCATCCTCAAGAGCTCGGACTCGGCTTTTGAAGGCTACATCAAAGATCCCTACACCACGCTGAAGGAAACCAAAGACCGTATCTTCGCCACCGCTGTCCGCGCGGCCTGGCTTTACTCGCCGCGCCAGCTCGACTACAACGCGCTGTGGGACGCCATCCGCCGCACCATCATCTCTGCGTTCGCGCTGCACCGCAGCCTCTCGGTCCAACACACGCTCCACGCCATCGGCCAGCAAGTTCTGAACCGTTTCGCCGACGTTCGCGAGATCCGGCTCACCATGCCCAACAAACACGCGCTGCTCGCCAACCTCGAGCCATTCGGCCTCGACAATCCGAACGAAGTTTTCATTCCTACGGACGAGCCGTCCGGTTACATCGAAGGCACTCTCGTCCGCCGCGCCGCCACCAGCCACGAAAAATAACCAATCACCGGACACAACGCGGCCAGCGAAAATGCGAGATTGTACCGGTGCAAATCGAAGAGCTTCCCGAACAACGGCATGAACACCGCCAGCCCCGCGCCATACGACCCCGACGCCACGCCGCCCAGATATCCCGCGTAGCGCCGCGAGAAAATCTCAGTACCGTAGATCAACGGTAGAATCTGAAACGCCGCCGCTACGAACATCGCCAGAAAGAAATGCGCCATCACGATTGGAAACGATCGCGACAATCCAGTAGCCGCCAGCGGTAAACTAAGAAGCATTGCCGCGGGCAACAATCGCCGAACCACCAGCAACGGCGACTCAACCCCGGACCCCATCCGATCCGCCAGCCAGCCCCAGAAAAACACGCCGATCTCCGACCCGAGCGGTGGCACCCACAGCACCGTGCCGATGGTCCGCTGCGATTCCCCCAGCGCACGGCTCAAATAAATCGCCGCCGAGTACACCACAAATCCGAGCGGCAATGCTCCCAGCGAATAAGCGAGCAAATACGCCCAGAATCTCGGATCGCCCAGCTTCGGTTTCCCCGCTTCATCCTCCGCGGCCCGCACCTCGATCTTCCGCACATCCGCTCTCCGGCTCAACACCAGCCACCACACCACCCAGAGCGCCCCAAGCAATCCCGTGAACCAGAACGCGGCGTGCCAACCCCACCGCAACGCAACCGGCGTCATGACGATCGGCGTCAGAATCGCGCCCGCGGATCCGCCGCTGAATGTCAGCGCCATCCCGCGCGACCGCCTGGAGTCGGGCAGCGTCTGCACCACCGTTCGCAATCCGCCCGGACTCGCAGCGCCTTCTCCAAATCCCAGCGCCGCCCTCGCCGCCGCGAATCCCCAGAACCCGCCGGCCCACGCATGCGCCGCCGACGCCAGCGTCCATACCGAAACCGCTGCGCTCATCCCGCGCCGCAAGCCGATCGAATCGAGAATCTTTCCCCACAGCGGATTGCCGATGGTGAACAGCACCGAATACGCCGAAACCACCCAGCCGTACTCGGTCACCGACATGTGCGTGTCTTTGAGAATGGTCGGCGCGAGCAGCGCCAGCGTGTTGCGATCGATGTAGCTCAACACCGACACCAGCATCATCGATGCGGCCGGCAGCCAGCGCTCGACGAGCTCGCGCGCCCGAATCAATATTGAATCTTGCTCTGAGACTGTTGCCACTCCCGAAACGCCGCCAGCGCCTCATCGCGCATGATCTGCACCATCGCGACCTTGCGCCGATCGAGCGGGAGCGCGAGCTCTTCGTAAATCAACGAATCGTCAAATCCGATCGCGGCCGCGTCGGCGCGAGTATTCGCGTAATACACCTTATCGAGCCGCGCCCAGTAAATCGCGCCCATGCACATCGGGCACGGCTCGCAGGTGGTGAACAGCTCACACCCGCTGAGTTGAAAATTCCGCACTACCTGGCACGCGCCGCGGATCGCTACTACCTCGGCGTGCGCGGTCGGGTCCAGCGTGCTCGTCACCCGGTTTACTCCGCTCGCCAGAATCGCGCCGTCCTTTACCACCACTGCAGCGAACGGCCCTCCCGAGCCCGATCGCACGTTCTCGAGAGAGAGCGAGATCGCTCTCTGCATGAATGGATTCACCGATGCGAGCCTTTTCATGACTACCATAGCAAAGAGCTCATGAAGACCACGCTTACCGCGGATGTTCTCCGTCCGATCGCCGCCGAACTGGCGCGCGCCAACGCCACGCACGACGCTCTATTCCCAGGCGACCCGTCCGATCGTCAGCCCGTCCACACCGTCTACGGCGGCGCGCATCTCTTCAAGTCCGACACCGCCTCGACGCTTGGGTCGCTGGCCATCCACTTCCTGCGGCAGAATCTTTCCACCCCTCAGGACTTAGCGGTTAGCCTCGGCTTGTCTGACGAAACTTTCGCCCAGCGAACCTTCGAACGAACTCTAGCCAAACTCGAGCGCGAGCCGGTGGAAGACTACCGAATCGACTTCGAAGACGGCTACGGTAACCGCTCCGACACCGAAGAGGACCAGCATGCCGTCTTGACTGCGCAAGTGGTGGCGCGCGGCGCGAAACAATCCCGATTCCCTCCATTCATTGGAATTCGAATCAAGCCGCTGACAGAGGTCCTGCGCTCCCGCTCGATTCGCACGCTCGACCTCTTCGTCACCACGCTGCTCGACGAATCCGGCCAGCTCCCCGCGAATTTCGTCGTGACGCTGCCGAAAATCACCATCCCGCAGCAAGTCTCGGCATTAGTCCAGTTGTTGGCGGCTCTCGAATCGAAGCACTCGCTGCCAGCCGGCGTGCTCAAACTCGAGCTAATGATTGAAACTCCGCAGTCCATCTTCGATTCATCCGGCGCACTCGCGATCCCCAAGCTGCTCGACGCCGCCGAGGGCCGTTGCCGAGGGCTCCACTTTGGCGTCTACGACTACACCGCGAGTTGCAACGTCACAGCCGAATACCAAAGCATGGTCCATCCCGCCTGCGATTTCGCCCGCCACGTCATGCAGGTGAGCGCGGCCGGCCGTGGTGTGACGCTCTCGGACGGCGCAACCAACGTTATGCCAGTGGGGAAAAACCCCGCCATCATCCAAAAGGCGATGCGCTTGCACTTCGACCACGTCCAGCGCTCGCTGATGCATGGGTACTACCAAGGTTGGGACCTGCACCCCGGCCAACTCCCCACGCGCTATGCCGCCGTCTACGCCTTCTTCCTCCAAAGTTTCGACTCCGCCGCCTCGCGTCTCCGCAACTTCGTCGAAAAAGCCGCGCAAGCCACGCTGGTCGGCGAAGTATTCGACGACGCCGCCACCGGCCAAGGCCTGCTCAACTTCTTCCTGCGCGGAATCAACTGCGGCGCATTCACCGAAGCCGAGGCCATCACGGCCGGCGTGACACTCGAAGACCTCCGCGGCCGATCTTTCGTAAAAATTTTGGAAAATCGCCGCAATCGCGTGACTTGACCGCTATCCTGGACCTATGAATCTCGCCTTCATCGGTCTCGGAAAAATGGGCGCGGGCATTGCCCGCAATCTTCTGCGCGCCGGCCATCAGCTCGCGGTCTACAATCGATCGCTCGACAAAGCCGAGCCGTTCGCTCAACTCGGCGCTCGCCTCGCCCATTCCCCAGCCGACGCCTGCCGCGACGCCGAAGCTGTTCTCACCATGCTCGCCGACGACGCCGCCGTGGAACACGTTGTCTTCAGCGAAACCGGCATCCTCTCAGCGCTTCCCCGCAGCAGCGCCCACATCTCGTACAGCACCATCAGCACCGCGCTTGCGAGAAGACTCGCCGAAGCACACGCCTCAGGATCTCAAGGCTACCTGAGCGCGCCTGTGTTCGGACGTCCTGAAGCGGCCGAAGCCAAACGCCTGCTCGTAGTCGCGGCCGGCGACGGCGACCTCATCGATCGCTTCCATGCTTTGTTCGACTCCATCGGCCGTCAGACCTTCATCGCAGGCCCTGAGCCCTGGCAGGCCAACGCCGTCAAGCTCTGCGGGAATTTCATGATCGCGAGCATGATCGAATCCTTCGGCGAAGCCTTCGCGACACTCCGCAAGTCGAAAGTCCACCCCGACGTCTTTCTAGAAGTTATGAACGCGCTCTTCGCCTCACCCGTCTACGCAGGCTACGGCAAAGCGATCTCGCAAGACATATTCGAGCCCGCCGGCTTCGGCCTCCGCCTCGGCTTGAAGGACGTCCGCCTCGCGCTCGCCGCGGCCGAGGAATCCGCTTCGCCCATGCCCATCGCCAGCCTCCTCCGCGACCATTTCATCGATGCCATCGCGCACGGGGAAGGTGAACTGGATTGGTCCGCCATCGCACGAGTCCCCGCACGCAACGCCGGTTTGTAGCGGATCGAGGGCCGCAACGCCCGCCGATTAGTTCACGGGTATGATGAGCTGTTGCGTTCCCGCCGTACTTCCCACCGAAAACGTCAGCGGAACTGCATCGCTTGCGGCAACGTTGGGAACGACGACGTTGAACTGGTAGAGTCCGACGAAAGTCGCCACCAGGCCCTGGTAAGAGATTTTCGCGGGCACTCCAGCGAAAGAAATCTGGAACTGCGACTGCAGCGAGTTGGTTGCTTCCTCAATTTGCCCCGCCGAAATCGTCGGTGTAACCGGCCCGAATCCAACCCCGTACATCAGGATCGTGTCGCCCGGCGTGGCGCGCTTGGTCGGTACAGCCGAAGTCAGACCCTGAGGAAGAACGTAGGTAACGCCATCGGGGAAAAGCGCCGCCACGTATTGGCCGGCAGGCAGGCTGAACGCGGTAGGCGCAAGCAATCCCGGCTCCAGCGCATTCACGTTCACGATGTAAGCTGCGCTCGTTCCTCCTGCCGTCGTGACCACAACACCCTGCGGTCCCGTCCCGACGTCGGACGGCACCTGCGCGTTCACCTGGTTCGGATTCACGTAGTCGATAAATGCACTCTTTCCTCCTACCGTCACGGTGGTTCCCGCGAGAGTCGTTGGAGCTTGCGTCCCGACGAAGTCCGTCCCTGCCCAGGTGTGATTCTGCACCGTACTGAGATTAGTGCCGTAGATCTCCATCCAGGTGCCCGGCGCGATCGAGCTGAACGCGCCGAACTGGCTGGCGCTGATCGCCCCCAGTGAAGTTCGGATGTACGGCGTCAGGTCCGAGGTGGCGGAAATCGGACCGGTAATCGTGGCGTTTGGTGTCATCGCTACCTGAAGCGCCGTACAAGGCGACGCGCCCATGCATTGCGACTGCGGAAAGGTCAGCAGATTCTGGAAGCTGGCGTAGTAGAAATTTACCGTAGGGCCGTTTGTCTCCGTCAGTGTCTGCACGAAGGAGATCGTGCTCGGGCCCAGGGAAACTAAAAGGACGTTGCTGACCTGATCCTGAAAGGTCCCGATCATGGGAGATGGTCCGTTGCCCGAATAGACCAGAATGGCGGAGTAGGTTCCACCCGCGCCGATGCCTGTGAATGGAGCCGTCAAGGTGCAGGTGGTCTTGCTCCCATCGTACGAGCAGGAACCCCAAGTGATCAATCCCTGCGGTTGGCCCTGGACATTTAGCCCCGAGCCGGTGAAGGTTAGGCTTTGATTGGTTGGACCAAAGTTAATAGCGGTTGCGAACGCGCTCGAGGACACGCTCGCTAAAGACAAAGCTAGAACTGCGGATATACCGATAGATCTCATTTTGTTGAAAGATGTGCTCCATTATGAGGAAGGCCGGCGGCCGGAGAGGATTTGACCGGCCGCCACCTCAGAGTATACGGCATGTGCTCTCAATTACAGTCGCTTTTCTTGGGCGGCCTGGCTACTTACTGCCCAGAACGTGCGTCGGTGTAGGTTTGCCGAATACTGCGGTATCGATCGGAACATTCGTCCGTACTTCGTTCAAACGAATCGCGTCGCGCCCGTTCAGCCACGCGAAGGTCATGCGAAACGGCATCTTGATTCCTCCAACGTCGCGATAATCCGTCAAGTCGATCTGCGTCGGGAACCGGCCGATGGGCGATTTCGAGTAACGAATAACCCGCAACAGGAGCCCGGAGTCGTGATCGAAGTACAACGTGACCAGCAGATCCCGAGGGCCGTTCCCCTGCACCACATCCACCAGGCGATCCTGCCCGATCCCGACATTCTCCTCTTTTGAAGATTGACTGGACGGTGCCGGAAGATCGCTGATCGTGATCGGAAGTCCCACGCGCAACTTGGTGAGAACCTGCTGGATCTGACCCGGGAAAGACATCAACGCATCGAATCGCGTTCCATCCAATTCACTTCCGCTCTGCTCGTACTCTCCCAATATGTTGAGCGGCGTCCGCAGCCATCCGCGATGGCCGTCATAGCTTCTGGTCGTGTCTCCGCGGCCCGGTGTGTCCTTGAAATCGATGATGAGCGTGCGCTGATCGGGTGCCTTCGCGTACACGGTAACCTTGGCGCCCCCACCGAAGCCGCCGAATCCGACGCTGGTGCCCGTGGCGATGTAGCTCTTCACACTCGCCAGCCGTTCCGCTCCGCCGAGTGCCTGGATGTATCGGCCAATGATCTGCTCGGCCGCGGGTTGCCCTGGTTCCTGCGACACCACATCGTCCAGATCGCCTGCGGGTGGACTGTAAACCGACTCCACAGTCGGCGTCGTCAATGGACGATCGCGGCCGTGATGGCAACTGTAGCAGGTGATGGCTTGCCGTCCGCCGAAGCTGTCGCGATTGATGCCCGCTACCATGGTGATCATTCTGCGTGCGGCGTTCTTTTTCGGAGTGTCCGCCGCCCAGTCCACATTGTCGGTGCCGGCGCCGGTGTGACATTCGGTGCAATCGAAGCTGAGTGAGCCCGTCATCACTCCCATCGTTCCCATGAACTCGTCCAATGGAATCCCTCTGAGCACCTGGATATTCTTGAACGCCTGATCCGACGTCATTGGTTTGGATACGGTTTCCGCAGGAGGCGCTGCTGTGGCGACCCCCGCCAGCCAGACCCCCGCGATGGGCGCGATGGCGAAGATCGCCCGCTGCCAAAATTGACGATAATTCGTGTTCTTGAACTTCATGGTGCTCCTTCAGCCTTGCCGGATGCGGTTTTGGGATTGGCTGAACTTGTGCAACTGACAGACCAGCGCGAAAAGCCGCGTTCGGCCGAGACAAGGGCTTGCCCGGTGTGTGTGCTGCCGCACCCACCCTGGGTTTGGTGACGCGGCGAGCCCTCCCACCGCCAGATCTCGTTCCTTTCGGCTAACATCAAAATCGATGCCTGACGTCGAGATTCCTGCGCCCGTCGGGAATTTGCCAGCGTACCTGGCACAACCCCAGACCAGCGGCCGATGGCCGGGCGTAGTCGTCATCCACGACGTTTTCGGAATGACGCGCGATCTGAAAAATCAGACCGACTGGCTGGCCACCGAAGGATTCCTCGCCGTTGCGCCCAATCTTATGTATTGGGGCGGGAAGATCAAGTGCGTTCGATCTATCTTTCGCGATCTGCAGGCGCGCCGCGGCAGGTCGTTCGACGAAATCGAAGCGGTGCGCTCCTGGCTGGCGAAGCAGCCGAACTGCACCGGCAAGATCGGCGTGATCGGTTTTTGTATGGGCGGCGGATTCGCGCTCCTGCTCGCCCCCGGCCACGGCTTCTCAGTGTCGAGCATCAACTACGGAAGAATCCCAAACGATGTCGAGGAATTAATGGCAGGCGCGTGTCCTGTCATCGGGAGTTTTGGCGCCAAGGACCGACCTCTGCGCGGGGTTGCCGAACGGCTGGAGCATGCCCTCATCACCGCTGGCGTCGACCACGATGTGAAGGAGTATCCCGACGCCGGGCATGCATTCCTTAACGATCATGACCGCTCGGAGATCCCGTTCCTCTTCGTCTTAATGAGCAAAATCTCCAACATGGGATACAACGAGCCCGCCGCGCGCGACGCACGAGGCCGCATCATTTCATTTTTCAACCGGCACCTCAAGACTGAGTAGCGCACGCCTCAGTTCCAATAACTCCGGTCCAGACTCCGATACTGCACCGCTTCAGCGAGATGCTTCGCCAGCACTTGCTCCTTGCCATCCAGATCCGCGATCGTCCGCGCCACCTTCAGGATCCGGTCGTGCGCACGCGCGCTCAGCCCCATCCTACGAACCGCCATCTCCAGCGTCCGCTCCCCGGCTTCATCCAACGCGCACAGCTTGCGCAACTGCGGCGACGGAATCCGCGCATTGTAAAATCCGCGCCGCTGCTGCAGTTCCCTCGCCGCAACCACGCGCCCACGCATCTCCGCCGAGCCGCGTCCCGGATCTTTGCCGCGCAGCTCTTTATATGGAACCGCCGGAACTTCGACATGCAAATCGATCCGGTCCAGCAGCGGCCCGCTGATCTTGCTCAAATACCGCTGGATGATTGCCCCCGTGCAGCGGCACTCACGCGTGGAATCGGAAAAGAATCCGCACGGACACGGATTCATCGCCGCGATCAAAATAAAATCCGACGGAAACTCCAGCGTCATGTTGCTGCGCGCCAGAATCACCGACGATTCTTCGAGCGGCTGCCGCAGCATCTCCAAAACATTGCGCGCAAACTCCGGCAGCTCGTCCAGGAACAGCACACCGTTGTGTGCGAGGCTCACTTCCCCCGGTCGCGGCGTCCCCGCCCCTCCGCCGATCAACCCCGCATCCGAAATCGTATGATGCGGCGAGCGAAAAGGCCGCTGGACGACGAGTCCTGCACCGCGCGCCAACAAGCCGGCCACGCTATGGATTTGCGTGGTCTGGATCGCTTCTTGAAATGTCAGCGGCGGCAAGATGCCGGCGAATCGTTTCGCCAGCATCCTCTTGCCCGATCCAGGCGGCCCGATCATGAGCACGTTGTGCCCACCCGCTGCGGCAACCTCCAGCGCCCGCTTGGTCGTGATCTGCCCGCGCACATCGCAAAAATCCGGAATCGCCGAATCGCCGCCCGATGTTCCCGGCGCCGCCCCTGCCGCTGGTCGAAACTGATCCGGTTGATTCAGGAATCGAACCACCTCAGCTAGGTGCCGCATCCCGAATACATTCACGCCCTCGGTAACTGCTGCCTCCGCCGCGTTGTCCGCCGGAACCAGCAAATTCGGAATCCCTTGCCGCCGTGCGCACACCGCCATCGACAACACGCCGCGCACCGGTCGCAAAGTCCCATCCAGCGATAGCTCGCCCACCAGCATGTGCTGATCCATGGACCCAACCGTGCCCATCGCGCCCAGGATCCCCATCGCCATCGGCAGATCGAACCCCGCGCCTTCCTTCCGAACATTCGCGGGTGCGAGATTGATCGTTACGGACTTGTTCGGATACCCGAACCCGGAATTCAGCAGCGCCGATTTGATCCGCTCGCGGCTCTCACGTACCGCCGTGTCCGGCATCCCGACGGTCACGAAATCGCGCGCGTTCCCGCCCGGATACATATCGACTTCCACATCGATCAGGTGCGCTTCAATTCCGAAAACAGCGGCACTGCGCGTCCTGAAAAGGGCCATATCCGGCGACGTAGTGCCGGTCGACCAGGTTTTATCTCGGTTTCAGAGCGGGTGACGACTCGTAATGTCGAACCGTTTTGAGAGAATGCGACCTGCCACCGGTTCCCCAGTACTTTAGTACGACATTCTCTTGACCCCATCACGACCTTCGAGCATAATCGAACATTCCCGTAGCGGAGATTCAATGATTTTGCGCGCCCGTATCCGGCTCTCGTGCCTCGATGGCCCCTTCCGATCGCTGACTGCGCATGCTTCGATATGACCGAGAAGATTCAGTCCACAATTCCCCTGACCAGAATCCGCAGCTTTGGCCTGCCCTTTTTGGCGCTCCTGACCTGCGCCGCCGTCCAGGCGCAAACGCCAGCGCCGCAAGCCCTCCGCGCCGCGGCCGCCAATCCCCTGGCTGTCTTTCCCAGCGATCGCCTGACGTCGGCCATCAACGAATCTTCCTGGATTACGCTCAGCGGCTCGGTACATTCCCAGGCGCGCTCGGCGAACGATGCCGGACCGACGCCCGCTGCGACGCCCATGCTTCGAATGACGCTGGCCTTGCAACGCACACCTGAGCAGCAAGCTGCACTCGACGCCTTCTCCGCCGCGGTCCAGGATCCGAGCTCTCCTCTCTATCACAAGTGGCTCACGCCCCAAGAATTCGGCTCGCATTTCGGACTAACCCAAAACGACCTGGATCGCGTCTCTGCCTGGCTTACGAGTAAGGGATTCACCATCGACGATATCCCCTCCGGCCGCTGGACCATCGTCTTTAGCGGAACCGTAGCGCAAGTTCAGTCCGCATTCCATACTTCGATCCACAACTACACGCTTCGCAACCGAACGTTCTTCGCCAACTCCAACGATCCCCAGGTGCCCCAGAGCCTCGACGGCATGATCCTCGGGATCGACGGCCTCAACAATTTCCCGATGGCCCACGGACCGAGCCCCAACCTGCCCGAAGCGGTAACCAACGCCGGGGCTCACTTCCTCGATCCGGTCGACTTCTATACCATCTACGACGTCGTACCGCTTTTCCAAAAAGGCCTCAGCGGCAACGGCGTGAACATTGCCGCCATCGAAAGCTGTACCATGGACATCTCGCTGGCGGGAACCTACTGGAGCCTCGAGGGCGTTGGCTCCCAAGGATTCTGGTACACCGACTACGGTACTCCCGCGACCTGTTCCTCCGACGAGTCAGGCGAGGTCTATCTCGATATCGAGTGGGCCCAAAATCTCGCTCAGGGCGCGAAGGTCTGGCTGGCGGCAGGGCAGGGAAACGACCCGATCTTCAACGCGATTCAGAACGCGGTCAGCAACGGCCTCTTCGGCAACGCGTTTCCCGCCGTTCTGACCGTCAGTTATTCGACCTGCGGCAATCCCACCTCCTACGTTCAGATGGTGAACAGCGTTTTTCAACAGGCGCACTCGCAAGGAATCAGCGCCTTGGTAGCCTCAGGCGATTGGGGAGCCGCGGCTTGCGACGCCAACGACCCTGCCTCGCAGCTCTCCGCCAGTCACGGTCTTGCGATTAACGATAACTGCCAGTCTCTTTATGTCACTTGCGTCGGCGGTACCGAATTCAACGATTTTGCGAACCCCGGCCAGTTCTGGAATTCTAACGGACATGCCGTCGGCTACATTCCCGAGATTGTTTGGAACGAGACCAACGACACCTTGATCAAGGGCGCCACCGGCGGCGGCTTCAGCACGCTTTTTGCGAAGCCGCCATGGCAGACACAGAACCCCAGTAGTTTTCGAGGTGTGCCCGATATCGCCCTTACAGCCGCGGTTCACGACGGCTATCGTGTGTGCGATACGGCTTCCGGATGCAATGCGAATTTTATTCAAGCCATCGCCGGCACTTCCGCCGCCGCACCGTCGTTAGCCGGAATCGTCGCGCTCCTGGTGCAGGCCTACGGTCCGCAGGGAAATCTCAACCAGACCATGTACGCGCTGGCAGCTCGAAATGACCTCGGCCTGATTTTCCACGACATCACGAGCGGAAACAATTCGGTTGCCGGGCAAAATGGATATTCCGCCGGTCAGGGTTGGGACCCGGTCACCGGCCTCGGTTCCATCGACGCCAACGCTTTCGTCACCAATTGGCCCAACGCCTTCGCGCCCGAAGCGGTCATCACCGCCAACAATATCAATCTCGGCAGCGAGCCAGTAGGCAAGACCACCGCGGCACAGACCATCACCATCACCAATCAGTCCGTCGCGCCGAATCTCTCGGGCGCGGCGGCTACTTTGACGATTTCCAGCGTAAAGCTCGGCGGCAACAATCCCGGCGATTTTCCCTCCACGACGAACTGCATTACCGCCACTCTCAACGCGGGCGGTACCTGTACTATTACGGTCACGTTCGATCCCACCACGACCGGCGCGCGATCGGCCACCATCACCGTCGTCGACAACTCGCCCAATAGCCCGCACCTCATCACGCTCACTGGAACGGGCGGCTCGGGTTCGGCCGCGCCTACCATCACCAGCTTGTCGCCGTCCTCTGCTAATGCCGGCGCCCCGGCCTTCCAACTCACCGTCAACGGCGCGAACTTCGCTTCGGGCGCGGTTGTGCAGTGGAACGGGGCGAACCTTCCCACGATTTTCTCCAGCACGACGCTTTTGTTCGCATCCGTGGGCGCGAACCTGATCGCCACGGCTGGAACGGCCAGCATCACAGTCTCGAGCGGAGGAGAAGTTTCCGGCCCCGCCACGTTCACCATCAATTCCGGTTCCGCGCCTGGCCTCACAGTAGGGACAAAACTGACCTCCAACGCAAACGGCATCGTGAACAATGCGTGCGTGGTGCCTCCCGCCGTCACCAGCTTCACTCCCAGTTCGCCGCTAGTCTGGATTTACTTCACCGTCAGCGGAGCCACCGTCGGCGACAAAGCAATCATCAACTTTATTCGCCCCGACGGCACCGTGAATTTCAGCGCCTCGGCAACCGCCGGGTTCACCAATGACTGCTTTTCCTACGCGATGAGCATCAGCGGTACGCAAGCTGCAACGTTCCTCGGCACCTGGACCGTCCAGGTCCTTTGGAACAACGCGCCGCTCTTCTCGTTGAACTTCACCCTTTCGAACACCAGCGCGTCGAACGGAAACTACTTCGTCCCCGTAACGCCCTGCCGCCTGGTCGACACGCGCAACGCGGCCGGCAGCTTCGGTGGACCGTCCATCTTCGGCGGCTCATCCCGCAATTTCCCGATTCCCGCCAGCCCCTGCGGCATCCCGTCCACCGCGACGGCGTACTCGCTTAACGTCACCGTCGTACCGCACGGCTCGCTCGGGTATCTGACCATCTGGCCCGCTGGACAGTCGCAGCCCGGCGTCTCTACGCTGAACTCGCTCGACGGTCGAATCAAAGCCAACGCCGCCATCGTGCCCGCTGGATCGAACGGCGCCGTGAGCGTATTCGTAACCGACACCACCGATGTGATCCTAGACATCAATGGCTACTTCGTTCCAGCCAGCACGCAGGGCTCTCTAGCGCTCTATCCCGTGACTCCGTGCCGTGTCGCGGATACTCGCAATGCATCTGGATCTCTCGGCGGCCCCAGCCTTGCCGGTGGTGCTTCGCGAACTTTCCCAATTCTTTCCAGCTCCTGCGGCGTGCCGTCCAACGCGCAAGCCTACTCGATGAATTTCACCGCCGTCCCGAACGGCGGGCTAGGCTACGTGACCACCTGGCCCACGGGACAGTCGCAACCGCTGGTGTCCTCGCTGAACGACCCCACTGGCACAATCGCCGCCAACGCCGTCATCGTTCCCGCAGGCTCCAACGGCTCGGTGGACGTCTTCGCCAGCGACAACACCAACCTGGTGATGGACATCAATGCGTACTTCGCGAGCCCCGGCTCCGGCCTCGCCTTCTATCCGTTAGCGCCCTGCCGCGTCGTCGATACGCGCGTGAATCCGGGCGCGCCGGTGAATAACGGATCTGTGAACGCCCTGGTCAGCTCTTGCGGAGTGCCTTCCACCGCGCGCGCTCTGGTTTACAACGCCACGGTTGTTCCAGTCGGTCCGCTTGGCTATCTGACCCTGTGGCCCGACGGTCAAAGCCAGCCGCTGGTTTCCACGCTGAATGCGCCCGACGGCGCCATCACATCCAACATGGCGATCGTGCCGACTACCAACGGGCTCATCGATCTGTTCGCTTCACCCTCAACGAACCTGATTCTGGATATCTCCGGCTACTTCGCTCC
>Ga0335078_10004299_pt1 | contig 21138 bp, 24 predicted proteins | sample Lox_Sample_32_FD_206711 | JGI IMG/M metagenome (GOLD analysis project Ga0335078, IMG submission 206711) | Soil microbial communities from Loxahatchee National Wildlife Refuge, Florida, United States - Lox_Sample_3.2 | ecosystem: Environmental > Terrestrial > Soil > Wetlands | place: USA...
GTCGAGCGTGCTGCCGACATGCTGTCCAACGACGAACGCGAGCGCTGCACCGACTAAGACCAAGAAAGCGATGGCGATCGGACCCGTATGGGCGGGTTGCGACTTTTCCATGGCTCCTCCGAACGAGGCGATCATACGGGAGGTCCCCGCGAAAAGCTTCCTCGACCTGAAAATAGGTGCGCGCTCCGCGCACATTCGTTAGTCATAAAGAATCATGAGCGAATCGGGCGCCATCAAGCTGAATCGCGACGTCTTCATGGCGCTCGCTGCGATCGCGTGGGCCGACGGCGTGCTCGATCAAGACGAAGCCGACGCGATCGTGCGCGCGGCGGTCGAGGCAGGTCTCGAGCTCGATCAAATCGAAGAGATCGAAACCGCGACGCGCGAGCGCATCGACATGGGCACGATCGATCGATCGCCGCTCTCGAAGGAAGATCGTCTCTTCGTGTACGCGATCGCGTGCTGGATCGCGCGCCTCGACGGCGTCATCAAGGACGAAGAAGCCACGGCGCTCGGCGCGCTCGGCGAGCGCCTCGGCATTCCGGAGCGGCCGCGCGCGCACGCCGAGTCCATCGCGCGCGAAATCGCCGAGCTGCCGGAGGGCGATCGTCCAGCGCGGTACGATCTTTTGAAGCTCCGCGAAACGATCGGCGAGCGGCTGAAGAAGGCTCAAGAAGCGCGCGGCGCGTGACGTGTGATAAAGTTTCGCGGTTCCCATGCCGGCGGATGCTGCTGAAGCGAAGAGCGAAATCGGAACGCTCCTCGCCGGACGCTACGAAGTCGTTCGTGAGCTCGGAAAAGGCGGGATGGGCGTCGTGTATCTGTGCCGCGATCTCGCGACGAGCGAGCGCGTCGCGCTGAAGCGCCTGCGCATCCCCGAAGACAAATCGCAGCAGCGACAAGAAGAGACGTTCTGGTTCCACCAAGAAGCGCGCGCGGTCGCGTCGCTCGATCATCCCGCGATCGTTCGCGCGCGCGACTTCGGTCAGCTGGCCGACGGATCGCCGTACCTCGTGATGGACGTGCTCCCCGGGCGCAGCGTGCACGAGTGGATGTACACGACGAAGATGCCCTTCAGCGCGATTTGGGCGCTCGTCGATCAAGTGCTCGCGGGGCTCGCGCACGCGCACGCGCGCGGCGTGATTCACGGCGATCTCAAGCCGTCGAACGTGATGCTCGACATGGCGCCGGGGATCGCGACGCAGAAGGCGCCGCGCGCGTACATCCTCGATCTCGGTCTCGCGTGGTTGCGCACGCCGCGTCACGATCCGCGTCTCGACGGAGGGCCGGCGCCGGAAGCGTCGGTGCACTCGGGCGCGGGCACGGTGGGCTGGGTCGCGCCGGAACAAATTCGTCGCGCGGCGACGCTCGTCGGACCCTCGACGGATCTCTACGCGCTCGGCTGCATCATCTACCGCGTGCTCGTCGGAAAAGAAGTCTTCGAGGGGAACGCTCAAGAAGTCCTCCGCGCGCACAAACGCACGCCCGTTCCGCCGCTCGAGCTCCAACCGGACGTGCCGCCTCTCGTGAGCGGCTTCGTGCAGAAGCTCCTCGCGAAGAAACCGTGGCAGAGGTTCGAGTACGCGGCGGACGCGCGGCGCGCGTGGGCGCAGTTTCGACCGGCGCACACGGCGACGATGGAGGACATCTTCGTCGGCCAAATGCGGCCGCTCGTTCCGGGCGGAAAGCCCCCGCGCTCGTCGCGCACGACGAGCATTCCGCCGCCGCGCAACGCGCCCGCGTCGTCGCGTCCGTCGATCGGTCTCGCGATCACGCAAGCTCAATCGCTCACGCCGGGTCTCTTGAGCTTGCGTCCTTCGCCGCTCATCGCGCGCGACGAGGAGCGCGCGAAGCTCTGGCAAATCGTGCTCGCGGTGTGCGGCGCGCCGGCGCGCAGTCAATACGCGCGAAGGATGGTCGCGATCATCGGCGAAGCGGGCGTCGGAAAGAGCCGCCTCGCGGAGTGGCTCTGCGAGCAAGCGCACGAGCAAGGCATGATGGTGCCGCTCCGCGCGCGCTACGGACGCATCGCGACGCCGCTCGACGGCATCACCGGCGCGGTGAACGCGCACTTCGGCCTCGAAGGCGCCGATCGCGCGCTCGTCGAGCAGACGCTGATGCAGCGGTGGGAAGTCGATCCGAAGGACGACGCCGCGCTCTCGTGGGTCGCGGCGACCGCCGAGTGGCTGCGGCCTTCACCGGTCGGAACGAACGCGCCGCTCGGACCGACGGGGAAACGCTTCGTGCTCGACACGCCGGAGCTCCGCGTCGCCGTCATGCAGCGCGTGCTCGAGCGCATCGGGCACGATCGTCCGATTCTTTTGTGGTTCGACGATCTCCACTTGTCGTCGCCGAACACGTTCGACGTGCTCGAGCGGCTTCGGCGCGGACCGAGCGCGCTGCGCATCTTGGCGATCGCGACCGCGCGCAGCGAGACGCTCGCGACCGATCTCGACGCGGCCCTTCGGCTCGAAGCGACGCGCGCGGATTGGGGAGGGGAAGTGCTCGAGCTCTTGCCGCTCGCGCCCGAGGACACGCAGGCGCTCTTGAAGGCGACGCTGCCGCTCGCGCCAGACGCCGTACAAAAAGGCGTCGAGCAGAGCCACGGCAATCCGCTCTTCGCGCTCCAACTGCTGCATGCGTGGGCGGGCGGCGGATATCTGAAGCTCAACGGAGCAAAATACGAAGTGCCGCAATCGGCGCTCGAGGGTCGCGCGATCACGACGGCCGAGTTGTGGGACGAGCGTCTGCGCGCCGTTCCCACGGATTTGCGGCTCGCGGCGTACGCGGCCGCGGCGCTCGGCGAAGACATTCGCGGCGAGGTTTTGAAATCGCTCGTCGGCGCGCTCGGGATGGATCCACGCGACGCGGTCGTCGCGCTCACGCGCGCGCAGATCCTCCTCGCGTCGGGAAACGATCGCTTTCGATGGCCGCACGCGCTCTTGCTCGAGCACTTGCTCCTGCGTCTGACGGAGCGCAACGACGCTCCCGCGATTTACCGGCTCGCGGCGAGCGCGCTCGCGAAGCACCCCGCCGCCGGATCGCGACGCATCATGAAGCACCGCGTGACGAACATGCTCCGCGCGGGCGACGACGAGCCCGCGGCGCGCCTCATGTTCCAATACATCGAAGGATCGTGGCGGCGCGGTCGTGACACGGCGGCCACGCTGCGCGATCTCGAGCTGCTCGACGGTCACGTGAGCGGCTCCACGGCAGCCGAGTACGCGCTGTGGCGCGCGGAGGCGCTGCGGCACGCGGGCAAGCTCGACGCGGCGCGCGACAACGCGGAGACGGCGCGCGCGGCGTTCGCCGCGGCGGGCGATCGCGCGCGTGAAGCGAGCGCGATGCGTCTCCTCGGGCACGTGCTCTCCGATCGCGGGCAGACCGCGCAAGGCCGCGAGCTCATCATGCACGCGCGCGAGCTGTCCGCGCAAATCGGAGACGCGTCGGGCGAGGCGCAGTCGCTCGTCGTGCTCGGCGAGATCGAATATTTGCTCGGCGAGCACGACACGGCGCGCACCATCCTGCTCGACGCGACCAACCGATGCAGCGCGCTCGACGATCCGCTCGGGCGCGCGCAGTGCCTCATTCTCCTCGCGATGATCAACACGGCGGGCGGCGCGTACCGGCGATCGCGCGAGCGGCTCCTCGAAGCGCGCGCGGAGCTCGACGGGATCGGTTATCGGCTGGGGATGGCGCAGTGCGACGTGGTGCTCGCGCACGCCGATCACCGCGCGTTCGAGATGGAGCGCGCGCGAACGACGGCGCTCGCCGCGCGCGCCACGCTCCACGATTTGCGAAACCCGCGCGGCGAGGCCGCCGCCGAGCGCCTGCTCGCGATGATCGCGATCGACACGGGCGAGCTCGACACGGCGGTGATTCACGCGGAGGCCGCGCGCGCGCTCTACGAGAGCCTCGCCGATCCGTGGGGCATCGTCGAGGCGAAGCTCCTCTTCGCGCAGCTCGCGCTCGCGCGGATCGATCTCGCGCGCGCGACGGGCCCAGCGCCGAGCGCAGACGTCGCCGGGGCGCGCCTGCTCGTCGAAGACGCAAACTCGATCACGTTGGACGAGTCCGAGCCGCGCCAACACCGGCACCTCACCGCCGCGTGGCTCGCGAACGTCGAGCAGCGTTGGGACGACGCGCTCCGCGAGATCGAGTCCGCGCGCACCGCGTTCGCGGACAAGCACCGCTCCGGCGATCACACGCCGCACTTGGTCGCGCGCTTCGCGCGCATGGCGTGGCTCGAGCCGTGCGCGAAGAAGATCGAGGCGTGGCTCGCGGTGATGGAGCGTCAGAGCGCGGACGGCACGATGGCGTTCAGCGCGGTGACCGTCTTGCCGACGACCGACGAGCTCGAAAAAGCGTGATAAAGAAGTTCGCATGACCACCCCCCAAGCCCCCGCGAAGCGAAACAAACAGAAGAAGCGCCGCACGAAGAAGCTCGCCGAGTGGCGCGCGAAGAAGGCTCAACAGTCGTCGAAGAAATGAGCCAAGCACAATCCGTGCAGGAGCGCTTCGCGCCGAACAACGAGTGCTTCGGCTGCGGACCCGCGAACGCACAGGGGCTTCGCATTCGTTCCTTCGAAGAAGGCGACGAGCTCGTGTGCGATTTCAAAGCCGCGCCGCACCACCTCGCATTCCCGGGCATCGTGAACGGCGGCATCTGCGGCGCGCTCCTCGATTGCCACTCGAACTGGACCGCCGCGATGCACCTGATGAAAAAGCGCGGGGAGAGCGAGCCGCCGTGCACCGTGACGGCGGATTTTCACGTGACGCTCAAGAGGCCGACGCCGATCGGCGAGGTGCTTCACTTGCGCGCGAAGGTCGTCGAGTCGCAAGACGATCGCGCGGTCGTCGAAGCGACGCTCACCGCGGGCGGAAAGGTCACCGCGACGTGCCGCGGGACGTTCGTCGCCGTGAAAGAGGGCCACCCCGCGTATCACCGTTGGTGAGCGTCATTTCAAATCCACGAGCACGCGCGAGGTCTCTTCGAGCGACTCGCTCGCGGTCTCGACGTGCTTGAGCGCGCCGTCGTCGATCGACACCGCCGCGGCGTGCGCGGTGTCGACCGCCGTGTACGTGCGCGAGAGGGCGGCGACGTGATCGGCGATGCGTTGATCGAGCATCGCGACGACCGTGGCGTTGACGCCCGTTTGCGCGCGCGATCTCGCGCGCTCGATGCGCGTGCGCGACTCGGCGAGCTTCGCGAGCGCGCGCCACGTCGCGCCGACGGTGCGCTGCGACTCCGCGTCGAGCGGGACGTCGTGCGTTTGACGGCGGAGCTCCGCGGCGTCGCGCAGCGCGCCGCGCGCGGGATCGGTCACGCGGCGCGACGCGCTCTCGAGCGACGCGGCGAGCGGATCGTCCGCGTCGACGAGCAGCGGCAGCGCGACGAGCACCGCGCACACCAAGATCGCGACGCCGCGCACGGCGGGTGACGCGGACGCGTAGGCGACGGCGAGCGATCCCGCGAGCGCGCCGGTCACCAAGCTCGCGCCGACGTGCGCGATGCGCGCGTTCGTCCCGCGGACGCGCGTCGTGCGCTCCGCGTACGCGAGCGCGACGAGCACGGCGCCGCCCGCCGCGGGAACCGCCGACCCGACGACGTTCCCCGCGAACGCGCCGAGCGCGCCCGCAGCGATCGCGATCGACGAAAACGAGGCGCTCGCCGCGAGCGCGAGGAGCACGCCGAGCGCGACGAGCGCGGCCGACCCGCTGACGATGCCGAGCTTCGACGCGTAAGGCGCCGCACCGAACGCCGCCGCCGCCGCCACCGGAAGAAGAAATCGCTTCATCGCGTCCTCTCAGTACGTCGCTCGCGCGAGGTTGTCGTTGTCGAGTTGGTAGGCCGATTTCGCGGCTTCGCGCGCCGCGCCGCTGCCCGCAGGCGCGTGAAACGCCTTCTTCGTCTCTTCGTACGCGTTCCACTGTTTTTGGAGCTTCGCGGCGACCGGCGCGGGCGCAGCGGTCGCCGCCGCGCGGAGCGCTTGTTGGTTTTGCTCGATGAGCGCGTTGGCTTGCGCGACGTCGCCGCGCGCGAACGCGGTCGTCGCCTCGAGCTCTTTCTCCGACGCGATGACGCTCGTCGCGTCCGCGAGGACGCCGTTGTCGCGTTGCTCGTCCACGGAGCGCGCGTCGGTCGCGCCGCGGAGCGCGATCGCGTCGACCTCGACGTGCGCGGGAACGAACGGCGAGCCGCTGTTCGGGACGACCTGCGTCCAATCCGCGATCGCGCCGATCTTCACCGTTTCGCCTGCGTCGAGCCGCGCCGAGAGGTGCACGATGGCGCGCCGCTCGTCGCGCGCGAAGAGCGAGCCGAACCGAAGCTCGACGTTTTCGTCGTCGATCACCTTCGCGTCCGCGCCCGTCGCGCTCACGAAGCGCATCGCGCGCGGGATCTTCACTTGCACGACCGCGCCTTCGATCGTCGTCGACGCGGTCTGCTGGAGCTCGCGGCTCAAGAACGACGCGAGCGCCGAGCTGTCCTTCACGTACGCGAAGTTTCCGTGGCCTCGCTGGGAGACGCCGGCCATGTACGCCTCGTCGAAGTCGAGGCCGATGCCGAGCGACGAGATCGTCACGCCGTGCTCGAAGCTGTCGTGCGCGATGTGCTCGCTCTCGTTGCGCGACGAGTCGAGCCCGTCGCTGATGAGCACGACGCGCCGAACGCGCCCGCGCCCCGCTTCTTCGAGCGCCTTCACGCCCGCGCGCATCCCGAGCGGGATCGCCGTGCCGCCGTCGGCTTCGATTTGTCGAATCTGCGTCGCGAGCGTTTGACGCACGTCGCCGAGGCGCGCGAGGGGTTGCACGACGCTCACGTCGCTCGAGTAGCGGATCATCGTGATCTGGTCGTCGTCGCGCATGTCGCGCATCACGCCCAGCACCGCTTGCTTCGCCTGCTCGATCTTCTCGCCGTACATCGAGCCCGACGTGTCGAGCACGATGGCGAGCGCGAGCGGCGCGCGAGACTCGGCGCGCGCGGCGGGATCGGCCGCGAGGCGCACCTCGGCGTAGACGTCGCGATCACCGCCCGCGAGGACCGCGCCGTGACTCAGCGAGACGCTGCCGTGGAGGCCAGGGCCGGCGAACTGCGCGACCGTCCCGCTCGTTGCGTGCGAGACGGGGACCTGCGCGATGGAGTTGGTGGGCGAGCGAAAGAGGACGAGACCGCCGGTCGCGAGCACGACGGCGCTCGCCGCGAGCGTCCTGCGAACGCGTGGAGTCTGGAGCCAGTCGACGAGGGGCATGCCTCGTTAGGACGCCCCAGCTCTGCGAAAGTTCTCGAACGCCGAAAATCGCTCAGGCCGCGGCGAATTTCGCGATCGAAGCCGCGTAATCGACGCGCTGCGGGCGCTGCGGGAGCGGCGGCGGAACGCGTCGCAAGTTGCCGCGAAGAATCAGCTTCGAGACCTTCGAGAGCTCGGTGAACTTGAGCCCGAACGCGCGGCCCTCGTCTTCCGGGCGGCGTCCGTGAACGAGACGCGTCACCTCGGCCTGCGCGTCGATCCAAAGACCGAGCGGCGTCGCTTGGAACGCGACGATCACGTGGTCTCCGATTTTCACGTCGCCCGAGTTGCGGACGAGCATTCCTTCGGCGGAGACATCGAGCGTGCGGTGTCCCACGAGGCGAAAGTCGCTCTCGCGGATCACCTGGCAGTCGATTCGGACATGGTGGCGCATGCTCTTGCGATCGTTTTTGCTGACCAACATGGATCGAATCGTATGGGAGCGCGCACACGGAAGTGAAATTAGTGGTGGTGCGCGGCGCGCATTCCGCGATCGAGTCGAGCCCAGTCGCGCCAGACATCGTTCGTGCCGTCCGAGTCCGCGTAGAGGTCGATCATGTCGGCGACGAGATCGATGCGCTCGTCGAACCCGATGGCGCGCGGATCGAGCGCGCCTTCGACGTCGACGCTGCGAATCGAGAACGAGAGGCTCGCGCGCGGCGGCGCACCCTCCGTCATCGCCCCGCCGAAGTGGAGCACGTTCGCGTTCCACGCGAGCACGCTGCCCGCGGGGACGGGCAGAGGAACGGCTTCGCGCGGGTCGAAGTCGACGCGATCGAGCGCGATTGGAAAATGCGGATCGCGATCGAGCGGCACGACGTGCATGCACGCGCTCTCGACGGCGACGTCCGAGAGCGCGATCCACGCGTTGAGCAGCGTCGGCGCGCCGCGCGCGTCGCGCACGTCCCACGACACGCCGCGGTGCGGCTTCCAACCGCCGCCGCGCACGATGCGCCAAGCCCACACGTCGCGCATGACGCGCGCGCGTCCCGCGAAGAGCGCGTCGAACGTCGCGCCGAGTCCGATCGCGATTTCGTACGCTTCGTCGAACGCGAACAGAAACGGCGTGGGAATTCGTGCATTCTGCAACGATTCGAGCGCGCGCGAGAGCGCGTCACACGTCGCGCGCGGCACGACGGATTCGATCGCGCCGAACCCACGCGCGAGGATCGCGCTGCGCGCGCGCGACGCGTCCGCCTCGTAGCGCACGGCGCGCGGCGCGTTCGTCACGTGGAGCTCCGGCGCGAGCGACGCGAAGAACGCGCGATCGCGCGCGAGCTCGAGCGCTTCGCGGATCGAGCGCGTCACTCTTCAGCTCACTCGTCCGGCGGAGGTCCGCCCGCCATGCCCATCAAATCTTGCTGACGGACTTTGTCGACGTTGAACTTCGCGGCCTTGTCTCGCATTTGCGTCAGCACTTCGTCGACGGGCGGCGCTTCGCCCTTCGAGAAGCGCAGCGGGTTGATGCGCGCGACGACGAACGGCCGCAGATACGGGCTCGTGAGACCCTTCTCGCGAAGGCGCTTCACGACGTCGGCGACGTGCGTCTCGACCTCTTTCAAAATCTTCGCCGTCTTCTCGCGCGACTTGATCGCCTTCGAGAGCGGCTCGCTCGAGAAGCGTTCGGCGCGCCGCAACACGGGGTTGTACGCGCCGCCCGCGAAGCGCGCGTCTTGCTCGTAACAAACGCCGAGCGTGATCAGCGCGGGGTCCTCCAGAAAATATTCGAAGGACTCTTCGGGCTCGTCGCCGCGCTCTTCGAGCAGGTTTCGGTAAATGCGAATGACCTCGAGCGAGCGCTCCTTCAGGTTGTGCGCGCGCTCGGTGTTGAGCGCGAGGATTTGCCAAGCGACCTCGTGCTCGGGGACGACGAGCGCGGTGATCGCCTTCGCGCCGAGCTTCTTCATCGCGGTGAGGCGATGGTTGCCGTTCGGCGTCCAGTAACCGCTCTTCGGCGCGGTCACCACGATGATCGGATCGAGGAAGCGTCCGGTCTTCGAGATGACGTTCTCGAGCTTTTTTTCGTGCGTGTCGGAGACGTCGCGCTGAAACGGCGTCGGCTCGACTTTGTCGATCGGCAAGAGCGCGACGAGCAGCGGCTTGCCGCCGAACGGATCGGCGAACGTTCCGATCACGGCGCCGTCGTCGCCTTCGATGCGCGCGCGCAGCTCGTCGAGCGCGGGCGCGTTCGCGAGCGCGTCGTGCGCGGTCGGCGCGACGAGGTCTTTCGTCTTGGCTTTCTTGGTGACGCGTTTCTTCTTGGCAGCCATCGGTGCGCGCGAGGGTAACGCGCGCGCGACTACAACTGAACTCCGAAGATCTCGCGGATCGCGGGGTTCGGATCGTCGTCCCAATCGAGGCCGTCGACGCCCACGCGGAACGACGTCGTCATGCCGTCGCCCCACGGCCACCACAAACCGAAGACGCAGATCGGCGTCGGGTGGCGCGTGGTCAAGAGGAGCTGTCCCATGCGGAGCCCGCCCGTGCGCTCGGCGACGCGACGAAGATCGCTTCCCGCGCGAGCGAGCGTGGCCGACGTGTATTCGAGCGGCAGCGCGTCGAGCGCAGCGGCGCGCGCCTTCGACTCGACCTCCACCGCGAACGACGACGTCACGCACACGAGCCGGCTGTCCCAGCTCCACGCGCGCGCGGGCCACGTAGATTTCAGCGCCGTGAATTTGTCGAACAGCGGCTTCCAGGAGGAGTCGACCATCGCAAACGAGAGCGTAGCGTCTCGCCAAGCCTCGTCACAAGATTAACATCACGCGAATCGATCGTGCATCCACGGCCACTCTTCGGGAGAGAGGCGAATTCGGCGACCGAGCTCGGCGTTCACGTCGCGCGTGGTGGCGTGGGTCACGTCGTGCACGTGCGAGGAGCGGGGCGCGGGGGATGGGAGGTCGATGCGGGTGCACGTCACGGCGAGCTCGCCGTCGCAGGGCTCCACCGTGCAGACGACGATCGGCGCGCCCGTGCGCACGGCGATGCGCGCGGGGCCGACGGGAGTCTTCGCGGGCGCGCCGAGCAGCGGCACGACGATCGACTCTGCGCGCGTCGCGAGATCCATCGGGATGCCGAGCACGCCGCCGGCGCGGAGCGTCCGCACGATCCGCGTGGAGGCCCCCGGCGCGCCGCGTGCGATCGTCTTCACGCCGCTCCGCGCGCGCGCCGCGTCGACGATGCGATCGAACCGCGGATCGTAGCTCTCGCGCACGATCGCGGTGAGCGGGAATCCGTGCGCGACGAGCGTCTGCGCGAGGCGCTCCCACGGACCGAGGTGCGCGGAAGGAAGCACGACACCGCGACCTTCGGCGAGCGCGTCGCGCAGGATCGCGCGCGACGACTCCGGAAACGCGAGCGGCGGGAGCGCTTCATCGCGCGCGCGCGCCGCGAGCGTCTCGGCGACGTGTGCGGCGAGATTTCGGAACGCGCGCTTCGCGATCGCGCGGCGCTCGCGCGCGGGCATCTCGGGAAACGCGATCGAGAGGTTGCGCAGCGCGCGCGCGCGAAGCCGCGGCGCGAGCGCGAACGCCAAGGCGCCCATCCCGCGCGCGATCGCGACGACGCGCCGAACGGAAAGCGCGCGGATCGCGCCGAGCGCAAAGGACGCCATCGCGAAGATGAGATCGTTTTTGATGCGCTGCGGGATCGTCCACGCGCCGCCTTCACGGACGTCGCGCGTCTTGAGCGCGGTCGTCGCGGTGTCGAGCGAGCTCACGGGCAACCGCCGCACGTCGCGCGAATGCGCTCGCGCGCTTGGTCGACGCGCTCGTGCGCGCGGCGGCACTCGGCGCCCGAGTCGAGCGCGCACAAGTGCTCGGCGGCGCGCTCCATCGAAGCGAGCGCGCGACACGCGGAGGCGCAGTCGCCCTGCGCGGCGGCGACGCTCTCTTCGGCGCGATCGAAATCGGCGCGCGCGCCCGACACTTCGACCGTCTCGCCTTGGCGATCGGGCGACATCTCGGGCGCGGCCTGCGCGCCGCTCGCGGGTGTCGTCGCGTTCGCCGCGGGCGCCGCGCCGCCGCACGCCGAGAGCGCGATCGAAATCGCGCCGAGCGCGCGCCTCATTTCGTCCCCGCGTCGAGCACGTGGTTGATCACGCCCTCTTGGACATCGACCGCTTGATGCAAGAGCTCGAGCGCGTGCTTGCGCGCGATCTCCGACTCGCCGAGATTTCCGGCGTCTTTCAAATCGGCCGTGCGCGTCTCTTCCACGATCCCGAACACCTCGAGCAAGTGGCCGCGAAAATACGTCGGCTCGGTCGCGTGCGAAAGACCTGCCTCGACGTCGCGCTTCGCGGCGGCCGTGTCCTTGCGACGGAGCTCGAGCTCCGCCATGCGCGCGTACGCGTCCGCGAGCACCTCTTCGATCTCCGGGACGCGCTCGCCAGCGTGCGGCTTCGGCGCGTCGACGATCTTCTGGAGCGCGCCGATCGCGCCGCCGACGTCGCCGTCGTCCTCGAGCAAATTGGCTTCGTGGTGGTGGGCGCGAGCGAGCGAGAGGAACGCGAGCAGCTCGTTGTCGACGATCGCCGCGTCGCTCTCGTTCGAGACGGCCTCGCTCTTCGCGCACTGCGCGAGCGCGATCCCCGCGACGGTCGCGACGAAGAGCATCAAGCCTGCGAGGTGCGCGCGCGCCGTCGTCACTTTCGTCCTCGATCCCTCGGCAGACCCCACTTCGCGAACTGATTTTCGCGCAAGTCGGACGCGCGCGCGAGCGCGATGCGATCGATGCGCGCGCTCTCGCCGCCGCGCGCGTCGAACTTCGCCACGAAGAGCGGTTGCGTCGAGCGCGCGCGAACGAGCTCCGCGGCCGGCGCGGGAGCGCGCGACAGAACGAGATTGCGTCCGAAGAGAAGGAGCAGCGCAGCGGCCGCGGCGAGCACCACGCTCGCGCCGAACGTGACGCGCACGACGAGCGCGCCGCCACGCTTCGTGCTCTCCGTGCCGAGCGCGCGCGCGACGGCCGCGTCGAGCGCGTCTTTTTCGAGCGGGCGCGGCGCGCTCGCGTTCTTCACCGCGCGGAGAAAGTCCGCGCCGTCGTGCGCCTCGTTCTTCTCGAGCGCCTGGCGCAGTCGCTCGCTCTCGCGAATTTCCTCTTCGCTCGGCGGCGCGTCCGGATTGTCGATCTCGCGAGGGCTCATTCGGTCACGAGCGCTTTCTTCAGCGCCGCCGTCGCGCGATGCAATAACACGTCGAACGTCGCCGGCGTGCAGCCGAGCTCCTTCGCGACCTCTTCGCGCGGACGTTCCTCGATGACGCGCATGCGGATGGCGCGAGCGTAGCGCTCGTGGATTTTTTCGAGCGCGTTTTCGACGCGCGTCTTCGCGGCTTCGCGATCGCGACGCTCTTGAAGCGCTTGATCGATCGGCGTCGTCGTCTGCGAAGCGTCCAGCTCGCGCTCGATGTCTTCTGCTTCCCAGAGCACCGTTTTCTTGCGCGCGCGGAGCATGTCGAGCGCGACGCGGAGCGCGACCGTGCGCAGCCACGGATAAAACCCGACGTTTTGCCACGTGAAGCGATCGATGCGCTCGACGACCTTCGCGTACGTCTCGGCGAGCGCGTCCTTCGCGGCGGCTTCGCTTCCGAGACGCGGCAAGAGCACGGTCGCGTAGAGCGACGGACCGTGCTTGCGCAAGAGCTCGCCCATCGCGGCGCGGTCTCCGCGCTGCGTCCGCTCGACGAGCGCGCGTTCGGCATCGAAATCGGACGCGTCCCGCCGCTCCACGCGCGCGACGATAACCCATTGTGCCGAAGCCACGGCGCTCACAGATGCTGAACGCGCGACGCGCGGAATTCTTACGGGCACGCTAGGATGCGCCGTTGATGATCCCGAAAATCACGCTCGCGCCAGGCGCCGAAGAAAACGGCCTCGCCGTGATGCTCGCCGATTTGCTGCGACAGAACCTCGAAGCGAAGCCGCACAAAGTCCGTGACATGGAAGCCATCGCCGGACGCATCGCGATCCTCGCCGAGGACGCGGAGGTCGCGATGACGCTCGATTTCGATCGCGGCGCGCTCACGCTCTACGACGGCGTCGTCGGCATTCCGGACGTCACGGTGCGCGCCTCGAGCGACGTCATCCTCGCGCTCTCGAACGTCCCGCTCACGCGCCGCTTCGGCATCCCCATGGCCGCGCTGCGCGACGCGGACGGGCGCAAGGTGATGGGCGAGGTGCTCTCCGCGATGCGCTCGGGCGCGATGAAGGTCGACGGCGGGACCCTCCACGCGCCGATGATGTTGCATCTTACACGCATCATGTCCGTAAACGGTTGACGCGCGCGTCCGAAGAAGCCAAAGAGACCCGCCGTGCCGCTCACGAAACCCCAGTTCGACGCGCTCTTTTCGCGCGGATCGTCTCGCTCCTGCGGAGGGCCTGCGCTCCTCGCGCCGATGGAGGACGTCACCGACGTCGTGTTTCGTCGCATCGCGCGCGGCTTCGGCGCGGACGCGTGCTTTACGGAGTTCGTGAACGTCGAAGGGCTCCTTCGCGGCTGCAAGAACGCCAAGCGCAAGATGCTGCTCGACGACGAAGATCGCAGCGAAGCGTGCCCGACGGCGATCCAAATCTACGGCTCGAACCCGGAGCGCCTCGCGGAAGCGGCGCGCGTCGCCGAAGAGTCGGAGCCCGCGTGGATCGACGTGAACTGCGGCTGCTGGGTTCCGAAGATCGCGGGGCGCGGCGCGGGCGCGGGTTGGCTGCGCGATCCGGATGCGATGGTCGCGATGGCGAAGCTCGTCGTGTCGAGCGCGTCGTGCTTGGTCACCGTGAAGACGCGCATCGGCCTCGACGAGACGCAACGGCCCATCGTCGATCTCGCGCGCCGGTTGGAAGACGCGGGCGTCGCCGCGCTGACGATCCACTGCCGCACCGCGAAGATGGGCCACTCGGGCTCGGCGGATTGGTCGTGGGCCGCGCGCGCGCGCGAGGTCGTCTCGATTCCGGTCATCGTCAACGGCGACGTGGACTCGGCGGACGCCGCCGCGCGCGCCTTCGACTCGACGCGCTGCGCCGCGGTGATGGTCGGGCGGCGCGCGATCGAGCACCCGTGGATCTTCCGCGAAATCCGCGGTCACCACGCGCCGCCGACGTTCGAGGAGCGCATCGCGCTCTGCCGTGACCACCTCCGCGCGAACGTCGCGCAGCGCGGCGAGCTCCACGGCGTCCGCGTCACGCGCCGTCACCTCAGCGGCTACCTCCGCGGAATGCCCGGCGCCGCCGAGCTCCGCCGCACCCTTCTTTTCTGCGATTCGCTCGTGGGTTGCCTCGAGATCCTCGATCGAGCCGAGGCCTCGCTCCTCGCGCGTCCCGAGTTGGTCGCGTGATGCGCGCTTGACGCAAAGCCCCAAAAAAACTACGTTCCGCGCGCCTCGCTAGCCGGCATTGCCGCCGGTGCTAGCCTTTGCGAAGGACTCAAGGTTTTCATGGTCACGATTCGCCTCGCACGTTCGGGCACGAAGAAGCGCCCGTTTTATCGTCTCGTCGTCACCGACGCTCGCTCGCCGCGTGGCGGGCGCTTCCTCGAAAACATCGGAACGTTCGATCCGGCGAAAGACGGCGTCTTCACCGTGAAGCAAGATCGCCTGACGTATTGGACGAGCAAGGGCGCGCGCCCGTCGGAGACCGTCGCGCGTTTGCTCAAGAAGTCGGCGAAGTCCGCCGCGAAAGCCTGATGACCATGGACGCGAGCTCCCCCTTGAAGGAGCTGATTCGCACGATCGCCGTCGAGCTCGTCGACCACCCCGATCAAGTCGAGGTGCGCGAGATCACGACCGAGAACAACAGCGTGATCGAGCTGCGCGTCGCGAAGGAAGACATCGGCAAGGTGATCGGAAAAGAGGGTCGCACGGCGCAGTCGATGCGGACCATCCTCGCCGCGGTGTCGACCAAGCTCGGCAAGCGCGCGCACCTCGACATTGTCGACTAGAGACCCCGATGTGCACGGCGCGTTTCCCCAACGCGAGGGCACATGAATAGACGCATCGTCGCGCTCGCGGAGGTCGCGCGGCCGCACGGGGTGCGCGGCGAGGTGCGGCTGAATCTCTACAACGCCGAGAGTGACCTCCTGCTCGATCGCGATGAAGTGATCGTACGCCTCGCGGACGGCAAGGAGCACGAGGTGTCCGTCGATCACGCGCGGCGCGCGGACAAGACGATCTTGCTCAAGCTCCACTCGATCGACGATCGCGATCGCGCCGAGGAGCTCCGCGGCGCTTCGATTTGTGTTCCTCGCGACGAGTTTCCGCCGCTCGAAGAAGGCGAGTTCTACGCGTGCGACGTCGAAGGCTCCGCGGCGTTCGTCGGCGCCGCGCGCATCGGAACGGTCACGCGCTTGATCGAATACCCGACCGCGTTCGCGCTCGCCGTGAAGAAAGACGACGGCGCGGAGATCGAAGTGCCGCTCACCGAAGCGTTCGTCGCGAAGATCGATCCCGACGCGCGCCTCGTCGTGCTCCAATCGCTCGAGGAGCTTCCTTGAGAATCGCCATCGTCACGCTCTTTCCCGAGCTCTTCGAGACGTTCACGAAGACGAGCTTCGTCGGGCGCGCGATCGAGTCGGACGTGTGCGAGATCGCGTTCGCGTCGCCGCGCGCGTTCGGCCTCGGCAAGCACAAGAGCGTCGACGACACGCCTTACGGCGGAGGATCGGGGATGGTCATGCGCGTGGACGTGATGGTCGCGGCGATGGACTCGCTCGCCGCGCGCGAGGGTGCGCACCGCGTGCTCCTCACGCCTCAAGGACGTCCGTTCGATCAGGAAAAAGCGATCGCGCTCGCGAGCGAAACGTCGCTGATGCTCGTGTGCGGTCGCTACGAAGGCTTCGACGAGCGCGTGCGCAAATACGTCGACGAAGAGATCTCGCTCGGCGACTTCGTCATGACGGGCGGCGAGATCGCGGCGATGGCGATCGTCGAGAGCGTCGTCAGGCTCTTGCCCGGCGTGCTCGGCAACGCGGAGTCGACGCACGAGGAGTCGCACTCGCCGGGAAACGAAGGGCTGCTCGAGTATCCGCAGTACACGCGGCCCGCGGAGTTTCGCGGCGACGGCGTGCCCGACGTGCTCGTGTCGGGAAACCACGCGGAGATCGCGAAGTGGCGCAAAGAGCAAGCGCGCGCGCGCACGATCGCGCGCCGCCCGGATTTGATCGAGAAGAAGCGATGAGGCGCGTGGCGATCGCGCTCGTGCATCACCCGGTGCTCGACGCGCGCGGCGACGTCGTGACGAGCGCGTTCACGAACTTGGACATTCACGACTTGGCGCGGAGCGCGCGAACCTACGGCGCGGCGGATTATTTCGTCGTGCACCCGATCACCGCGCAGCGCGAGCTCGTCTTGCGGATTCAAAAACATTGGGAAGAGGGATCGAGCGGCAAGCGCATCCCCGCGCGCAAAGACGCGCTCTCGCTCGTGCGGGCGGTGAGCTCGCTCGAAGAAGCGTGCGGCGCGTTCTCGAAAGGCGAGGGGCGCGCGGCGATCGAGGTGTGGACCACCGGCGCGAAGGACGCAGCGGACTCGTCGCGCGCGCTCGCGATGCGCGACGCGCGCGAGCGCATCGAGTCCGACGGCAAGCCCGTGATGATCGTGTTCGGCACGTCGTGGGGACTCGCGGAGAGCGTTCACGCGGCGGCCGACGCGCGCCTCGCGCCCGTCAAACCCCACCGCACGACCGGGTTCAATCACCTCAGCGTGCGCGCCGCGTGCGCGATCGTGCTCGATCGCCTCCTCGGCGAACGATGAAGGGCGCGCTCACCGCTCCGATTTCGCCGATTGCGCCGTGAAAAATCACCGCGCGGCGATTCCGAGAATCGCGCGCATCTCGTCCGAGTAGTCCGCGTGTTTCGGGCCGGCGCGCTCGATGAGCGGAGCGTCGACGACGAGCCCGCCGGGTTTGCTCGCGCTCGCGGTGACGAGCGCGACGCGCGCGGCCGCGGCGGGCGTCGCGTGCACGAATCGGAGGCGCTTCGGCTCGAGGCCCGCATCGCGAAACGACCGAAAGAGGCGCGCGAGGTTGTGCGCGGGATACACGAAGTGCGCGCGCGCGCTGCGGCCGAGGAGCTCGCGCGTCGCGCGGACGAAGCGATCCACGTCGCCGATGCGCGCGCTCGCGCCGTGCGCCCGCGCGCGCCCGCTCCCTTCTTCGAAGTACGGCGGGTTGCACACGATCGCGCCCGCTTGCCCGCGAAGCGCGCGCGCGACATCGAGCACGTCGCCGCGCGCGACGCGCGCGTCCACTCCGTTTTCGCGCGCGTTCTCTTCGGCGAGCGCGCACGCGTCTTCGTCCGCGTCGACGAGCACGGCGCGCTTCGCGAACCCGCGCGCGAGCATGACGAGCGCGATCGATCCGACGCCCGCTCCGAGATCGAAGAGCGCGCCGCGCGACGCGCCCGCGAAGTCCGCGAGGATCAGCGCGTCCGCGTTGACGCGATACCCGCGCTCGGGTTGACGAACGACGACGCGCCCGCCCCAAATCGTGTCGACGCTGACGCGACTACTGATCTTTCTGATACGGCCTCCGACCGCGGAGCGAGAGCCCCGTGACCGAGTTCGGATAAACCTGCACGACGTACTCGCCGACGAGCTGGAGGTTCGCCGTCGTTCCGTCCGTCGTTCCGACGGCGCTGATGTGAATCGGAACGCCCGCTTGGTAATTGAGCCCGCCGAACAAACCGAGCTGGCTCGTGCCCAAGCCGGGCGCGGTGCGCGACTCGTCGGCGATGGGGTTCTCTTCGTTGTCGGTGAAGTAGAAGATGTCGCCTTGCGGGCGGTAATCGGTGTTGACCGTCGCGCCGCTCAAGCGGACATCGCCGCAGTCGTGCACCTCACCCGCGAGCAGACCCTTCGTCGGATCGACGGACTCGCCGAGCGTCGCGGTGACCGTCGCCGGATCGGTCGTGCCGACGGCTTGCGTGTCGTAGTTCACCGTCGGACCGCCGCCGTCGCCCGTGACGACGTCCGAGTTCGAGAAATAGACGTTGTAGTCGTAGAAGTCGTACCACTTGTCCGCGTTGTTCGCGTCGTACGTGTGGATGATGAGCGGCGTCTCCGTCGGCACGTTCAAGTAGGTGTATTGGCGCTCGACGCAGCCGTCCGTCGGGCAGTTGTCGAGCCAATTGTTGATGCGCGACGGGCTGTTCGTGTCGGTCGCGACGGGCGTTCCGACGAGCGCGCCGAGCGATCCGTTCGGACCTTCTTGGTGCACTTCGACTTTCACGCCCGCCGAGTCCGCGTCGCCTCCGACGAACACCTTGAGGTAACCCGTGAGCGTCACGGTTTGCGGCGTGCCCGCCGTGGGCGGCGTCGTGATGCACGAAAGGTCCACGGTCGTTTGACCGGGCGGCGCGCCGTTGTAGTGGAGGCTCGACGGTCCGCGCGCGAGCGCGGTCTTCGGATCTTGAACCCACGCGCAGCAGGCGCCGATGGGCTTCGAGTCGACGCACGTCGTGGGCGGCGTCACCGCCGGACACGCGCTGCCCAGGTTGCCGCCGGTGCCGGCCGCGCACAGCGCGTAGTCGGTCCAACCGACGGCCTCGTCGGACGCACACGTGAGCCCCGAGGTCGAAGCGTCGGGGTTCGTGCTCGACTTGTTGCTGCACGCGTCGAACGACGCGACCACGAGAGCCAAAGCAGGCAAGGTGAAGAGTGCGCGACGGATCATGGACGATTACGATAGCGGAAATGAATCCCGTCGTCGCGGACCCGAGCGCCCCGTCGCGCACGTCGCGCGCGAACGCCGTGAAAACCCGCGCGCGCGAGCTCGGGTTCGACGCGTGCAACATCGCGAGCGCGCTCCCGCCCATCGCGCGCGATCACGCGCGCTACGAGCGCTTCATCGCGAGCGGGTTTCACGGCGAGATGGATTGGCTCGCGCAAAATCCTACGGTGCGCCTTCGCGCGGACGACGACGGAATCCTGTCCGGCGCGCGCAGCGTGATTTGCGTCGCCAACGCGTACAAGCGCGACGCGCGCGACGAGGCGCGCGATCCGCCGCTCGCGAAGACGATCGCGCGATACGCGCGCGGCCGCGATTACCACAACGGCCTCCGCAAGAAGATCCGCAAGCTCGCCGAGTTCGTTCGTTCGCTCGAAGACGGCGCGCAAGCGCGGCCGATGTGCGACGACGCGCCGATCTTGGAGCGCGCGTGGGCCGCGCGCGCGGGGCTCGGGTTCGTCGGCAAGAACGGTCTTCTCATCGTGCCGGGGCGCGGATCGTTCGTGCTGCTCGGCGAGGTCGTCACGACGATAACGCTCGAGCCCGACGCGCCGATCCCGGAGCGCTGCGGCGCGTGCACGCGGTGCATCGACGCGTGCCCGACGCGCGCGATCGTGGAGCCGTTCGTGGTCGATGCGCGACGATGCATCGCGTACCTCACGATCGAAAAGCGCACGCCCGTCCCCGTCGAGCTCCGCGAAGACATCGGCGAGCACCTCTTCGGATGCGATGACTGCCAAACGGTTTGTCCGTTCAACCAATCACCGAAGCCGGTGACGGCGCCAGAGCGTTACGCGCCGCTCGAACGGTGGGCCGAGGGCTCGCTCGACGCGCTCCTCGATCTCGATCGCGTCGGGGAGGGGACGCCGCTCCGGCGCGCGACCGCCGAGGGCCTCGCGCGCAACGCGGCCATCGTGCTCGGCAACCGCGGCGATCGCGCGGCGCTCCCCGCGCTCGAGCGCGCCGCGCGAACGCACGCGTCCGAGATGGTCCGTGACGCGGCGCGCTGGGCGATCGTGCGCATTTCGGGGCGCATTTCGGGACTTCGTCAGGCGTGACGGGTCATGGTAAAGCGTTCGCGATGAAGCGATCTTGGTTCGCGCTCGCGATCGTGACGGCCGCGCGGCTGTCGCTCGCGCAAGAGTCCGCGCTCGATGCGGCGCGCGCCGCGACCCACGCGAACGCAGGGGACGTGAACGCGTCGCTCGCGTACGGACGCGCGCTCCGCCGCGCGGGTCGCTACGCGGAGTCCGCCGCCGAGCTTCGCCGCGGGTCGGCGACGCTCGCGGGTCACCAACCGGACGCGGCGATCAAGCTTCACTGGGAGCTCGCGCGCACGTTCATCGCGCAGCGCGATTATTCGCAGGCGATGGTCGCGTGTCGCGTGGCGGCGGCGCAAACGGGCGGCGCCGCGGCGGGTCACGCGTGCGCCGCGGAGACGCACTTGTTGTGGCGGCGCGCGACCGACGCGATCACCGAGCTCGCGCAAGCGGGACGAACGTACGATTCGAAGGTCGCGGAGGGCCGCGCGCTCGCGCTTCAACTGAAGGACGCGGAGGCCGAGGCCGCGTTCCGCGACGCGATGACGCTCAACCCGAGCGGCGCGGAGCCGCACCTCTATCTCGGAAAATATTGGGTCGACACGGGGAAGGTCGACGCGGGCGTCGCGGAGCTCAAACGCGCCGTCGATCTCGACGCCGCGAACCCCGACGCGCTCTACGAGCTCGGTCGCGCGCTCGCGATCGCGACGCCGAGCGTCGACGCGGTGACCGCGCTGGACAAAGCCACGAAGGAGCGACCCACGTTCCTCGACGCGTGGGTGAAGCTCGCCGAGGTGCAGATGGCGCTCGGCAAGAGCGTCGAGGCGCGCGCGGCGGCGCAGTCCGCGCTTCGGATCAACGCGCAGGATCCGTCGTCGCACGTGATCGTCGGGCGCGTCGCGCTCGCGGACGGAAAACCCGACGACGCGATGACCGAAGCGAAGGCCGCGCTCGCGGTGATGGCGAACTCCGCTCCCGCGAAGCTCCTCATGGCCGACGCGTACGCGAAGAAAGGCGACATCGATCTCGCGCTCGAGCAGTATCAAGCGGCGTACGGGCTCGATCGACAAGATCCGGACATCCTCGTGCACGCGGCGCTC